>OLQJ01000001.1_pt1 | contig 329291 bp, 299 predicted proteins | sample 1673231 | NCBI WGS metagenome assembly OLQJ01 (sample SAMEA3136769, study PRJEB25190) | human gut metagenome | biome: human gut; feature: human-associated habitat; material: faeces | place: Austria | collected 2013
TTGAGTTCTGCCACAAGATTGGACTTGACTATGTTTCATGTTCACCATTCCGTGTACCAATCGCTCGTCTTGCTGCAGCACAGGCAGCTATCAAAAGTAGGTAGGAGTTCTCTTTCCTTTGAATTACCGCTTGGTTTCGAGGAAGCAGCAGCCTATCGAAAGGCTAACGGACAGTATGTTCGCAAAAATCAATGGAGAGATACTACTGTAACGGTGTATATCGACCTTGATTAACAAATGAATTATGATAAGCGTATCATTAGAAATAGTGGTACGCTTATTTTTTTGCTCAAATTTGCACCTTTGATTAGTTTAGGACTTCCCTATATAATGAAGCCAGAAACGGAGGTGCTGTTTATGAAAGAGCAGACATATCATATATATCTGGATAGCCACGAAAAGACGACCTTGTTACATAGCCTTGTGGAGCTGAAAAATCAACTCATACAGCAAGGCAGATATACAGACTGCGTTGACGAGCTTATCTTTAAGGTCATAAACGCACCTGTTAAGAGGTTGAGAATTGAATATGTTTAACCCCAAAGGTTGAGCCGCTTATTCTTATTTTAGAGTAAGTGGCTTTTTTTGCGTTCTCTGCCGATTACATAGCCGCCTTGACAAAGCGGCTAAATTTATGCGAAAGGAGGACGCACTATGTCAAATTGCAAAGTAATTGCTCTGACCAACCAGAAAGGCGGTGTCGGCAAAACCACAACGGCGGTCAATCTGGGCGTTAGCTTGGCGAAGCAAGGCAAGACCGTACTGCTTGTCGATGCCGATGCACAGGCAAATCTCACAATGGCGTTGGGATATACCAAGACCGACAATCTTCCGATTACGCTATCGGATATTATGCAGGACATCATAGACGGAAAATCTGTTGATGTTCAAGAAAGTATCCTGCATACCGATGAGGGCGTTGATTTACTTCCCTCTTGTGTGGAATTGGCAGGCGTAGAAACAACCTTGATTGATACAAAAAATCGAGAAAGCGTTTTGAAAGCCTGTATCAGCGAAGTCAAAAAGAATTATGACTATGTGCTGATTGATTGTATGCCTGCACTCGGTATGCTGACGATTAACGGATTGGCGGCGGCAGACAGCGTGATTATCCCTAATCAGCCCCACTACTTTTCGATTAAAGGTTTGGAACAGTTGCTACGCTCCGTGTCAAAGGTCAAGCGGCAAATCAATCCCAATCTGCGGATTGACGGTATTTTGATGACTATGGTAATGCCACGCACGAAAATTACGCAAACAGTAATCTCAGCCGTGAAAAACGCCTATGGTCGCAATATCAAGATATTTGATACGCAGATACCGTTTTCTATCCGTGCGGTAGAAGCCACGGCAGAGGGCAAAAGCATTTTCGCTTACGACAAAAGCGGAAAGGTCGCCACCGCTTATGAGCAGTTCGGAAAGGAGGTGGCAGAGATTGGCGAGAAACAAAAGCACAGAAATCGAGCTGACTGCATACGATGACCTTTTCCAGACGGACGAGAGCCGTGAGGAAGCAAAGTTAAGCAAGATAAGGGATATTCCCATTTCGGAAATCGACGAGTTTCCAGACCACCCGTTCAAGGTTTTAATTGACGAGGATATGGAACAGCTTGTCGAGAGTATTAAGCGAAACGGTGTAATGACCCCTGCTACTGTTCGGCTCAAAGAGGACGGACGGTATGAGCTTATCAGCGGACACAGGCGAAGAAAGGCGTGTGAGCTTGCAGGGCTTGAAACGCTGAAATGCGAAGTCAAGGATTTAAGCCGTGACGAAGCCATTATTATAATGGTGGAAAGCAATTTGCAGAGGTCAACCATTCTGCCGAGTGAGAAAGCCTTTGCCTACAAAATGCGGCTTGAAGCTATGAAGCGACAAGCAGGCAGACCAACAAAAGATAATTATTCCCCAATGGGTAATAATTTAGAGTTTGCTACTTCGAGTGATGAACTTGCCGAAAAAGTCGGAGAAAGTAAAAATCAAATCTTCCGATTTATCCGCTTGACCGAGCTTGTTCCCGAAATTCTGCAAATGGTAGATGAAAGGCAGATTGCTTTTCGTCCTGCCGTTGAAATCTCTTATCTTTCCGAGGAACAGCAGTACACTCTGCTTGAAGCTATGGAGTACAGCGACGCAACCCCGTCACTTGCACAGGCTATCAAAATGAAAAAGTTTATGCAGGACGGAAAACTGACTAACGAGGTTATCCAATCAATTATGGAGGAAGAAAAGCCAAACCAAAAGGAAAAGCCCGCTTTCCGTGATGAAAGGATAACCAAGCTCATTCCGAAATCCGTACCCAGAGGACAGGAGTCGGACTTTGTTGTTAAGGCGTTGGAGTTTTACAACCGACACCTGCAACGACAGCGAAGCCAAGAGAGATAGCTGCACACCAAGGGCGAGGTATGCCCGTTTGCGGTGGATAGCCGTTTTTTCGGTTTCCCCCTCTCCACACCTCTCCCCCTAAATTACTACCAAGACTATCCGAGAAAAGAATATCTGCAAATCTCACTTTCAGCAGAGTTTTCTACCTTTGAGAGCTTCGCTGATTTTCCGTATAATGAAGCTGCAAAGGAGGTCGATTTTTATGAGAAGAAAGATATTTGCGGTATTGCTTGTTTTGACAACGCTGCTTTGCGGTTGTTCCAGAAATGCAATAGAGAGCCAGACGGACAGTACGGAAAGCACAGCCGAGATTACGGCAGAAACGCTTGAGAGTGAAAGCAGCCTTTTTTCCTCGGAAAGTAACCAGACGGAAGCTCCCAAAGAAAGCACGGCTTTGGAAACGGAAAAAGCTCAGCCGACAATGCCCGAAACTCTGCCCGATGTTCCAGAACAGACGGTATCACAGGTGCAGACAGCTCCGTCCGCTACCGAAAGCCCTGCGGAGGAAACAAGAAAGCCTGTTGCACCCGAAAAGCCGCAGGAAATACCGAAGCCTGCCGAAACCGAGCCACAGCCCGCTCCCGAAGCTCCAGAGGAAACAAAACCGAAGTCAGCCTATGACTTTGAGTTCGATATGGAAGCGATAAAGGCAGACTGCATTGACATCGGCAAAGGTATGGGGCTTCACTTGGATACTTCGCTCACTCCGAGCAATGCTACTTGGTGGAATCCTGTTACGGCATCTCAAAGCAATCAAGGCACAAAGCTGAAGCAAGACCTTGAAAGCTATATCAAATTCCACACAGTCGAAAATCTCGGCTCTTACGGAATTGATGAAATCACGGATTTCAATATCTATTACGAAGCAAGAGGAAACGGCGTCTATTCCGTATATTTTCTCTTTGCTTAACAAATCAAACACGGGCTTTTCCCTCTGTTTCAAAGCAGAGGGATTTTTTTATGCCCAAAATCAAGAAAGGACGGTTTAACAGCCTATGAAAACTATGTTTAAGAAAAACGGCAAGCGTGTGTTGTCGGCGGCTCTTTGCTTGCTGATGGCAGTAATGTCCTTGCCGTTGTCCGCTTTTGCGTGGACGAGTGAGGAAGGCAGGAGTTGTACTTCCTCTTTTGGCGATTACTATGTCGGCTTGGACGGCGAATACTACCGCAGTCAAGCTACAATGCACACCCTTGTGTATAACGATGACGGCAGCACCTATGTGAAATCATACAGTTCGGGTAACGCCAAGCGAAAATATTTGATGACCGATAACAGCGGAACGCACCAAGTTTACTGCGTGGAGTCTGGTATTGATTTCAATACGGGCAACACCTACACCTCTAAAAGCGGTCAGAACAGCTCCTATTTCAAAAACTTGCCTACCGACGCACAGTTCGGCGTTATGATGGCTTTGATGTACGGCTGGCACGAGGGTAAATCTTCTCCCGTAGCAGGAACAAACGCCGACGATTACGCTTATGCAACGCAGTCGATTATCTGGGAATATCAGCAGCAGCTCCGTACAAGTCCTGCCGACCTGCATAGTGCAAACGGCATTCCTGCGGATATGTACTATTCCTCTATCAAGGGCAGACCTGCCGAGAAATGCTATAACTGGATTTTGTCGCAGATGGCAGACCATTATACCATTCCGAGCTTTGCGGCAAGAAACCAGAGCAAGGCAAACACCTATACGCTGAAATACAATCCCGATACCCAGAAATACAGCTTGACGATTGAGGACACCAACAATACGCTCTCCAATATCAAGTTTTCTGCAAGCGGTATTTCCGTATCCCGAAGCGGTAACAAATACACCTTTACGAGCGACAAAATGATTACCTCTCCCGTAACGGTATCCGCACAGAAGCAGGTTAATCTCAATACCGACGATATGCTCATCTGGGGCTGCGTAGGCAAACAGACTATGATTTCTGGTGCTTCCGACCCTGTATATTTCTATTTCAAAATCGACACCGAAACCTACGGCACAGGTCATATTAAAAAGACTTCCGAGGACGGTGTTGTTTCTGGCATTAAGTTCAATATCTCTGGCAACGGAGTGAATAAAACCGTAACGACCAAAGCGGACGGCACGGTGGATATTCAGCTTATGCCGGGCATTTACACCGTCGCAGAACAGTCGATTGACCGCTATGAGCCGCAGAGCGTTCAGCGAGTAACAATCGTAAGCGGTCATACCTCTACCGTGACCTTTAATAACACCTTGAAGCGTGGCGACTTGGAGATTATCAAAAATTCCGAGGACAATCTGGTGGAGGGCGTAAAGTTCCACCTTTACGGCACATCTTTAAGCGGTCTGCCTGTTGACGAATATGCCGTGACCGACGCAAAGGGCGTGGCAAAATTCTCGAATGTTCTTATCAGCGGAGATACGCCGTATGTCGTAGAGGAAATTGACACCGCAGTACGCTATGTTGTTCCTGCTTCCCAGACAGCACCGATTGAATGGGAAAAGGTAACGAGCCGTACTTTTGTCAATGTACTCAAAAAGTTCAATGTGACCGTGACAAAATCCGATGTGGAAACGGGAACGGAACAGGGCGACGCTTCTCTTGCAGGTGCGGTTTACGTTATTTACAAGGGCGAAGAACTCATTGACACCTATACGACGGACGGAAACGGACAGTTTACAAGCAAGTATTATATCTGCGGCGACGATTGGACGGTAAGAGAGCTTACACCGTCCGAGGGCTACTTGCTCGACCCGACCATTCACAAAGTCGGTGCAGAGCCAGAGCTTTATACCGTGGAATATAACTCTACCGCCAACGATGTAACCGAGCAGGTTATTAAGGGAAATATCGCTATTATCAAACACACCGATGACGGCAAAACACAGATTGAAACTCCCGAAGTCGGAGCGACCTTTGAGGTCTATCTGAAATCGGCAGGCAGCTTTGAAAACGCAAAGGAAACCGAGCGTGATGTTTTAACCTGCGACGAAAACGGCTTTGCACAGACAAAGGATATGCCTTACGGCATTTACACCGTCCACCAGACCTCTGGTTGGGAGGGGCGTGAGCTGATGAAAGACTTTGATGTGTTCATCAGTGCAGACGGTCAAACCTACCGTTATCTTATCAACAACGCCAACTTTGAAAGTTATATCAAGATTGTCAAGAAAGATGCGGAAACAGGCAATACCATTCCGTATGCAGGTGCAGGCTTCCAGATTTACGACCCGAACGGAAACCTCGTTACAATGACTTTCACCTATCCCGAAGTAACGACCATTGACACCTTCTACACCACAGAGGACGGCTATCTCATTACGCCGCAGACTTTGGAATATGGCACGGGATATTCACTCGTAGAGGTACAAGCACCATATGGGTATGTATTGAACTCCGAGCCTGTCTATTTTGATGTGGCACAGGATAACTCCACCGAGGAAAGCGGTATTACCGTGATTGAAGTGGTACGCTCCAATATGGCACAGAAAGGCACGATTACTGTTTCCAAATCTGGCGAGGTGTTCAGTTCCGTATCCGAGAATAACGGTCTGTATCAGCCGATTTTTGCAGTAAGCGGTCTTGAGGGTGCAGTTTATGAGATTACCGCCGCCGAAGATATTTACACTCTGGACGGAACGCTCCGAGCTTCCAAAGGCGAGGTCGTGGATACCGTTACCACAGGTGCAGACGGTACGGCAAAATCAAAGGAATTGTACCTCGGAAAATATGAGGTCAAGGAAATCACAGCTCCGTTTGGAATGGTGCTGAATGATGAAATCCACTCTGTCGAGCTTGTTTATGCAGGTCAGAATGTGGCTGTTACCAAAACGGCAACGAGCTTCTATAACGAAAGACAGCGTGTAGAAATCGACCTCACAAAGAGCCTTGAAACAGACGAAGCATACGGTATCGGTAAGAACGGCGAAATCTTTGATGTAACCTTTGGCTTGTATGCCCAAAAGGATATTACAGCCGCAGACGGCACGGTAATCCCTGCCGACGGATTGATTGAGATTATTTCCTTTGACGAGAACGGCTATGGCAAGGTGGCAACCGATTTACCGTTTGGCAGCTACTATGTCAGAGAAATCTCCACGAACTCCGCATATATCATAAGCGACCAGAAATACCCTGTAACCTTTGAATATCAAGGACAGGACACCGCAACCGTCCATATCACAGCAAATGACGGCGAAGCCATTGAGAACAACATCATTTACGGCTCTGTCAGCGGTAAGAAATCAGATGAGGATGGCAAGGCGTTAGGCGGTGCGGTCATCGGTATCTTTAAGGCAGGCACAGAGGAATTTACAAAAGAAAACGCTATCCAGACTACCACATCAAAAGATGACGGTAGTTTTTCTTTTGCCAAAGTGCCGTATGGAACTTGGATAATCCGTGAAATCGAAAGTCCGAAAGGCTTTGTACTCTCCGAAGAAGAAATCGCCGTAACAATCGGCAAGGTGGACGAGGTTGTGGAAATCGAGCTTGTCAACTACTTCATTCAGGGCAACATCGAGCTGACAAAGGTGGATAAGGATTATCCAGACAACAAGCTCTCTGGTGCTGTCTTTGAGGTATTTGCCGATACCAACAAAAACGGCGAGTTTGATAAGGACGATGAGCTGCTTGGTGAAATGGCGGAGCTTGACGGTGGTGTTTACCAGATGAAAGAACTCCGTTACGGCAAATATTTCGTCCGTGAGAAAACTGCACCGACAGGCTTTGTCCTTGATGAAAAGGTCTATACCGTATCCATTGAGGAGGACGGTAAGACCTATGTGGTGGAAAATGAAGCAGGCAAAGGCTTTGTGAACGCCGCACAGACTGGCTCTCTTAAAATCGTCAAGACATCTTCTGATGGCAAGTTGGAGGGCTTCTCTTTCAGAGTCACAGGTACGGATTATGACAAGACCTTTAAGACCGACAAAAACGGCGAAATCTTCATTGAAAATTTGAGGATTGGCGAATACACCGTATCCGAAGTAAACGACAAGGCTTCCGCAGGATATATCCTGCCTGCCGACAAACAGGCGACGGTCAAGGTCGGTGCGACCACGATTGTCCAGATGCACAACGAGTTCAGGGATACCCCGAAAACGGGCGACGACTTCAATCCTGCCCTCTGGGTAAGCCTTGCGGTCATTTCCCTTGCAGGTGCGGGAGTGCTTGGCTTTATCGGCTTTAAGAACAGAAAGAAAAAGGAGGATTAAGGAATGGACGCTAAAACGATTGTTGCCATAGTGCTTGTGGCGTTTATCATCGGTGCGATGATATGGCTCAATATCCGAAACAGGAAGAAGAAGTAACCCGATTTTGCAGGAACGGGGCGGCTTGCCACAACGAGCCGCCCTTTTCCTATTTATATGGAGGTGTACGATGAGAAATCTCAAAACCATTGAGGGCAAAGTGAAAGCCATTCTTGAAAAAGACGAGGAAGCCAGAAACGACGATATGCTGTTGTATCTAAAGGTGTGCAATACCTGTTTGAAAGACACAGGTGCAATGCCCTTTGCGGAGGTAATGTCGCAGTACCGTTATCTTGGGCTTCCGAGCATTGAGAGCGTGGGCAGGACAAGACGAAAGCTGCAGGCAAAATTCCCAGAGCTTGTAGGGAGCGTCCGTGTGCAGAAGCTCCGTGCCGCAGGCGAAAAGGCTTATCGGAAGTATGCCAAAGAATGAGAGGTGCTTATGAACGAAGAAAAACGCATAAACGGCGGTTATGAAATTATCGAGAGCTGTACTATCGGGAGTAACGAGCTTGTCATTGGTCATAACCCAAAAGCTCCTAATCCGTATGTCTGTTGGTATTGTAAAAACGGCAAGGAATATTTCTGGGGCTATTACTGCAATGAGCTGTCCTCTGCCAGAGAAAAGCTGAATGAACGGTATAAAACCGAGTGTAATATGCCGTACAATCAGCCCCAGAAAAAGCAAAGGCAGCGTGATGACCGTGAGCGATAAAAAGAAAATATATGACTGTACGACCTGTCCTTATCCCCGATACAAGGACGGGGCTATTATTTTCTGCGATGTCTGTATCAAAAAGATTTTAGACGAGCAGAACGAGAAAAAACGAAGAAAGGAGCAGCCCGATGGAGAATGAAGAAAAGCGTATGCTTGGCGATTATGAGGTCAAGCAGAGTATTCATATCGGCAAAAAAGAGGTTGTTTTCGGCGTAAACGAAGCAGACAAATTTCCCTTTATGGTCTGTTACTGCACCTATGACAACCCTCTGTCAGCAGCGTGGCCGACAGAGGGCATCGGTACAGACGATTATCTGGAAGCAATGCAGATATTTACTGACCGTGTGCAGGCACAGATTGAGGTTGTCAAAGATGAACAATCCAGATTTGATTTTGATATGACCCCGTTTACCAAAGATGATTGTATTCCTGATAACCGAAATGAGAGCATTGTTGGCAAGGTGGTGGTTATCAATGCAGAGCTTAACCGCTATGAGTATCAGCACTCCGCCTATCAGCTTGTATTGGTGGACGGCGGACACGGTGCAATTGGCGGCAGAGGTCAGGCGGTGTTTGGTACTTGCCTTGCAGACGGTAAACGAGCCAGATGGGAAAGGTACGATGTGCTTGGTGTTATCAAGCCAGAGAAAATGCCAGATTGGGCAAAGGAAGCCGTTGCCGAAATCAAGAAACAGGAAAAGGCAAAGAAACCGCACAGTAAGGAGGAACGCTGATATGGAGATACGGGCGATTGCACCGAATGAATGGAAATACACCTATTCCCAGAGTATGCAGCTTGAGGGGCAGACGGGCAATATCGGTCATCTCCGTGGCGACTTCGGCTCTGGCGGTTATGGATTTTATACCACTTGGAACGACCACAGACCGCAATGGAAAACAGACGAATTTAAGACCGAGCTGGACGATGTTATCAACGCTCTGCGTTCTCCCGAATATGGGCTGTTACAAAACCGTCCTGCTATGAGCGAGTATGCAAGGCGTTTCCCCAATAGTGCCTTTAGGGGAAACTATTGTACCGAGTACGGTTTCCGAGTGGATACCGAAAAACACGCCTATCTGCTCCGCTGCAATCTCACAAAGGGCGACTATAACTTTTACTGCTATTGCTATGTCAAGGAATGGCTTGATAAGCATATCAGCAATGCGGAAAAAGGTATCCGTTTTATCAGCTCCGATTATAAGGAGCTGTTTCGTATTCCAGACGGCGGCAAAATTCGTGTTACCTCTGCTTGGGGCGAAAAGTCGGAACACACCTGCCGTTATATCGACGAGTATCATACCGAAGTCGGCAATAACCTCTATCATATCTGCGAGTTTGCCGAGCGTATGGAGAAAAACGGTGCGACCTATGAGCCGATACCTGCCGAGCCGCAGGCGGTCAAAGCACCTAAGCATAAGAATTTAGAACGATAAGGAGGATTAAGAAAATGGCTGTAAATCAAAAAGCAATTAAGGTCTTGAACAAGATTTTTGAAGCAGGCTTTACCGATGAAAAAGAGATTTCCGCTATGACAATGGACGATATTCTCTCTATGCAGGGTATCACGGTTGCCGACATCGGGCTTATCAACGACCTGCAAAAGAGTATCAAGGCAAATAAGGTCATTTCTTTTCTGGGCGGTGGTGCAGAATGAGTACCGAGCTTATAAACCGCATAACCGTGAAAAAGGACGGCGTATATATTTCCTCTCACAGCTCCAATGATACAGCACCTTTTCATTCGTGGCGTTGTAAAGGATTGTCGGAAATCTATGCCGCCGAGGGGCAGAAAGGTCTTGACCGTGAAATTGTCTGTATGCTCTATGAATATGCACAGCTTCGTGGCTCACACAAAAGCCTTGACCGATACCGCTATGCAATAGACAGCTTGCAGGCACAGAAAATCTACAAGAAATACAGCGATATGATTGATGAACGCTATGAGAGCTTGGACGAAGCCGATAAGAAAACCGTTTGGTATAAGCTCACCGAAAAGGCAAAGGAATACCGAGCGTATGAGTCTGAAATGCGTAAAAAGATGTATTGCGAAATTGCCGAGAGGTGCGAGGAATACGACAAGAAACAAAAAAGCCGAGATTTAGAACGATAAGGAGGTGTACGAAAATATGGCTGCGAAGTATCAGCTAATTACAGAACTGTATCAGCGTACAGGTGCTGCGGTTTCAAGGAATCCGCAGGCGTGGCAGAGCTTTCTATCCTCTGCCTGCCGAAATTATAAGTGCCGCTTTGACGAGCAGCTCTTGATTTTCGCTCAACGCCCCGACGCTACCGCTGTAACCACGCTTGAAACTTGGAACAGACAGTTTAAGCGTTGGGTAAATAAGGACAGCCGTGGAATAGCGGTGTTTGATACGAAAGGTCGAAGGAATACTCTCAAATATTACTTTGATGTTTCCGATACCCACGAGGGATATTATAACAGCCGCCCTGTTCCGATATGGCAGATGAATGAGCGATATGAACAGGCGGTCATAGAACGGCTCTCCGATAGGTTTGGAAATTTAGAGAGTGGCGATTTGGGCGAAGCTCTTATGCAGACCGCTAAAAACGCCGTTGAGGACAATCTGCCCGATTATCTGGCACAGCTTAAAGAGTGTACGAAGGACAGCTTTTTAGAGGAGCTTGACGACTTCAATGTTGAGGTTATCTATAAGCGGCTTGCGGTGAACAGCGTAGCTTTTATGCTGATGAGCCGTTGCGGTCTGGATACAGGAGAGTATTTTGAAATCGAAGATTTTTCGGACATTATCAATTTTAATACCCCTGCCACGATAAACGCTATCGGACTTGCCGCAAGCGATATTTCCGAAATGGCACTTAGAGAGATTTCCCAGACCGTCCGAAATGTGCAAATATCGGAGCGAAGCCAGAATCGCACATTTGCACAGCCTGCCCCAAAGCAGTATGATGTGGGCAGAAAACAACCCGAAAGGAGCAATGATAATGAGCGAAATCACTTACACGAAACAGGGGGATTACCTTATTCCCGACCTAACATTACCGACAGAGCCAGAACTTCAGCTTGGCAGATACGCTATGATGCACAGGAATTATCTGGAGCAGAACAAGCGAGTGACTTATCTCAATCTGCTGACATCGGGGAAACTCTCCGAACATCTTTACCAGACCGAACAGACCGCACTCCAGAGATTGGAGCTTCTGACGAAGCAGCTCTCCGAGGAACAGGGCGTGACGGAGGAGCTGAAAGAGAAAGCACCGATGCAGTGGGTCGGAATGATGAACAATATTCGCAGTCAAGCGGAGGAGGTCATTTTGACCGAACTGATTTACAAGTAAGCATTGCCAACGAAGATGAGGTCAGAGCCAATCTCCCCACAGTGGATGAACAGATTGAAATGATGGTTGAAGCAGAGGAAGAAAAGTCCTCTGCTTTTTCTGTTTCACAGGAGGATATTGACTCTGTTCTGGTAAGAGGAAGCAATATTCAAGACAGTAAATACCGCATTTACCGTCAGTTTTGGAAGCAAGAGGACAGCAAGAAAAATATCGAATTTCTCAAAAAGGAATACGGTATCGGCGGCGGTACGCATTTCTATCCAGACGGAACACAGGGCGGAGCTTGGTTTAGCGGAAAAGGTATTGCCATTGAAAAGCACGGCTCATATACCGAACCCGATGTAATTCTCTCTTGGTCAAAGGTTGAGAAACGCCTGCGTGAGCTGATAGTCAAGAATAAATGCTATCTCAATCCGAAAGAGGAAGAACATTATCCCGACTATCTGGAAAAGGTCGAAGCTCCGCAATATGAGATTGATACCCAGAGAAAAATACAGAGGCAGAATTTTATCAACGCAAAGCGTGACCTGCCCCCTGCCGACAAACGGGATACCCTTGCGTCAAGGCTTTCTGACTTTATCAGAGATTTGGACGGTTATGAGAAAGCCTTGCTTTCCAATGTAGAACGCACAGACCTATCCGATGTGACTGCCGAACAGATGGAACAGCATTTATCCGCCCCTGCCACCGTTCAGCAGCTCATTGACTTTTTGAAATTGGTACAGGGCAAGACAAGCGATGTTTACAGCCGCAGCAATGCGTGGCGTTTCGGGCAGGAGCTTTTAGAGCTGCACCCTCTGCACTACCTCTATCAAGAGGGCGATGTGGTGTATATCGGTGCGGACAAGTATGAGGTAGTGACCATTTCCGAGGACAGCGTTTCTCTGCAAAATGTAGAGTTCCCGCTGTTCGGCAAAGAGTTCAGCCGTGACGACCTTGAAGAAAAGCTAAAGGAAAATGCTGCAAACGACCATTTAAAAGTAGTCGTTACCGAGAAGCAGAAAACAGAAACACTTTCCGAGAAAAAGCCAGACAGCTTGACATTCTCTATCGGCTTTTCGGAACACCCTGCCTTTTATGATAAGGAGTTCAATGACCGTTTTACCAATTTGAGCTTTGCTCTTGGGAATAAGCTGCTTGGCGTTCTGGACGAAAAACAGCACCGTGAGCGTGAAGGCGATAAAAATATCGGTTGGTATCACAAGACCGATTTTGAGATTTCCGCTGTTTTTGACAGTGAGGACTTCCACTATGACGGGCGGTTTGACATTGGCGACGGCGAGGGCGATTTGATTGCCCATATCAAAAATTACTATGATTACTGCCTATCCCCGAACTGCCCCTTTATCCCAGAGTGGAAAAAGCAAGGCGAGGACTACTACCGAGAGAAGATGGAGAGCTTGCGTTTCGGGCGTGAGCAGTTCATTCCCTATCTGGAGCAGCACACCGAGCTGACGAAAGAGGACGAAACGCTCCTTGCCGAGATAATGGCTACCGAAAGCGAATGGTTTAGAGTTCCCGAAGAAGCGGAGCAATCCGAAGATAAGCCACGCTTTACCGTGGAGCAGACCTCAGACGCATTTGACGAGCCGTTTATTATTCGTGATAACAATGTTGTTTCCGATACACAGGACGGCAGATATTACGATATTGACGGTATCTACCAGACTTTTAACAGCGAGGAAGAAGCACAGGCGGTTGCGGATACGCTTAATAGTGCGGAAGCTCCTGCCCCTGCTATGGAGCAGACAGACGACCTCATCGGCAAGGAAATCACGCTTGATAACCGCCGCTATGTCATCGAAAGTGTTGGAAAAATCAGCGGCGATGTTTCGATGCGTGACATCACATTCCAGAACGAAGCAGGCTTCCCGATTAACCGTGTGGAGAAGCTGCCCCGTGTCCGTGAATGGCTTAAAGCACAGGAGCAGGCAGAGTCACTTCCCGAAAAAGAAAAAGTTCCTGCCGTTACCTCTGACCGCAGCAACTACCGTATTACCGAGGATACTTTAGGTATTGGCGGAGCAAAGGAAAAGTTTAAGGCAAATATGGCGGCAGTCAATCTCTTACACGACCTTGAAATCGAAAACCGTCTTGCCACACCCGAAGAACAAAAAATACTTGCAGGATATGTGGGTTGGGGCGGTCTGTCTATGGCGTTTGATGAGAACAATGCGGCGTGGGCAAATGAATTTAAGGAGCTGTATGTGACCCTCTCCCCAGAGGAATACCGTGCCGCAAAGGAATCCACGCTGACCGCCTTTTATACGCCGCCTGTTGTTATCAAGGCAATGTTTGAAGCACTTGACCGTCTGGGCTTTACCGAGGGCAACATCTTGGAGCCGTCCTGTGGTACAGGCAATTTCTTCGGTCTGCTTCCCGACAGTATGGCAAAATCAAAGCTCCACGGTATAGAAATCGACTCATTGACAGGCAGGATTGCAAAGCAGCTCTACCAGAAAGCGAATATCGCCATTGAGGGCTTTGAGAAAACAAAGCTCCCAGATGACCACTTCGATGTGGTGCTTGGCAATGTGCCGTTTGGCGATTTTAAGGTAAACGACAGCCGATACAACGCCCAAAAATTCCTCATACACGATTTCTTTTTTGCAAAGGCATTGGATAAAGTCCGTGCCGGCGGCGTGGTGATGTTCATTACCTCTAAGGGTACGATGGATAAAGCAAGCCCAGAGGTGCGGAAATATATCGCCCAGAGAGCAGAGCTGTTAGGAGCAATCCGTCTGCCCGACAACACCTTCAGAGCAAACGCAGGCACAGAGGTCACAAGTGATATTCTCATTTTGCAGAAGCGTGACCGAGTAATCGACATCGAGCCAGATTGGGTACACCTTGATACGGACGAAAACGGCGTTACGATGAACAGCTATTTTGTTAAACACCCAGAGATGGTTATGGGCGATATGGTAATGGAAAGCACACGCTTCGGGAAGATGGACGCTGCCTGCAAAGCGAAAAAGGATATTCCCCTTGCCGAGCTGCTCCACGAAGCCGTGCAGAACATCAACGGCGAAATTCCAAAATATGAGATTGACGAAATCTCCGACGGGCAGGACGAGGCTATCCCTGCCGACCCAAGTGTTAAAAACTTCTCCTACACTCTGGTAAACGGCAAGGTGTATTTCCGTGAAAACAATGTGATGACCCCTGCCAATCTCTCAATGACCGCCGAGAGCCGTGTGAAAGGCTTGGTGGAAATAAGGGATTGTGTGCGGAAGCTCATAGCATACCAGACCGAGGATTATCCAGAGGAACTCATACGCACCGAGCAGGAAAACCTTAACCGTCTGTACGACGCCTACACCGCAAAGTACGGTCTTATCAACAGCCGAGGGAACTATCTGGCGTTTGCTTCGGACGAGAGCTACTTCCTTTTATGCTCTCTGGAGGTGCTTGACGACGAGGGCAATTTCAAACGGAAAGCGGATATGTTCTCCAAGAGGACTATCAAGCCCCACCGTGCCGTGACTTCCGTGGAAACGGCAAGCGAAGCCCTTGCAATCTCCATCGGAGAAAAAGCACGTGTGGATTTGCCGTTTATGGCGAAGCTGACAGGCAAGGAACAGGCGGAGCTAATCCGTGATTTACAGGGCGTTATCTTTAAAATACCCCAATCCGAGCCTGCAAAATATGTGACCGCAGACGAATACCTGTCTGGCAATGTCCGCAATAAACTTGTGATTGCAGAAACGGCGGCAAAGACAGACCCAGAGCTTATAATCAACGCCGAAGCACTCAAAAAGGTTATTCCAAAGGATTTGAGTGCGGGCGAAATCTCCGTGCGGCTTGGTGCTACTTGGATACCGCAGGAGGATATTCAACGGTTTGTTATAGAGCTGCTGACCCCATCGAGCTATGCGGCAGGCAGAATCAAGGTACGCTATACGGCGATAAACGGCGACTGGTTTATTGAGAATAAGAGTTCCGATTACGGAAATGTCAAGGCGGACAGCACCTACGGTACAAAGAGGGCTTCCGCCTATCGTATTATCGAGGACACGCTGAATCTGCGTGATGTGCGTATCTTTGACTATGTTTACGACGAAAACGGCAACAAAAAGGCAGTATTCAACCACAAGGAAACTATGGCGGCACAGGCAAAGCAGGAAGTTATCAAGCAGGCGTTTCAGGATTGGATTTGGAAAGACCCCGAACGCAGAAACCGCCTTGCCCGTTCTTACAATGACACTTTTAACTCTGTCCGCCCCCGTGAGTATGACGGAAGCCATATCACTTTCGGCGGCATCAGTCCAGAAATCACGCTCCGACCCCACCAAGTCAATGCGATTGCCCATATCCTTTACGGCGGCAACACGCTCCTTGCACACAAGGTCGGTGCAGGAAAAACCTTTGAAATGGTCGCCGCCGCACAGGAGAGCAAGCGGCTCGGACTCTGCCAGAAATCTATGTTTGTTGTACCAAATCACCTTGTCGGTCAGTGGGCTTCCGAGTATCTGCGATTGTATCCGAGTGCCAATATTTTAGTGGCACGAAAGCAGGACTTTGAAACCGCCAACCGTAAAAAGTTCTGCGGCAGGATTGCCACAGGCGATTACGATGCGGTCATCATCGGGCATAGTCAGTTTGAAAAAATACCGATGAGCCTTGAACGGCAGTACAATATGCTCCAAGAACAGCTCGACGATATTGAGCGTGGTATTGACGATATTCAAAAATCCCACGGCGAACAGTTCACGGTCAAGCAGTTAATGAAAACCCGAAAGTCTATCCAAGCGAAGCTCGACAGGCTCAACGACACCAAGCGTAAGGACAGCGTGATTGACTTTGAGGAATTGGGCGTTGACCGCCTGTTCATTGACGAGAGCCATTTTTATAAAAACTTGTACCTCTACACCAAGATGAGAAATGTCGGCGGTATTGCCCAGACCGAAGCACAGAAAAGCTCCGACTTATTTATGAAATGTCGCTATCTGGACGAAATCACAGGCAACCGAGGTACGATATTTGCAACGGGGACGCCTGTTTCAAACTCAATGGTGGAGCTGTATTCTGTTCAAAGGTACTTGCAGTACGACACGCTGATGCAGAACGGCTTGCAGCATTTTGACAGTTGGGCTTCGACTTTTGGAGAAACGGTCACGGCTCTGGAGCTTGCTCCAGAGGGTACGAACTACCGAGCCAAGACGAGGTTTGCCAAGTTCTACAACCTACCAGAGCTTATGCAGATGTTCCGTGAGGTTGCGGATATTCAAACTTCCGATATGCTAAAGCTCCCCGTGCCAAAGGTCAACTACCACAATATCAAGACCAAGCCGAGCGAGATACAGACCGAAATGGTAGCTAATCTTGCGAAGCGAGCCGAGAAAGTCCGTGCAAGGCTTGTCGAGCCGAACATCGACAATATGCTCAAAATCACGAATGACGGGCGTAAACTTGCTCTCGACCAGAGAATGATTGACCCGATGCTGCCAGATGACCCAGACAGCAAGGTTAATGCCTGCGTGGATAATGTCTATCGTATATGGGAGGAACACGCCGACACGAAAGCAACGCAGCTTGTGTTCTGCGACCTCTCCACCCCGAAAGGCGACGGCAGTTTTAACATCTATGATGATATTCGGGGTAAGCTCACCGAGAGAGGTATCCCTGCCGAACAGGTACGCTTTATCCACGAAGCTACCACCGACGCACAGAAAAAGGAGCTGTTCGCAAAGGTGCGAAGCGGCGAAGTCCGTGTGCTACTCGGCTCTACCCCGAAAATGGGAGCAGGCACAAATGTCCAAGACAGGCTTATTGCCATCCACAATTTAGATTGTCCGTGGCGACCCTCTGACCTTGAACAAAGGCAGGGGCGTATCGAAAGACAGGGCAATCTATTCCCAGAGGTGGAGGTTTACCGCTATGTTACCGAGCAGACTTTTGATGCCTATCTCTATCAGTTGGTGGAGAGCAAACAGAAATTTATCAGCCAGATAATGACGAGCAAAAGCCCTGTCCGTTCTGCCGAAGATGTGGACGAGGTTGCTTTGTCCTTTGCGGAGGTCAAAATGCTTGCCACAGGCGACGAGCGTTTCAAAGAAAAAATGGATTTGGATATACAGGTATCGAAGCTCCGAGTGTTAAAACAGAGCTATCTTTCCGAGCATTACGACCTTGAGGACAGGATTTTACAGCAGTTCCCGAAGCTGATTAAGGAGTATGAGGAACGCATTGCAGGCTATGAAGCGGATACCGTCCTTGCCGAACAGCATAAGTCGCAGGGCGAGGATAAGTTCTGTCCAATGACCTTGCAGGGCGTGACCTACACCGAAAAAGCGGACGCAGGACAAATGCTTCTTGCACTCTGCAAAGAAAATCCGCTGTCAAAGCCTACCGAAATTGGCAGTTACCGTGGCTTCAAGTTAGAGGTTTATTACGACCCTGTTAATTCAAACTATTGCTTAAATCTCTGCGGAAAGAGCAGGCACAAGGTTGAGTTAGGCTCGGACGCTCTCGGTAATCTGACCCGAATTGAGAATGAGTTGTCAAGACTTCCTGCTATGCTTACAGCCGCAAAGACCAGAAAGGAGGAAAGCGTCACACAGCTTGAAAATGCAAAGGTCGAAGTCAAGAAACCTTTTGCATTTGAGGAGGAGCTGAAAGAGAAAACCGACAGGCTGAACGCCCTCAACATCGAGCTGAATCTGGACGAAAAAGACCCCTCTGCCATTGATACCGAGCCAGAACAGGGCGACGAGCCGCCCGAAAGAAAGAATAAAGATTTGGAACGGTAACGGCATTTGCACATTTGTATTGTGGAAATCTGGGCATTATAATAGGTGTAGATTAGCAAACAGCGGAGGTGGTAAAGGTGTCTGGCGAGTTCAGATTTGAAACATTTGTAGATGTCCACAGCAATATTTTTAATGAGTATCTCAGCTCTGTCATAGCGAAGCTCCCGAAAGAAAACGAGGAATACCGTGCCGTACAAGTCAAAATCAAGAAATTGTATGAAAAATATCCAAAGGTGTTCGGCGTGTTTGATATGGAGAAATCTGCGGAGCTGACCGAGGAAGAATGTGCGGCTCTCATTGAGGTAATGGAGCTGAAAAACAAGCTCACAGACTTGGAAATGCAGTCCGTCTATTTTCGTGGTTGCTATGATAGTGTAGGGTATCTCAAAAAAGCAGGAATTTTATAACGGACTGACCGAAGAAAAAGGCGGCGTTGGCGTGAAGCTGATGCCGTCTTTTACATAGCCGAGAGGTGGAAAATAATATGTCTTTGTGGTATAATTGGTGACACGAAAAAATCTAAATTAAAAGAAATGAGGTAATAAAATAGATGAGCTTTAAAGAATGGTTTGATACAAATTGGTATTCAAACTGCTTTACTATGATAACCGTTGTGTTATCGGGAATAGTATCATTGATAATTTCAGCAGTTTATTATCATAAAGGCAATAGGAACAACTTAAAAATGTCAGTTATCTATCCAATAGTTAGATTGCTAAAAGACGGATATACTCGGCAAAATTACAATTCATTATGCGAGATTTCCAAGGAGTATAGTACACGATATATGAGCAAGAATGAAGCAAAAAAATTGATGTTGCTTTTGGTTGCTTATAAAGAGGTCAGCACTTATAGTGATATTTATGTCAAAGCTGCTATATTATTTTCATATTTTGAGTACAAGCTGAAGAAAAATCAAATAGAAGTCAAGCCCGTTCCTATGGAATATGATGGAGAAATTGTTTATTATGATTATCCCCCAGACCTGCATTATTTGTCCAATGATTTAGAAAGGGCATTAAAAAAATTCGACCCCGATTGCGAGCCAGATGAATGCAAAGATGCAATAATTTCTCTTTATTCGCATTACTGCAAGGAATACTATTCTTCAAAGGAAATCGAATATTTTGATGATTATACACTTCAAGAGGTATTAGAAAAATCAAAAATTCGTGAAGAATGGGATAATAAATTCGATGCTGTTAAAAATGCAAAAGAGCAGTTTTTGACTTTGAAAATAGCTAAGGAAATTACAACTGAATAAGGTTATATACTGTTTTACATAGCCGAGAGATTTTCATTTAACGGAAAATCCCTCGGCTTTTTCCATTTTAAGGAGGTGATTTTACCCATTGAGAAGCAACAGACCCTATGTTCAGCTTGACCCTGCCGTGATTGAGCAGGCACGGCAAATGGACTTGCTGACTTATTTGCAGCACTATGAGCCGAGTAATCTAAGGCGTGTGGCAGGCAATGTTTACTGTACCAGAGAACACGACAGCTTGAAGATTTCCAACGGCAAATGGTATTGGTGGTCGAGAGGTTTTGGCGGTGTTTCCGCCCTTGATTATCTTATCAAAGTCAAGGAATATTCCTTTGTGGAAGCCGTGCAAACTCTCACAGGCGAGGTCAGTCATTGGATACCGCCGCCCCCTGCTCCGAAGAAAGATGAGCCGAAAGAGCTGCTTCTGCCGAAGAAAAACAGGAACTGCGACCGAGTGGTACAGTACCTTTTCGGGCGTGGCATTGACTATCAGCTCATACAGGACTGCGTTGCGGACGGTACGGTTTTTGAGAGTGCCGAGTACCACAACGCTGTTTTTGTGGGCAGGGACGAAAGCGGAACACCAAAATATGCCGCCTGCCGCAGCACTCTCGGCAGCTCCTTTAAGGGCGATGCTTCGGGCAGCGACAAGCGGTATTCGTTCCGACTTCTGGCAAGAGAGCTGACAGACACGGTGCATTTGTTTGAAGCCGCCATTGATTTATTGTCCTATGCCACCTACCTCAAATGCGAGGGCAAGGACTACCGAAAAGAAAACCTGCTCTCTTTGTCGGGCGTGTATCAACCCAAGAAAGAGATACAGGACAGCAAAGTGCCGATTGCTCTGACCACATTTTTGAAGGTCAATCCGCATATCAAGACCATCATTTTGCATTTGGACAATGACAAAACAGGTCGGCTCTGTACCGCTGCATTGAAAGAACTGCTCAAAAAAGACTATGAAATCGTTGATGACCCTCCGCCTGTCGGTAAGGACTTCAACGATTTTTTGTTGTCCTATTTAGGTCTGGAACAGCGAAAGCCGAGCCGTGAAAGGAGTGATGTCCGTTGATTGTCTGCTGATTTTTCGCCCCGTAAGCCAACAAACCAAATCAATTTTAAGAACGAAAGTGAGGAATTTACCCAATGAAAAAGTATGATGTTACCCTGCGAGGACACTACGAAAAGACCATTTCCGTCTATGCGGACAGCCCCGAAGAAGCCAAGAAAAAGACTGAAATCGTCCTCTTTGATACCGACCTTATCGGCTTTTCCGATGATGATTTTGTCTGCGGCGAAGCCGACATTACCGAGTCTTTGACGGACGGTTGCGAGGACAATGAGGACGAGGACGGCGGTCTTTCGTATGAGGATTGTTCGGAATGTCCGTACTTCTGCCCCGTATGCGGAGAATGTGTGTACGAGGACGAGTGCGAAGATTAGTGTCTTACCAAGCACTGAATTTGGTTAGCCAAATTCGCTTGTTAGGGGCTGCCCCTAATACCCCATAAAAATAGGAAGGAGTTTTTAATAATGAATGAGCTTTTGTTTTTCATTATCGGCACAGCACTCGGCAGTCTGACAGGCGTTGTGCTGATGTGCCTTTTACAGATAAACAGGCTCTCCAAGAGAGAGGAAGTGGAAAATGCGAAAACGAAATGTGCAGGTACTGTTCCGCTTGAATGAGGAAGAAGCAGAGTATCTCCAGACCCTTGTAAAACGCTCTGGGCGTTCCAAAGAAGCGTTGCTCCGTGCAATGGTCAAAGGGTATCGGCTCTGTGAGAAGCCAGACCCAGAGTTCTACCAGATAATGCGGGAGCTGTCTGCCATCGGCAACCGTATCAATCAGCTTGCAGTCAAGGCAAATGCCCTCGGCTTTGTGGACACGCCGATGCTCCGTGAGGAAACGGAAAAGTGGCGGCAGTTCCAGATAGATGTCCGCAAAAAATATCTGCTTCCGAAAGGAAAATCAGACTAATGGCGGTCTGCGAGATATGGGATGTGCGTGGCAGGCTCGACCACCCCATCGACTATGCCGAGAATCCAGAAAAGACAGCCAACCCGAAATACACCGAAGCGGACTTGCAGGCTCTCGGAGATGTGATGAAATACGCTACCAACGGCGACAAGACCGAGAAGCAATTTTTTGTCACGGGCGTAAACTGCGACACCGCAACCGCCAGAGATGAAATGCTGATTGCCAAAGCACAGTGGAACGATGAAAGTGAAATTGTCTGCTATCACGGTTTTCAGAGCTTTAAGTCTGGGGAGCTTACGCCAGAACAGGCTCACGAGGTCGGCGTTAAACTTGCCGAGAAAATGTGGGGCGACAGATTTCAAGTCATTGTCGCAACCCACCTTAACACGGACTGTCTGCATAATCACTTTGTCGTAAACTCCGTTTCCTTTGCGGACGGCAAGCACTACCACGACAACAAAGCAAATCTGCGGCTCTTGCGACAGCATTCCGATGAGCTTTGCCGTGAATATGCCCTGTCCGTGATTGAACACCCAAACGGCAGGAAGAAACCATACGCCCTCTATCAAGCGGAGAAGCAAGGACTTCCCACCAGAGATAATGTGGCACGGCAGGCGGTTGATGAAGCTATCAGCAAATCATTTACGCTCAAAGACTTTGACCGTCTTATGGCGGAGATGGGCTACAAATGCAGCTTTGACCCCAACCGCAAATATTGGACGATTATCGGCAGAGGTTGGAAACGCCCCAAGCGGTTATACAAGCTCGGAGAGGATTACACCAACGAGAGAATTATGGAGCGTATCCGAGAAAACTCCTATGCCGTAAAGTTCGCCCGATTTGCCGAGCCAACAAAGCAGGTCAAGGTGTACCGTGTCCGTGGCTCGCTGAAAGACGCAAAGAAAATTGGCGGCTTGCGTGGACTGTATCTCCATTACTGCTACAAGCTCGGTATCCTGCCGAAAGGCAGAAAACAAAACTATGCGAAGCTCCATTATCTTCTCAAAGACGACCTTATGAAGATGGACGCTATCACAAAAGAAACAAGGTTGCTTTGCCGCTGTCACATTGACACCGCAGAGCAGCTTTTGTCATATCAAGGCTCTTTGGAAACAGAAAGAGATGAGCTGACCGAACAGCGTAAGGGGCTTTATTCCCAATCCCGTAAGTTAGACGGAAAAGAAAAAGAAGCGGTCAAGGCTCAAATCTCCGACATTTCAAAAAGGCTTGGCGAAATCAGAAAGGAGGTCAGACTTTGCGAGGGCATCGCCGCCCGTAGCGATACTCTCAGAGAAAAATTACAGGCAGTACGGGCAGATGAACAGGAAAACAAACGAAAGGAGCTGATGAAGAATGAATACAGGCGGCGATGCGGCGGAACAAATCGTGAGAATGAGTTTAGAAGGATTTGAGGTTGCTGCAAAACTGACAGGAGCAGGTGCGAAAAATATCGCCGTGCTACTATACACCATTCTCAAAGAAGAACAGAAAACCAAAGGTAAAGCAAGGCTGACGAGTATGCTCCGTTCTGGCAAGGAGCTGAAAGTCTTTACCGTTAAGAACGAGGACTTGAAACGCTTTACGCAGGAAGCAAAAAAATACGGCGTTCTCTACTGCGTTCTGGCAGACCGCAAAAACAAAGACCCGAAAGCCGAGGTTGATGTGATTGCCCGTGCCGAGGACGCATCGAAAATCAGCCGTATTGTGGAACGCTTCAACCTTGCTTCAGTGGATACTGCTTCCATTGTGACAGAGGTTGAAAAAGCCAAGGACGAAAAAACCGATATGCCAGAGCCAGACATCGGCGTACAGGAAAAGGCTGAGAAAGATAAACTGCTCGACGCTCTTATGGGCAAGCCAACGCAAAAGGAGGAAAACGCTCCAGAAAACCCCTCGGTGGCAAAGACAGAAAAATCCCCTCCGTCCGAGCCTTTATCCGAGAAGCCAAGCAAGTCCGCAGAGGGGGCTACTATGACTGACAAGAAACCGTCCGTCAAAGAGGAACTGCGGAAAATCAAGGAGAGCCGCAAAGAGCAGGAAGCCGACGCCCCTTCTGCCCAGGACAAAAGCAGAGCTTCCGACAGGGCAAAAGGTAAAGTCGGCAAGACCGAGTATAAGCAGCCACCGAAAAGAAAATCCCCTAAAAAATCGAAAGGAGAAAGATAAACAGTATGAGTATTTATGATGTTTTCAGCGGCGGTAATAAGCCGTATGACAAAGCAGAGTGGGCGGCACAGAAACAGGCGGAACGAAAGGAAGCCTATGAGCTGATTGACAACACCTGTTCGGAAATGGCGGTAAACGGCGACAGCTTCCGTCAGTATCTTGATGTGCAGGGGCGTTTTGACCGCTACTCCGTTGCCAATGCCGTTCTGGTATCGGCACAAATGCCCGAAGCGACACAGCTCAAAGATTACGGCAAGTGGAAACAGAGCCGTGTCTATGTGAACAAGGACGCACAGAAAATCACTATCCTTGAGCCGAGCAAAGAGTATCTTCGTGATGACGGCACAAAGGCGGTATCGTATAACGCCAAAGTGGTATATGACATTTCCGAAACCTCGGCAAAGGACAGACAGGAAGCCGCAGAGCCTAAATCAATGCGTGAGCTTGTGTCCGCAATGATTGATGCAAGCCCCGTTCCGTTTCAGCCTGTTGATGACCTTGAGCTTCCTGCCTTTTATGACAGCGAACAGCAGACAATCTTTATCCGCACGGGCTTGAATGAAGAACAGCTTTTCGTCAGTATGTCAAAGGAGGTTGCTGCGGCGGTCTATGATTTCAAGCACAACGAGAGCCGCAATGCTTCCGAGTTCAAAGCCTACTGCGTTGCCTATATGGTAAGCTCCCGTTACGGCGTGGATACCAGAGGTTTTAACTTTGACAGACTCCCGAAAGAGTATGCCGAAATGGAAACGCAGGACTTTAAGAGCGAGCTTGGCTCTATGCGTGATGTTCTGGGCGAGGTGCAGTCGGAAATGTATAAGAGTATGGAAAAGAATAAGCCTGCCAGAAACAAAGAACAGGAAAGATAATCGGAGGTGCAGCCTATGAAAGAAGAACGATACCACATCGCCCTTGACAGGTACGATAAGAATATCGTTTTGAATGCCTTAAACACCCTGCGTAATCAGCAAGTCAAGGAGGAACGCCCCACCGACCCTGTTGACGATTTGATAAGCACGGTGGCTCACGCTCCTACACGAAAGGTAAGGGTTATGCCCTGCAAGTGCCGTGAGGAACGATAGCGATAAGAAAGCGAGCTTAATCCTTGCACTCTGCGGTATCGTTCCTGTCGTGTGGTTTGCCCTGCTGACAGCACCTTATGTCAGCGGGGGCTTAGTGGAGATTGTACGAAACCTTCCCCAAGCAATGAATACTCCGTTTTCCATAACGGTATGTGCGGACAGCCTAAAAACTGTCCTTATTTTTTTGCTTGCTTACGGTATGGGTATCGGCATTTATCTCTCCACACGCAGGAATTACCGCAGGCGTGAGGAACACGGCTCGGCTAAATGGGGCGACGCAGGTGCTATCAATAAGAAATACCGTGATAAAGACCCAACAGAAAATAAGCTGCTGACCCAGAATGTACGTATCGGTCTGGACGGAAAAAAGCACCGCAGAAATTTGAACATTCTTGTGTGCGGCGGCTCTGGTGCAGGTAAGACGAGATTTTTCTGCAAGCCAAACGCTATGCAGTGCAACACCTCGTTTGTAGTGCTTGACCCAAAGGGCGAAATTGTCCGTGACATCGGCGGTTTGCTTGAAAAGAAAGGCTATGAGGTGCGTGTGCTTGACCTTATCAATATGCACCGCAGCCATTGTTACAATCCCTTTGTCTATCTGCGAAACGACAACGATGTGCAAAGGCTTGTAACCAATCTCTTTAAGGCGACCACGCCGAAAGGAAGCCAGTCGCAAGACCCGTTTTGGGACACGGCGGCAAGTATGTTGCTATTGTCTTTGGTGTTTTATCTAAAATACGAAGCACCGCCAGAGGAGCAGAATTTCCCGATGGTAATGGAGCTGCTTCGTGCAGGCGAAGTCCGTGAGGACGACGACAGCTATGTAAGCCCTCTGGACGAACTGTTTGACCGTCTGGAAATGGTAAACCCAGAGCATATTGCCCTCAAGTATTACAGGGATTATCACTCTGGCTCTGCAAAGACCTTAAAGAGTATCCAGATAACCCTTGCGGCAAGGCTTGAAAAATTTAACTTGGAGAGCCTTGCAAGTTTAACCGCTACCGATGAGCTTGACCTGCCATCTTTAGGCGAAAAGAAAGTCGCTTTGTTCGCTCTGATACCCGACAATGACACGAGCTTTAATTTCCTTGTGTCCATCTTATACACGCAGCTTTTCCAACAGCTTTTTTATCTTGCCGACCATAAGTACGGCGGAAGCCTGCCCGTGCATTGTCATTTTATAATGGACGAGTTTGCCAATGTTTCGCTGCCCGATGATTTTGACAAGATACTCTCGGTTATGCGTTCCAGAGGGGTATCGGTCAGTATCATTCTGCAAAACTTGGCACAGCTTAAAGCTCTGTTTGAGAAGCAATGGGAAAGCATTGTCGGCAACTGCGATAGTTTCTTATATCTCGGCGGCAACGAGCAAAGCACCCACAAGTATGTGTCGGAGCTTTTGGGCAAGGAAACGATTGATACCAACACCTACGGAAAGAGTACGGGGCGAAGCGGTAACTATTCCACCAACTATCAAATATCGGGGCGTGAGCTGATGACCCCAGACGAAGTGCGTATGCTTGATAACCGCTACGCACTTCTTTTTGTTCGTGGCGAACGCCCTGTAATGGACTTTAAGTATGACATCTTGAAGCACCCGAATGTGAAACTGACAACCGACGGAGGTCAGCCGCCGTATATCCACGGTGAGCCGACGCAGGCTGTCGCAACCCTTGTATTTGACAACGCTTTGATGATGAACGCTGTAAGCGTAAAGCCTGTCAAAACATCCTACGAGCTTCTGTCCGAGGAGGACTTGGAAGAACAATTCAAAATTTAAGGAGGAATCATCTATGAAGTATTTTAACAAGAAGAACACCCAGAACAAGGAAAACACCAAGCTGCCGATGGGTAAGAAAAGCAAAAAGGCTCTGGCTGCGTATGCGGCAGTAGTGCTGTGCCTGACCTGCTTTACCACAACTGCCTTTGCCGCCAATGACCCGCTTACCGTAGTCAATAACCTTTCCGATTTTATCTTTGGCTTAATCCGTGCGGTCGGTATGATTATGCTCGGCTTCGGTATTGTGCAGATTGGTCTTTCCCTCAAATCTCACGACCCGTCCCAGAGAGCAAACGGCTTTTTGACCCTTGCAGGCGGCGTCATCATTACCTTTGCAAAAGAGATTTTGACTCTTATCACAGGCTAATATCAGACAATAAAAAGACACAAGACAGAGCTTACGGGGCAGATCCGCTTTGCGGTCTGCTCCGTAAGGCTATTTTAAGAACGGAGGTGGTTTAAGTGTCTGATAATTGGGTCGTACAGAATTTAGAGAACGCTCTGAATACTTGGAACGAAAAGCTGTCGGAAATATGGCAGCTTATTACCCAATCTCCAGAGCAATTTAAGGGCGGTACGATATGGAATGTTATCGTGAATATCCACGGTGCGTTGCAGGCTATCGGGCTTGCCCTGCTCGTGCTGTTTTTTGTCGTGGGTGTGATGCGTACCTGCGGCAGCTTCGCAGAAGTCAAGAAACCCGAACACGCATTAAAACTCTTTATCCGATTTGCTCTTGCCAAAGGCGTTGTAACCTATGGCTTGGAGCTGATGATGGCTCTGTTTAACATTGTGCAGGGCGTGATTTCCACCATAATGAATGCCGCAGGCTTCGGCACGGCGGCACAGACGGTATTACCGCAGGAGATTGTAACCGCCGTTGAGAACTGCGGATTTTTCGAGAGTATTCCTCTATGGGCGGTCACGCTTATAGGCGGTCTGTTCATTACGGTGCTGTCGTTCATTATGATAATGTCGGTTTACGGACGATTTTTTAAGCTCTACCTTTATACCGCAATCGCTCCCGTGCCGTTATCTACTTTTGCAGGAGAGCCGAGCCAGAGCGTCGGCAAGAGCTTTATCAAAAGCTATGCCGCCGTCTGTCTGGAGGGAGCAATCATTGTCCTTGCCTGTATCATCTTTTCGCTGTTTGCCGCCACGCCCCCTGCTGTTGACCCGAACGCTGCGGCGGTATCAATGGTGTGGAGCTATATCGGAGAGCTTGTATTTAATATGCTTGTCTTGGTCGGTGCGGTGAAAATGGCAGACCGTGTTGTCCGTGAAATGATGGGCTTGTAAAGGAGGTGCGATTTATTGGAAGTCAAGATAAATAAGGAAATCCGTAATTACACGGAAAGTATGTTTTTCGGACTGTCTTTAAGGCAGTTCATTTTTTCTGTTCTTGCCTGCGGTGTGGCGGTAGGTCTGTTTTTCCTGCTCCGTCCGCACTTCGGAACAGAAACGCTCAGTTGGGTATGTATTTTAGGTGCTTCGCCCTTTGCGATGATGGGCTTTGTAAAGTACAACGGTATGACCGCCGAGCAGTTTGTCTGGGCGTGGATAAAGTCGGAATTTCTGATGCCGAAAAAGCTGATGTTTAAGCCCGACAACCTTTATTACGAAGCCCTGCAAGCGACAATCCAAAATCACGAAAAGGAGGCTATGAAGAAATGATAAGAACACTCAAAAATCTGTTCAAGCAGGACAAGGAAAAGTTTGTTGTGCCGAAATCGGTACAGGCAGTTATCCCGATTAAGACAATCTGGGAGGACGGCATTTTCCTTGTGGGCAAGAACAAGTATGCAAAGACCTTTAAGTTTGAGGATATAAACTATGCCGTGGCAAGCCGTGAGGACAAGGAAGCGATGTTCCTTGAGTATTCGGAGCTTCTCAATGCCCTCGACAGCGGTGCGACCACGAAAATCACTATCAACAACCGCCGCTTGAATAAGGCAGACTTTGAGCAGACCATTTTAATCCCTATGGCGGAGGACGGTTTGGATAAGTACCGTACAGAATACAACAAAATGCTCCTTGATAAAGCGACAGGAGCTAATTCTATCGTGCAGGATAAGTATGTGACCATATCCGTCTGCAAGAAGAATATCGAAGAAGCACGACACTACTTTGCCCGTGTGGGAGCTGACCTTATCGGGCATTTCTCAAGGCTCGGCTCAAAATGCACCGAGCTTGACGCAGAAGAAAAGCTCCGTATCTTCCACGATTTCTACCGCACAGGCGAGGAAACGGCATTCTGCTTTGATATGGTGCAGAGTATGAAAAAAGGTCACGATTTCAAGGACTATATCTGCCCCGATACCTTTGAGTTTGAAAAGGATTATTTCAGAATCGGCAACCGATACGGGCGTGTGATTTTCCTCAGAGAGTATGCGGCGTATATCAAGGATAGTATGGTAGCCGAGCTTTGCGAGCTGAACAGGAATATGATGCTGTCTGTGGATGTTGTTCCCGTTCCCACAGATGAAGCCGTGCGTGAGGTGGAAAACCGACTTTTAGGTGTGGAAACCAACATCACGAACTGGCAGAGAAAACAAAACCAGAACAATAACTTTTCGGCGGTCATCCCTTATGACCTTGAACAGCAGCGGAAAGAAAGCAAGGAGTTTTTAGATGACCTGACCACCCGTGACCAGAGAATGATGTTTGCGGTGCTGACAATGGTGCATACGGCGGAAACTAAGGAACAGCTTGACAATGACACCGAAGCCCTGCTTACTACGGCAAGAAAGCACCTCTGTCAGTTTGCGGTGCTGAAATATCAGCAGATGGACGGACTGAACACGGCTCTGCCCTTTGGCGTCCGCAGGATTGACGCCCTGCGTACCCTTACCACGGAGAGCCTTGCGGTGTTTATCCCGTTCCGTGTGCAGGAAATCTACCACGAAAACGGCGTGTATTACGGGCAGAATGTAATCAGCAAAAATATGATTATCGCCAACCGCCGCCACCTGTTGAACGGCAATTCCTTTATCCTCGGAGTGTCTGGTGCAGGAAAGTCCTTTACAGCGAAAGAGGAAATGACGAACATCATTCTCACAGACCCTAACGCCGATGTGATTATCATAGACCCAGAGCGAGAGTATTCGCCCCTTGTGAAAGCGATGCAGGGCGAGGTCATTCATATTTCGGCTACAAGCGAAAACCATATCAACGCTATGGATATGAACTCCGATTACGGCGACGGTGCAAACCCCGTTATCCTCAAATCGGAGTTTATTTTATCCCTCTGCGAGCAGCTCATCGGCGGCAGCAGTCTTGGGGCAAAGCAAAAGTCTATCATTGACCGCTGTACGGCGAGTGTGTACCGCCATTATCAGCAGGGCAATTATCAAGGAACGCCGCCGACCTTGCAGGACTTCCGTGAGGAGCTGTTAAAGCAGAACGAGCCAGAAGCAAAGGAAATCGCTCTTGCGATTGAGCTGTTTACGGACGGCTCTCTCAATACCTTTGCGAAGCATACCAATGTTGACACCCACAGCCGCCTTATCTGCTATGACATTTTAGATTTAGGCAAGCAGTTACAACCAATCGGTATGCTCGTTGTCCTCGACAGTATTCTCAACCGCATCACGCAGAACAGAGCCAAAGGCAGAAACACATTCATTTTCATTGATGAGATTTATCTGCTTTTCCAACACGAATACTCTGCAAATTTCCTCTTTACCCTCTGGAAGCGTGTGCGTAAATACGGTGCGTACTGTACGGGTATCACGCAGAATGTTGACGACCTCTTACAGAGCCATACGGCGAGGACAATGCTTGCAAACTCCGAGTTTATTATTATGCTCAACCAAGCGTCTACCGACAGGATTGAGCTTGCCAAGCTCCTTAATATCTCCGACCTTCAGATGAGCTATATCACGAATGTCGGTGCAGGACAGGGCTTACTCAAAGTCGGCAGCTCCCTTGTTCCGTTTGTCAATAAGTTCCCACGCAACACCGAGCTTTACAGGCTGATGACAACCAAGTTTGGGGAGGTTTAGGAACGCCAAGAGAAGCCACCAAAAGTAAATTTTTTATGTCTGTTTGTCAGCCCTCTTGATTTTTTGATTGACTGTTGTTATAATATACTTGCATAACTCCCAGAGAGTTGTGCAAGTATAATAATATAACTCCGAGGAAATAATGAAAGTATGGAGGTGCTTTTATGGCTATTGTAAGCGATGAACAGGTCATTAAGGTATTACGGCAATACAATCCGTGGTGGCGTAATCCGTCTGCAATCAAAGAGGAAAGTAAACCGCAGAAGCGACTCGCCTATTATGAAGCACTCAAGATGATAAAGCATAAAACGCTCCGCCGTTTTGCGGTATTGTCTGGAGCAAGGCGTGTGGGTAAGACAACGATTATGTACCAGATGATAGATAATCTGATTGACGAGGGCGTAAGTCCGAAGAACATTCTGTATGTGTCTTTTGACAATCCGATTGTAAAGCTCGTCAATGTAGAAACGGTGCTTTCCATTTACGAGTCACTTTACCCTATCGAGGGAACAAAGTATATCTTCCTTGATGAAATCCAATATACGGATAATTGGGAATTGTGGATGAAAGTCATCTATGACAGCAGAAAGGATATTCGTCTGACCGCAACAGGCTCTGCAAGCCCGATACTGGAAAAAGGTGCAACGGACAGCGGAACGGGCAGATGGAGCGTCTTGAAGATACCGACAATGTCATTTTATGAGTATTGCCGTCTGCTTCAGCTTGAAGAACCGATTTTGCCAGATAGCTTAAAACTCACAAAGCTCGTGAAAATGAGCAATGCGGAGCTTGGCGACCTAATGGACAGATTTGCTCCGTTAGAGGGGCATTTCAACCGCTATCTGATGATTGGCGGTTTCCCAGAGCTTGTATTGTCCGATGATGATATTTACGCTCAACGAATGCTTCGTGAAGATGTAGTTGATAAGGTAATCAAGCGAGATGTGCTTACCCTGTTCAATATCCGCAGTCCGCTTTTAATGGAAAAGCTGTTCTTATATCTCTGTATGAACTCAACGGAGATTTTCAGCGTAACCACGGCGGCAAAGGAATTGGAAAACACTTCGGTCAGCACGATTGACGGCTATATTGAAGCTCTTGAAATGTCTAACCTTATTTATCTGGCAAAGGCAATGGATGTGGGAAGTAAGGGAGCATTAAAGGGCAAGCCGAAAATCTTTATTGCCGACGCAGCTATCCGCAACGCCGTGTTGATGATAGATGATGTGTTATCCGATGAAAAGGAACTCGGAGCAATGGTGGAAACCACCGTGTATAAGCATATCGTATCTTTCTATCAAGGCAGTACGGCACAGCTCGGCTATTTCAGAAAGGCAAAGGACAACCAGAAAGAGGTTGATGTGGTGGTAGAGCTGCCCCGTGAGAAAATTCTCTGCGAGGTCAAATACCGCAACAATTCCCATATTCCTGCAACCGACGCTATTGTTGAACTTTGCAAGGACGAAAAATCAAAGGTAACAAACGCTTTTCTTGTAACAAAGCAGTTAGACGATTTTGGCATTGCAAAGCACGAAACAGCAGTACCGATTTTGCGAATACCTGCCATAGCATTTTTGTATCTGTTAGGAAAGGCAGAAGCAGACGGACAAAACGGAAAAATGTAATATCGAAACCAATTCAGCGTAACGCTCACTTTTTTACAATGTGGGCGTTCTTTTTTTACCAAAAATCGAAAGGAGAATTTTCAATGTCTAATATCCGATTTCGCTCTGCAGCTCATCGGGATTTCTTTCTGGAAATGATGAACAAGAGCAAAGTAAACGACTGTTATCACAGAGCCTTTTTCTATGTAATGGGCATTGCCGCCGAAACAAGGGCAAATATCAACCAGATGTTTGATTTTAAGACGGATTGCATTGAGCCAGAGGGTATGCACGGCGGCTGGCAGACAAGCGGTACGGTCAAGGTCTGCCACCTTGCCTTTAACCTCTGGAACGGTTACACGGAAAAGGAAAACGGACGGTATTTTACGCCAGATGAATTATTCTGTTGTGAATATGCTCCGTACTTTGTTGAGGGTATTAAGGTAAGGTATCCCGAATATTGCAGGGATTTACCTGCACCGAAACAGCAGACTGAACATTCACGATAAGAAAGGACGAAGCTATGAAAAAATATGTAATGCAGATTTGTATTATCGCCGCCGTGTGCCTGTTAGGTGCGACGGCTTTTTGCGGTTATCACATTTATGACCATTATGCACACGAAGCGGAGCAGACAGAAGCCTTTGAGCAGATTGCCGAGGTTGTGGAGCAGGCTCAAACAGGCGAAGAAGCTCCGCAAGTTCCGCTTAACGAGGAAGAAACTATCCTGCCAGAGTACGGGGAGCTTTTCTTGCAAAATCCCGATATGGTAGGTTGGATTTCCATTGCCGGCACGAAGCTCAACTATCCTGTAATGCAGACACCGAATAATCCGAATTTCTATCTGAAGCACAACTTTGAAAAGGCATACAGCGATTTAGGCACACCGTATATTCAAGAAAACTGCAATATCGCAGAGAGCGACAACCTTGTTATTTACGGTCATCATATCAAGGGCGGCAAAATGTTCGGAGCTTTGAATGATTACAAATCCAAGAGCTTCTATGAGGAACACAAAACCATTCTGTTTGATACGCTGACCGAGCAGGCGGAATATGAAATCGTGGCTGTATTCAAGACCGTTGCGTACAGTTCCGAGGGCTTCCGCTACTATGATTTTGTCAACGCGGAAAATGCAGAAGCATTTGACGAATATATCGCCAAATGCAAGGAGCTTGCCCTGTACGATACAGGCGTAAGTGCTGAATACGGCGACAGGCTGATTACGCTCTCTACCTGCGAATACTCAGCACAAAACGGCAGACTTGTGGTTGTGGCGAAAAAGGTATCCTGATGTGACCGCAAAACTTCTGGGAAAGGAGGTTTTGTATGGCTGATATAAAGACCAGAGATGCGGTCAAGGGTACAATTAAGACCATTGACAAAGCCGCTATTGCTTCAGAGCGTATGAAAGCCGCTTATGCCAAGACAAAGGACAAGGCGGAACAGGGCTATTATGCCGATGAAAGCTCTGCTACCGAGTACGCTTCGGATAAGGTGTCCTATACCGCCGAGCGTGTGACGGAGGAAGGCGTACACCAATTTAATAAGCAAGGTAAGAAAGGTGTGCAGACCACAAAGGAAAATATCGTCAAGGCAAAGGACGGTATTGCCGATTTTAAGACCAAACGGGCAATGAAATCGGCAGAAAAGCGAGCTTCCAATGTTCACACTCAAACCGTGCGAACAAAAACGCAGGCAGAAAAGACAATCAAGCAGTCTGCCCGAAGTACAGGAAAGACGATAAAATTCACGACCAAAGGTACGGTCAAATCTGCCGAGAAAAGCGTTAAGACGGCTCAATCCACCTCAAAGGCGGCTATCAAGACCGCCGAGCATACCGCAAAGACGGCACAGAAAACTGCACAGGCTTCGGTCAAGGCGGCTCAACGAGCAGCACAGGCAGCGAAAGCAACAGCAAAAGCTACCGCCCACGCCGTAAAGGTTGCAGTGAAAGCGACCATTGCGGCGGTCAAGGCGATTATTGCAGGAACAAAGGCATTGATTTCTGCGATTGCCGCAGGCGGTTGGGTTGCCGTTGTGATTATTATTGTTATTTGCCTTGTCGGTTTGCTTGTCGGTTCGGTGTTCGGTATTTTCTTTTCTGGCGAGGACTCTGGAAACGGTATGACAATGCAAACTGTTGTGAGAGAAATCAATACCGAGTACGATGCCAAACTTGATGAAACCAAGAATGGTACAGCTCACGATGTCCTTGAAATGTCGGGAAGCCGTGCGGTCTGGAAAGAGGTGCTTGCGGTTTATTCCGTCAAGACCAATACCGACCCCGACAATCCGCAGGAAGTCGCCACAATGGACGACAGCAAAAAAGAGCTTCTCAAAAACATCTTCTGGGAGATGAATGAGATAAGCTCCAGAACGGAAAGCAAGACCGAAACACAGATAACCGAGAGCGACGACGGTCACGGCAATATCATACAGACGGAAACCACCGTTACACGCACCTATCTGTATATCACGGTTGCCCATAAGACAGCCGAGGAAATGGCTGACAAGTACAATTTCAATGCAGACCAGAGAGAACAGCTCTCCGAGCTACTTGCCGAGGAAAACAATTCGCTATGGTCGCAGGTGCTATACGGCATTTCTGGCGGCGACAGCGAGATTGTCAATGTGGCATTGTCGCAGGTCGGAAATATAGGCGGTCAGCCTTATTGGAGTTGGTACGGCTTCGAGGGGCGTGTGGAATGGTGTGCCTGCTTTGTATCTTGGTGTGCCAATGAGTGCGGCTATATTGATACAGGCGTTATTCCGAAATTCGCAGGCTGCGTGTTAGGCTCACAATGGTTTATGGACAGAGGTCAATGGCAGGACGGCAGTTTTGAGCCGTCGGCAGGTCATATCATCTTCTTTGATTGGGAGGGCGACGGTGTGACAGACCACGTCGGAATTGTCGAGCGTGTTGAGAACGGAACAGTTTATACCGTTGAGGGCAACTCTGGAGATACCTGCCGACAGAACAGATATGCTATCGGAAGCAGCGTAATTTACGGTTACGGTATCCCTGCCTATTAAAAAAGGGCAAAAGAAAAACCAGAGGATTTTATTCCTCTGGCTCTTTTGCCTTACATAGACCGTTTACGGTTGCTTCGATAACGGAAAGTTCTTTATCGTCCAAATTATCAAGCAGTGTTTCCAAACGCCTGCGGACGGAACTTTTATTTGTTTTCTTATTTGGGAAGATATATTCGTCAACCGAAACATCAAACATTGTGATGAGTTGAATAAACAGCTCAAAGCTCGGGTGCTGACCCTCGTTTTCTACCGACTGAATATGCCTTGCAGAATAATCTACTATTTCCGCTAACTGTTCTCTGGTTACTTTCTTGGCTTCACGGGCTTTTTTAATCGCCTGTCCTATCGGCATAAAATCGAAGTCAAAGTTATTGATTTTCTTGTCCATAAGCTCACCACCTGTACTCGTTTCTTCTACCCTTATATTGTACAGAAATGTAGCCTCTTATTAAACGATGTGAAATCTCTTATAAATAGAGATAATATTTCTTGTTACAAGAGATAAGAATTCATATTTACATACTTGTATTCTTCGAATAAACGAAGTATAATATATTATTATATTGGAGGTGCGATATGGATTATATTACCACGAAAGAAGCTGCCATTAAATGGGGTATCTCAGATAGACGAGTTTTGCAATATTGTAATGATAATCGGATAGATAGAGCAGTTAAAATGAGTAATGTTTGGCTGATACCTAAAGATGCGAAAAAGCCTGCTGATGGGCGATTTAAGAATGGAGATGTGTGATTTTGACGATATTACGGGAGCTATACCAGAACAAAAGGAGTATAGGCGATGAATGAAAAAATTTTAGTTGTAGATGATGAAAAAGAAATAGCAGACTTACTTGAAGTCTACTTGAAAAACGACAATTACACTGTTTATAAATATTACAGCGGTATTGAAGCATTGAAATGTATTGAAGAAACAGAGATTGATTTAGCCATACTGGATATTATGCTGCCTGATATAGACGGATTTCGTATTTGTCAAAAAATCAGAGAAAAGTTTTATTTCCCCGTTATTATGCTTACTGCTAAAATTGAAGACGGGGATAAAATAATGGGGCTTACGATAGGTGCTGATGATTATATTACAAAGCCCTTTAATCCTTTGGAAGTTGTTGCAAGAGTAAAGACACAGTTAAGGCGTTATCAAAAGTATAATAATCCCGTACAAAATCAGCCTTTTCAAAAAAGCGAATATGATATTAGAGGATTGATTATCAACAAAGATACTCATAAATGCTCTTTGTTTGGGAAAGAGGTATCGCTAACCCCTATTGAGTTTTCAATTCTTTGGTATTTGTGCGAACATCAAGGAAAAGTGATTTCCTCCGAAGAACTATTTGAAAATGTATGGAAAGAAAAATATCTTGATAACAACAACACAGTAATGGCACATATTGGACGGCTTAGGGGAAAATTAAATGAGCCAGCCAAAAAGCCAAAATTTATTAAAACAGTTTGGGGGATAGGTTATGAAATTGAATAAAAATGAAAAAAATTATCTGCTTATAACCTTATTCAAAAGCTACATTTTCCAAAGTGCAATTTGTTCTGTGATTATTGTAATATGCACCGCTGTTTTACATACAGGGCTTACTTGGATACTTGACAGGTATGTCGAACATTACTATTTGATTTACAGAGGACTGTACGTTTATATGACAGCACTCATAATATGGGTAATATGTATTATGTGCTTGACTTATAAACTTTTGAAGAAAGTTGTCGGGTATGTCTATGAGCTACAAGCCGCAACGGGAAGATTATTTGATAAAACAGGTGATTATATTGAACTTTCTCCAGAGTTAAGCGAGATTGCGGTTAAAATAAATCACTTGAAACAGGAAGCTGAAAATAATGCAAAACTTGCACAGGAGAATGAACAGCGTAAAAATGATTTGATTATGTACCTTGCACACGATTTGAAAACGCCGCTTTCCTCTGTCATTGGTTATTTGACGCTATTGCGTGATGATGAACAGCAAATACCGCAGGAGTTAAGAAATAAATATCTTTCTATTTCTCTTGATAAGGCTGAACAGCTTGAGGACTTAATTAACGAGTTTTTTGAAATCACAAGATTTAATTTATCAAACATAACGCTGAAATACAGCGATATAAATTTGACACGATTGTTGGAGCAGCTTATATATGAATTTAATCCTATGTTAAAAGAAAAGAACCTACAATGTGTTCTCCATAGTGCAAAGGATATAATGCTTCATTGTGATGCGAATAAAATGCAGCGAGTATTTGACAACCTTTTGCGTAATGCTGCAATTTACAGTTATTCAGATACAGAGATTACAATAACCACAGAGCTTCGAGCGAACAAAGTTACTATTGTTTTTGAAAACTGTGGAGCTAATATTCCCGAAGAAAAATTAGAGCAAATATTCGAGCAGTTCTACCGTGTTGATACAGCAAGAAGTATGGCAAACGGCGGTGCAGGACTTGGACTTGCCATTGCGAAACATATTGTAGAACTACACAAAGGAACTATTGCTGCTAAAAGCAAAGATGAATGTGTTAAGTTTATAGTCGAACTTCCGCTTTCGTAGGAAAATCGTAAGAAATTCCGTAGTAAAAGAAAGGCTTTTTATACGGGCAATCATAAAAAACAAGGCTTTTATTTTGATACAATTATTTGTATCAGGATAAAAGCCTTTTGTTTTTCTCTTGAAAAATTAAATAGCAAGGGGGTATATCGGTGAAAAGATACCGAAAGAGATTTGCATTTTTATTCGTGTTGGGTATGATAGTTATTTTGTCTGCCTGCTCTGTCGAAAAACAATCAGGAGAAAATAACGAAGCAAATTCAACGATACAGACAAGTGAAACAGTGACCGTTACTCGTGGTACTCTCACGCCAACAGTATCAGCTCAAACAACGATTATTCAGGCATCGGATTTTGTTTTATCTTCTACTGAAAAAGGAGTTTTTGAAACTTGTGTTACAAGCGGAGATAAAATTACTGCCGGCGGTGTGATAGGAAAAGTATCCGAAAATGAAATAAAATCTCCTGTCGACGGGACGGTTATTTCAGCCACTAACTCGTCTGAAATTATTCCGAACAATTATCCCGTAGCAACCGTAAGATATACGGGCTTTGCTCTAAATGTTGAAGCAGAAAATTTTTTAAAGACTCTGCCAGAGAATACAACATTAAAAGCAAAATTTCAAGTAATCAATGGCGTTGGACCGACGGATATACTTGCCGTTGTAACACCAGCGACAGAATATGCTGAGGGCAGTTCGACAAACACCCTTTTTCCACAAAGTAATGTTTTACAATGCTTGATTGACAAAGATACTGATGTAAAGATAGGACAAAATGCTACGGTTGTTATAACGGCAGGAACAAAAGAAAATATATTATTATTACCGCTTTCGGTCATTGCTGGCAGACAAGGGAAAGGAATGGTAACTGTTATAAAAGACGGAGAGCAAATACAAACTGAGGTTACATTAGGAGCGACGGACGGAGCGTATATAGAGATATTGTCGGGCGTGGAGGAAGGAGATGTTGTTTCTTCTGTTCCCCCAAACCTTGACCCAAGGAGTAATTCATAATATGAATGATAGTAGTGGAGAAAGTTTAATCCAAATAAAAAACTTAACGGCAGCCGTTAGATTAAACAACGGCGATACTTTGGTAACTGTAAATAACGCAAGTATAGAATTGAAAAGAGGAAACAGTTACGCTATTGTCGGCAAATCGGGTTCTGGAAAGACAAGTCTTATATCTATTATCGGTTTGCTGAACCGTTCCTACAAGGGAGAATATCTTTACGATGGAGTTTCGGTATCTGCTTTGACAGACAGAGAATTGTCTATGCTGCGAGCTAATAATATCGGATTTGTTTTTCAAAACTATTCCTTAATCAAGCATTTAAGAGTTTGGGAAAATATCGAACTTCCGTTGCTTTATGCAAAAAAGAATATGGATAGAAAGCAACGCCAAGAAGTAATACGAAATCTTTTGAAAAGTGTTGGTTTAGAAGATAAAGAAAATGATTATCCTGCTAATTTGTCTGGCGGTGAACAACAAAGAGTTGCGATTGCCCGTGCTCTTACGGTATCGCCAGAAGCGATACTTTGTGATGAGCCGACAGGTGCTTTAGATAAGAAAACAGGGCAGCAGATTATGGAACTCTTACTCCAGATTGTGCGTGAAAATAACATTATGCTCTTGTTAGTAACACACGACTCTGATATTGCGAATACTTGCGATACGATTTTTGAAATGGACGAAGGGAGGCTTCGATGTGCTAAAAATGATTTTTAAAGACCTGCGTATCTCACCTCTCCGAAATATCTTAACAAGTATATCTATGCTTGTAGGAATTATAGCAATGATTGGTTCTTTTTTAGTCGGTACACTTGGTAAAGATTATTTAATTTCTGTTAATGCACAGATGTATGGTTGGACGCCTACCTATTCATATTCCATAACAGATTCAGATTTTCAAGACAGCATTAAGATGGAAGAATTTTTTTATAAAATTCGAGAAATTGACGATTGCGTTACCATTACATTTGATATGCAGGAAAATATAATATTTGCTCCGATTGTATCTGTTTCTTCTTTGCAGGGTGCAGCAAATGATATTTATAAAAAAGTCGTGCCTGTCGATGTGGTGCTTACTACAACGGCATATAACAAAATTTATAATCTGCCTATGTCATCGGGAAGTTGGTTTTCTTATTCGGAAACAGAAAAATCCCTTTGTATGGTTGTGAATAAAGAGGCGGAAAGCTATTTTAATACGCCTTATGCAGTAGGAAATACAGGTAGTAGCCTTTCATTAACCCCATTTAATGTAACGGGCACTGTAAATGACGGAAAAGATATTCCTACTGTTTATCTTGATGCACAGGCTGTGGAAGAATTTCTGCCCAATATGTGGCAAGTACAAAATGCAAGTGTTTATTGGCATTTAACAAAAGGTCTTACAACAAATCAGATGTATTCCTCGTTAGATGACATTTTACAAGATACCATAGGCGGACATATAGAATACTCTGGGAGAAGCGATATTGGCGATGCTTATGACTCTGTGCTGTCTATGCTTCAATTAGGACTTTTAATAACCTCGTTTTTATTACTGTTTGTTTCAGTATTAGGACAAATTAACATAGGTCTGTCCTCTTTGGAACAACGAACATACGAACTGTTAATCCGACGAGCAATAGGAGCTTCCCGTATCAATATAGTCGCTTTGGTTTTGGGAACGCAGCTTGTCATTTCGATATTTGTTTGCATTGTGTCAATTTTGCTTTCAATACTTATTGTTGAGGGCATAGGAATATTTCTTCCCCCAGATACGCCGGTAGCATCACCCGCCTATCCATTTTTTTCAGCGGTAGTTGCTGTTGTGGCGTCTGTTACTGTTGCTTTGCTGGGTGGACTGTTGCCTGCATTAAAAGCAGCGAAACTTGAGCCTGCATTGGCACTTAGATAAAAAATCTTATGAATTGGAGGAATATATATGAAATCATTTTTTTCGAAAACAAGACTTTTTGTAGGTATTGTTCTTTCTTTAACTATATGTATGATGTTTGTCGGTTGTTCCAACTCCACCTCTGCCCCCGCTTCTGAGGCAAGAGGGTTTACTGATTTTGAACATATTGAGAAAGAATATCTTGCGACCATTGAGAAATTGAATTGGCCTGATGGTGTTACACTTCCCGACAAATTGGAAGGTGAAGATACAGGAACTTCTTTTCAGGTAGGATATGGTGATACCAGAGCTTCTAATCTGTGGGAATACTCGTGGATGAAAGAATGGCTTAATTCTTACAGTACCGACTCTGCCAGAGCAGAAAAAGCATTGGAAGAATTGGAAAAAGCCTTTGATATGCCGTATATGGGAACGGATAGATGTGATGATGCGACTCGTAATTACTTGCGTGAAAATATTGATAAAGCGAAATTAGGCGACCCGTCTGGCTTCAGAGAATGTATTGAACTTAACTATGAATAGCTTTACGCAGAGTAATTGCAACATATACAGGGAGGTGATTTGGAAAAATGAAACGAAAATACAGAAGAAAAAAAATTCGGATAGTTGGAGCAGTAGTTTTTCTTGCACTAATGATATTTAGCAGTGTCTTTGTAATATGGCAAATGAAAACTAATGAGTTTGGCGGTTTAATAGATAGAATTGAAGAAGTATTCTATGGAACGCCATTCAAAAATGCCTACAATGCTAAATCGCTGATATTAGTTGACCTTTCTAATGATGAGGTTTTTATATCAAAGCGAGAAAACGAGCAGCAGCTTCCTGCCAGTTTGGCTAAATTATTTGTTATTAAATATGCAGTAACACTTGCGGATTTAGATAGTATTGTTTCTGCAAATTATGAAGCAATTTCACTAACCAAGTCAGGCTCATCTGTGGCAAACATAAAAACAAAAGAGTATTATCTTCAAAATTTGTTTGCGGCTATGTTAGTGCCATCGGGAAATGATGCAGCTTATGTGGTTGCAGATTATTGTGGAGGACTTCTTTCGCCGCAGGCAAAAAACAGTCAAGAGCGTATCAATGCATTTATGGAGCATCTTAATGATTATCTACAGGAACAAGGATATGATGACACAGTTTTGTATGACCCAAGCGGATTTGATACGGAAGCGAGAACAACCGCATTAGACCTTAAGAAAGTTGTAGAAAGCCTTTTGGAATATCAGTGGTTTAGAGATATTGTTTCAAAAAGTTCCTACAAAGCGACATTGCCTGATGAAAGTACGCAGATGTGGAAAAATACAAATGCTTTTCTTGACTCAACATCAGACTATTATAATGGAAATGTTAAGGGGGTAAAAACAGGCTCTTTGTCTGATGATTATAATTTAGTAGTTCTTTATCAGCAACACGGAAAAGAATTTTTGATATGTAGTTTAGGGTCGAAATCCAACTCTTCACGATATGATGATGTGAATTACATTATTAAAACAATAGATGAATCGGACTATTTATCTCGTTAAAGGTTTAGATTAAAACCGAAGATGAACCTAAATACGAAAAACAAGCCTACCGAATAAAAAAACGGTGCTTTTTGGTGGGCTGTTTCTTCACGCCCGATAGACAGTTTTCCCTCCAGACCCGTTTGAGTTTGGAGGGATTTCTTATGTGTTGGTCAAGTACCGCCACTTCGCTGCTTATCAGAAGCAGCAGTTATCTACATAACACGGATTAGCGAGGAGAATCTGTTAAAAAAATCCTTGCTTCTGCGTGGCACTATTATACCCTCAAAGTAGAAGCCAAATATCTACATAATAGAAATAGAAACGCCTATATCCGCATTGGTTTGACGACCTTTGCGGATTTTCTTTTGTCGTTTTTTGTCGGAATACAGGACAAGCCTGTTTCTGGCGTGGGCTGTCGTTCCCCACCTCACAATCTGGATTTTTCAAAAAAATTCAGATTGGAGGAAAACAAAAGTGTTCGACAACACAAACCCTTATACCATTCGCATTGAGGAAACGAATGGTCAAAAACGCTACTTTGTAACCTTTATAGATGGACAAGGTATCTTCCGAGAGTCGGAAGTATCTTATGAGGTCTATACACAGTTTTGCCGCTTTGTTAAGTGCGAGCGAAATCTGCGGAGGTCTGATGAAAGACATCTGGAGCAATCGGAACTGACCGAGGAAACGCTATGCAGGCGAGCTTTACATAAGCCGAAGCCTGTTGACGAAGCGGTTAATGATAAAATCCGCAGTGAACAGCTTGACCGAGCTATTATGGAACTGCCCGAAGTGCAAAGGAGAAGATTTAGGCTCTACTTCGATTATGGTTTGACCTACGAGCAAATCGGAAAAATAGAGGGCTGTTCAAAAATGCCCGTCAAACGCTCCATTGACAGGGCGATTGAAAAAATCCGAGAAAAAATAAAATATTTTTGATTTTAGGGGCTACTTTTAGCTTCTAAGTGTGGAAACAGGTGAAGGGATAAAAACCTTTGCCTGTTTTCCTTTGTGTGGCGAAGATGGGGCAGTTCCTTGACAACCGAATACCCATTCGCCAAATACTTCCTCTTTGTGATTGTGATGAGCATAAGCGTGTGCAGCGGTACGCCATGACCTGCCGAAAGGCAGAGAGCGATAAATGCCGACTCAAAATATCGGGTAGCTCCCGATTCCGCCATAACCCACAAAGAGAACAATGGTACTCCCGTCCAGTCACAGTCCGAGCGTGATTAAACCGTCGCAGGCAATGAGGGCGGCTCTGTCAGACCGACAGTTGGGGTGAAACTCCCGTGGTGTCAGTTCGCTGCTGACCGTTTGGCGACTTCCCATAGCATTTCGGGGTGTCGAGGACAAATTGAAATGCTTCCTATCATAATGCCAGACACAGGGCGGTCATAAGAACAGAGTTTTGTTTATATGCTCCCGACCTTAAATACTTCCTTGTGTTTGGCTGTTACATAGGCAGGATGCTCCTGCCTAAATCTAAATGGGAGGTCAAACACTATGGATAGAATCATTAAGCGTGGCGACATCTACTACGCAAACTTAAACCCCGTCATCGGCTCGGAGCAAGGCGGTACACGACCTGTACTTATCATTTCTAATGATACAGGGAATAAGCACAGCCCTACGGTCATTGTAGCGGCGATTACAGGACAGATTGGAACAAAGAAAAAACTACCGACACACACTATCGTACACAATGTCAATGGACTTGATAAAGATTCCATTATCTTGTTGGAGCAAATTCGTACCATTGATAAACAACGCCTGCAAGAGTATTTAGGAACTCTTGATGGGCGTTTTCTTGTTGCTGTTGATAAAGCTCTGGCGATAAGTGTCGCTCTTGAAAGAGGTGGTAAAAGTGCTTGATGTGAAAGTTGATGAATACGAAGCAGCTTTGAAGCTCATCGAGATATTGCTTGAAAAAGGAAAGATAAATCAAGCCACATATACAAATATAATGAAACACCGAAATTCGCACATTTCACAAGCGGCTTGATAAAAGATACAATATGAGCGAACAAAGCAAAGGAGGTACGCTTTATGAACACAGCAGTTAATACTAATCAGTTCAATTACAGATTTAAGCTAACAGACTATTCGCTTTTTGATAGAAACAGAGCAAGAAGGGTCGCTATTTACGGCAGAGTTTCAACGGAACACGAAGCTCAATTATCCGCTTTGGATAATCAGTTGCAATGGTATGATGACCAAGTACGCTATCACCCGAATTGGGATGTGGTTGCAAAATATATTGATGAGGGTATCACAGGAACACAGGCAAAGAAACGACCAGATTTCTTGAGAATGATTGAAGATGCCAAACAGGGCAAATTTGATTTAATCGTTACCAGAGAGGTTTGTCGTTTTGCCCGAAATGTTGTTGATACGCTTGTCGTCACAAGAGAGCTTAAAAGTATAGGCGTAGAGGTCTTTTTCATTGAGGATAACATTTGGACAATGGACGGTGACGGCGAATTGAGATTGTCGCTTATGGCTACTCTGGCACAGGAAGAAAGCCGCAAGACCTCGGAACGAGTAAAAGCAGGTCAGAAAATCAGCCGTGACAACGGTGTGCTTTATGGCAATGGTAATATCCTCGGCTATGACCGTGTGGGAGATACCTATGTTATAAATGAAGAACAAGCAGAAACGGTCAGAATGATATACGATTTATATTTGCAGGGCTATGGCTCTATGAAGATAGCAGGCATACTGACGGAACGAAAAAGGAAAACTGCTTCTGGGCTTGTAAAGTGGAGTGTATCAAATATTATGAGAGCTATCAGAAATGCCACTTATACAGGTACAAAGTGCTATAACAAATCCAGAAGCAACAATTTTCTGGAGCAGAAGCGAATTAACAATCTGGATATGTCCACTTATGAATATGTTGAGGGCGATTTCCCTGCTATCATTTCTCAAGAGATTTGGGATAAGGCACAGGAAATACGAGAAAGCAGAGTAAAGCCGTCTTTGGTATCTGCAACAAAGACCACTCATAGTAAGCGTGACTCGGCTGATGTGTGGGTGAATAAACTCCGTTGTTCGTGCGGCTCATCATTTCGAAAAAATAAGTGGCACACAAAATTAGACGGAAAAACCTCGTATGGCTATCAATGCTATAATCAGTTGAACAACGGCAACAAGAAAAAGAGAGAAGAACTTGGATTAGATACAGACGGCTATTGCGATACCAGAATGATAACCGATTGGAAACTCGATTTTATGGCGAAAGCTCTTTTAGAGCATTTATGGACAGAAAGAAGAAAATCAGTTCTTATTGCAATCGACCTTATTAAGTGTTATTATAAGGAAGAAAAAGAAATCGGTAAACAGTCTGATGTGGTGGTTGTGCAGGCAAGATTGGACAAGGCGAACACAAGGCTCACAAACCTAATTGCTATGAGAGCTGACGGCGAAATCACAAAGGACGAATATCAAGTGATGAGAACGCCGATTGATACGGAAATACAGGAGCTTCAAAAAGTACTTGAGAATATACCGACGGACAATGACAATTTGAAAGGTTTTGACTTGGACAGTATTATTTCTACGCTGAATAGCCTTGTTGATTTTAGCGGGAGTACTATCAGCCACGATGTTATAAATCAGTTCGTTTATCTGGTTACACCGACTTCTGATACTACTTTTGAATGGTATGTCAATTTGAATGGCAAACCAAATGTGAAAGCTACCTTTACGGCAGAGGGCAGGAAGAAAAACTGCTTGATAAGGTTAGAGGAAATCGAAAGGATTTCCTCGTTACATAGGAAAGAGAATGAGAGCAATGCTCAATTAATAAAAAACCCCTGTTTATTAACCTATCTGCACAGGCTGCTATCGCAGAGCAGGCAAAATAGACAAAGGTTCTAATTTAAAAGTCTATATGTAAGATTTTACAAGGGAAAGTATTTAATACTTTCCCTTGTTTTTTATTGCCAATCTGCATTTCACACCATAAAAACTACATTTCGCGCCGAGAGTATAGATTTTAGGCACTATATGTTGTATAATTAGTACCAGAAATACAAGTATATGTGATATGAATAGAGAACGAAGCACAGATACGATGTAGGTACTAAGGTATGGAGAGAACACATTTATGATTATAAAAAAGAAGAACATCCGTACAATTGTGATAACCTGTGCATTGCTAGGTATCATAATATTCAGCATTCACAGCTACAATGTATATATGAGAGTCCAGAGAGGAAAAGCATTTGCAATGATTTTTATGGATCTTGATTTTTTCAAGCCGGTCAATGATATATATGGTCATCCGGTCGGAGATGAGGTCCTTTGTAATGTAGGAAAGCGCATTATAAACAGCATACGAACAGCTGATTATGCATTCCGTATTGGAGGCGATGAGTTTGCATGTATAATAGATGGAAATGCAGATGAAAAAAATTGCTTAGAGGGCATAGAGAGGCTTCAAAGAGTTATATGCAATCCATATAACATACATGGTCATAAAATAAAAATCGGAGTAAGCTGTGGATATGTACTTTATCCGTCCGATGCTGACACGGTTGAGAGCCTGCTAAAGATAGCAGACAGCCGGATGTATGCAGAGAAGGAAAAACATCATGCAGATAGAAGATAAAGATAATAGATAGAAGATAATAGGATAGAAGATTATCAATCAAAAAAGCTATGAGAGCCCGGTTAAAGGCTTTCATAGCTTTTATTTTTATGAGTGAGCACGAAGCTGTTCATTGACATATGTCTGGATATAATAATTATCCTCAGGCATCTGGCAGCCGACGATATATGTTCCCTCATTATTTGAGCAGCGGATTACATATCCCTCCAATACTGAGTGGTCAGCAAGCGCAAAGTCCTCTATCGAGATAGTGACCTTCGCTCCTTTATGATCCACGAAATAAGGATCCTTTGTAAAAAATGCAAAGCCGTTTGCACTTATATTGTCAAGAGTTCCTTTGAATGTGGTGTCGGTTCCTTTAAGCTTGATAGTGCAATTGTTTGATAAATCCATGCGAGGATATTTCCTACGGTTCAAGATTTCAGGCTGTGTATTGACTGTTATCACAAGTTCATCTGTGATTGTGAGATCCTTCCAGCAGTACATTACATTGCCAACTGTAACATACAGATTGCAAGGTCTGGATGAGTCTACAGATAAGCCGCCTGATACAAGCTTAAGACTGTTTTCGCCAACAGCCTTTACTTCGCAATGGAACTCGTTGTCGGTCTGTACATCTGTCAGGATCACTTTGGCCTTCATACCCGGGCGGATATCATCAAGTCCCATAAATCCACCAACTCCGAGCTCGTGCATGAGAGATTGGATAACAGTCTCGATATTATTGATATTTGTTGCACTTTCATCATATTTACTGAGCATCTTGCGGCTTATCGCGTCAGAGGCATCGATACATGAGGTCATGGTTTCTACGATGTCAGATACCTTTTCCATATTGTCGACAAGCTGCTGGTTAGATGCTTCAACCTCCTGCATTGCGGCATCGATTTCATGGATATGGCTTCCGAGCTTATTGGAATCCTTTGTGATCTTCTCTACATTTTCACCGGTCTGCATTACCTTTTCAAGAGTGAGCTGGATGAGACGGAGCGTTTCTTCAATGGATGAGGTCATCTTTCCGGAAATCTCGTCAAGCCGTGAGAGAGCTTCACTGATCTGACCGGATGAATTTCTCGTCTCAGTGCTTAAAGTACGGATCTGTTCAGCAACAACAGCAAAGCCCTTACCTGCTTCACCTGCACGTGCAGCCTCGATAGAAGCGTTAAGAGCGAGGAGGTTTGTCTGGTTTGAAATATTATCAATTGTTCCGGTTTCATTTTTAACCATCTCAAATTCATCTCTGAATGTAGTCAGGATGCTTTCAACCTCTGTAGAAAGCTCTGACATGGTTTTTGCTGTCTGGGCAAGACCTTCAAGGTCCTCAGAGCTGACCTTGGCATGCTTGCCTGATTCGGTTGTCAGGGAAACCATATCATTTATCATGGCTGCAACATTCTCAACCTGTGAGCTTATATCGGTAGTCATTTCCTGGGAAGAAGCAGTGTGGGACTGAAGCTGCTTGTTATTTCCGGTAAGCTCATTCATTCTCTCAACGACAACATCTGAGCCATGCTTGTTTTCAGAAGCAAGCTCACGGACCACGGTTATACCGTCCATTATAGTGTTGCAAGCGGTTTTAACCTGCTCAACTGTCGTGACAACGCGATTCAAATCAGACTTTATACTTTCGGTGAGTGCAGCATCGGACTCAGTCAGGTGACGCACCGACATGATATAGCCTATGTAGCAAAGTAAAAGACATGCTATCTGAAGCTGATAGTTTTTATGATCTATAGCAGTGTTCTGACCCAGCACAAATATGTGAAATGCAATACTTGCAATAAGGCTTAGCATATTTGCAACAGCGCAGTAAATCATGAATTTTTCATCCTTAAATATTACAATAAGGCTGATTATCGGAAGTATGTAGGTAAATGCAATCGGTGAGGTTGTCGTACACAAAAGAAATACGTAAAAAATACCATATCCGATGACAAATGCAAGCCTGTAATGATCATTATCCTTCCCCTTCTTTTTTAGAAGTATGTCACCACACACGAAAGGCAGCCAGCATAAAATAACAAAAATGATATAATTATTGATGGAATAAGCACCATTTGCTGTGTCGGTACCATAATTTGCGGTCAGCAATATAGCAAAAACAAGCCATAATCTGCGGGCCTTGATATTCGCCTTTGCTTTAAAAATTTTTTCATCGTAACCCATATGAATTCTCCTGATTTGAAATAATATAACTCTATTTTACTATCATAGTACTATAATTACAAGGCATGCTTAAGAATTTGAATGTATTTTGAATGTATAATTATGGTATTGTTTCTAAGTCCAAACTTAATTGTTTTTTGCCTGTCAATCCGCTATACTAAAATTAACTATATACTTACAGGAGGGCATAAAGCATGAACATACTTCTGATTAACGGAAGTCCAAAAGGCAAACGAAGCAATTCGTTAAGGCTTGCAAACAGCTTTATAGAAGGCTTCAAAGAAGGATATAAGAGCAAAAATGAAGCTATATCCATTGATGAAATGCATGTAGCCTCAATGAATGTAGGAGCGTGTAAGGGCTGCTTTGCATGCTGGCAGAAGACACCGGGGGTGTGCTGCATAAATGACGATATGCAGACTGTTATAGGGAAAATGCTTGAAGCGGATATTGTTGTGTGGTCGTTTCCTCTGTACTATTTTAGTGTGCCGGGAATACTAAAGAACGTGATTGACAGGCAGCTTCCCATGAGCCTGCCGTTTATGAGTACAAAGGATGACGGATACGGAAGCGGCAGCCATGATTGCAGATATGACATGGAAGGCAAAAGGCATGTGCTAATCTCTACCTGTGGCTTTTATTCTGCAGAGGGAAATTATGACAGTGTATTTCGGATGTTTGACCATTTCCTTGGAAAAGGGCATTATACAACCATATTTTGTGGTCAGGGTGAGCTGTTTCGTGTAAAAGAGCTGTCAAAGAGGACTGACGAATATCTAGCTACGGTAAAAAGTGCCGGGGCAGAATATGCCATCACAGGAAAAATATCTGAAAAAACAGAAGCGGCGATCCATACTCTTTTATATCCAAGGGATGTATTTGAAAGTATGGCGGATGCCAGCTGGGGAATCAGCAGGACAACAGGAGAAAAGGAAGCGGATGACCTTGTTTTCACCAGACAGATGGCTGCATTATACAATAAGGATACCTATGACGGAAAGGAACGCGTGCTTGAGATATGCTATACCGATTTGAAGCATACATACCAAATAAAGCTTGATGATAAAGGTAGTGAGGTGATTACTGACCAAAGCCTTGCCGCGACTACACGCATAGATACGCCTTTTACGGTATGGTCGGCTATTTCCCGAGGCGAGATAGGTGGCGCAGAGGCATTGGGAAAGCAGATGTATACGGTGACAGGTGATTTTTCCTTGATGGTAAACTGGGATAAATTTTTTGGAAGTACATCGGCAGTCAAAGAGGCAGAAAAAACATCACAAGGTGTGGAGGTACAGAAAAATCCATCCATGATGACAATGCTCATACCATGGATTACATTTTGGATAGCAGTTTCTGTCAATACTGAAAAGGGTTCTGTGATTACTCTTCTTGTGGCATCTGTTATACCTTTTATTATGAGAAAACATAAATTTGTAATATGGGATCAACTCTCAATTGTTGCTGTTGCTATACTTTCTGCGATTGCAAGCCTGACAGGAGCAGGTGACATATCAACAGATATCGGATATCTGGTGTTTGGGCTGTTCTGGCTGGTTTCATGCCTGACAAAGGAGCCTTTATGCGCAACATATGTGAAATACAATTATGGCGGTGAAGCCGCACATAAAAATCTTCTCTTTATGAAGACGAATTATATACTTGCGGCGGCATGGGGAGTATTATACGTGTTGACAGCAGTGTGGACATTTCTACTGAAAAAGGCAGGTGTTGGAGCTGCACTTATTGTCGTAAACAATCTGATGCCTGTATTGATGGGCATATTTACCGGATGGTTTGAAAAATGGTATCCTGCAAGGCTCGCAAGAGGCTCAAAAAAGCAGTAATTCGTAAGATTTTTTTAATATTTTATGTATTCTATTTACTTTAGGTGGATAGAAGAGTACTCTTTAGAAAACGTACTCATAGTAGTGCTTATAAATAAAGAAAGAGGTATATCATAATGAAGAAAAAACTGATTACAATTGTAATAGGAGCTATGCTTTGCGCCGGCTTGTTTGCAGGCTGCGGACAGAGCGATACAAAGCAGGATAAGGCAGCTGGCACTGAAAGTGCAAAGCAGGCTGATACCAAGGATGAAGGTGAAAAGGGCTCACAGGAAGAGAAGGAGCTTACAGGAACAATCGATGACATAAAGGACTTCATGTTTGTAGTGACTGATGACAAGGATACACCATACAGCTTTAACTTCGATGAGAAGCCTGACGGACTTGAGGGTGTTGCAAGCGGAGATAAGGTGACTGTAAAATATACCGGAACTATTTCAGAGGTGGATCCGTTTGAGGGAAAGATAATATCTGTTGAGAAGGCAGAATAAGGACAATAAGCAGGGAAGGATAGGAGCTTTGTGAAAGGGCAAAAGGCATATGGAGTTTTAGTTTATTTATTTTTTCTGTTTCTGATATGTACCTCAGGTATGGCAACATTGTCATAGCTGATAGGTGCATTTTCTTTATCAGCGTCCTCGTGACTTTCGGTGCTTTTTACGTGCACCTCAGGTATTGCCACGTTGTCAAAAGTTAAATCGTAATTATGTTTTTCTTTTTCGTCTCTGTTTTTAAATATTTTTTTCAGTTTTTCAAACATATTTTTCTCCGGTTGTTTTACAGTAAGTTTATAAAGAATGTGATTACAAGGCTGTTCAAAAAGTCAGCAAACAGGCTCCCGACAAGCGGTATGAGCAGATATGCCTTGATGGATGGCACATATTGGTCGCAGACAGCCTGCATATTTGCCATGGCATTTGGGGTGGCTCCGGTTCCGAAGCCGCAGGTGCCTGACACAAGTATGGCTGCATCGTAGTCGCGCCCCATGATGTTGAACTCGATAACATACGTGAATATGATTATGAGAAGCACCTGTGCTGCAAGCAGTATGAAGAGCGGGAGAGCGAGTGATGCAAGCTCCCAGAGCCTTAGTGTAATCATTGCCATGCCTAGGAATAGAGAGAGGCTTATACCTCCCAGGTCATTTATCTCTCCCATATGGATAGTGGCGATTCCTGTGTACTCACATATGTTTCGCATGAGTGCGGCTGCGAGCATCGCTCCTATATATATCGGGAAGGTGAGCCCTGTCTTTGTGAGCAGCATTGTAAAGATGGTTCCGACACCTATTGCCAGGATAAGCTGGAATACGGCATCAGCGTACATATTTGTGTGGCGCTCATGCTTTTTCTCATCCTCCACCAGCAGGCTGTCATCCTCGTTTGCTGCTGTATTAAGCAGGCTATGCTTTTCAATCAGTCTTTTTCCAAGAGGTCCGCCTATCAGGCTTCCAAAGATGAGACCAAATGTAGCTGCGGCTGTACAGATGGTCGTCGCGCCCTTTATGTTCAAGTCCTCAAGCACCGGGCCAAAGGCTCCTGCGGTGCCATGTCCGCCAACCATAGGAATAGAGCCGGTGCACATGCCGATTAGCGGATTCAGGTTTAAGAGCTTTGCAAGCCCCACGGCGGTTAAGTTTTGTAATATGATAAGCACTATAACCAGTCCCAGGAATACGATGAGCGATTTGCCTCCGCTTTTTAATACCTTGAGATTTGCCTGAAAGCCTACAGATGTAAAGAAGAATACCATGCAGACCTCGCGCAGTGTGTCATCAAAGGAAAATTCTGCGATTCCTGTGACATAGCATATGCATGTCATGATGGCAAAAATCAGTCCGCCTATGACAGGCGCCGGAATACAGAATTTCTGAAGGAAATATATTTTCTTTTTTAAATAGTTTCCAAGTAGTAGTACAAGCACGGCAACGGCCAGTGTCTGGTACATGTCAAGTTGTATTTTCATGTGTTACCTTTCAATTTTAATTGATTATATTCTTGTTATGTTCTTATTAAATTTTGAATATTATATATTGGACTAAAAATTAATTCGCGAATTAATTTGTGCTATATCCATAGTCTTCATAATACCTTTTCGCTCCATTGTGAAATGGAATAGGCATATCGTCTGTTGCAAAGTCATATGTCAGCTCAAGCTTAAGAGAGTTGGAGTAGGAGAGCTCATTTTCTTTTTCAAACAGGAGCGATGTAAGCTTCTCAATTGTATCGTCGGATACATCAGACTTTGTGATAAGCACAGATTTTACACCTATAGTGCTTATATCTGTGGTCTGGCCTGTGTATGTGCCGGCAGGTATGACCTCACTTGTGTAGGCAGAGCTGCTTTCAAGCATCTTGCTTATCACAGTATCAGTCAGCGGGATAAGCCTTATGTCGCATTCCTTTGAGAGCTCATCTATGACAGTGGTGGTGAGTCCGGCAGTGCAGAAGAAGGCATCTATATCACCGGCTTTTAGCTCTTTTGTGGCCTCGATATAGTCCAGGTTTTTGGTGGCAACAAGGGATGATGGCATACCGGCGAACTCAAGAATCTGTGTGGCGTTTCGCTCGGTACCGGATTCCTCTGCTCCGATGCTTACAGTGTGTCCTGACAGGTCGTCAAGAGTCTGGATGTCTGAATCAGCGCGGACCACAAGCTGACAGGTCTCGGTGTAAAGCCCTGCTATAGCCCTTAAATCTTCATTTGTCCTGTAGGCGTCGGCTATCAGGTCAGCCTGTGCGATACCTATCTCTATATAGCCATCGGATAAAAGCCTTATATTGGCATTAGAGCCTGCTGTGGTACGGACCTTGCAGGTAAAGTCATAGCCCTGTTCATTGGCAAGCTCCGTAAATGTATTTGCAAATGAATAGTACATTCCGCCGATATCGGCTGCTCCGAAGCGAATTGTGCTGCCGGAGTTGGTGCAGCCTGTCAGGGCGAAGAGTACTATGCAAAGCATGATACTGATTTTTTTCTTCATGTTTTGTCTTTGTCCTTTCACTTTTTCATAATTGCTATGAGTATTTTACAAAAAATTTTCTAATATGAAAAGATTTAATTTAAATTTTTCTTAAATTCCATGGACTTGTGATTGGAAAAATAATATAATAAATTAGTTGTAGAAAATATCTTAAAGGAAGGAAATTTATTTATGGAAATCTTTGACATTATCAAGTCTGTTATATTTGGAATTGTGGAGGGCATTACAGAGTGGCTGCCTATCAGCAGCACCGGCCACATGATTCTTTTGAATGAGATTTTACCACTTAGAATAGGAAAGAACCCGGACGATTTTTACAGTATGTTTGAGGTGGTTATCCAGCTTGGAGCCATTTTGGCGGTTGTTGTTTTGTTCTGGAGCCAGATCTGGCCATTCGGCAGGAAGAATAACAAAGCTCCTCTTGCAAAGACAGGTATCGGTGCATGGGTCAAGACTGATATCTTCGTGCTGTGGTTTCATATTCTTGTTTCAACTATTCCGGCAGCTATTATCGGAGTGCTTTTTGATGATGTATTCGAGAGACTGTTTTACAATTTCCAGACAGTAGCTATCATGCTTATACTCTTTGGTATCGCTTTTATTGTGATTGAGACCAGACATAATGGCAAGTCTGCCAAGATTAATTCACTTGTCGACATAAGCTACACGACTGCGCTTATGATTGGATTTTTCCAGCTTATTGCAGCTGTTTTTCCGGGTACATCACGTTCAGGCGCTACTATTGTCGGAGCTCTCTTAATTGGTGTTTCAAGGACTGTTGCCGCTGAGTATACATTTTTCCTTGCTATTCCGGTTATGTTTGGTGCGAGTCTTCTGAAGCTTGTTAAATTTGGATTTCATTTTACAGGGGAAGAGGCAGCTATTCTGATTATCGGCATGATTGTGGCATTTGTTGTTTCACTTATTGTTATCAAATTCCTGATGGGCTACATAAAGAAGCATAACTTTATTGTGTTTGGATGGTACCGTATAGTTCTTGGTGCGATTGTGCTGCTTTGTGGTATCGCAGGGCTTCTCTAAATACATTTTGACGCAATTTTGCAGGAAGAAGGTTTAAGACATGCATGATGAATTGACAGCAAATGATATAAAGAAAATGGAGGACGAGATAGAGTACAGAAAGCTCGTTGTCAGAAAGAAGGCTCTTGATGACGTAAAGGTGGCGAGAGCTCAGGGTGACTTGAGCGAGAACTTCGAGTACAAGGCCGCCAAGCAGTTTAAGAACCAGAACGAGAGCCGTATCAGATACCTTGAGAAGATGATTAAGACTGCCGTTGTCATATCCGATGAGTCAAAGGATGATGAGGTGGGTATGTTCAATACGGTTGATGTGTATTTTGAGGATGATGATGAGACTGAGACATACAAGATTGTCACAACCGTAAGGGGCAATTCCTTAAAGAATCTGATAAGCAAGGAGTCACCGCTTGGTGCCGCTATATTCGGGCACAAGGTGGGTGACAGGTGTGAGGTAAAGGTAAATGATGATTACTCATACTTCGTTAAGATAATGAAAATACAAAATACTGTCGATGACGGCAGTGATGATTTGCGAAAATTTTAATCTGGAATTAATTTTTGCGTTTTATTGGGATTTCAGTAGCTTAATATGTTTATGACTATATAATGTTTAATGTCAGAAATAGGGAGATTTATATGATTAAATTAAAAACTTTTGGCAGCTTTACGGTAGGTAATGACTTAACATCTGTCCAGGAAGGGGCATGGCGGTCTGAGAAGCTTGAAAAGCTGTTTGTATATCTGGCGATGAACAGAAACAGGGGTGTCTGTATAGAGGATATTTCAGAGGCTATATGGCAGGTTGAGGAGGAGACTGATAATCCGGTAGGAGCCCTTAAGAATCTGGCATACAGACTCAGAAAGGCTCTAAGAGATGCTTCTTTTGACGAAGAGTGCATAGTCTCTGTAAGAGGCGGCTTGTACAAATGGAATGATGATGTGGAAGTAACCATTGATGTCGAAGAGTTTGACAGATATATAAATGAGGCTGAGATGGCATTTTGCAGGAGCAAGGAGACCGCTATTGAAAGCTATGAGAAGGCCATAGCCCTTTACCATGGAGATTTCCTGCCTCTTAGGACAGATACACACTGGTTTATGACGCTCAATGCATTTTACCATTCCAGATACGTAAATACAGTAAAGGCTCTGGCAAAGCTGTATATTGATACAGGCTGCTATGAGAAGCTTGAGCAGCTTTGCACCAAGGCTATTGTATATGAACGTTCGGATGAGCAGATATACTCATATCTGATTGTGGCACGCATGCGTACCAAAAAGGTACAGATGGCTTTTGATACTTATGAGACTGCCAAGGCTATTATGGACAAGGATCTTGGCGTTAGAAAGACTGTCATGCTCAACAAGGTGTATGAGGAGCTTTTATCTGTCACAAAGGGTGCTTCAAGCTACAATATAGATGAAGTGAAGGACGATATCAGTGAGGAGAGCATGAATGGTGTTTTCATGTGCGGATATCCTGTGTTCAAGGAAATCTATCAGCTGGAGGTCAGAAAGAGTGCCCGTTCTACGATTCCGGAGAGTCTGGTGCTTGTCACTGTTGTGCCAATGTATAGCAGTCAGCCGGATAAGAATCATAGTCAGATGAAGGATTCCATGCATACACTTGAAAGAGCACTTAGAAAGTGCCTGCGTGTGGGTGATGTGGCAGCAAAGTACAGTGATTCACAGTACATTGTGCTTTTGTCGAAGTGCTCATGCGATACAGCCTCCGATGTCATGAAGCGTATTATCGATAGGTTCGATCATACGTGTGACACACATAGTAATATGACGATAAAATTTGATATTGAGCCGGTAAGCTGCTACAGCAGTTTTGTGAGTGACAAATGATATTTTCTGATATAGAGGTGTTTTCGTGAGGAGACTGATTAACATTATTTCCAGTATAATTTTATTAATTCTTGCTTTAATTATTGCTGTAATATTTGCTCCCAAGCTGTTTAGTATCGAGCCGATGGTAGTTGTAAGCGGAAGCATGGAGCCTTCTTACATGAAGGGGAGCCTATTGTATGTAAAGGAGGGTGCCGGTGGGATACAGACAGGTGATGCCATTACCTTTTACAGAAATGGCGAGCTTGTGACTCACAGGGTAGTTGAAATAAATACAGATGAAAAGACCTACACTACAAAGGGCGATGCCAATCAGGTGAATGATGTACAGCCGGTTGCATGGTCTGATGTGGTCGGAGTGCCTGTGTTTGATATCCCGGTGCTTGGTTATCCGGCTTCTTTTTTAGGAACCTCGCAAGGTAAATTTGTATTCATTGTATTGTTGATTATTTTTACCGGTATTACAGTACTGACTGATAAAAAAATGGAGAAAACAAATGGTTAAGAAAGTAATTAGATTTATAGTTCTGATAATCGGTTTGTCTCTTGTGGCTTATTCGGGTTATCATCTGTTTAAGATTTATTCTGACTATAATACCTCGGATAAGACATATGAGAAGCTTCAGGATGAGTATGCAGTGGACGATTCAAAGAAGGATGATGACAGCACGAAAGGCAGTGAAGCACAGTCTCCGTGGTATGATGATATAGATATTGATTTCGCCGGTCTAAGAAGCGAAAACCCTGATGTGGTTGGCTGGATTTATTTTGAGAATGAGGATATCAGCTACCCTGTCATGTATTCGGGGGATAATAGCTATTACCTCAGAAAGACCTTTAAGAGAGAGCATGCCACTGCAGGCTCCATCTTCCTTGAGGGTTCAAACAAGACTGATTTCAGCGACTGCCATACAATCATTTATGGACACAATATGAAAAACCTGTCCATGTTTGGAAAGCTTAAGTACTATAACCGTGATGAGAATTACTATGACAGCCATCAGTATTTCCAGATACTTGTCGATGGAAAAAAGTATAGGTACCAGATTTTCTCATATGAAACGGTTAGTGATGACAGTGATGAGTATACTGTGGGCTTTGAGCCTGACGAGACATTTGGCAAATTCGTACAGAGGATGGCTGCCTCATCAATGAAGGATACAGGCATAGTCCCGACAAAGGATGACAAGGTTGTGACGCTTTCAACCTGCTCCACAAGCGGTGAGACATACAGGTTTGTGGTACATGGTGTGAGAGTTGATGAGCATTGATAATGAAAACAGGTGTATAATATGAAAAAAGAAGATGAATTACTTAAAGAGCTTACCGATATGGTAAAGGAAACAAAGAAGGGGCAGATTAAGTGGAAGCTTTCCTGTCAGACTACAGAGTACAATGATGAGGCAGTAAAGCCGACAGTTACAGAGGATGGCATCACCTGGACTGTTGATGAGTGCTACGTGTCATATGAGTGTACCTATAAGGGCAGTGATTTTGTGATGATTACATATGAGATGATTCATACTGCCGGTGATAAAAGACAGACAACCAACCTTGTTTTTTTACCGCCGCTTGGTATCAGATACTTTGATATCAGCACACTGCTTCCATACTCGGTGCCAGCATCCAATATTCTCACCTACGAGATTCACACGCTGTGGCTGTTGCTGCTTGATATGTATAAGAGCGACAATACAAGCGTAGAGCTTGATGCGAGCTCCAGGGAGCTTATGATTGAAGAATAGAGGGGTATGATATATGTATGCAGTGATTACAGGAGCAAGCTCAGGAATAGGTGAGCAGTTTGCAAAGAGACTTGCGAAGGAGGGGTATGACCTGATTCTTGTTGCCAGAAGGCGGGAGAGGCTTACAGCTCTTTCTGATAAGCTTAAAGCCATGCATAAGGAGCTTGAGTGTGATATTTTTACCGCGGATTTGATGCAGCTTGATGAGTGTCAGAGACTTTCGGACTATCTCGAGGAAAAAGACATAGAAATATTTATAAACAACGCAGGCTACGGTGATTGCGGCCTGTTTGAGGAGACTGATATAGCTAAGGAAATGGGCATGATAGATGTCAACGTGCGTGCTGTACACTTCCTGACGAAAAAGCTTTTAAGACAGATGAGGGTAAAGGACAGAGGCTTTATATTAAATGTGGCAAGCTCTGCTGGTCTTATTCCTGCCGGTCCGTACATGGCTGCCTATTATGCCTCTAAGGCATATGTTGCGAGCCTTTCAAGGGCTGTTGCATGTGAGCTTCGACAGAGCCACAGCCATGTGTATGTGGGGTGTCTGTGTCCGGGACCGGTTGATACAGAGTTCAATGATGTGGCGAATGTGCGATTTGCGCTGAAGGGGATTTCCGCTGAATACTGCGCCAATTATGCCATAGACCGGATGATGAAGCACAAAACGGTCATAGTGCCTACTCTCAGGATGAAGCTTGCTACAACCTGTGGCAGATTTCTGCCACAATCTTTGTATATAAAGATTGTTTCACATCAGCAAAAGAAAAAATGGCACATTGACTAAAAAGTCTTTAAAAATTGGTTGAATTGCCCTATTTACAGTTATTGTAAATTTTATTATAATGTATACGAAAATAAACGAAAAGGATAGTATTATGAAATTAGGAGCGATTTATTCAAAGGAAAAGACAACATTTACACTGTTTTCGCCTGTTGCGGACAGTGTTTTTGTTATTTTTTATGATAAGGGAAATGATTCGACCGAGACAGGCAGGCTTGAGATGATGCGCGGAGAGGGAGAGCTTCGCAGTATTTTTTCTGCTACTGCAGAGGGTAATCTGGATGGTGTTTATTATACATATGAGGTTCATACCGCAGATGGCACATTCAGCTCGCATGATCCGTATGCAAGAGCCTGCGGTGTAAATGGGCACAGGTCTATGGTTATTGACTTGTCAAAGACTAATCCTTATGGATTTGCAGATGAGGACAGGCCAAAGCTTGCAGATCCTATGAGCATGGTTATCACTGAGGTGTCTGTCGCGGATGTGTCTGCCGGTGCATCTGCTCATTCTAGGTATCCGGGTAAGTTTAAGGCATTTACTGAGGATAAAACTCTTTCGTATTTCAAGGATATGGGAGTGACACATCTGCAGCTTATGCCGTCGTATGATTTTGCCAGCATTGACGAGAGTGATTCCTTAAAGGAGCAGTATAACTGGGGCTATGATCCGTACAATTACAATGTGCCGGAGGGCTCTTACTCGACAGATCCGTTTAATGGAGCCGTGAGAGTGAGAGAGTATAAGGAGATGGTACACTCGATTCATGAGGCGGGTCTTGGTGTAATCATGGATGTGGTTTACAATCATACCTTCAATGTTCATGACAGCTGCTTTTACAAGACTGCGGGCAATTATTTCTACCGCATGCTGGATGCTGCAAAGTACTCTGATGCATCAGCCTGTGGCAATGAAATAGCCTCAGAGAAGCCTATGGTCAGAAAATATATCATTGATTCGCTGTGCTACTGGGCGAGTGAGTATCACATTGATGGCTTCAGGTTTGATCTGATGGGAGTACTTGATATCGAGACATTGAACGAAGCCAGAAAAGCTCTCTTAAAAATAAATCCTGATATAATAATGTACGGAGAGGGCTGGACAGGTGGAGAGAGCACTCTGCCAGAATCAGAGCGTGGCATGAAAATAAATGCTCCAAGGACACCGGGCATCGGCATGTTTTCGGATGATATACGTGATGCGGTAAAGGGACATGTGTTCTATATGGATGAGCTGGGCTTTGTCAATGGAGCTGCAGACAGAGGTGAAGAGCTAAAGCAGGCTGTTACGTGCGCTAAGTGGGCCAAATCGCCTATGCAGTCGATTAACTATCTGTCATGTCACGACAACTATACTCTCTGGGACAGGTTTATCATATCCAATTCACATGAGAGTGAAGAGATACGTATCCGTATGAATAAGCTTGCAGCAGCCATCCTTTTTACAGCGCAGGGGATTCCGTTTTTCCTGCATGGAGAGGAGTTTGCGAGAACAAAGATTAGTGAGGCTGATGGTGCTCCTGTAGAGAACAGCTATTGCAGTCCTCTCTCTGTCAATGCAATAGATTATGACAGGGCTGAGCAGTTTTCGGACCTTAAAGCCTACTATAAGGGGCTTATAGCACTAAGAAGGGCTCACAAGTCATTTTATCTTGACACAGTAGATGAGATTAAGAAATCCGTACATTTCATGGATGATATGCCTGATGGCGTTGTAGCATATACTATTGATAACGATACAGAGAAGGTGTTCGTAGCTTACAATGCCGGCAAAAATAAAATCACAATTAAACTTGCAGATGCTTTGTGGGAGGTTCTTGCAGATGAATCTTCTGCGGGAGATAAAGCTCTTTACACAATAAAAGACCAGGCAATAATACCTGGGGTATCATGCCTGGTTGCAGTTAGCAAATGTTAGTGAGTTGATTTATTTATGTAGCTTGTCTTGTATTTTGAATATACGATTTTCTGGCTGCGATACAGGCCAAAGTATCCTGACAGCATATAGCTGAATGGAATTGCCAAAAGAAAGTACGGCATGCCGTCGTAGCCAAACAGCTCAAAGCTGATGAGCAGCGATGTAATCGGACAATTGGTGACACCACAGAACAGTGAAATCATGCCGACAGCTGTACACAGCGATGGCTCAAAGCCTGTCAGATTGCCGAACAGGCATCCAAATGTTGCGCCTATGAAAAAGGATGGTACAATCTCGCCGCCCTTAAAGCCTGCGCCAAGAGTCAGTGCGGTGAAGATGATTTTTAGCAGAAATGCTTCAGGTCTGACAGAGCCGTCTATACTGCTTTGGATGACACTCATTCCGGTGCCGTTGTAGGTCTGGTTTCCTACAAGCATAGTTGCTATGATGACAAAGCAGCCACCAATGAATACTCTTGTATATTTGTTAGGCAGATATTTTTTGTACAGCGCCTCACCTGAGTGAAGGGCCACACAAAAGAGTATGCTTACGAGTGCGCACAGTATTGCAAGCACAGATATTTTTACTGAGTTTAAAATAGTAAAGTCCGGTATGTTTTCAATAGCAAAAAATTCATTTGTAACATTGAAGTATGATGCGATACCGTGAGCGATGAGGGAGCTTATCACACATGGAACGAGTGCTATATAATACATGACACCGACGCTTATCATCTCCATGGAGAAAATAGCGGCTGCCATCGGAGTGCCAAACAGTGCACTGAATGCAGCGCTCATGCCACACATAATCATGACATGCTTGTCCTTTTCATCAAATCTGAATACCCTGCCTATAGAGCTTCCGATGCTGCCTCCCATCTGCAGTGCAGCACCCTCACGGCCGGCAGAGCCACCGAACAGGTGAGTGATAAGTGTGGATACAAATATGAGCGGGGCCATTATAAAGGGCACCTTGTCGCCTGAATGGATAGCTGATATTACCAGATTGGTTCCGGTGTCGTTATCGTCTTTACACAGATGATAGAGTCCTACAATGGCAAGTCCGCCGATTGGCAGAAAGTAAATGAGCCAAGGGTATTTCATTCTGAAATCGGTTACGACCGACAGGGCAAAATAAAATGCGGTGCCGCAGCTTCCTGCGACTATGCCGACAACGATAGAAAAGATTACCCATTTAATGGATGTTATAAGGCGTTTCGTATTATGCTTTACCTTATGCACAATCAATTGCCTGGTTGTTTCATTCATTTTGTTACACCTCTTTTAAACTTTTTATTAATTTGATATTAACATTAACTAATTTAATTTACAAGTTGCACTTTATGATGTTATAATAACTAAATAAAACGAAAATATCATATGATTTCATATGTATATTATATATTATTTTAAAATACAGGCTCACGCAGCCAAACAATGAGTATACAACAAAAGGGAGGAAAAATAACATGAGAACTAGCGGTGTATTAATGCCAATCTCATCACTGCCATCACAGTATGGTATTGGAACTATGGGAAAGGAGGCAAGACGTTTTGTCGATTTCCTTGAGAAGGGAGGTCAGACATACTGGCAGATTCTTCCAATCTGTCCTACCAGCTATGGAGATTCTCCATACCAGTCATTTTCAAGCTTTGCAGGCAATCCTTATTTTATCGATCTGGAGCTTTTATGCAAGGACAAGCTTCTGACAAAGAAGGAGTGCGAGTCATATAAGTGGGGCAAAAAGCCACAGTATGTAGACTATGGCATTATGTATGTCAACAGATATGCTCTTTTAAGAAAGGCATATGAGCGTTTTTCAAAGAAAACACCGGCTGACTATGAAGCATTCTGCAGTAAAGAGGCAGAGTGGCTTGATGAGTACACACTCTTTATGGCATTAAAGGATGCCAATGGCGGAGTGGCATGGAGCGAGTGGGATGATGCTCTTAAGTTTAGAAAACCTGAGGCTATGGAAGAAGCAAAGGAGAAGTATGCAGATGATATTGCCTTCTACAAGATGCTCCAGTATCTCTTCTTCAAGCAGTGGACTGCTTTAAAGGCATATGCTAATGAAAAGGGCATAAGAATTATCGGAGATGTACCTATTTATGTTGCCATGGATTCAGCAGATGTATGGGCTAATCCTACACAGTTCTATCTCGATAAAGACTTAAATCCAATCGAGGTGGCAGGATGTCCTCCTGATGCCTTCTCAGCTGACGGACAGCTCTGGGGCAATCCTCTTTTCAGATGGGATGTTATGAAGAAGGACAGCTACAGCTGGTGGACAAAGCGTATCAGTGCTATGGCAAAGCTTTATGATATAGTACGAATCGATCATTTCAGAGGTTTTGATTCATTCTATGCTATTCCTGCAAAGGATGATACAGCAAAGAACGGTGTATGGAAAGATGGACCTGGCATGGATTTATTCAACGTGCTTGAGAAGAAGCTTGGCAAGCTTCCTATCATCGTGGAGGACCTCGGCTTCCTCACACCTTCCGTAAAGAAGCTTTTAAAGGATTCAGGCTTCCCTGGCATGAAGGTTATCCAGTTTGCCTTCGATTCAAGAGAAGATAGCGATTATCTGCCACATAACTATCCGCAGCACTGTGTTGTATACACAGGTACCCATGACAATGACACAGTTATGGGCTGGATGAAGACAGCTCCAAAGGATTGCGTAAGGTTTGCAAAGGATTACTTAAACCTCACAAAGGAGGAGGGCTACAACTGGGGCATGATGCGTGCGGCATGGTCATCAGTTGCCGATATGGCTATTGTTCCTATGCAGGATCTGCTTGGACTTGATTCAAAGGCCCGTATCAACATTCCTTCAACTACCGGTGGCAACTGGCAGTGGAGAGCTACTCCTGAGCAGATAGACAATAAGCTTGCAAAGAAGCTCCACAAGTGTATGCAGATGTATGCACGTCTGAGAGAGGAGCCTGAGGAGGCTTCTGACAAATCAGATGCTAAAGAAACAGCTGATACTTCTACAAGCAAGACAGCAGGATGTGAGAAAAAGGCTGCTAAGTAGTTTGGTTTAAAATACTATATATTATTACAAAAGACCACAGGTTATCTGTTTTGAAGCCTGTGGCCTTTTTATGTGTAATAATTCAAAGAGCAGGTGAATACACTTTGATTATAGAATAAAGTGTATGGAGGAAGCTTTTATGGGCAGTACTATGGACAGTAAAGAGTTTGATTTATATAAAGATATCAGATGCCGCACAAACGGCGAGATTTACATAGGTGTCGTCGGTCCTGTGCGCACAGGCAAGTCCACATTTATAAAGCATTTCATGGAGCTTTGTGTAATTCCGAAGATGGACAATGAGTATGCTAAAAAGCGTGCAGTCGATGAACTGCCGCAATCAGGCAAAGGAAAGACTATTATGACGACTGAACCGAAATTTATTCCACAGGATGCGGTTACTATCAGTCTGGATGATGGCAGCGCTGTGAAGGTACGCCTTGTGGACTGTGTGGGCTTTACAGTGGGGGATGCTGTCGGTTATCTCGAGGAGGACGGCGAGCGTATGGTCAAAACACCATGGTTCGACGAGGATATACCTTTTGAGGAGGCTGCGGTTGTAGGAACAAAAAAGGTAATAGAGGAGCATTCGACAGTGGCTGTGCTTGTAACCACTGACGGCAGCATAGGCGATATAAAAAGACAGAGCTATGAGGCGGCAGAAAGAGAAACCGTCATGCAGCTTGAGGCTTCAGGAAAGCCATTTGTAATTGTGGTAAATACTACAAAGCCTTTTGCAGCAGAAACGAGACTTTTGTGCGAGTCACTTAGCAGAGAGTATAAAGCGGCTGCCATTCCTATAGACTGTGAAAAGCTTTGCATGGGACAGATTACAGATATCATGGAAAAGCTCTTATATGAATTTGCAGTCACGAGAGTGGACTATGATATACCGAAATGGGTGCAGCTTCTGCCTTATGACAATTATGTAAAGCAGGCCGTAATTACATATGCAAAGACTTTTCTTGCAAGGGCTTCAAAGCTGAAGGATGTCGCACAGATGAGCACTGATATGCCTGAATCGGATGGGGATATATTAAAAGCGGTATCTCTTGCCGGGATGGGGCTGTCTGATGGTGTGGTAAAGGTTAAAATTGAGATTGCAGAGAAGTACTACTACGAGAATATTTCCGCGCTGTGCGGTGTGACTGTTTCCGGGGAAAAGGAGCTGATTTCCCTGATTCTTTCACTCACTGAGGAAAAGAATGAGTACGAAAAGATTAAGGATGCTTTTTCATCGGTGCAGCAGAAGGGTTATGGTGTTGTGATGCCACAGCTGTCTGATATCCGAATGGAGGAGCCTGTGCTTATAGCCCATGGAAACAAGTTTGGTGTAAAAATGAAGGCCATTTCACCGTCAATACATATGATAAGGGCTAATATCGAGACCGAGATAGCGCCGATAGTCGGAAGCAGGGAACAGGCAGAGGATCTGATAGATTACATAAAAAATGGTGAAAACAGTGACAGTGGAGTCTGGAAGACTAATATTTTTGGAAAGTCTGTCGGTGAGCTTATGGAGGACGGAATAAGAAGCAAAATAATGCAGATGGATGATGAGTGCCAGATAAAGCTTCAGGAAACCATGCAAAAGATTGTGAATGACTCAAATGGTGGCATGATTTGTATAATTATATAATGATATGGGGGTCAAAAGGTATTTTGACCCTTTAATCATATAATTATTGATTGGTAATTAGAGTTTAATTACTATATTATACGAAATATAAGTTGACTATATAGCATAAAGATAGCATAATGATACATAAAGACTGATTTAAAAGCGAAAGAGAGTAGGTTACATGCAGATAATTTTTATACATCACAGTTGTTTTCTTGTGGAACTGGATGACAAGGTGCTTATATTTGATTATTTTGATGGAGACAAGGTGGAGGGTATGCATTTTACCGGAAAGCTGCCATCTTATGAGCCGGATACAAAAATCTATATGTTTGCAAGTCACAGCCACAAGGATCATTATGATATGGATATTTTGCGTCTGGCTGACAAATATCCGAATATACATTATGTTTTTTCGAAGGATATCCGTATCAGTCCGCATTTTTTATCAAAGCATGGCATTGATCCCACTGTCAGGGACAGGGTGACATTTGTTTCACCTGACAATACATATCATGTGGATGATCTGGATATAATGACACTTAGATCCACCGATGCCGGTGTGGCGTTTTATGTTGCCTCAAACGGTGTGAGCCTGTTTCATGCCGGTGATTTAAACGACTGGGAGTGGGATGGCGCCGGTGATTTGATAAACGGCAGAGTGCGCAGAGCCTTCAGGCATGAGATAAAAAAGCTTTCGGAAAAACCAATAAACGTGGCTTTTTTCCCGATGGATCCAAAGCTTATGGAGTATCAGTTCAAGGGTTTTGATTATTTTTTACAAAATACCTCGGCAGAGTTTGTTTTCCCTATGCATATGTGGCAGGACTACAGCGGTATCATTGAATACAAGAAGAGACTCAGCAATAAGGACAAGGCTGACAGGGTTATTGAGATTGAACGTGAAAATCAGACGTTTGCTTTTGGAGAGAACTATTGAATTATTTCACAAATTCATTTATAATAAATTAGTTCAATAAATTTAGGAGGGTAATTATGGGGGACTTTTTCATGTGCGTAGCACAATATGTTATTATTATGATTGTTTTGGCGGCCATAGGTTTTTGTGGGGCTTTAATAGGGGTAAAGCTTCGTAAAATGAAGGACGCAAAGACAAAAGAATAGGAGATTCAAGTAATGAAGAAGAGTTATGGCGTTAACGAATTACGTCGTATGTACCTTGAGTTCTTTGAGAGCAAGGGACATCTCGCAATGAAGAGTTTTTCACTGGTGCCTCACAATGACAACAGTCTGCTTCTTATTAATGCAGGTATGGCACCGCTTAAACCATATTTTACAGGACAGGAGGTTCCACCAAGACGCCGTGTGACTACATGCCAGAAGTGTGTCAGAACAGGTGATATCGAGAATGTAGGTAAGACAGCTCGTCATCTTACATTTTTTGAGATGCTCGGAAACTTCTCGTTTGGCGATTATTTCAAGCATGAAGCAATCGCATGGTCATGGGAGTTTTTGACAGAGGTGCTCGGTCTTGAAAAGGACAGGCTTTATCCTTCCATCTACGGTGAGGATGATGAGGCATTTGATATCTGGACTAAGGAAGTAGGAGTGCCTGGAGATCGTATTACACGTTTCTACAGAGATCCAAAGACTGGTGAGTGTGACAACTTCTGGGAGCATGGAGCAGGTCCTTGTGGTCCTTGCTCTGAGATTTACTACGACCGCGGTGAGAAGTACGGCTGTGGCAAGCCTGATTGTAAGGTAGGCTGTGACTGTGACCGTTTCATGGAGGTGTGGAACAATGTATTCACACAGTTTAACGGTGACGGACACGGTGGATACACTGAGCTTGAGCATAAGAACATTGATACAGGTATGGGACTTGAGCGTCTTGCTGTTGTAATGCAGGATGTTGATTCGGTATTCGATATTGATACCATGAAGGCTATCCGTGACAAGGTCTGCGAGCTTTCAGGCAAGAAATATCATGTCGATGAGATGGACGATGTTTCTATCCGTCTTATCACAGACCATATCCGTTCGTCTACATTCCTTATTTCTGACGGAGTTATGCCATCTAACGAGGGCAGGGGCTATGTGCTTCGCCGTATCATCAGACGTGCCGCTATGCATGGACGTACACTTGGCATACAGGGAGCCTTCCTTGGCAAAATCGCGCAGGTTGTCATTGATGAGAGCAAGGACGGTTATCCGGAGCTTGAGGAGAGAAAGGATTTCATCATTAAAGTGCTCACTCAGGAAGAGGAGAAGTTCGCGAAGACTATCGACCAGGGACTTGGTATCCTTGCAGATATGGAAGAGCATATGAAGGCTGACGGGGTCAAGGTGCTTTCAGGAGAGGATGCATTCAAGCTTTACGATACATACGGCTTCCCTGTAGACCTTACGGCAGAAATTCTCGAGGAGAAGGGCTTCACATATGATGAGGCTGGCTTTGAGAGTTGTATGGAGGCTCAGAGACAGAAGGCAAGAGGAGCCCGCAAGGAAACAAACTATATGGGTGCTGATGCCAATGTTTACAATGATATAGATTCTGAAATTACTACAGAGTTCACAGGCTATGACAAGCTTACTGACACAGCTGAGATTGCTTTCCTTACCACATCGGATGATGTAGTCGAGGCTCTTTCAGATGGTGATAAGGGTTCTGTAATCGTGCCAAACACACCTTTCTATGCCACAATGGGTGGTCAGCAGGGTGATAAGGGTATCATAAAGACAGAGAGCGGTACATTTGTTGTTGAGGATACTGTAAAGGTAGTCGGCAACAGATATGCACATGTAGGTTATGTGTCAGAGGGTATGATCCGCACAGGCGAGAAGGCTACACTTTCTGTTGATGCAAAAACAAGAACAAACACATGCAGAAATCACTCTGCCACTCATCTGCTTCAGAAGGCACTGCGTGAGGTGCTCGGCACACATGTAGAGCAGGCAGGTTCTTACCAAGATGCTGAGAGAACACGTTTTGATTTCTCTCATTTTTCTGCTATGACTGCTGAGGAGATTAAAAGGGTTGAGGATATTGTAAACGAGAAAATCAACGAAGCTATTGAAGTTCGCACAGATATCATGACTGTCGATGAGGCTAAAAAGACAGGTGCTATGGCTCTCTTCGGCGAGAAATACGGTGAAAAGGTACGTGTCGTATCAATGGGCGATTTCTCAAAGGAGTTTTGCGGTGGTACACATGTAAAGAATACATCTGATATCAAGGCATTCAAGATTCTTTCGGAGAGTGGTGTGGCTGCAGGCGTAAGACGTATCGAGGCTATCACAGGCGACAATGTATTCGCTTATTACAGCAATATGGAGAAGGAGCTTGAGGAGGCTGCTAAGGTTGTTAAATCAACTCCTGCCAACCTCAAAGAGAGACTTGAGCACCTGATTGCTGAGATGAAGGCACTTCAGAGTGAGAATGAGTCTCTTAAGAGCAAGGCAGCAAAGGATGCGCTTGGCGATGTTATGGATCAGGTAGTTGATGTAAACGGCATCAAGCTTCTTGCAACAAGTGTTGACGGCGTTGATATGAACGGACTGCGTGATCTTGGCGATTCCCTCAAGGAAAAGCTTGGCGAGGGAGTTATCGTGCTTGCTTCTTCAAATGAAGGCAAGGTAAATCTTGTTGCCATGGCAACAGACGCTGCCATAAAGAGCGGTGCGCATGCAGGAAACTTAATCAAGGCAATCGCCTCAAAGGTAGGCGGTGGCGGCGGTGGACGCCCTAACATGGCTCAGGCCGGTGGAAAGAACCCGGCAGGTATTCCTGATGCTATTGCTTCAGTAAAGGACGCACTTTCAGGTATGATTAAGTAACAAAAATGCTTATATAGTGCTTTAAAATGCATCCTTTAAAAAAATAGGTCTAAATTTGTTAAAAAAATCAAATTAGACCTATTTTTTTGTGTGAAAGTATGGTAAAATTGTACTAAATTATAAATTGAGAATAAACTGAAAGGATGAATATGTATGAAGAGGTTAATAGCTGCAACACTTGTGGCTGCCATGGGGGTTTCATTACTTACAGGATGTGGAGTATCAAATAAATCACATGACAATACTCAGGTGGGTACGACGGAGAATTCTTCGGATAAAGCGAAGAATAAGGAAGTAAAGATGCATGTGTGGTGTTCGAAGGATGATGTGGATATTACTACACAGATGATTGAAAGCTTCAAGGAGGCTAATAAAGGAACTGATTTTAATATAATTATCGAGGAGTCAGAGGATTCTGATGCCAGAGATAATATATTATCAAATGTGCATAATGGTGCGGATGTATTCCCTATAGCGGATGACCAGATAACTTCTATGGCAGCGGGAGGCGCTCTTTATGAGATAGAGGATGTGGATGCTGTTAAAAAGGCTGACGATGAAGGTGCGGTTGAGGCTGCCACTATCGATGGCAAATTATATGGATATCCGCTGACCGCTGACAATGGATATTTTATGTATTACAATAAGAATTATTTCTCAGACAGCGATGTGGCTACGCTTGATGGCATGCTCGACATTGCAGGGGCCAATGGTAAGTACTTGACTATGGACTGGAGCTCAGGCTGGTATCTGTATTCATTTTTTGGAAATACAGGGCTTGATTTTGGCGTGAATGATGATGGTGTGACAAACCACTGCAACTGGAATTCTGTCATCACGGACATCAAGGGTGTTGATATAGCACAGGCTATGCTTGATATTGCGGCTAAGCCGGGCTTTAAGAACTGTGTACAGGACGATTTTATTGCAGGAGTACAGGACGGAAGTATTATTGCCGGTGTTAGCGGATGCTGGAATGCAGCAAAAATCAAGGAATTATGGGGCGATGATTATGGTGCTGTAAAGCTGCCTACATACACATGTGCCGGACAGCAGATTCAGATGTCATCGTTTAAAGGCTATAAATATATGGCTGTAAATGCATACACCGAGTATCCTGAGTGGGCAAATAAGCTTGCCCAGTGGTTTACAAACGAGGATAACCAGAAGCTCCGCTTTGAGATGAAGAATGCAGGCCCTGCCAATAAAGCGGCAGCCGCAGATGATGCGGTCAAAAAGGTTCCTGCTATTATGGCTGTTATGGATCAGGCACAGTACGGAAAGCTCCAAAGAGTTGGAAATTCTTACTGGGATGCTGCGACAGAGTTTGGCGAAAAAATGGCGGCCGGTAATCCTGATAATACAGATCTTCAGGAGATAATGGATAATCTTGTTGCGGGGATAACACAATCTGTAGCTGAGTAGAGGGGTATATAACATGAAATTAGATTCAAAAAAAAGTAAAGCCGCTGTTAAAAATAGCGCAGTAAAACAAAAAAAGGTGAAAGCAAAAACAGCAAATTCTGCAAAAGCACCAAAAGTTAAAAAAACTCTCAACACAAAAAAAGCTCAAAAGGTTAATAACAAACCAAAGGTCAAGGGAAAGAAAAAGTTAAGTACAAAATTGATACTTATTCCTGTTTTTGTTGTAGGCTTTGTAAGTGTTATTTCAAGTGGTTTATCTCTTAAAAATTTATCAAAGGTAAATGATGCTGCTTCTCAGATTGTGGACACCTCAATGGTTGGCACGGAGATGCTTAATGATATTGAGATGGAGACCGTGAATATTCATACACTGGCACTGGCTCATATTATATCGACGGATCTATCATCAATGATTGATATTGTAAGTGAAGTGAGAAATCACGAGGAAAAGCTAAAGCAGCTCCTTGATGATTATAATCCTTATGTAACCTTGGAGACCAAGAGAAACTATAGAATTATCTGTGAAAACTATACAAGCCTGGTCAAGGAGTGTGGCAATGTAATGGCCTATTCTGCCGCCGGTAAAAACGAGGAAGCGTATAAAACGGCAAATGGCTCTATTGCAAAATATTCTAATAACATTGAAAAAGCTATTTCGTCAATGCGTGAGCATGTCAATTCTGTTACACAGGAGGAGAGAAAGAGCCTCGAAAGTACTTATCGCGCATCTGTTGTCACATGTACATTTACTATTGCAATAAGTATAATTGCATTACTGTTTGTTGTTTTTGCTGTTGTCACCATGGTTATCAAGCCTCTGCTTCGTACACAGAAGGAAATCAACGGCATCATAGTCAATATTGATAACAAGAAGGGCGATTTGACGCAGAGGGTTACTCCTATCAACAATGCTGAGGTTGACGCCGTAGGCAAGGGCATCAATGTCTTTATGACAAAGCTGCAGGCTATATTCAAGGCTGTTGTCACCAACTCGGCCAGGATGGAGAGGGTTGTTGATGATGTGCGTCAGAGTGTTCAGACAAGCAACAGCAGTGTGTCCGATCTTTCGGCTTTAACAGAGGAGCTGTCTGCTACCATGCAGGATATCTCCGAAAACGCATCTGTTATCAATACCAACACAGATAATGTGGCAAAAGAGGTTGAGCTTATTGCTGAAAAGACAGATGAACTGACCGGATACACCAAGGATATGAAGGCTCATGCACAGTCAATGGAGTCTGTTGCACGTACAAACATGGAGTCAACAGACAGGAAGGTTTCGGAGATTCTCGAGGTATTGCAGAAGGCTATTGAGGATAGCAACAGCGTAAAGCAGGTCAATTCACTTACCAATGATATTTTAAACATTGCAAGTCAGACCAATCTGCTGGCATTAAATGCTTCTATTGAGGCAGCAAGGGCAGGAGAGGCAGGCAGAGGTTTTGCGGTTGTAGCCAGTGAGATCAGCCAGCTTGCTGCAGCCAGCCAGGAGGCAGCCAACAATATCCAGCGTATCAATGCGGTAGTTACCAATTCGGTTACCAATCTTTCTGACAACGCCAATGGTCTTGTCAGCTATATTAATGATTCGATTCTTCCGGAGTTTGAGAGATTTGTTGAGTCCGGTGTGGAGTACAACGACAAGGCTTCATTCATTGAGGGTACCATGACTGATTTCAAGGAGAAGACTGATTCACTGAAGCAGTCCATGCTTGAGATTTCTTCTTCAATCAACACCATTTCACATGCTATAAATGAGGGTGTGAACGGAGTGGTTTCAGCGGCTGACAGTACACAGCTTATTGTTGAGGATATGGACAATATCTCACACAAGATGGATGAAAACTATGAGATTGCAGATTCACTGAAAAAGGAAACATCAATCTTTATCAAGCTTGATTAGAGTCATTTTGGAGTGATGTTTTACCTGATATAATTAAAATAATAATTTCTTTAAAAAATATCCGGATTTATCTTGACAAATCCGGATATTTTGATAAAATACATGTTAGTGCAATTAAGTATAGATACCTAACAGTTGATGCACAATACACAACTGGAGGGAGGTTAGGTTTTAGGTTATGTCTAGTGTAATAGTTAAAGAAAACGAGACTTTAGATAGCGCATTACGCAGATTCAAGAGAAACTGTGCAAAAGCAGGCATCCAGCAGGAGATCCGTAAGCGTGAGCATTACGAGAAACCAAGCGTAAAGCGTAAGAAGAAATCTGAAGCAGCTAGAAAAAGAAAATACAATTAATGTATTAGAGAGGACTACCGCGTGCGGTAGTTCTTTTGTTATGTGTCAACATAATTTAATAATAAAAATTTAATTTGCATATTTGTATTATTGCTAGTAAAATAGGACTTAGTGAAAAGAAAAGGAGTGAATTACAATGACAAAAATTGACATTATTTCAGGTTTCCTTGGAGCTGGAAAGACTACATTTATCAAGAAAATGATAGATGAGGCTTTTAAGGGTGAGCAGATAGTTCTCATAGAGAATGAGTTCGGTGAGGTTGGTATAGACGGTGGCTTTTTAAAGGATGCCGGCATTCAGATTACTGAGATGAACTCAGGCTGTATCTGCTGTTCACTGGTTGGTGATTTTGGTAAGAATTTAAATGAGGTTATTACGAAGTATCATCCGGACCGTATCTTAATTGAGCCATCAGGCGTGGGTAAATTATCAGATGTCATGAAATCTGTTATAGATATCGAAAAAGAGCAGCCGGTCAAGCTTAATGCACTTGTTACAGTGGTAAATGCACTTAAGGCAAGCAAGCAGATGAAGGCTTTCGGTGAGTTTTTCAACAACCAGATAGAGTATGCCACAACAGTTATCTTAAGCCGTAGCCAGAATGCTACACCTGAGCAGCTTGAGTTTTGTGTAAAGCAGATTCAGGCTTTAAATCCAAAGGCTTCAGTTATCACTACTGATTGGGATGCTATTAAAGGAGAGCAGATTCTTAAGACTATGGAAGGTCAGGACAATCTCGAGATGAAGGTGCTTGCTGAGGCACGTCATGCACAGGATGAGGCAGAGCATCATCATCACCATGACCATGATGAGCATGAACATCACCATGACCATGATGAGCATGAGCACCATCACGACCACGATGAACACGAGCATCACCACGAGCACGGCGAGGGCTGCACCTGCGGCTGTCATGACCATGATCATGAGCACGGACATCATCATGCTGATGATGTATTTACAAGCTGGGGCAAGGAGACACCTCACAAGTTTGAGCGCGCTAAGCTCGAAGAAATCCTTAAGCAGTTTGTGGAAGATGACAAGATTCTTCGTTCAAAGGGCATGGTAGAGGGCACAGACGGCAAGTGGATTTACTTTGATATGGTTCCGGGCGAGTACGAGATTCGTGATGGCGAGCCTGACTATACAGGACGTATAGTTGTTATCGGAACAGATATCCACGAGCATGAGCTTGAAGAGCTTTTCGGACTTGCTTAAATGTATTTAATATAGTTACACAATAATCAGAAAGGAACTAACAAAATGGCTGAAGAGATTCCAGTATATTTATTTACCGGATTCATGGACAGTGGCAAGACTTCACTGATTAAGGATACCATTTTCGAGAATGATTTTGCTAATGGCTCAAAGGGGCTTATCATTATGTGCGAGGATGGTGATGTGGAGTATGATATGGATAAGCTAAAGGCTGCCAATATCCAGGTTGCAGAGATCGACTCGGAGGATGAGTTCACAGCTGCAAAGCTGAATGAGCTCAACATGCAGTATTTGCCTGAACAGGTGTTTATCGAGTACAACGGCACATGGGGCATTGATAAAATAATAGAGGCTGAGCTGCCAAAGGGCTGGGTTATCGTGCAGTCGCTTGCCACAGTTGATTCCACTACATTTGACCTTTATATGAACAATATGCGCGCGATGATGCAGGAACAGGTATTTGCGAGTGATGTTGTCATATTTAACAGGACGGACGATGATACAGACAGAGGACACCTAAGGCGCACCATAAAGAATATCAACCGCAAAGCCCAGATAGTCTATGAACGCAAGGACGGTACTATTGATGAGCGTCCGGAGGAACTGCCGTTTGATATAAATCAGGATGTGATTGAGCTTTCAGATGCAGATTATGCCATCTGGTATATGGATGCCATGGAGAATTACAAGAAGTACGACGGCAAGGTTGTCAAATTTCTTGCTCTTGTATACAATCCTGATAAGCTTAGAAAGGGTGTTATGGTACCGGGCAGGTTTGCGATGACCTGCTGTATAGAGGACGTGACCTTTATAGGCTTTAAGTGTAAGTATGAGGATGAGAGCAGTATTCCTCACAAATCGTGGATTACCATCACCGCAAGGGTGCATGTGGAGTTTGCAAGAGAGTACAAGGGAAAGGGACCGGTGCTTTATCCGGTTTCCATCGAGCCTGCCGAGAAGCCGCAGGATGAGCTTGTATATTTCTCATAAAAGCTGATAAATACAGGAACCGGTTCATTTTTTGCATGAATTGGTTCCTGTTTTTGATTTAAAGTACCGGACGAATGTCAGAGGATAACACAATTTCATAAGCATATAACATATTTTTATGGAATATCTAAAGAAATATATTGAAAAATTATATCATTTCATTTAAAATTAAAAAAGTATGAAATAATTGAGTATCAGATTACATATGTAATGGGATAAGATTTACTAGGAGGAAGACTATGTATCCAATAGTTCGAAAAGAAAAATTGGCTGACAATATTATCCTTATGGATATAAAGGCACCACGAGTTGCAAAAGAGTGTCTGCCTGGTCAGTTTATCATCGCAAAGACAGATGAGGTAGGAGAGAGAATCCCACTTACCATCTGTGATTATGACAGGGAAAAAGAGACTGTTACTATCGTAGTACAGACTATCGGTGCAGGAACAGAGAGAATGATGGCTCTTAATGAGGGGGATTCATTAGAGGATTTCGTCGGACCACTCGGCTGTCCATCAGAGCTTTGTCAGGAGGATAACCTCGAGGAGACAAAGAAAAAGCACATCGTATTTATCGCAGGAGGTCTTGGTACAGCTCCTGTATATCCACAGGTTAAGTGGCTTAAAGAGCATGGTGTGGATGCTGATGTCATCATGGGCTTTAGAAATAAGGATATCCTTTTCTTTGAGGATGAGATGAAAGCTGTTGCAAAGAATCTCTATGTTTGTACAGATGATGGCTCATACGGCTTCCACGGCAACGGCAGCCAGCAGCTTCAGGCACTTGTTGATGCCGGCAATACATATGACTGCTGTGTAGCTATCGGACCTATGATTATGATGAAATTCACATGTCTGCTCACAAAGAAGCTTGAGATTCCTACAATTGTTTCAATGAACCCAATCATGGTTGATGGAACAGGTATGTGTGGAGCATGCCGTCTGATCGTGGATGGAAAGGTTAAGTTCGCATGTGTTGACGGACCGGAGTTTGACGGACATCTTGTTGATTTTGATCAGGCTATGAAGAGACAGCAGCAATATAAGACAGAGGAAGGCAGAGCTAAGCTTGCTTATGAAGAGGGCGCAACACATCACGGTGGCTGCGGAAACTGCGGAGGTGACAAATAATGGAAGTCGATGTATTAAAGAGAGTACCTGTCAGAGAGCAGGATCCTAAGGTTCGTGCCACAAACTTTGAAGAGGTTTGCTACGGCTACAATAAAGAAGAGGCAATGGCAGAGGCAAGCAGATGCTTAAACTGTAAAAATGCACAGTGTATGAAGGGCTGCCCTGTTTCTATCAATATTCCTGCATTTGTTGAGCAGGTTAAAAATGGTGATTTCACAAAGGCTTATGAGATTATTTCAGAGTCATCAGCACTTCCTGCTGTATGTGGACGTGTATGCCCACAGGAGAGCCAGTGTGAGGGCAAGTGTATCAGAGGTTTCAAGGGCGATCCTGTCTCAATCGGAAAGCTCGAGAGATTTGTTGCTGATACAGCCAGAGAGAATGGCATCAAGCCAAAGACAGCCGCAGAGAAAAACGGCAAAAAGGTTGCTGTTATCGGTTCAGGTCCTGCAGGACTTACATGTGCCGGAGACCTTGCAAAGCTTGGCTATGATGTAACTATTTTTGAGGCACTTCACGCTGCCGGCGGAGTATTAAGCTACGGAATACCGGAGTTTCGTCTTCCAAAGGACAAGGTTGTTGCGGCAGAAGTAGAGAATGTCAAGGCACTTGGTGTTAAAATCGAGACAAATGTAGTTATCGGAAAGTCAGTTAAGATTGACGAACTTATGGAGGAAGAAGGCTTTGAGGCTGTATTTATCGGTTCGGGAGCAGGACTTCCAAGATTTATGGGAATCCCTGGAGAGCAGGCCAACGGTGTATTTTCTGCTAATGAGTTCCTTACAAGAAATAACCTCATGAAAGCTTTTAAAGAGGGTTATGAGACTCCTATCTCAAAAGGTAAAAAGGTTGTAGTTGTCGGTGGTGGAAACGTAGCCATGGACGCAGCCAGAACAGCTCTTCGTCTCGGTGCAGAGACACACATTGTATACAGACGTAGTGAGGCAGAGCTTCCTGCACGTAAAGAGGAAGTACATCATGCTAAGGAAGAGGGAGTTATCTTTGATCTCCTTGAGAACCCTACAGAGATTCTTGTTGATGAGAATGGCTGGGTTAAGGGTGTTAAGCTTATCAAGATGGAGCTTGGAGAGCCTGATGCATCAGGACGTAGAAGCCCTGTTGAGATTGCCGGCTCTGAGTATGAGATGGAGTGTGATACAGTGATTATGTCACTTGGTACATCTCCAAATCCACTTATTTCCTCTACAACAATAGGTCTCGATACAAATAAGAGAAAGTGTATTGTAGCAACTGAGGATACAGGTGCAACCTCAAAAGAGGGTGTATTTGCAGGTGGAGATGCCGTAACAGGTGCTGCAACGGTTATTCTTGCCATGGGTGCAGGAAAAGCAGCAGCAAAGGGTATTGACGAGTTCTTATCTGCAAAATAATATAGACCTTAAAGCATATTCTATGTTTCACTTTATAAAAAAGCCTCCGGCTGGATTAAATCCTTCCGGAGGCTTTTTGGTTATATGTTATGTTTATATAAAGGCATTTAGCATCATTGTGTAAGGCAATTAATAAGCCTTGTGTTGTCCTCTGGCTTCATTATACAAAATCGTATGAAGTGCTCCTTGAGTCCGGGGAAGGTAGAGCAATCCCTTATCATCATGCCCTGCCTTATGGCGCGCTCAAATAGCATATGTGCATCCACGCCTTCATCAAGTATCTTAAGCAGATAGAAGTTGCTGTAGGATGGATAAAGCTTGAATTTGTGTGATTTTTCAATCAATTGCCTACATCTGGTTTTCTCCGAAAGTATCAAGCTTCTTGTTTTATCTATATATTCTTCATCCAAAAACATTGTTTCGCCTGCAACAACGGCGAGAGAGTTAATCATCCACGGATTTTTGTATGTGTTTATGTCTGTAAGAATTTGTGAATTTGATGTGATGGCATAGCCCAGGCGAAGTCCCGGAGTGGCAAAAAACTTGGATGTGCCGCGTAAAATAATCACATTGTCAAACAATTCAGTCAGAGGTATTGCTGAAAGCTCATCAACATCCGGCACAAACTCTATATATGTCTCGTCTATCATCATATAAGTATTTGTCTCTTTACAGTGGGTTAAAATTGTTTTGAGCTTCTCCGGTGCGATAAGACTGCCGGTCGGATTGTTGGGATTACAGATGATGACAAGGTCGGTATCAGCTGTGATTGCAGAGATGAATTCATCCGGATCAATCCTAAAATCATCCTCTTCCTTAAGAAAATAGTAGGAGATATCACTGCCGTTTATCCTTAAATCACGCTCGTACTCAGAGTAAGTCGGACCAAGCAGAAGTGTCTTTTTAGGAGCTGTAATCTGAATGAAAAGTGAGATGAGCTCCGTGCATCCGTTCCCGACTGTTATGTGATTGTAATCGCACTTGCAGTAGCTGCCGATAGCCTTTCTGAGAGAAGTATACTCCCTGTCAGGGTATTTTGTGATTGCATCAATGCGCTCAGACAGTGCAGTCCTTAGTTTACCGGATTCACCGAGTGGGTTGACATTTGCCGCAAAGCTCACAATATTTTCTTTCTTTATACCGTATATTTTTTCTATTTTTTCAAGGTCACTGCCGTGAAAATGTTCCTTTTGTTCTATCATTAGCTGTAATTTCCTTTCTATTTGCATTGCAACAGCATTGCAAATCGTATATAATTTACATTATATAATAAGTGTATAAAAAATCAACATTTAACGTAAACGGGGTAACAATTGTGCGAGTACGTATAGGGCAGATAGCTGCCGGCAGATTTAATGGCACGAAACCGATTTTGGCGTTTTCAGAGGAGACAATAGACCTTTCGGTCATTGAGGGAAGAAGCGAAGCGGGAAGCTTTGTAATAGAAAGTACGAATCAGATAAAAATCTGTGGCATAGTTTATTCGACTAATCCTAGGATGGAGTGTCTGAATCCGCACTTCGAGGGCGAGAAAGTCAGGATTCGTTATCAATTTAACAGTAAGGGCCTTACGGAGGGCGATGCCTGCGAGGGCAAATTTGTGATTGTATGCAATCAGATAGAGTACAGTCTTTCTTTTTGTGCAAGAATCACAAGGCTCTATGCGGAAGCATCCACCGGAGCTGTAAAGAGCCTTGATGATTTTACAAGGCTTGCGGCATCTAATTGGGATGAGGCTTATCATCTGTTTTATAATCGCAATTTTTTAAACACAATTCCTTATGACAATGTATATGAGAGACTGACCTATGAGGGCTTTGCCTGCGCCAGACCATCCGGTCAGAATATGGAGGAGTTTCTGATTGGCGTAAACAAAAAACAGCCTGTTTCCATTAATGTAGACAAGTCAGAGGAGATTTTTATGGCTTCTAAAGAGCCACAGAGTGGATGCTTTACCATAACAAAGGATAACTGGGGATATACCGAGATACGCCTGCGCACGGATTGTGAATTCATAAAGCTGTCTAAGCCTGTTTTAACGCTTGATGATTTTATAGGTAAAACCTATCTGTATGAGTATATCATCGATGCATCTGCAATGCATGCCGGACGTAATTTTGGCCGTATATATATTGATGGTGTATATCAGAGCTTTACAATAGATATCACGGCCGGTGTAAGAGATGATGATGGCAGCATAAGTGATATAGCTGTGACAAAGGACATAAAGGAATGCATGGTCGGAATCATGGAGCTTTATACCAGTTTCAGGCTGAAGCGGATAGTGACCGGGGTATGGGCAAACGAGACTATAAGCATATTAAACCACCTGCATGCACTCGTGCCGGATGAGCATATGTATGAGCTGATGAAGGCTCAGGCATTTATTATCAACAGGCAAAGGCAGGAAGCTAAGTGGATTCTTGATGATTTCAAGCACAGTAATCCTGATAAGAAAGCTCCAATATGGGGCTATTATCTGTATCTGATGACGCTGTTAGAGAGAGAGCCTTCATACGTTGACAATATGACACATGAAGTGGAGCTGATTTTTTATGAAAATCCTGACTCTGTGCTTTTGTTCTGGGTACTTTTATTTTTGAGGGATCAGTATTTTGATGACAGTGCCGGTAAGCTTAAAGATATAAAATACTGGGTACTGCGAGGCTGTTCGTCTCCGTATTTGTATATTGAAGCTTATTATCTTATATCACAGGATCCTTATCTGATAAAGGAGCTGTCGGTATTTGAGCTTCGCATCCTAAGCTGGGCCGTAAAGGAAAAGGCTCTGACAAAGGAGCTTGCCGGAGCAATTTTTGAGGCGGTTGATCTGGCAGGCGGGTTCGATAACAGAGTATATGAGCTTCTTACAGCAGCCTATGAGATATGTCCGGAGGCAGAGTATGTCGGCATCATATGCAGCTACCTGATTAAGGGACACAAAAATGATACCTGTTTTCATAAATGGTTTGAGCTGGGTATCGAGAATAAGCTGCGTCTGACAGGCTTGTATGAGTCGTATCTCCTTACGATGGATGACAGGCAGATTTCCCCTGTGCCAAAGATTATCCAGATGTATTTCAGCTTTGATAATAAGCTGCCATACCGAAAGCTTGCAGTGCTTTACAACAATATAATTGCTGCCAAGGAAACAGAGCCTGAGGTCTACCACAAGTACAGGAAAGCTATGGGTAGGTTTGCCATGGACCAGGCACAGCTTAGGCATATTGATGACAATCTGGCTGTTTTATACGAGGATATGCTTGAGTTGGGATTTATCAATGAAGAGCTGTCGGCAGCTTTTTCAGATATTATATATACCCACAAGCTTATTGTATTTGATAAGCGCATAGTGAGAGCTATCATATATCAGAATGAAATGAAGGAGCCTCAGATAGTTCCGGTTACAGACCAGTGTGCTTATTTTGAACTGTTTTCAAACGACTATGTTATACTTTTTGAGGACTCAAGGGGCTATAGATATGTTAAAAGCATCTCATACAGACTGCAGAGGCTGATGGATGCCGAGAAATACCTTGACAGGTGTATAAGCCTCTCGCCTGACAGACCACAGTATATAGTGTCACATTTTAAGCATGTAAGGGATTATTCTGATTTTACAAAGGATGATTTGAAGCTGTTTAAACCTGTATTTTATAGTGAATCCTTTTCTGATTCCTACAAAGCTGTTATGGGATACAGAATTTTAAAATATTGTCAGCTTCACGATTATGAGGATTACGTCAGGCCGTTTTTGCAAAGCATTAATTTTGATACCCTGCAAAAGGATGCAAGAAAATATCTTATTGACATGCTTGTATCAAACCGCCTCTATGAAAAGGCATATGATATGGCCATGGAGTATGGAATAGACATGCTTGCTGCCGCATCAAAGGTGGTTTTGTGTGAGAATGCGCTTAAGGTGCAGCATGTAGATGATGATTTTATGGTTCAGCTTGCCATATCTGCCTTTAAAACAGGCAAATACAGTGACCTGGTGCTTAAATACCTGTGTGAAAACTATACCGGGCCTACAGACGAGCTGATTAACCTGTGGCATGCCGCTGATAAGTTTTCAATATCTTCCATGAAGCTCGATGAGCGTATTCTCGAACAGGGTATTTATACGCAGATTGAGCCTGAAAAGATATCGGATATCTTTATGGAATACTATAAAAGAGCCGGAAATGAAAAGCTGATTTTAGCTTATATATCTCTTGTGGCACATGGATATCTGCATAGTGGCGGGTGCAAGGCTGATTTTATTTTTGATATTATCGAAAAGCGATTTATTGGAAACAGAACATTAAATGATGCCTGCCAGTTAGCCCTATTGAAGCATTTTGCTGAGAAAACAGATATCACTCAGGCTGAACTTGAGATTGAAGATACATTGCTTAAATATTATATATATAACAATATGTATTTTGATTTTTTTGCGAGGCTTGATTACAGACTGCTGGAGAAGTATTTCCTCTATGACAAGGCATTTTTACAGTATGAGAGTACTCCGGGGACTCATGTTGTGCTGCATTACAGCCGAGACGAGGATGGCGAAGAGTTTAATTCAGAGGATATGGTTGAGATGTACGACGGCATATACGTAAAGACATTTGTCATATTTTTCGGTGAGCTGATCAGGTATTATATTACTGAGGAGCATGACAACAGCATAGAGGTGAAAGAGAGCAATCGTCTTACGTGCAACAATATACCGGGTGACAATGATCACAGCCGCTATAATCTGATTAATGAGATGATAATTTCAGATACACTGTCTGATGAGACAACCTTAAAGAGCAATATAGACGAATATAAAAGGCTGGATGCTGCGACTAAGCAGCTGTTTAAGCTGATTTAAGAGGATTTATAATGGGACATAATGGCAATTCATACTATATAGGCATAGATTTAAATGACAGCTATGCTATGGTTAGTTTTTTTCAACAGAATATGAAAGAGCCGGAGACTGTCAGCACTGTTGCGGGCAGTGAGGAGTTTCAGATTCCTCTTGTACTTGCACGCCGTAAGAGCATTGGCAAATGGTATTATGGTGATGAGGCAAGAAGACTCTCTAAAAGCGGTGAGATGGTGTGTATTGACCAGCTGCTTAAGAGAGCACTGAATAGTGAAAAAATAGTCATTGATGATGATTCATTTATGGCAGAGGAGCTTTTGGCCTTGTTTCTTAAAAAGGTTATGGAACTGCCATCCAAGCTTGGTAATCCTTCATCCTTTGACAGGCTTGTTATATGTGTTGACCGGCTGACAAAGGAGAACGTGAGCATGTTTTATGGCATGGCGGTCAGGCTTGGCATAAATTCCAGACAGCTTACGGTCATAGACCGAAAGGAGAGCTTTTATTATTTTGCACTGAACCAGGACAAGTCACTGTGGCTTCATGATGTGGTGATGTTTATGCAGGAAAAGGAGAGTATATTTTTTTATTCCCTAAAGAGGGATCTTCGCACAACGCCACAGGTAGTATCTATAGATGAAAGCATAAGCTATACTCTGGATAAAAATGATAAGGACAAAAGCTTTTTGGATATAATAAATGAGAGCTTTAAGAATCAGATTATCTCAACGGTCTTTCTCGTGGGAGATACGTTTGCTGAGGGCTGGATGAAACAGTCTGTTGCACTTTTGTGCAAGGGAAGACGAGTGTTCATGGGCAATAACCTCTTTACTAAGGGGGCATGCTATGCGGCAGCCACGAGGGATAGGGAAGCAGAATGGCCTTTTGTATATATGGGCGAGAATGAGATGAAGTTCAATCTGAGCCTTAAGGTACATGATAAGGGAGAACTGTCGTTTTATAATCTTATCAGTGCCGGAAGCAACTGGTTTGAATCCAAGGGGCAGTGTGAGGTTATAATTTCAGGCTCTTATGAGGTGGATTTCTGGAAGCAGCTTCCTAAAAGCAGGGAGGCAAAGATTGAGACACTAAGACTTACGGATATGCCGCCCAGGCCGGATAGGGCTACACGCATCAGAATTACGGCGACACCTGTATCTGATGACAGGATAGATATAGAGATTAAGGATTTAGGCTTTGGCGAAATATTTATGAGCTCGGGCAAAGTCTGGCACTATGAGATGACTATGTAGGAGGGCATATGGGAGAATTATTACTGTGTAATGAAGCTATAGCAGCCATGCCCTATTACATAGAGGGTGTGTCTATAAATGTTTACTCGATAGAGGAGCTTAATTATTATATAATCAACAATACATATCTTTTGGATGATGACTTTATGAGTCTTGAGCTGTGCACCTGGATTGAAAACCATGCACATCTGCCAAAGCTTGCCATGCATCTTAGAACCATTATATCCACAAACGGCAGACTGTCTGCTTTTGTGACTGAGCTGCTTGAGTACAGCGGCTACTGCACTAAGGAGGAGCTTAAGAACACACATGATGCACTTAAGGAGCTCGAGGAAAAGAGCGAGTTTGAGTGCTTGAAAATCAGGGCAGACAGACTGATGGAGAAGAAAAAGTACACTGCAGCAATTTTTGAATACAAAAAGCTGCTGTCATGTGAGGATGCAAAGCATACTGAGCGTGAATTGTACGGAAACATATATCATAATCTGGCTACAGCCTATGTGCAGCTGTTTTTGTTTGATATAGCAGCGGATTTATATCTTGAGGCTTTCAGGCAAAATGGGGACAGAAAATCACTGTGGTCTTGTCTATATGCCTATAAGCTTGATAATAACGACATAGGATATGCCCGTATTGTCAGGGAATATAGTGTTACAGAGCAGGAAATAAATAATCTGGACAGCGTATTAAAGGGCGTATATGCAGAAGCTTCAGATGGTTGCGATGAGGGCAGACCAAAAGAAACAATTTTGAAATACAAAGAGGATTACAGGGCGCATGTTATTTAAACGCAAAAAAAAGACCGATGATACACAATTACATATTGAGAGTATACCGGATGAGAGTACTAAAGGGTTCAATGTAGTTGAAATATGTGAACAGATGGTTGATGCCGCCAGAGAACTCGAGGATAACAGAACAGAGTATGCACTTGTCACAAATTATCTGACTGACATAGAAAGGATGGAAAATATGTCAGAGACAGATAAAAAGACCATGAATGATGCGGCTGCAAACATATTGACACTCGAAAAGACCAGAAGTGATTTTTTAAAGACCAAAAACCGCATATCAGACAGCCAGTATGCGCAGATGCAGCAGCTGGAGGATGAGATTCCGCGGGCAATAAAGCGTCTTGAAAAAAACGAAAGCAGTCTGGATGTAATAAATAAAGACCTGAGGTATCTCGAGGGAGAAAAAGTGCAGTTCGATATAGATGGTGAATATGCCAAAAGCAGACAGCGGGCATTTAGGGTGTACGCAGTGCTTTTAGTGGTATTTTTTGCTGTAGTGGTAGCTGTATGCACGCTGATGCAGATTGTATATGGAGCCGATACCACTATCTTTATGCTTATCGGGGCACTTCTTTCAACGGTTGCAGGCTCGTTTGTGCTTTTGACATATCAAAGCTATTCAGATGAAGTAAAAAGCGCTGCAGCATCCAAAAATAAAGCAGTAGCTCTTGAAAACAGAGTGAAGATCAAGTATGTAAGTATAAAAAATGCTGTTGACTACACATACGAGAAGTATCATGTGAAGAATTCAAAGGAATTTGTATACAACTATGAGCAGTATCTTCTCGCTGTAAAAGACAAGGAGCGCTTCAGAAGGACAAACGAGGATCTGGAATACAACAGCAAAAAGCTTGTTTCGGTGCTTAGTAAAAATGACTTCTACGATGCCAGAGTATGGCTCAACTACACAAACGCTATTGTGGATCACAAGGAGATGGTTGAGCAGAAGCATGAACTTATAGTCAGGAGACAAAAATTAAGGGGCAGGATGTCCTGCAATGTGGAGACTATAACCAGGCTAAGACGAGAGATTTTATCACACAGGAGCGAGCTTGGTGACAGAATCCACGAGGTAAACAGAATTTTAAATAAAATCGCAGAGCTTGATATGGAAGTTCAATCTGAGGATTGATAAAATTTCCATATTGTTATATAATTTCAAATTGAAAAATGACTAAAAAATATTAATATAGAGGAGCACATTTTAAAATGAGTAAGATTAGAACAAGATTTGCACCAAGCCCGACAGGAAGAATGCATGTAGGAAATTTAAGAACAGCACTGTATGCTTATCTGATTGCAAAGCATGAGGGCGGTGATTTCATTCTCCGTATAGAGGATACAGATCAGGTACGCCAGGTGGAGGGTGCTGTTGATATTATAAACAGGACACTCGAAGAGACAGGACTTGTCCATGATGAGGGACCTGACAAGGATGGTGGATGCGGTCCATATGTGCAGAGTGAGCGTGTGGCACAGGGTATTTACATGAAGTATGCAAAGGAACTTATTGACAAGGGAGAGGCATATTACTGCTTCTGTGACAAGGAGCGTCTTGACAGTCTTAAAACAACTGTTGCAGGAAAGGAAATCTCTATATATGACAAGCACTGCTTGCACCTGTCAAAGGAGGAGATTGAGGCAAATCTCGCGGCCGGCAAGCCATATGTTATCAGACAGAACAACCCTACAGAGGGCACAACCACATTCGAGGATGAGATTTACGGAGATATCACAGTAGATAATGCAGAGCTTGATGATATGATTCTTATCAAATCTGACGGATATCCTACATACAATTTCGCAAACGTAGTAGATGATCACCTGATGGGCATCACACATGTAGTCAGAGGAAACGAGTATCTTTCATCATCCCCTAAGTATAACAGACTTTATGAGGCATTTGGATGGGATGTACCTGTATATGTACACTGTCCGCTTATCACAGATGAGGAGCATCATAAGCTTTCAAAGAGATGTGGTCACTCATCCTTTGAAGATTTACTGGATCAGGGATTCCTTACAGAGGCTATTGTAAACTTTGTAGCGCTTCTTGGCTGGAGCCCTTCAGACAATCAGGAGATTATGTCACTTCCTGAGCTTGTTGAGAAGTTTGATTATCATCATATGAGCAAATCACCTGCTGTATTCGACTTCACAAAGCTTAAATGGATGAACGGAGAGTATATAAAGAAGCTTGATTTTGACAAATTCTATGAGATGGCATTGCCATACATTAAGGAGGTTGTCACAAAGGATTATGACCTTAAGAAGATAGCAAGAATGGTTCAGACACGTATTGAGATATTCCCTGATATCAAGGAACATATTGATTTCTTTGAAGAGCTTCCGGATTATGATATTGCAATGTATACTCACAAGAAGATGAAGACAAACCCAGAGACATCACTTGAGGTATTAAACGATGTAGTTCCTATTCTTGAAAGCTGTGATGATTTCTCAAATGATGCACTTTTTGAGACTCTTAAGGCATATGCTACAGAAAAGGGCTATAAGATAGGCTATGTTATGTGGCCAATCCGTACCGCTGTTTCAGGCAAGCAGATGACACCGGGCGGAGCTACAGAGCTTATGGAGGTGTTTGGCAAAGAGGAGTCTATAGCCAGAATTAAGAAAGGCATAGAAAAGCTTTCTAATAACTAATCTATTAACAAAGGGTATTTTATGAATTTTAACAAAGCCCAGCTTGGCGCCATCGAACACAAGGATGGCGCTATGCTTGTTTTAGCAGGACCGGGTTCCGGTAAGACCGCAGTTATCACACACAGGACTAAAAATTTAATAACAAAGCATCATGTGAAGCCTTCTGAGATTTTAGTTATCACCTTTACCAAGGCTGCTGCAAATGAGATGAAGGAGCGTTTTAATTCACTGATGAAAGACGAGAGGGTGAACGTATCTTTTGGTACTTTTCATGCTGTCTTTTTTACAATACTCAAATATGCATATCGCTTTACAAGTGCCAATATTGCTGATGAGTCTGTGAGATACGGCTTTATCAGGGAAATTTTATCCTACTACCGCCTTGAATACAAAGATGAGAATGAGTTTATAGGCAATTTACTTGCTGAAATCAGTCTGATTAAAAACAGCCGCATTGATATAGAAAATTTCTACTCTGGAGTGTGTGGTGAGGAAATATTCAGGGATATATATAAAAAATATGAGACAAGGCTTAAGGAAAACAGGCTTATTGATTTTGATGATATGCTCTCGTATACTTATGAGCTGTTTAAGGAAAGACCTGATATACTGGCATTGTGGCAGAACAAGTATAAATACATACTGATTGATGAGTTTCAGGATATTAACCGTCTGCAGTATGAGATTATAAAAATGCTTGCCGCTCCACAGAATAATCTGTTTATTGTAGGAGATGATGACCAGTCAATATACCGCTTCAGAGGGTCAAAGCCTGAGATAATGCTTGGGTTTGAGAAGGACTATCCGAATGCAAAAAGAATCCTTTTAGATACTAATTACAGATGTGGCAGATATATAGTGGAGGCCTCGCTGAATCTCATCTCGCACAACAGGGAGAGATTTGATAAGAAAATCATTGCGGCAAGCAAGTCAAAGGCGCCTGTTACGTTTGCTGATTTTGAAAACAGAAGAGACGAAAATATCTTTCTCATACGCGATATAGATAAAAAGATAAAGGCGGGAGCTGTATTCAGCGACTTTGCGGTGCTTTTCAGGACAAATACCCAGCCAAGACAGCTTATAGAGCAGCTTATGAGCTATAATATCCCATTCAAAACCAAGGATAATATACCTAATATATATGAGCACTGGATTGCCAGAGACTTGTTTACATACCAAAGAATTGCAGGAGGCAGCAGAGACAGAGCTGATTTTTTGCAGATTATGAACAGACCAAAGCGGTATCTGTCAAGAGACAGCCTGTGTGATGCAACTGTGGCATTTGATGAGTGGATTAAGCTGTTTGATGAGAAGCCGTGGATAGCTGAGCGGATAGAAAAGCTTGAGTATGACATGAAGCTTATAAGCCGGATGAATCCATATGCCAGCATAAACTATATCAGAAGAGGGATTGGCTATGACGACTTTTTAGCTGAATATGCCGAGTATCGAAATATAAATAAAGAGGATTTGTTTGATATACTGGATGAAATCCAGTCAGGAGCCAAGGGCTTTGCTACATATGAAGAGTGGTATGAGCATATAAGGGAATATACAAAGCAGATGAAGCTTATGGCTTTATCGAAAGAAAGTGACCCTAATGCCGTGACACTTGCAACCCTTCACAGCTCAAAGGGGCTTGAATTTGAAAACGTGTATATAATTGATGCAAATGAAGGGATAATGCCGTATAAAAAGGCTGTGCTTGAAAAGGACATAGAGGAGGAGCGAAGGCTGTTTTATGTCGGCATGACCCGTGCAAAGACAAGCTTGTCTGTTTACTCGGTCAAGTCGGTAAACGATAAATCAGCCCAAGCCTCCAGGTTTGTCCGTGAAAGTAAAGAGCCTAGACAAAATAATAGTAGAGATGATTAAATATCATCAAACATTTCGTCATCCAAAAGCTCATCGAATCTGTCGGCAGCAGCCTCGTACTCGTCGTCGGATTCGATGTTTTCTATTCTCGGAATACCTTCCTCGTCCTCGAAATAGCGATACAGATACACTTCTCCACTCTCATTCTCGTTGCCATTTTTGTCTAACGGTAGAAGAGCTATGTAATCCTTGTGATCTGCATCAAAAATGGTGATAATCTTGCATTCGACACTTCCGTTGTCCAGATCAAGTGTTACGCGGATATCGTCTGCCTCATCAGGTGTAACAGGTGTTGCTTTTTCTGCCATATTGTACCTCTTTCTTTATAGTAATCTAAAGTAACTATTATATTATATCAAATTATTCTATACAAAAAAAGTCAAAACTAGTATAATAAATAAATACTAGAATTATTGATTGGATGGTGTTGCATGAATTTTCGATTAACAAAGGGAAACTTTTTAAAAACAGGTGCTTATATTGAGGGGGATAGTGCAGTATTCACCTTTGCAGCAGAAAAAGAGGATGAATGCAGCATTGTTTTACTTGATAAATCGGGAAATACCGCCTGTGTGATTGATATACCTGCCGAGTATTCGACCGGCTCACTTTACTCTGTGAGACTTCATGGTTTTTGCGGGAATGAGTATGCATATTATTTTAGAATTAATGGAAAAAGGTGCATAGATCCTTATGCCACAAGAATTTTCGGCAGAGAAAAATGGAATGATAAAACAAGAAGTGATAATGACTACGAAATAGCATGCGGGATAGACAGTAGTGATTTTGACTGGAAATATGACAGCTTTCCTGAGATAACCAGGGACCGGATGAAGCTGTATAAGCTGCATGTTAGAGGTTTTTCCATGGATGTTTCAGGGAACAAAAAGCATAAGGGCACCTTTGAGGCTGTATCGGACAGAATAAATTACATCAAGAAATTAGGCTTTACTTCAATTCTTCTCATGCCTGTATACGAGTTTGAAGAAATGACAATCCCTGTAAAGCACGATATTCCGGAATATGCAAAGCCGAAGTATTCCTTAAAGGATGAGCAAAGTGTGCATACAGAAAATGACAAGGTCAATTTTTGGGGCTATACCTCCAGCAATTATTTTGCCGTAAAAGCATCATATGCCAGTGACGCTTCAGATGCCTCCAATGAGCTTAGGCGTCTCGTTGAAAGGCTGCACAAAAATGGCATGGAATGTATCGTAGAGATGTATTTTCCGGACAGAACTGACCACAATCTGATACTTGATGCGCTCAGATACTGGGTCATGAGCTTTCATGTAGATGGTTTTAAGCTGCTTGGGGACAGGCTGCCTGTTACAGCGATTGTGCAGGATGCTCTCCTTAGCCGGACAAAGATACTCTATGATGGCTTTGATATGTCGGTTGTACCGCAAAACAGGACATATGAAAATCTCTATATTGACAAGGAGGAGTACCAGTTTGCGGCGCGTATGATGTTAAACCATATAAACTGCAATATGTATGAGCTTTTAAACCAGCAGAAAAAGCAGGGGGAGAATGTCGGATTTATAAACTATATATCAAGCAATAACGGTTTTACCCTGAGCGATTTATTCATGTACAATGACCGCCACAATGAGGCCAATGGTGAGAAAAATGCTGATGGTCCTTCATGGAATTTCAGCAATAATTACGGTTGTGAGGGTCCTTCACGAAAGAGGTTTATCCGTGAGATAAGAAAACTTAAGTGGAAGGATGCCATGCTTCTTTTGTTTTTGGCACAGGGAGTGCCTATGATTATGGCAGGTGATGAGATCTGTAATTCACAGGATGGCAACAACAATGCTTACTGTCAGGACAACCCTACAGGCTGGGTGAACTGGTCAAATGAGCATAGCAGAAGGGAAAACATCAGGTTCTTAACCAGACTTATCAAATTCAGGGATGAGCATCCTGTTATTTCCTGTCCAAAGCCGTTTAAATTCAGCGATTACAAGGCTGTTGGGTATCCTGATTTGTCCTATCACTGCAAGAATGCCTGGATAGGCGAGTGTGATGCCACAAAGCTATGTGTAGGTGTGATGTACTGTGGGGATTACAATGAAGTGAATAAAGACTATGTATACGTAGCTTACAATTTTTATTCATCCAGGGAGAAGTTAGCTCTTCCTAAGCTAAAGAAAGGAATGAAATGGTATGCAGTCTGCGATTCTACGCTCAAAGAACCGTTTTATGACACTCCGGTGCTGTGTGAAAACCAGCAGTATGCAGATGTCTCACCGCAGTCGGTATACATCCTCATAGGCAGATAGACATATGAAAGCAATAAGACATTTTATAACAATTACACATCACAAGATTTTAGTCATGCAGGGGTGCTTTAGGATAGGACTTTATAAACAGGGACTTCTTCATGACATGTCAAAATATTCACCGACTGAGTTTCTTGTCGGCTGCAGGTATTACAAGGGGTATATGAGCCCGAATAATGCGGAGAGAGCCGACAGGGGCTATTCATCTGCGTGGCTTCATCACAAGGGACGCAATAAGCATCACCTGGAGTACTGGATTGACTATGCTGTTTCAAAGCCGGGGGACGATAAAACACATACAAAAATGGAGGGCATGAAAATGCCCATAAGGTATGTCTGCGAGATGTTTATAGACCGTGTAAGCGCCTCAAAAAACTATCAGAAAGAAAAGTACACCGACAAAAGTGCGCTGGAATACTATGAAAAAAGCGTGGATCACTACATGATTCATCCCGATACAAAAGCAATGCTTGAGTATCTGCTTGTCATGCTCTCTGTAAAGGGAGAAGAATATACTTACAGCTACATAAAAAAAGAGGTTTTAAAAGGGCATATCCCATACGAAAAGGATAAAATAAATCAACTAGAACAGGGACTTCATGTCTGATGGAATATCAGATATGAGGTTCATTTTTTGTCCTGTGACAGGGTGCGTGAAAACAAGACGCCCTGAGTGCAGTGCTTGTCTGGATATATATGTATAGTCCGGATTATATAAAAAGTCACCTATCAGTGGAAAACCGATATACTTCATATGGACGCGTATCTGGTGAGTGCGTCCGGTAAGAAGTCTTAGCTTGACAAGCGATAAATTATTATCCGGGTTATATTTGATTCTGATAAAGTCGGTTACTGCATTTTCACCGCGTTTGAAATCAACACACCGCTCTATGGTGGAAGCATCCTTTCTTGCAATCGGAGCACTGATGCGCATGCATGCAGGTGTACACCCACTGCAGACGGCGTAGTATGTCCGGTGGATGGCACGCTTTGCGACAGCGTTGCCAAGTATCCCGCCTGCAAGTGCATGCTTTGCGACAATTGTAAGCCCTGTGGTATCTCTGTCAAGCCTGTTTATGCATCTGTATACAAACGGCTTATTCTGACTGCCATAATAGTACATGAGCGCATTTGCAAGCGTGTTGTCATGGTTTCCGGCGGAGGGATGGGCAGGCATATCAAACGGCTTGTTTATTACGATGATATCATCGTCCTCGTATGCTATATCAAGAGGCAGATTTACAGGTGCTATATTATCCGAGCACTCGTTTTCTACAATTTGGACTGTGATTAAATCATCCTTACACAGCCTTTCATTTGTATAGGCCCATATACCGTTTCTTAGTATGCCATGGTCTGTCTGCTTCAGCCTGACAAGCACCTGATGTGTGTAGCCATGCTCCTTCAAAAAGCCTTCTACTGTTTTTTCTGTATCATTTTCATTGATTTTGTAGTCTATTTTTCTATTCATGGCAAAGATTATATCACAAAATACAGATTTGAACATAATATATTATAAGCAAATAATGACAGGGTGCTATGTGAATACATTTTTATCACCTCTTAGTTTAGAACGTGAGACGGAATGTCTGAAAAAAGTGGCTCAAAATGATAAAGAAGCTAAGGATGAGCTTATATTACACAATATGCGCCTTGTGGCACATGTTACAAAAAAATATGCAGTATGCGAGGATGAGATGGAGGAGCTTATATCCATAGGCACTATAGGACTGATAAAAGCAGTGTCATCATTCAAGGCTGATTACGGAAATCGTTTTGCAACCTTTGCAATCAGATGCATCGAAAATGAGATTCTGATGCACTTTAGAAGCTGTAAAAAGAGCCGGGGTGATGTGTCCATATTTGAACCTATAGGCACTGACAAGGAGGGAAACCAGATTCATCTGGTGGATGTGATTGAGAATGGACAATCTGATGTGGTATCGGATATAGAGGTATCTGAGTCACTTAAGATTTTAAGGCAAAATATGAGAAGCGTTTTATCGGACAGAGAATATTATATTATTACGAAACGCTTTGGCCTTGACGGTGAAAAAGAGCTGACACAGAGACAGATTGCTAAAACGCTCAGCATTTCGAGGTCATATGTTTCAAGAATAGAAAAGGCCGGTTTGAAAAAATTACGAAAACTGCTCGAATAGGTGTTTACAAAAGGCAAAAATATGTTATCATAGAGCCATGTCTTTTGTGCATTTGTCTATGCATTTACCCCAATTGGAATAGGAGTATATATGTACAGTACAGTCAGAACGGCTGTTTTGGATGGAATCAGTGCGATTCCGGTACAGGTGGAGGTTGATATTTCAACCGGTATGCCTGTTTTTGATATGGTTGGAAATCTTACCTCAGAGGTGAGAGAAGCAAAGGAACGTGTTAAAACAGCGCTGCACAGCGTTGGCATTGTTTTGCCTGCCAAGCGTATCACAGTAAATCTATCGCCTGCAAATATTAAAAAGACCGGAACAGGCTTTGATCTGCCTATAGCTGTTGCTATTTTAACAGCTATGGGGGTGATTGACGCTGATAGCATAAAGGACTGCACACTTGCAGGCGAGCTAAATCTAAACGGTGAAATTTTGCCGGTCAGCGGTATTCTGCCGATTGTATTTGATGAGTACAACAAAGGCATTGGAAAGTTTATTATTCCAAAGCAGAATGAAAATGAAGGCAGACTCGTCTGCGGTGCAAAAATATTTGGGATAAGCCATTTAAATGATGTAATTGCACAGTTTGATGAGACAGCATTTACGTGTCAGAAAACCGGCATGGCACATGAGCTGCAAATGGATGAAAAATACGCCGATTTTTGTGATGTTAACGGACAGAAATTTATTAAAAGAGCATGTGAGGTGGCTGCGGGTGGTATGCACAATATACTGCTTGTCGGACCTCCCGGTGCAGGCAAGACAATGATAGCAGAGCGTATGCCGTCCATTCTGCCTCCTCTTAGTGAAAATGAGAGGCTTGAGCTGTCAAAAATATACAGCATCTGCGGTCTTTTGGACAATGACAGCTCCTTAAGAGACAACAGACCATTCAGAAATCCTCACTATTCCGTCACCCAGGCCGCATTAATCGGCGGAGGAACGAGAATTAATCCGGGCGAGATATCACTTGCACACAATGGCGTTTTATTTTTGGATGAGCTCGCTGAGTTTAAGGGCGGCCTGTTGGACCTGCTCAGGGCTCCGCTTGAGGAGCACTGCATCAGGCTTTCAAGAGCCGGCAGAAACGTGACTTATCCGGCTAATTTCCTGCTTTTTGGTGCGATGAACCCATGCAGCTGCGGCTATTATCCCGATATGCAAAGGTGCCGCTGCTCAGAGCCGACTCTGCGCAGATATTTTGATAAGGTCTCACAGCCTATAATAGACAGAATTGACATATGTGTGGAGGCGTCACCGCTTAGCTTTGAGGATATAAACAGTGCTACATCCAATGAATCATCTGCGGACATAAGAAAGCGTGTTATGCACTGCCACGAGCTTCAAAAAGAAAGGTTTAAAGGTGAGAGCTTTTCTTATAATTCAAAAATATCAACTGACAAGCTGGAAAAATACTGTTTCCTCGGCAGTCGGGAGAAAAGCTATATGGAAAATATGTTTGACAAGCTTGGACTGACGGCACGCACATACCACAAGATACTTAAGGTTGCGCGTACAATAGCTGATCTGGACGGCTGTGAAAGCATAAAGACAAAGCATCTCAACGAAGCTATATGCTACAGAAGCATCAATGAGAAGTTCTGGGGAGGTGCTGTATCATGAAGTTCAAATACTGGCTTACAAGCCTTACAGATATAAGCAATGCGAAGAAAAAGCTTCTGCATGATTGCAGTATAACGGCAGAAAAGCTGTTTTTTATGCCAAAGAATGAGCTTTTTGATATTTTGTTTTTCACAGATGATGACAGAAAAATAATCCTTGAATCAAGAGCTTCCTATGACGTAGAGAAGGAGTGGATATTATTTCAGCAGAAGGATATCGGCTTTGTAACAATGGAGGATGAGGCTTATCCGGACAAGCTTAGAAATATACATAATCCGCCGTATAGTCTTTTTTACATAGGCGCTCTTCCCGACAAATCAAGAAAAAGTGTCGCTATAGTCGGAGCACGGGGCAGAAGCGCATATGGCTGCGAGGTGGCAAAGGTACTGGCAGCAGCACTTTCAAGGCAGGGGATACAGATAATCAGCGGCATGGCAAGAGGAATAGACAGAGATGCCCATATGGGGTGTCTGGAGGCTGGTGGAAATACATATGCAGTTCTTGGCTCCGGAGCAGACACCTGTTATCCGAAAGAGAACCGCTTTCTGTATGATAAAATAAAGCTCTCCGGAGGCATAATCAGCGAGCTTATGCCGGGCACCGACCCGCAAAAGATGTTTTTTCCGATGAGAAACAGAATAATTTCCGGGTTATCCGATATAGTAGTTATAGTTGAGGCAAAAAAGAGAAGCGGTTCACTGATTACGGCTGATTTTGCAATGGAGCAGGGAAAGGACGTATATGTCATTCCGGGGCGTATCACCGACACCTTAAGCTACGGCTGCAACAGCCTGATAAAGCAGGGCGCAGGCATTATTTATAATATTGATGAATTTGTCTCAGACATTACAATGACTGGGTTTACAGAGTGCACACAGATGGATTTCAGAAAAAATATACTTGATAAAAAAGAAGCATTGGTGTATAGTTTACTCGATTTTTGTCCTATCGCAATCGGGACATTGTCTCAAAAAGTGCCGTATGAATTATCGGAACTATTTGAAGTGTTAGAAGATCTTATACAAAAAGGATTTGTTAAGGAGACAATTCCAAATTACTATATAAGGAGTTTATAATGGCTAAATATCTGGTTATCGTAGAGTCGCCTGCAAAAGTAAAGACTATAAAGAAATTCTTGGGAAAGAACTTTGAGGTAATGGCATCAAACGGTCATGTGAGGGATCTGCCAAAGAGCAGCCTTGGAATAGATGTGGACGGAGATTTTGAACCAAAATATATCACAATCCGCGGAAAGGGTGAAATACTCGCTAAGCTTCGCAAGGAGGCTAAGAAGGCCGATAAGATATATCTCGCAACCGATCCCGACCGTGAGGGAGAAGCCATCTCATGGCATCTGCTTCACGCACTTAAACTTGAGGGCAAGGATGTCAGCCGTATCAGCTTTAATGAGATCACGAAGAATGCTGTCAAGGAATCATTAAAGCATCCAAGAAAAATAGATATGGATCTTGTGGACGCACAGCAGGCCAGACGAGTTTTGGATCGTATAGTAGGTTACAAAATCAGTCCGCTGCTTTGGGCCAAGGTTAAGAGAGGGCTTAGTGCGGGAAGAGTGCAGTCTGTTGCACTTCGCATTATCTGTGACAGGGAGGATGAAATCAATGCATTTATCCCTGAGGAGTACTGGAGCCTTGATGCCACGGTTGATGTGGAGGGTGAGAAGAAGCCGATCACTGCAAAGCTATACGGCAGGGGCGACAATAAGATAGCCATTTCCTCAAAGAATGAGATGGATAAGGTGCTTAACGAAATAAAGGGAAAGGATTGCAAAGTGCAAAATATTAAAAAAGGACAGCGCAGCAATAAAGCTCCGCTTCCTTTTACGACCAGTACTTTGCAGCAGGAGGCTTCAAAGGCTTTGAATTTTCCGATTTCAAAGACAATGCGTATAGCTCAGCAGCTCTATGAGGGAGTAGACATAAAGGGACAGGGTACGGTAGGTATCATCACATACCTGCGTACCGATTCTGTGCGTGTATCAGATGAGGCTGAGGCCATGGCAAAGGATTTTATTTCAAAAAGCTATGGAGACAAATATCTTTCCACCGGTGAGGGAACAAAGAAGAGCAGCAAAAATATCCAGGATGCCCATGAGGCAATCAGGCCAACTGATATAAACAGAGTGCCTTCTGAGATTAAGGAGTCACTGTCGAGAGACCAGTTCAGGCTTTATCAGCTTATCTGGAAGCGTTTTACTGCAAGCCGTATGGCAAAATCCGAGTACGAGACTACTACAGTAAAGCTTTCAGTCGGAGATTATGTATTCAGCTTTGCTACCTCAAGACTGTTATTTGATGGTTTTGAGCTTGCATATACTGCCGCAGACGATGCAAAGAAAGAAAAGCAGCCTGTTCTTAAAAATCCTCTGACAGAAGAATCGCTTCTTACAGTTGAGGAGCTTTTGCCTAAGCAGCATTTTACCCAGCCCCCGGCACATTACACTGAGGCTTCTTTGGTAAAGACGCTTGAAGAGCTTGGAATAGGACGTCCGAGTACCTACTCTCCAACAATATCTACAATACTTGCCAGACGCTATATTACCAAGGAGAGTAAAAATCTCTATGTGACAGAGATAGGAGAGGTTGTTAATTCTATTATGAAGGAATCATTTCCTACTATTGTCGATGAGCATTTTACAGCCAATATGGAGTCACTTTTAGATGCGGTAGCAGAGGGGAAGGTTAACTGGAAGACAGTTGTTGAGAATTTTTATCCTGATCTTAAAGATGCAATCGACAAGGCTGAAAATGAGCTTGAGAAGGTTACAATACATGATGAGGTGACAGATGAAATCTGCCCTGAGTGCGGACGCAATCTGGTTATAAAATACGGACCTCACGGCAAGTTTTTGGCATGTCCGGGATTTCCTGACTGCAGATTCACTATGCCTTATCTTGAAAAAATCGGCGTCAATTGCCCTAAATGCGGTAAGGATGTTGTGCTTAAGAAAACAAGGAAGGGAAGAAAATACTATGGCTGTATTGACAACCCTGAGTGTGATTTTATGAGCTGGGGCAGACCAGTTGCAGAAAAATGCCCTCGTTGTGGAGGATATATGATTATAAAGGGAAACAAGATTGCCTGCGCAGATGAGCAGTGCGGCTACGTAACAGATAAAAAGCCCGAAAGAGAGGAATAACAATTAATGGGAGTACAATTATTAGATAAGACACGTAAGATTAATAAGCTTCTTCACAACAACAATTCATCAAAGGTTGTGTTCAATGATATATGTCAGGTGCTCACCGGGGTGCTCGACTCAGACATACTTGTAATCAGCAAAAAGGGCAAGGTGCTTGGCTCAAGTATCTGCAAAGGCGTGGATGAGCTTCATGAACTGATAGTAGATGAGGTTGGTGGCTATATTGACACTGAGCTCAATGAAAGACTTCTTGGCATACTTTCAACAAAGGAAAATGTAAACCTCGAGACACTTGGCTTTGGTGAAGATACAAGAATGTACAAGGCTATTATCACACCGATTGATATAGCCGGCGAGAGGCTTGGAACTCTTTTTGAGTACAGAAGTGACAGAGAGTATGACATTGACGATATCATTCTTACAGAGTATGGCACGACAGTGGTTGGGCTTGAGATGATGAGATCCGTGAATGAGGAGAATGAAGAGGAAAAGAGAAAGGTAGCGATTGTCCGTTCGGCTATCAATACACTTTCTTATTCTGAGCTTGAGGCTATTCTTCACATCTTTGATGAGCTTGACGGCAATGAGGGTATACTTGTTGCCAGCAGAATAGCCGACAGAGTAGGCATTACCCGCTCGGTAATCGTAAATGCCCTTCGCAAGTTTGAGAGTGCAGGCGTTATCGAATCACGCTCATCCGGCATGAAGGGCACATATATCAAAGTAGTAAACGATGTAGTTTTTGATGAGCTTGACAGAATCCGAAATAAAAACAAGTAAATAAATTTAAGTATATTTTAAGGACTTATGTTTGAAAGAACATAGGTCTTTTCTATGTTTTCGGCATATATATAGTGCGTCTGTCGACAAAAAAATACAATATAATGTAAAAAACAACAAAAACATCTTGTGTTTTGTCGATTTTACTTTATAATATATATATTAGAGTACTTATATAGTATTTTTTATAATATGCAAAAAGTGTATTGGAGGAATATTTATGATAAACTCAACAGCCTTTGATTATGTCAATGTATTGACCAAAGCGGCTGATGCAAGCTACCAAAGAGAAGCTATACTTGCAAACAATATATCGAATGTGGATACCCCGGGCTACAAGCGCAAGGATTTAAATTTTGAGGGGGTACTGTCACAGGAGCTTGGCAGATGCAAGCATCAGTCGCTTGATAAAAAAATAAGTGAGCTTGATACCTCAAAGCTGACGGCCAATGTATATACAGACCATTCCAATTATTCATACAGGATGGATGGCAATAACGTGGATATAGACACTGAAAATGTCGAGCTTGCGTCTGAGCAGATTAAGTATGAAGCACTTACAAGCAGCATAAGCTCGCAGTTTTCACGAATGAAGAGCGTGCTGTAGTAATTATGGAGGTTTAATGATATGGGATTATTTCAAGCTTTTAATATAAGTGCGTCCGGCATGACGGCTGAACGCTTCAGGACAGATATCATTGCACAGAATATTGCCAATGTAAACACTACGTCCACAAAGGAAGGCACACCGTACCGTAGAAAGATTGTGACTTTTTCCGAGAAAAATGTCACACCTTTTTCACAGATATACTCTTCATCAAAGAAGGCCGCTGTTGGAAACGGTGTAAAGGTAAGCAGCGTGACATCAGATTATTCTACTGATTTTATCAAGGAGTATGACCCATCAAATCCTGATGCTGATGCAGATGGTTATGTCTCTTATCCAAATGTCAATACAGTCACAGAGATGACCAATCTGATAGATGCCACACGTGCATATGAAGCCAATGCAACTGCCTTTGAGGCAAGCAAGTCAATGGCACAAAATGGCTTACAAATAGGCAAATAGCCGGCTGATACATACATAAAGGAGCTTTTTGATGGATATTTCAAACATTAATGGAATTTCAACAGGAGATATTAAATCTTTTTTTAATAATACCTCTCTTACGAAAACTGACAAGACTGATTCATTTTCTGATGTACTTTCTGCTGCCATGGGAAGCATCGGTGAGACAAATGATCTGCAGAATGCAGCTGAGCAGGAGGAAGTGAGATTTGCACTTGGCGAGTCTGATAATACACATGATCTGCTTGTTGCGGAAACAAAGGCGGCTGTGGCATTGCAGTACACTGTTGCTGTCAGGGATAAAATAATTGACGCATACAAAGAACTTATGCAGATGTCAATATAAGGAGTAATAGAAAATGCCAGAACGTTTAAAGGCTATTTTGGATAAAATAACTGCATGGTGGAAAAAATTCAATACTAAGCAGCGCTCCGTGCTCATAAGCATAGTAGCTGTGGTTATAGTGGCTCTTGTAATACTTGGCGTAGTCATATCAAGACCTACACAGGTTGAGCTGGTCGAGGCACAGAGTGCATCAGAGGCTTCCACAATAAAGGGAGTACTTGAAGATAACAATATAAGCTATGAGGTGGACAGCAAGCTTGTGTTTTTTGTCAATAAATCAGATGAGGTAAATGCCATTATGGCACTGGGTGATAACGGCATCCCTGCGCAGGCGTACTCGATAGACAATGTCACAGACGGCAGCTTCTCAACAACCGAGGCTGATAAGCAGAAAAAGTATCAGGTGTATCTGGAGGATAAGCTTAAGGATCATCTGGAAAAACAGTCATACGTAAATGAAGCAAGCGTTGATATCACTATGCCTGACAAGGATGGTACCATTCTTAAATCAAAAGAGGAGGCAACTGCGGCTGTCACTCTTGGACTTAAGGATTCGATTACAGATGATCAGGCCTACGCAATAGCACGTCTTGTTGCAACAGCTCTTGGAAACGATACCACAAAGGGCATTACTATCATCGACAAAAAGGCCAATGTACTTTACTCGGGCGGAGATTCCGATACCTCGGCAGGTCTTGCGACATCACAGCTTTCTTATAAGCAAAAGCTGGAGGAGCAGGTGAAAAATGAAGTCAAAAAGACCTTAGAGAGCTCAAATATTTTCTCGAATATTGAAGTTGGCATGAATCTGGACATAGATTTCAGTAAGACTGAAACAGCCCAGAAAAATTACACTCTGCCTGATGGACAGACCGATACAGGTCTTTTGGACAGTGAGTCGAATTACCAGTCGGATGCAACCAATGGTCAGGCTGCGGTTCCCGGAACTGATTCAAACAGCGATGATACTACATACACTACACAGGATGGCACTCCATCAGAGTCGTCAATTACAGATAACGACAAAAAGTATTTAAATGATGAAAAAATCACTACAAGTAAAAACGATGGAGGCTCAATCAAGTATGATTCATCTTCAATTACCGTAGTTGCCACCAGGTATAAGGTATATGATGAAAGCACTCTTGAAAAGAACGGAAAGCTCAAGGATACAAGCTGGGAGGAATACAAAGCAAAGCATGCAGATCCGGTCAAGGTGACGGATGTAGACCAGGATCTTGTAACTTCCGTGCAGAATGCAACAGGTATCTCACAGATTTCATTCCTTGTATATGAGCAGCCGGAGTTTGTTGACAAGGCATCTGGCGTGCGTTCGTTGAGTGATATTTTACAGATTGCAATCACTGTCCTTATTTTTGCACTGCTTGGCTTTGTGGTATTTAAGAGCACAAGAAGCAGTGAGGAGGAACCAAAAGAGGAGGAGCTGTCTGTGGATTCTCTTTTAGAACAGACTGCTGAGAATAATGAGCCTCTTGAGGATATTGGATATAACGAGAAGACGGAGACACGTCTTCTGATAGAAAAATTTGTTGATGAAAATCCCGAAGCGGCTGCGCAGCTGTTGCGTAACTGGCTTAATGAGGATTGGGAGTAGTTACATATGATAGATGATTACAGTGGTTTACAAAAAGCTGCTATTCTTTTAATTACACTTGGACCTGAAAAGGCTTCAGCCATCTTCCAGCATTTGAAGGAAGATGAGATAGAGAGTCTGACACTCGAAATAGCAAACACCAGAAGCGTCTCTCCGCAGGATAAAGAATCTGTTTTGGATGAATATTATCAGGTGTGTCTCGCGCAGCAGTATATTGCTGAGGGCGGCATCGGCTATGCCAAGGAGCTCCTTGAAAAAGCTCTTGGCAGTGAAAAGGCTCAGGGAGTTATTTCCAAGCTTACAGCATCATTACAGGTCAGACCATTTGAGTTTGTCAGAAAGACTGAGCCTGCACAGCTGCTTAATTTTATACAGGACGAGCATCCTCAGACAATAGCCATGATTCTTTCTTATCTGTCGTCTTCACAGGCTGCCATGATACTCGGTGCTTTGCCTCCGGAAAAGCAGGCTGATGTTGCCAGACGTATCGCCCAGATGGACAGAACATCACCTGATGTCATAAAGGAGGTCGAGAGAGTGCTGGAGAGAAAGCTTTCATCTCTTGTCAATCAGGACTATACAATTGTCGGTGGCATAGATTCTATTGTCAATATATTAAACAGTGTAGACCGTGCTACAGAAAAGCGTATTATGGAGTCACTTGAGGTTGATGAACCTGAGCTTGCAGAAGAAATCAGAAAGAAGATGTTTGTATTCGAGGATATCCTTCTCCTGGATGACAGGTCTATCCAGAGAGTGCTCCGCGATGTGGAGAATGCGGATCTTGAGCTTGCACTTAAGAGTTCTACAGAGGAAGTACAAAATGTCATATTTAGGAATCTTTCAAAACGACTTGCCGCTATGATAAAAGAGGATATGGATTTCATGGGACCTGTACGTATGAAGGATGTTGAGGAGGCGCAGCAAAAGATAGTTGCTGTTATCAGAAAGCTTGAGGATTCGGGTGATATTGTCATTTCAAGAGGCGGAGGTGATGATATAGTTGTCTAATATATTAAAGCAGTATCGTGTTGCCGGAGAAGATAAAAATGTCCGCGTAATAAATAGCAATTCCATGATAAAGCAGATTTTTGCCGACTCCATAAGCCGCCCCACTGATAGTTATACAGGCATATCATCTGATGCACAGAGCAGCTTAGGAAAAACTAAATCGCTAAGTCCGGACACGCAGGAGAGCGGCTTCAATGATGGCATAAATGCTGCTGTAGTCACAGAAATAGATGTTTCAGCTGAGAAGGAAAGGCTCTTAGAGGAAGCAAAGCTTGAGGCTGATAGCATATTGGACAAAGCAAAGGCAGAGGCCTCAAGACTTTTAGATGAGGCTAAACAACGTGCACAGATTCTATATGCTGATAACAAGTCAAAGGGCTATGAGGATGGTCTGGCTGAGTGTCAGAGAGAGTTTGACGAAAAAGAAATATCTTTAAGACAGGAGCTTTCAGATAAAGAAAGCTCTTTGAAATCAAAATATGATGCTTATTCAAAGGAGCTTGAATCAGATCTGATAGATGCAATAATTCAGGTTTTTAACAAGGTCTTTAAAATACAGTTCGATGATAAAAAGGATATCTTGTTTCATCTGGTTGAAAATACCATGTCAAATATAGAGGTGGGCAAAGAATTTCGTATACATGTAGCTTATTCAAACTATAAGTTTATGATGTCGCATTTGGATGAGATTCAGGAACGCATAGGCAATGATATTGATATCGAGGTTGTAAATGACGCAAATCTTGACACGAGCGGCTGCTTCATTGAGACAAGCTTTGGAGTGTTTGACTGTGGAATTGATATGGAGCTCAACAATCTGGTGAAGGATATACGCTCACTTTGCAGCTGATATAGCTGTATGAGTGTTGGAAGAAAGGGATTTTAATTGTTAGAGGTAGCACAAAAGTATTTACAATTAAAAAGCGGTGAGTACTATAAATGCTTTGGCAAGGTGGACAAGGTTGTCGGTCTTACGATAGAATCAATTGGTCCCAAGGCTAAGCTCAATGATCTTTGCATGATTTTTCTTGACAAGGAACGCAAGGATTATGTCATGTCTGAGGTGGTAGGATTTAAAGATTCACATATTATTCTGATGCCGTTTGACAATGTGGAGGGAGTTGGTGTCGGCTGTATAGTTGAAAATACAGGACATCCTCTCACGGTAGCTGTCGGTGATGAGCTTTTAGGCCATACAGTTGACGGAATAGGCCGTGTAACTGACTGTGATGAAAAAGACCTTAAGCTTGACAGTGAATATCCGATAGAAGCACCGCCACCTGATCCGATGTCCAGAGAAATTATCAGTGATGTGCTTCCTCTGGGAGTGAAGGCAGTAGATGGCCTCATCACAGTAGGCAAGGGACAGCGTATCGGCATTTTTGCAGGCTCAGGAGTCGGTAAAAGTACTCTTCTTGGTATGTTTGCCCGCAACACAAAGGCAGATATCAATGTAATTGCCCTGATTGGAGAGCGAGGCAGGGAGGTTAGAGAGTTCATAGAAAGGGATCTTGGCCCTGAGGGTATGGCACGCTCTGTTGTAGTAGTTGCAACCTCTGACAAGCCGGCTCTTATAAGAAACAAGGCTGCAAAGACAGCTACAAGCATCGCTGAATATTTTCGTGACAAGGGTGAAGACGTGCTTTTGATGATGGATTCACTGACACGTTTTTCCATGGCTCAAAGAGAGATAGGACTGGCATCCGGAGAGCCCCCTGTGACGAGAGGATATCCACCAAGTGTGTATTCTGAGATGCCAAAGCTTTTAGAGAGAGCAGGAAGAGCTGATAAAGGCTCTATCACAGGGCTGTACACTGTGCTTGTCGATGGAGATGATTTCAATGAGCCTATTACAGATACGGCGCGTTCTATTTTGGATGGCCACATCATGCTCGATAGAAAGCTGGGACATAAAAATCATTATCCGGCTATTGATGTACTGCAGAGTATTTCGAGAGTTATGAGTGCTATAGCAACTAAGGAGCACAAAAATCTCGCCGGCAGATTAAAAAACGTGCTAGCCACATACACGGAGGCTGAGGATCTTATCAATATCGGTGCATACAAAAACGGCTCAAACCCGGATATCGACTATGCCATTCAAAAAATTGGTGCTGTTAACTCATTCCTTTGTCAGGGAACAGATGAGAAATTCAGCTTTGAAGAGGAGCTTGAGCTTTTAGAGAAGGTGTTCGAGTAGTATGGGAAAATTCAAATACAGCATGCAAAATATACTTGATATAAAAATAAAGCTTGAAACACAGGCAAAGAACGAGTTTTCTGAAGCAAACCGTGCTTATCTGATTGAAAAAGAAAAGCTCGAAGAGTTGTTTAAAAAGCGTGCAGTCTATGAAGCTGCTCTTAAGGAACAGCTTTCAGGCAGCTTAAATATATCTGAAATTAATATTTGCAAAAAAAACATAAATTCACTCAAATCGGCTATCCGCACACAGCTTATGAATGTAAAGAAAGCGGAGGATATGCTGGAGGTTAAAAGAGTGGCATTGAATGAGCTTATGAAAGAGCGTAAGACGCATGAGAAGTTGCGCGATAAGAAATTTGAGGATTTTCAAAAAGAGGAAAAAGACAACGAATCCAAAGAGATAGACCAGCTTGTGAGCTTTACCTATAATTCGTAGTCCGGAGGAAATATGGCAGAACTAAACGAAGCAGAATCAACCAAGGATACTAAGAAAACAAAAAAAGAAAAGAAAATGGAAGAAAAAGCCGCTAAAAAGGCGGCTAAGAAAGCAAAGAAGAATCATGAAGCCGATAAGCCCGATGCAGAAAATGATGACAGTGATTCTGTCTCAAGCAAGATAGTCATGGTGCTTGTTACTATACTTATTATTGCAATATGGCTTGGAATATTTGCAGTTTTTGTAAAAGCAGATGTGGGTGGCTTTGGCTCGACTGTGCTTGCGCCGGCACTAAAGGATGTGCCTGTACTAAGTAAAATACTTCCTGATTCCGGCAATATCACTGCATCTGAGTCTACAGAGACCGCAGGCTACACAAATTTGGACGATGCGGTTTCGAGAATTAAGGAGCTCGAAAAGCAATTGGATGATGCCAATAGCAAGAATCAGGCAGATGCCCAGACAATCAATGATTTAAATGCCCAGATACAGGATTTGAGCACCTATAAGGAGGAGCAGGCAGCCTTTGAGGAGGAAAAAGAAAAATACTATGAGGAGGTTGTTTTTTCAGATAAAGCACCCGATATAAAAGAATATAAGAAATTCTACGAGCAGGTAGATCCTGCCAATGCAGAAATCTTATATAAACAGGTGTGTGAACAGCTTGAACAGGATGATGAAATTAAGGATTATGCCCAGACATATTCCAAAATGAAGCCTAAGGAGGCCGCAGCTATTTTTGACAGCATGACCGACAATCTGTCACTTGTTGCCAAGATATTAAATGCCATGGATGCCCAGTCGAGAGGTAATATCCTTGGTAAAATGGATTCGGCTACGGCGGCAAAGGTTACTAAGATTATGAATCCTTCACAAAACTGATAGCATATCTTGTTACAATAATAAAAGAAAGGAGGAGAATATGGCAGACAATACAATATCACCTGTTGTACCAAATGTATCAGGTGGACGGAATGTTTCGACAGGGCAGAAGGCTGTAACGCAAACAGCTGCACAATCCGGTATTGACTTTAAAAGCTATCTTGGCGGCCGGACAGCTGTGCAGGATAACAGCACTACATTTTTAAAGCGAAGAAACTCTTATACTTTAAATAAAAACAATACTAAGGAAATAAGCATCAAAACTGCATCAAAAAACAGCCCTACAGAAAGCGAAGTTAAAAAAATCACAGATGATATATCTTCGCAGATAGTTGAAAAAGTAACTGATGACCTCGATATATCTGAGGATGAACTTAATAATGCAATGCAGCTTCTTGGACTGACAGCTATGGATTTACTCAACCCTGCAAATCTGTCGGCATTATATTGTGAGGTCACCGGAAATGCATCTGATCCACAGGCACTTGTTTTAAATGCCGACTTTACTGCACTGTTTAATGATGTGTCTCAGGTTGCATCTGAAAATGATGCACAGCTTGATTTATTATCACAGCTTACTGCTTCAGATGATGGTGAAATACTAGATGCAGATATAGTTTCTTCGGCTGATACAACGGAAAAAACGGTTGACAGCAGCTATGACGATACAGCAGCTTCGGGTCAGAATATAAACGACACTGCTGATGAAGCTGTTAAGGTATATGATGGCGGTACACAGGACAGTTCTTACCAAAACTCGGACGAAGGCACTTCTTCAGGCGAAACAGGCAATGGTATTATATCAGATGAAAATACAGAAAAGACTCAGTCAAAGTCTCAGGTTGACAGTAGCTTTGATGATTCTGGTGAGCGCGTGTTGCATCATGATGATGACGCACACTCAGACAATTCAGTACTTCATGCATCTGTCAGCGAACAGCTGAATACCGATACTTCATTTGAAATGTCACAGTCACAAAGCCGATTACGTGTTGATACGACCGATATCATCAGACAGATTGTCGACAGTATGAGCATATCAAACACCACTGAAGAATCGGCAATTAACCTTCAGCTTACACCTGAAAGCCTTGGAAGAATGTATATCAACGTATCTCAGAAGAACAGCGAGATATCTGCAAGAATTGCAGTTTCCAATGAGGCTGTAAAAGAAGCCTTACAGACACAGATGGTCAATCTCAAGGAAGCCTTAAACAATTCAGGCATCAGGGTAAATGAGGTGGAAATCACCGTTGCATCACATGAGTTTGAGAGGAATCTCGAGCAGGGTGCTGCAAACGATAGCAGACAGCAGGAGAGCACAAATTCCTATAATGGTTCAAACAGCTCTGACAGCGGCATAGACAGCGATATGATGCAGGATCGCGCTGAAGAAAGACTTGTGACACAGATTATGAGAGATAACGGAAATTCAGTAGATTTCACAGCATAAGGTGTCATGAAAAAGGAGGACAAATGGCAATTACAGCAAATGTTACAAACGGAAAGCTAGACAAGACAAATACCACTCCGACACAAAACAGAAAAACAAGCAGTGCAAAAGCAAGTGGCTCAAATCTTGGCTATGATGATTTCTTAAAGCTTTTAAGTGCAGAGATGCAGTACCAGGATCCGCTTGAACCAACAAGCAACACCGACTATGTGGCACAGATGGCTACATTCTCACAGCTGGAGGCAACTCTTTCTATGAAAGAATCCATGGCATCATCAAATGACCAGACTACAAAGAGTGCAGCACTTTCACTTGTAGGCAAGGAGGTTATTGTTACTGATAAGGATAGTGCTTCCGGATACTACAGTGGCAAGGTAGACTATGTCACATATAAGGATGGCAAGATTCAGCTGTCTATCAATGAAAAAATGTACGACTACTCGAGTCTCTATTCTGTATCAACGGATGAGTACTACGATGCAATTGTAAACTCAAGTACATTTTCAAGTCTTATAGCAAAGCTTCCAAAGATAGAGGATTTGACGATAGATTCAAAGGGCAGCATAGAGGAAGCAAGAAAGCTGTACGACGGACTTTCGGATTATGGCAAGCAGTTTATAAATGCCAGTGATTACAGCAAGCTTCAGGCTTATGAGGATAAGCTTAAGGAGCTTATTGCGGCAGATAAAAATAATCAGGCTGACAGTAAAGAAAACGATACGAATCAGACTGCGTGAGGTGGATTATGAAGAATATCGTTAATAATTACTCATCCATAGAGCAGCTGACAAATCAATATCTAAATAAGCAAAAATCTACAGAAAAAAAGATAAATGGTATATCTTTTGAGGAAATATTAAAGCAGCAGACACAGCCGGTTAAATTCTCAAAGCATGCATCAATGAGGCTGACACAGAGAAATATTAATCTTTCCGACGACCAGAGCATGCGTCTTCAAAAGGGGATAGCAGCTGCAGATAGCAAGGGTGTAAACGATTCACTTGTGCTTGTAGATGATATTGCGTTTATAGTAAATGTGCCAAGTAAGACCGTTGTCACTGCAATGGACCAAGCGGAAACTAATTCAAATGTATTTACAAATATTGATGGAGCGGTAATTATGTAGCCGGACCTTTTAAGGAGGCAGAGGGCTTTTGAATGACAGAAAAAGCCTATACCGTCCATCTATACTATAGGAGGACAAACAACTATGATGAGATCACTTTATTCTGCTGTGTCAGGACTCAAGACACATCAGACAAGAATGGATGTTATTGGTAACAACATCGCAAACGTAAATACTGAGGCCTTTAAGGCATCTTCAGTGCGTTTCAGTGAGATTATGTACCAGACTACATCGGGCGCTTCGGCCGGAAACGGAGCCAGCGGTACCGGTGGAAAAAATGCAAAGCAGATAGGTCTTGGTGTAAAGTCGGGTGCCACTGCTGTAAATATTACCGGAGCCGGTTCCGCTGAGACTACCGGTAATCCATTTGATCTTAGATTAAATGACAAAAACGCGACTAACTTTTTTGTGGTAAGTGATGGAACAAACCGTCTTTTCACCCGTGCCGGCGATTTCTATGTAGATGGTAACGGTTATTTATGTATGAGCTCTACAGGATATACATTGCAGGGATGGCAGGTAGATGCAAAGGGCAACGTGATAAAGGATACGGTATCATCACTGCAGGTAATGTCGTCTGCCACTAAAACCTCAGCTCCGGAGGCTACAACAAAGGCATATGTATCAGGTGTGCTTGATAAAAATGATGCCCAGGCAGCCAACACCGGAAGAATCATCACTATAGGCTTTTTTGATGACCTGGGATACAACTATACTGCAAAGTTTGGTATTAAAAAGACAAATACCGATGGTACATATGATGTAACGCTTAAGGATATCGTTGATTCTAAGGGAAATTCAATATTTGATGTGGACAAGGATGGTAATTTTATTACAAGCCAGGGACCAAACGGACAGACAATGTACTCGTATAAAGGAAGGGCTGTAGATCCCCAGACTATATTTGAGGACGCTTCGCTCGTTTTTGACCAGAGTGAGGGTACTTTTACATCAATTTCAAGTGCAAATTCACCGGCTGCAAAGACAATAAACCTGAATCTTTCCGTCTTAAACACACAGGATGCCTCAATCAACGGAAGTAATTTCAGTAATATAGAAGTGGATTTCAGCAAATCCATGAACTATAATAATAACGGAACCTCTACTATCGGAGGTATGAACGGTGACTTGCAGGGCGATGGCAAGGGAAAAGCACTCGGAGCACTTACAGGCATAACTGTCAGTGACGATGGTAAGATATACGGTTCATATGACAATGGTAATACAGTTATACTCTGCCAGATAGCTGTGGCACAGTTTGCCAATGCATCAGGTCTTGAAAAAATCGGAGACGACTGCTATCAGAGCACATTAAACTCAGGTGAGTTTGATGGAATAGGAGTTGAAATATCAGCTGACGGAGGCTCTATCTCATCAGGAGAGCTTGAGATGTCAAATGTAGATTTGTCTTCACAGTTTACGGATATGATAGTAACTCAGCGTGGATTTCAGGCAAACTCACGTGTCATCACTACATCTGATACACTTCTCGAGGAACTTATCAATCTTAAGAGATAATAATTTCGCAAGGTATTGGGGGATGGCTTAGGTCATTTCCCAATATTTTGTGTATTTTTTATTAAAAATATTATTTTTACATAGACATTTACACTAAAATTTAGTAGAATTATAACTAAGGTCATTCGACAAATATTTATTTATGGAAGGTGTGTATAAGTGGATATAGCATCTCTTTTAGGAGTAATTCTTGGTATCGGAATGGTTTTGTTCGGTATCATTCAAAATGGTGGGGTACCTGCATTATTAAACTTTCTTGATGCGCCCTCTGCAATTATCACGATAGGTGGTTCACTCTCGGCTGTGCTTTGCTCTAACAAGCTATCGGGCTTTATAGCCGGAATCAAGTCATTTGCACTTCCTTTTAAGGAAAAGAGCGTAGACCCTGGAGAGACAATAAATAAAATAATAGAGCTGTCAAATGTCAGCCGTAAGGAGGGACTTTTAGCCCTCGAGGAAGCTGCCGGCAGTATAGACGATGAATTCTTAAAGAAGGGTATTATGCTTGTAGTAGACGGTACGGATGCAGAGCTTGTGAGAGGCATTCTTGAAACAGATATGCTAAGCATGGAGGAACGTCATAAGAAAACAATTTCTTTCTGGGAATTCTGGGGAGAGCAGGGTCCTGCCTGGGGTATGATCGGTACACTTATCGGTCTTATCAATATGCTTAAAAACCTTGAGGATTCTTCAACAATAGGTCCGAATATGGCGGTTGCCCTTGTTACTACATTCTACGGTTCGCTTATTGCCAACTGGCTTTGCGCCCCATTTGCTAACAAGCTTAAGGCTAACAATGAGCTTGAGCTCACTCTCAAGACTCTTATCATAGAAGGTCTGCTTTCCATTCAGGCGGGTGAAAACCCACGAGTTATTGAGGAAAAGCTCAAGTCCTTCCTTTCACCTGACAAGAGAGAGGCTCTCTCACCAGAAGGCGGAGGTGAGGAATAGTGGCGAAAAGGAGACCTGAGGATCCGCCAAAGGGAGCACCGGCGTGGCAGTCAACCTTCTCGGATCTTATGAACCTGCTTTTATGCTTTTTCGTGCTCTTGTTCTCTATGTCAACTGTTGACGCTGAGAAATTCCAGCTGGTCATTGCATCACTGACAAGCAGTGTTAGTGTTTTGCCGGGAGGCAGCACATCTATCGGTGATGGCAGGCTTGTTGGAGCAGGAGTCAGCCAGCTTGAGTTTTTGGATAAATATTACAATGATCTGGCCAATTCCAAATCGACAACTGAAAGCACCACAGAGGGTGATGACAAGAATGCCGAAGAACAGTATGAGCAGATGGAGCTTTCTGAATCTGAAAAAATGTCAGAGCAGATAGAAAAACAGCTCGAAAACACTAGCTTACAGGATGCTGTGGAAGTGGATTTCAATGCACAGTACGTGCAATTGAGTCTGAATGGAGCCCTGTTGTTTGAATCGGGTAAGGCTGATGTAATGGAAGAGGCATATCCGGTAGTGAACAAGATTTCATCTATTTTAGCTGCATATCAGGATAATCTGATAGAGATTGAAGGGCATACTGATAATGTTCCGGTTTCATCACGTTCCAAGTATGAGAGTAATGATGTGCTTTCTATGTACAGAGCACTGAGCGTTGCAAATTACATCAGGGACAATACAAGCTTAAACCCTGCCCATATAAAGTCATCCGGAAGAGGAGACTATGATCCGGTTGCGGACAACTCTACTCCAGAGGGAAGGGCCAGGAACAGACGTGTAGAGATTAAGGTGTATAATTCTTACAATTCAGAGTTCAATACCAATTAATCCGGAAAGGAATGCATATGAAAAAGAATTTAATTTCAGTACTGATTTTAGCACTTTGTTTTGCAAACCTTGTGCTTACAGCACTGCTTATATTTACAATTATACCTGAGACAAAAAAGGCAAACAATCTGATAGACCAGGTGTGTGAGGCTATATCACTAGACTTAAACAGTGGCACTGCAACTAGTGGTTCACAGCTGCCGCAGGATCAGATTGTTGATTATGCACTTACAGCCGATGATGATACACTTACCTTCAATTTTGCCCCATCTGAGGATGGCAATACACATTATCTTGTTTGTGGCATATCACTTTCACTCAACAAAAAGAGTGACGGATATAAGACCTACGGTGAGGATTTGTCCGCCAAGAAAAATGTTATCTTAGCAGACATTACAGACATAATAGGCGATTACACAATGGAACAGTACAACACCGATAAGAGTGCTGTTCATGATAAGATTCTCAAAACTCTCCAGAAGAAATTCGGAGCAGACTATATAGTAGATGTAAATATTGTATCTTCGCTTACCCAGTGATGATTTCTTTACAAATACTTATGCCGGTATTAAAACAGGCAGATATTTAATAATTTGGATACAGGTGGTGATTAACAGATGGGTGATGTTTTATCTCAGAGTGAGATAGACAATCTGCTCAATGCCCTAAGCAGCGGCGAGCTTGATGTAGATGAAATAAAAGAGAATAGTGAACAGACGGTGAAAGACTATGATTTCGCCCGCCCATCTAAGTTTTCAAAGGAACATCTAAGGACCCTTGAAATAATATTTGAGCATTATGGAAGGCTTCTTACAACAAACCTTCCCGTTTATCTGCGAAAGTCAGTGCAGGTAGAGGTGATGAATTCGGAGGCAGTTACATACTCAGAATTCACAAATGCGCTTTCAAATCCGGTGCTGCTTGGCATTGTCAACTTTGCGCCGTTGCATGGGAATATAATAGTTGAAATGGCTTCCGGTCTTGGATATGCTATTGTAGACCGTATGCTTGGCGGAAGGGGAGATTCTCTCGATAAGACGAGAGAATTTTCAGAGATTGAGCTTTTGATTATTGAGCGTATTTTAGTTATATGCATTAATCTGCTCCAGGAGCCGTGGCAGAATGTACTTGATATAAGCCCTCATTTAGAGCGAATTGAGACCAATTCCCAGTATGCTCAGATTATATCTCCCAGCGAGGTGATAGCTATTATCACTATGAATATAAAGATTGGTGATGTTGAGGGATTGATGAATATATGTCTGCCTTATATCACACTTGAATCTGTTATAGATAAGCTGAATACCAGATACTGGTATTCTAACATACAAAATCATGATGAAACCAACTATAGAAATGCCATAGAAAGCCTTATTCAAAAATCACAAATACCGGTCAAAGCGGTACTTGGCAAGAGTCTTATATCAGTAAAGGATTTTTCTACGCTTGTGCCGGGTGATGTAATAAGACTTGACACCAATGTGGATGATGAGTTGGACATTTATGTAGGAAATATCAAAAAGTTTACTGCACTACCTGGTTCTTCCGGTGATAAATATGCGGTAAGAATTACATCAGTAGTCAGAGAGGAGCAATAAATCATGGATGGAGTTTTATCGCAGGAGGAAATAAATGCATTGTTAAATAACAACGATGCGGCGGATTCGAGCGATGAGATATTGACAGAATCCGAAAAGGATGCGATTGGAGAGATTGCCAATATCAGTATGGGAACAGCTGCAACCACGCTGTTTTCACTTGTAAATAGAAGAGTAGAGATTTCTACTCCTGTTGTTTCTTTTTCAAATTGGGACAAAATTGTTGACGAGTATGAAAAACCGTGTGTGTTTATCAAAATCGGATACACACAGGGGTTAAATGGAAGCAATATTCTCGTACTCAAAGAAAAGGATGTAAAAATTATAACCGACCTTATGATGGGTGGAGATGGAACGAATATAAATGGTGAGATTGGAGAGCTGCACCTTAGTGCTATCAGTGAGGCAATGAACCAGATGATGGGTTCTTCCGCCACATCTCTTTCGTCTATGCTCAATCGTACTATCGATATCAGCCCTCCTATCGCAGAGGTTGTTGATTTAAAAAACACCTTAAACGAGGGTGAAATTGACAGCTTCCTGTCTGAAGAGTTTGTAAAGATTTCCTTCCATATGGAGATTGGGGATCTAGTAGACAGCGAGATAATGCAGCTTTACCCACCGGCATTTGTAAAGGAAATGTGTAAGGGGGTATCTCAGAATATGGAGCTTGATACACAAAGTGTGACAGAGGATGTTCCTCAAAGTTCAAACACCGCCACACAGGCTGCGCCTATACAACAGCCACAGGATAGTGGCAGCATGAATAATGCTTCCGCAAACAGTCAGGGCATGATAAACGAAAATATGATGAATTCGAATATGAATAGTCAGAATATGATGAATCAGGGAATGATGAACCAGAATATGGGGGCACAAAATATGATAGGCAATCAGGTTAATGTACAGAACGCTCAATTCACCCCTTTTGGAGCCATGCCAAATCAGGTCTACCAGCCTGAAAACATTGATTTAATCATGGATGTTCCTCTTGAAGTGACAGTTGAGCTTGGACGCACCAAAAAATCCATTTCCGAAATACTCGATTTCGGTCCGGGCAAGATCATAGAGCTTAATAAGCTGGCAGGAGAACCGATAGATATTCTTGTAAATGGTAAATATGTAGCTAAGGGCGAGGTTGTTGTAATTGAGGAAAGCTTTGGTGTACGAATCACTGAGATAGTCAATTCAAAGATAAACACCGGAAAGACAAAATAGTTTCAGCTGACATTTAATCAATACTATGCAGAGGAATTAAAATGATATTAGCAGCAACATCACTGGACAGCTTTGTCCAGCTCATCACAGTTTTAATAATTTTTGTTTTTGTGCTTATCCTGACATATTTTACCACCAGATGGATGGCGGGTATCCAGAAGGGGCGAAGCTTTAATAAGAATCTTAGAATTATTGAAACAATAAGCGTCGGAAATAATAAGATGATCAGTATTGTTGAGGCAGGTACAAAATATATCGTTGTTTCAATCGGAAAGGATGATGTGAATTATCTCACCGAGCTTAAGGAGGAGGAATTAAAGGATTTATCATTTAAGGATCCTCAAAGCATGATGCAGAATCCGGAATCCTTTTCAGCAATTATGGATAAATTGAAAGAAAAGTACAGTAACAGGAGCAGACATGAATAGATTCATGAAGAAATTCAAGGCTGTATATTGCAATGCATCATTTATTTTTGCAATTGCAGTCCTTATGGTAACAATTTCATTATGCATATTTTATCCTGACAGTGTAAATGCAAGTCAGAGCCCCTCACCATCCGGTGATATCAGTACAAATGATGTGACAAACGATTTGGATGACGTTAAAAGTCTTGACAGTGGTGACAAGGATTTAGCCGATGCCACCTCTGACAGCACAAATGGTCTGAACATATATTACAACAATGAGTCAGGCTCTCTGTCCACACCTGTCAGGATGTTTTTGGTGCTTACAGTATTATCTTTAGCACCTTCTATTCTCATCATGCTGACTTCTTTTACAAGAATTATTATCGTACTGCATTTTGTCAGAACAGCTATCGGTACCCAGACAGCACCACCTAATCAGGTCCTTGTCGGTTTGGCTTTGTTTTTGACACTTTTTATTATGTGGCCGACTTTTTCACAGGTAAACGAAAAGGCTATAAAGCCCCTTGATGAGGGTAAAATCACCCAGCAGGAGGCTATAAAGGAGGCTGAGGGACCATTCAGGGAGTTTATGTATGGGCAGACACAGACTAAGGACATAAAGCTGTTTGTGGATATCTCAGGAGATGAGTACGATGACTATGATGATGTACCTTTTACAACACTTGTTCCGGCCTTTATACTTAGTGAGCTTAGAACAGCCTTTATATTAGGCTTTTTAATATACATTCCGTTTATAGTAATAGATATGGTTGTTTCATCAGTGCTAATGTCAATGGGTATGATGATGCTTCCACCGACAACCATCTCGATGCCGTTTAAGGTACTTTTGTTTATCCTTGCGGATGGCTGGGATCTGGTTATTGGTAATCTGGTCAAGACGTTTTACTAGGAGGTGTACATATGATTACCCAGGAAGCTGTTTTGGATATTGCCAGAGAGGCAATTTATACTACAATCATTACATCAGCTCCGCTTTTGCTTATTTCGCTGATTGTCGGACTTATAGTCAGTATATTTCAGACAGTTACGTCAATTCAGGAGCAGACACTTACATTTGTGCCAAAAATAATTGCAATTTTTCTTGTGATGATGCTCTGTGGCTCATGGATGCTCGACACTATGTCCGGATTTATGACTGATTTGTGGTCCAAATTCAGTTATTATATAAGCATGGGATAGGATGATATATGATTAATTATTCTTTTTCTATTGCAAATTTTGAATATTTTTTGCTGATTCTGGTGCGTATTGCATCATTTGTGTACATAGCTCCGTTTTTTGGAGATAATGCGGTTCCGGCACGTGTCAAGACCGGCTTATCAGCCTTTGTTGCTTTGTTTATGTACAATATCATAGAAAGACCACAGCTTTCCTATGTCAGTGCAGTAGGTTTTGCTGTACTGGTCGTAAAAGAAGGAATTACAGGACTGCTCATAGGTTTTGCGGCCAATATATGTAATTCCATTGTTATTTTTGCGGGAAATCTGATTGATATGGATATAGGTCTGTCCATGGCAACAGAATTCAATCCATCGATGAATTCAGAGACAACAGTTACAGGTAATTTCTACTATTACGTAGTTCTTGTCCTGCTTCTTGTATCTGATATGCACACATATCTTATAAGGGCAGTTTGTGACTCCTTTTCAGTTGTACCGCTTGGAGGTGCACAGTTTCAATTTGACAATATGCTCTCTACCATGACTAAGTATATGGGCGATATGTTTGTAATAGGCTTCAGGATATTTCTTCCGGTCTTTGCGTGCATGATGATAATGAACTGTATACTGGGAATCATGGCAAAGGTTGCGCCTCAGATGAATATGTTCTCTGTAGGTATCCAGTTAAAAATTATAGCAGGATTTATTGTATTATTTTTGATAGTATATCTAATTCCGAACATTGCTAATTTTATTATTACAGAAATTAAGACTATGGTGGTTTCGATAATTGATGGAATGTACTGACAGTTTAGATGAATTTTCCAAATTGCATACAGTGTTGTGCTACAATCTGCAATGGTTTGCACAGGATGGCGAGGGCGGCGAGAAAACAGAGCCGGCAACTGAAAAGAAGTTAAAGGATGCCAGGGAAGAGGGCAAGGTAGCAAAAAGCAAGGAGCTTACAGCTGCCTTTGATCTTATAGTGCTGTTTTTAGTATTAAAGATATTTATATCCTTTGTAGGGGGCAATCTGATTGGATTGTTTTCTACTGTATATAAAAAAATGCCTGACTTTTTAAAGGAGTCACAGGAGCAGATTTCATCTGTTTCGGTCACGCATTATTTAAATAATGTAATACTTCAGTTTTTACTGACTGTGCTGCCGTTTTTTGCTTTCGGAGTTGTAATCACGATTCTCGTGAGTATCATCCAGGTTGGATTTAAAATATCCACTAAGCCTATGGCTCCAAAGCTTAGCAAGTTTAATCCCATAAACGGATTTAAGAGGATACTGTCAAAGGACTCCATCTTTGAGCTTCTTAAGTCTGTACTAAAGGTAGGAATCATTATGTATGTGGCTTATTCCTCTGTTAAATCACATCAGAATGATATATTTATACTCTATGAGCTTCCGCTCAAACAGGCAATAGTACTGATTGGTGATATCATCATAAATACCGGTCTTAAGATCAGTATTGTCTATATGATAGTCGGTATTGCTGACTTTGCTTACAATAAGCACAAGTTTAACAATGATATGAAGATGACCAAACAGGAGGTCAAGGATGAGTTTAAAAATACAGAGGGAGATCCGGCCATTAAGGGTCAGCAGCGTAAACGTATGCAGGAGGCTTCACAGCGAAGGATGATGCAGGATGTGCCAAAGGCTGATGTTGTCATCACCAACCCTACTCACTTTGCTGTTGCAGTAAAGTACGATGCTCAAAAAAATGATGCTCCGGTAGTGGTCGCAAAGGGTCAGGATTATGTGGCGCAGAAAATAAAGGAAATAGCAAGAGACAATAATATCCATATAGTCGAGAATAAACCTCTTGCACGAATGCTCTTTCACAATGTGGATCTTGGAGCTGAGATACCGCCTGAGCTTTATCGGTCAGTTGCGGAAATACTTGCCATGATTTACAAGGAAAATAATTAGATTAATTTATTATTATAAAACAAAAAGATAAATACGGACTTTATATATGCAGTCCGTGATTTAACGGAAAGGAGGAATAGAATATGTTAAAAAAGACAGATTTAGGTGTTGGATTATATCTGTTATGTGCTATTTTGTTTTTTATCATACCTATTCCATCCTTCCTGTTAGATGTTATGCTTGCATTCAACCTTTCAATAGCACTCATCATTCTTTTTAAGGTGCTTTTTGTAAAAGAAGTGCTTGATATGTCATTTTTCCCGACACTATTACTGTTTACGACTATATTCAGGATTTCACTTAATGTCTCATCTACCAGGCTTATTTTATCAACCGGAAACCCGGGTGTGGTTGTAAATGTGTTTGGTCAATTCGTCGGTGGAGGTAATTTAGTCATCGGTGCAATCGTTTTTATAGTGCTCATTATCATCCAGTTTGTTGTTATCAACAAGGGATCTGAGCGTGTTGCTGAGGTAACTGCACGATTCACGCTCGATGCTATGCCCGGCAAACAGATGGCTATTGATGCCGACTTAAACACAGGAGCCATTACTGACAAGGAAGCCAAGGCTCGCCGTGATAAAATCCAGAAGGAGTCAAGCTTCTACGGAGCTATGGATGGTGCTACAAAGTACGTAAAGGGAGATGCAGCAGCCGGTATTATTATTACACTTATCAACCTGGTTGGAGGCACCATAATGGGTGTTATGTTCCAGGGGCTTGATGCAAATGAGGCTATACAGAAGTTTGGCCTGCTCACAATCGGAGACGGACTTGTTTCACAGATACCGTCTTTACTTATATCTCTTTCGACCGGTATTCTTGTCACAAAAGGCTCCAATGAGAATGATTTTTCAGGAGAGCTTTTAGGCCAGCTCTTTGGCACAGCCAAGGTGCTTTATATTGTATCAATTGTACTTGTGGTTTTAGGTATACTCACACCTCTTCGCAATGAGTGGTGGCTCTTTATTGGGCTTGCGGTGGCTTTTTTTGTAACAGGTAAAAATCTGGATAAAAAAGCCGGTATTGAGAGCATAGAGGATGAGACCGCACAGGCTGAAAGCGATGCCGAGGAAATACGAAAACCCGAAAATGTCGTTTCACTGCTGCAGGTTGACCCTATTGAGCTTGAGTTTGGCTATGGTATCATTCCTCTTGCAGATGTAAATCAGGGAGGGGATCTGCTTGACCGAGTTGTAATGATAAGGCGACAGATTGCTTTAGAGCTTGGAACTGTCGTACCTATCATACGATTAAGGGATAATATACAGCTTAATCCTAATCAGTATATCATCAAGATAAAGGGCATACAGGTAACAGAAGGTGAGATACTTTTTGATCACTACATGGCTATGAATCCGGGCTATGTGGAGGAGGAGATAACAGGTATTCCTACATTTGAGCCTTCATTCCATCTTCCGGCCATATGGATTACGGAAAGTCAAAGAGAGCGTGCTGAGAGTCTTGGATATACAGTTGTAGATCCGCCATCGATTATAGCTACTCATCTGACTGAGGTTATCAGATCTCATATTGCAGAGCTTCTCACCAGACAGGATGTACAGAATCTGGTCAACAATCTCAAGGAATCAAATCCTGTCATTGTGGACGAACTCATACCAAAGCTGCTTGGTCTTGGTGAGATTCAGAAGGTGCTTCAGAATCTTTTGAGCGAGGGAATTTCTATTAGGGATCTGCTTACAATTTTTGAGACGCTTGCCGATCACGCACAGACCACCAGGGATACAGATGTACTTACGGAATACGTGCGCCAGGGCTTAAAGAGAGCTATATCAAGTAAGTATTTTCCTGCAAATGAGACCACAAGTGTCATCACACTTGACCCTGCGGTGGAGCAGGAAATTATGTCATCTGTTAAGCAGACAGAGCAGGGCTCTTACCTTTCTCTTGATCCTGACAGGATAAAGGCTATTATCAAATCTGTTGAAACAGAAATTGGTAAGTTGGAAAGTTTGGGAAAGAGTGCTATTATTATTACATCTCCAATTGTTAGAATGTACTTTAAGAAAATGACTGAGGATTATTTCAAGGATCTCATTGTGTTATCCTACAATGAGGTTGAATCAAATGTTGAGCTTCAGTCGGTAGGAATGGTGACTGCATAAATGACTATTAACAAATTCACTGGAAAAACAAAAGAAGAAGCAATTGAATGTGCAAAGCAGGCCTTTGGTCCAAATGCTGTGATTATGAATATCAAGGAGATTAAGCCAAAGGGATTATTTGGTATATTCAAAAGCTCAACATATGAGGTGACTGCGGCTATGGATGAAAAAAAACAGACACAGACAATAACGACCTCGCAGCTTGCAAGGACTACACTCCCGGGTAAAATTGATTACAAGGCAGATGAAGAAATAAAGATGCCTTCATTCGCCCCAAAATCTGCATCTGAGACCTTAAAACCTACACCTGCACCGGCAGCCCCAAAGGCGGCTGAACAGACCAGCGATATTGAACAGGAAATCAAGGAGCTTGATTCCATTGCCAAAATGATGGAAAGCACATTTGATAAACCTCAAAATAAGGAGCCTTCAAAGCCTCAAAGTGCACAGGAACTTAAATTTGTCCGCATTTTATACAAGACACTGCTGGATAATGAGGTGGATGAGAAATATATCAACCAAATTCTTGATGAAATCGAGAAATTCCTACGTCCCGGTAACAGTCTCGATGTGATTTTATCAAATGTATACCAGAAACTCATTTTAAGATTTGGTCAGCCTGAAACTATAAAGGTAAACGGCAAAAAACCAAGAGTTGTTTTCTTTGTCGGACCGACAGGCGTTGGCAAGACAACCACAATTGCTAAAATTGCTTCAAAATTCAAGGTTAATTATAATAAAAATATCGCATTTATCACTGCTGATACATACAGAATAGCTGCAACAGACCAGTTACGTACATTTGCAAATATTCTGGATACACCTTTGTCTGTCATTTATACTGCCACAGAGTTAAATAGTGCGGTGGCTGAATATGAGCAGGCAGATGTGATTTTTGTTGATACAGCGGGCTTTTCACACAAGAACGAGACACAGCGGAATGATATGAGAGCACTTCTTGCAGGTCTATCACCTGAATATGAGAAGTCGGTATATCTCGTCTTAAGTGCTACAACCAAGTACAGGGATCTTATATCTATAATTGATTCCTATAAGGATATTGACGATTACAAGCTGATATTTACAAAGCTTGATGAAACCTCATCATATGGCAATCTGTTAAATATAAAGCTATACTCTGATGCCGGTATATCATATGTCACGAATGGACAAAACGTTCCGGATGATATAGAGGTATTTGATACACAAAAGATTGTCAAACAATTACTCGGAGGCAGACAATAATGGACCAGGCACAGCAGCTTAGAAATGTTATTAAGCAGCGTAATCAAAATTATATAGAACCGGCCCGTGTTATTACCATTACAAGCGGCAAGGGTGGTGTAGGCAAATCCAATACCTCTGTCAATCTGGCAGTCTGGCTCAGCAGACTCGGAAAGAGAGTAATTATTTTTGATGCTGATTTCGGTCTTGCCAATGTCGAAGTGATGTTTGGTGTTATTCCTAAGTATACTCTTGCTGATGTAATATATGAAAACCAGACTATAAAGAGCATCATCTCAAACGGACCTTTGGGCATTGATTTTATTTCAGCCGGCTCAAGTGTTGTAGGGCTTAATAATCTAAACCACAAACAGATTCATTTCATTGTCTCTGCAATAAATGAGTTGAACAGTATGTATGATTTTATCATAATTGATACCGGTGCAGGAGTGTCTGAACAGGTCATGGAATTTGTTGCGGCCAGCAACGAAATTGTGTTGGTTACAACCCCGGAGCCTACCTCAATCACCGATTCATATTCATTGCTTAAAGCACTGTATAAGAGACCTGATTTCGATCCGTCAAAAGTATGCATACGCGTTATATCCAACAGGGCTGCGTCAAAAGAGGATGGCAGTATAGTGTTCAACAAGATTAATTCCGTTGTTATGCAGTTCTTAAACGGAAGTCTTGAGTATCTGGGATATGTGCCGTCTGATGCAATGGTTGAAAAGGCTGTCAGGCAGCAGAAGATACTTTCAATTTATGATCCGACCTCAAAGGCTGCACGGTCATTTGAAGAAATTGCAAAAAGACTTTTGGATAATGAATCTGCTGCTTTGGATGAGAAAAGAACAATCTCACATGTTTTTTCAAATTTTTTTAACAGAAAGCAATAGTTAATTTAAGAGGAAGACATATGGAATATACAAGTTTGATTTTTCCGGGTGACAAAATTGATATCTTTGCATCCGGTTTATCCGATAACAGCACATCATATAAGAGCAGCTTTTCTGACAAGCTAACAGACAGCATGTGGGAAATAACTATGCCTGTTGACAGTGGCAGAGTGGTTTTATTTCAGCTTGGCACGCAATTTGACTTTATAATATACACACAAAACAAAACTATACTAAAAAGCTCTGCTATAGTCAGACAGCGTTATCGTAAAGAAAATATGTATTTTCTTGCTATAGAGCTTATAAATAATCTGGAAAAGATACAAAGACGTCAGTTTTTCAGACTTCCATGTACTATAGACATGGATTTTTATGAAGTCAGATACGATGATAAAGCTGAGAGTGAGCTTGAGTTTTGCAAAAAGATGTATAAGAATCATGCAATCAACAGCAAAAATATGAATACTGTCAAATCGGTTATCCTTGATATAAGTGGAGGAGGCATCAGATTTTCTCTAAGCACACCTCTTGAAGAAGGTACATATTTTATGGCTCAGTTTTCTTTAGCACTTGAGGAGTGTACACAACAATTCAATATAGTTTGTAAGGTAATAAACTGTACTCAGTCTTTGGACTATGCAGACAGATATTTTGCACGTTCAAAGTTTATTTTCGACCGCATGACAGAACGGGAGAAAATAGTCAGATTTGTGTTTGAAGAAGAAAGACGCATAAGACGAAGAGAAATGGAGTAATAATATGAAATCTAACATTTTAATAGTTGATGATTCTGCACTACTGAGAAGGGTTGAGTGTGATATAATCAATTCAGACAATAAATTACAGGCAACTGATACATGTAAGGATGGACTGGAAGCACTTGAAAAGCTCCGTACACAAAAGTACGATGCTGTTATTCTTGATATAAATATGCCGAGGATGAATGGTCTTGAGGTGCTTTCACATCTGCAGAAGGAGAGCATAAAAACACCTGTTGTGGTGGTAAGCACTCTAACCATAGAGGGAGCAGATGAAGCTATCAAATCTTTAGAGCTTGGTGCCTTTGATTTCGTCACAAAACCAAACAATATCATAGAGGCAAAGGGAAACCAGTTTAAGGAAACTCTGCTCAGGGTTGTGTATGCAGCCGTTAGAATCACACCTGCTCATAGTGCTTCACGCAATCTCACAGTTGTTGAGAAGAAAGCCGGTGCTATTGTAAACAAACACAAGGCAGCAGGCAGCAATAAAATAGTAGCAATTGCATCATCTACAGGTGGTCCAAAGGCACTGCAAAGTGTAATACCGTTTCTTCCGGCTGAACTTTTGGCACCGGTTGTTTTAGTACAGCATATGCCTGCCGGCTTTACAAAGAGCATGGCTGAGCGCCTTAATGAGCTAAGTCAGGTTCAGGTGAAGGAGGCTTCAAACGGTGAGGTGCTTAAAAACGGAGTAGTGTATATAGCTCCGGGCGGTACACATATAGCTATAAAGAAATCAGGCGCTTCACATGTTATATCATTTAATGATATGCCACCTATCAGCGGACTCAAGCCTTGTGCCAATATCATGTTTGATTCACTGACATCCTCTAATTATGATGAGGTTGTATGTGTGGTACTCACAGGTATGGGGGCAGACGGCACGAATGGCATTCTTTCACTTGGCAAATCAAAGCCTATCTATGTCATTGCACAGGACGAGAAATCAAGTGTTGTGTATGGCATGCCAAGAGCCATCTATGAGGCAGGTGTGGTTGATGAAGTCGTTACACTATCAGATGTTGCCAAAGCAATCACAAAAAATGTGGGGGTAAAATAAAATGGATGTTAGCCAGTATCTAGATATTTTTATTGATGAAAGTTCGGAGCATATTCAGACATTGTCTGACTGTATCATGACTCTTGAGCAAGAGCCGGAAAACAAAGACACTATAAATGAGATTTTCCGTGCTGCCCACTCCTTAAAGGGTATGGCAGGTACAATGGGCTTTAAGCGCATGCAGCACCTTACACATGATATGGAAAATGTATTTCAGGAGGTCAGAAGCGATAAAATTAAAGTTGACAGCTCAATGATTGATCTGCTCTTTAAGTGCCTTGACGCTATAGACAGCTATGTTGAAAATATTAAATCCACATCTGATGAGGGTACTGATGATAATGAGGTTATCATAAAGGAACTCAACGATTTTATTGCAAAAGCAAACGGACAGACTGTAAGCAAACAGGCTGAGCCTCAAGAAAAGGCTGCTGAAGCTGAAACAAAGGATTCATCAGATGCATCTGACAGTGCACTTGATACAATTGAACTGACAGACAACGAGAAAAAATTAATTGACGAGGCAATTTCAGCAGGCCTTAAAATATACGGCATGACAGTTACCGTAGCAAGCGACTGTCTGCTCAAAGCAGCAAGAGCTTTCCTTGTTTTCAAGGCAGTTGAGGAGCTGGGACAGATTCTGGTTTACAGACCAAGCTCACAGGATATTGAGGATGAGAAGTTTGATTTGTCATTCAGCTTTTATGTTGCATCAGGTGAGGGTTTTGATAAATTGGAGCATGCAGCTTCCAACGTATCTGAGATTGATAAGGTTGAGGGAAAAGAAATCACCGAGTTTCACCTGGAGGGTGAAGCAGAGCAGACAGCACAGGCTTCTGAAGAGACAAAAAAGGCAGATAAGGAAGAAAAAGAGGAAAAGACTCCTGCTGCAAAGACAGAATCTTCAAAGCCAAAAACTGCAAATAACTCTCAAAAGCAGGCTGTTTCTCATAAAAAAGCTACTACAAGCCGAACAGTCAGAGTAGATATCGAAAAGCTTGATATGCTTATGAATCAGGTGTCTGAGCTTATTATTGCAAAGAACTCTCTTGTAGCCATGAGCTCATCTGATGGAGAAAACAATAATAACCAGTCATTCCATGAACAGATTGAATATCTGGAAAGAATTACGACCAATCTCCATGAGTCTGTCATGAAGGTACGAATGGTTCCTATTGAAAGTGTTACACAGAAATATCCTAGAATGATAAGAGATCTGTCTCGTACTCTGAATAAGAAGATGAATCTTGTCATAACCGGTGAAGATACCGAGCTGGACCGTACAGTTGTGGATCAGATCGGAGATCCTCTGCAGCATCTGCTTAGAAACAGTGCTGATCATGGACTTGAAAGCAATGAGGTCAGACTTGAGCGTGGAAAGCCAGAGGTAGGTACTATTTTCTTAAATGCATACCAGGAGGGCAACAATGTTGTCATAAAGGTCGGAGATGATGGAAACGGAATCGATACCGAAGCCGTAAAGAACAAGGCTATCGAGCGTGGCATAGTCACAGCTGAACAGGCTGAAAATCTATCTCAGAAGGATATCATCAACTTCCTTTTTATGCCAAGCTTTTCAATGGCAAAACAGATTACCGATATCTCCGGACGAGGAGTTGGTCTTGATGTTGTTAAATCCGGCATTGAACAGCTGGGTGGTGATGTATCGGTTTCAACCGAGCTTGGTAAGGGTACTACATTTACTGTACGTCTTCCTCTTACTCTTGCAATCATTCAGGCTCTCATGGTAGAGATCCGTGATGAAATATATGCCATTGCGCTCGGCTCTATCTCAAATATAGAGGATATTCCTGTGAAGGATATCAAATATGTACAGGCTAAGGAAGTTATTCACCTGCGTGGAAGCGTTATTCCAATCATCCGCCTCGATAAGATGCTGGACATTGAGCCAAAGGAGCAGGAGCCGGATCATCTTACTGTAGTAATTGTCCAAAAGGGAGATCAGCAGGCAGGTCTTGTGGTTGACAATCTCATTGGACAGCAGGAGATTGTAATCAAGTCTTTAGGAAAATACATAAACGGCAACAAGCTTATCAGCGGAGCGACAATACTTGGAGATGGTGATGTAGCTTTGATACTTGATGTAAATACACTTATGTAATGGAGGGGAAGTACATGCCAGAAAATGAATTTGATATACAGGAAAAAGAAACAAAGCAATATATTTCAGTCAAAATAGGCGAAGAGAAATTCGGAATTGATATTGGCTATGTTGATAATATCGTCAGAATGCAGAAGATTACAAGAGTGCCAAAGGCGCAGAAGTACTTTAAGGGTATCATAAATCTGCGTGGTGATATCGTTCCGGTAATGAGTGCCCGCATAAAAATGGGACTGGACGATGATGTATATACATCATCAACCAGAATAATTATCCTAAAGCTTGAAGAAAAGGGTGAGATAGGTCTTATTGTCGATGAAGTTTGTGAAGTTGTCACACTTGTGGTTGATGAAATAGATAAGCCTAATATAGATGCTTCATCTACAGGCAAGGAACTGTTCATAAACGGTATAGGTAAAAACGGAGATGAACTGATTTCTCTGTTTGAAATAGGCTCAATAGTCTCAGATAAGGACGCTAACTGATTTGCAGCAATGTATAGTGAGGTATAAAAGCCTCACTATATAAGTTTTAACAAATAAAAGGGTGAATACAATGAGTGAATTTTCTTTAGATAATGTCAATTCGATGTATATGGATGTCCTTAAGGAAATCGGAAATATAGGTGCCGGCAATGCCACGACAGCGATTGCCGGCATGCTTGGCACTACCATGAAAATGGAAGTTCCAAGAGTTCTGTTAATGGATGCGACAAAGCTTGGAGATGCCATATGTCCGGAGGAAGAGACAATAGTGGGTATATTTCTTGAGGTTACCAACGATATCTCCGGCAGTATGATGTTTCTCATGAAGCTTCCAGCAGCACACTTTCTGGTAAACAAGCTGATGGGCAGACCACAGGACTATAACGAGCCATTTGATGAGATGGATTTATCTGCCATGAAGGAGATTGGCAACATAATAGCAGGCGCATATTTGTCAGCGCTTTCAACTATGACAAATCTTAAAATACTACCTTCCATTCCGTATATTGCTGTAGATATGGCTGCTTCCATATTAAGTGTGCCGGCAATTCAGTTTGGACAATATGGTGACAATGCACTTTTTATAGAGACGGAGTTTGGTGATGATATAATGATGAACGGATACTTTATCCTTATGCCTGATCCGGATTCATATGATAATATTTTATCGGCTTTAGGAATTAGTTTTTAGTATTTAGGAGAATCCATATGGCAAGTACTATTAAAGTATCAATGGCAGACCTTAAGGTTGCCAAAGCCCCTGATTCTCTGACCACACTTGGGCTTGGTTCATGCATAGGGCTCACCCTTTATGATCCGGCTTCAAAAATCGGTGGGCTTGTACACTATATGCTGCCTGACAGCACCAAACTTAGAAATAACACAAATATAGCCAAGTTTGGCGATACGGGAATTAGGGAACTTTATAATCAAATGATAAAAAATGGCGCGAATCCCAGACGAATGGTTGCAAAGATTGCCGGTGGAGCTAAGATGTTTGAGATGTCAGGCAATTCTACAATCGGAAATGTTGGCGATCGCAATACCGATATGGCCAGGCACGTGCTTGCAGAGCTGAAAATTCCTCTGAAGGCACAGGATACCGGTCTTAATTACGGAAGAACTGTTATACTTGACTGTGAAACCGGTGACTATATCATCAAAGCAGTCGGAAAAGAGCAAAAGGTGATTTAACATGAAGAATAATTTATTACCATCTCTTGTTATGCTTTTAGCCGGCTTAGTATGCAGTATTATATCCCTGCGGCAGGGCGTTGATCTGATGAGCTTTACAACAAGACTTTTAACTGTGCTTGTAGTATTCTATATAATCGGAGCGATACTTAAAGTAATCCTAAGCTGTGCATTTAAGGCAATTGAAGACAGGCAAAAGAAAGCTGAAGCGGCCGAAGCAAAGACTGATGATTCCGAAGTCTTTGATAATGATGATGACAATGATAAGCCAATTAGCTAGCTGCAGAATAATATACTGGTAAACAGGGGGCATAATGAAAGCTATAGAAAAGGAAAAGCTGTGGGAGGAATATCAAAAGAATCCCACTCCCAAGCTACGGGAACAGCTCATAATAGAATATGCACAGCTGGTCAGGCTTGTGGCAGGACGCCTCAGCATGTATCTTGGGCATAATGTGGAATATGATGACCTGGTAAGCTATGGGATATTTGGCCTCATTGATGCCATAGACAAGTTTAATCTTGAAAAAAATGTCAAGTTTGAGACATATGCAAGCCTTAGAATCCGTGGAGCCATACTTGATCAGATCAGGAAAATGGACTGGATTCCAAGAACAGTCAGACAAAGGCAAAGGAAAATAGACGAGGCAATAAAGAACATTGAACTTCGTACCGGCAAAACAGCAAATGACGCAGACCTCGCAAAGGAGCTTTCTATCTCGGAGGATGAGCTTTGCAGCTGGCAGTCGCAGCTTAAAGTAACAAATGTTGTATCTCTCGATGAATTTGATGAGTCAGGACCTGAGCCTGTCATGGATGCTGCACATAATTCACATTATGCACAGCCGGAGGAGATTGTTACACAGGAAGAGCTGAAAACAATGCTTGTTAAGTCGCTTGACAATCTGACCGAGAAGGAGCGCAGGGTTATCGAATTATATTATTATGAGGATCTTACCCTTAAAGAAATAAGCAATATCCTAGAGGTTTCAGAATCAAGAGTATCACAGCTTCACACAAAGGGACTGATTAAAATGCGTAAGGTCATGGGTCCTTATATGAATATACTTACAAACGCATAAGAGGGCAGAGGTTTATATGACAACATTAGAAATAACTCTCATCATCATAGGTGTTGTTTTCCTTATAGGAAGCTTTATGGTAAATGACAAGCTTTCACATAAGGATTTGGATAAAATAGCCGATATGAGTGCTGAGGAACTAAAAATAATAACTGAAAAAGAAGTGACTGCCGCCAAAAAGGACTTAAGCGATGCCTTGGACGAGGAAATAACACAAAAGCAGGATGAGACAAAGCGAAGTCTTGAAAAGGAAGCAAATTCCAAAATAATGGCGATAAATGAATATTCTGATACAGTGCTTGATTCGATAAACAAGGCACATAATGAAATAATGTTTTTATACAGTATGCTAAATGACAAGCATGATGAGCTTACACGGCTTTCAGGCGATATAGATAAAGCATCATCAAGACTCAGAAGCTCCTTCGAGCCGCTTTCTGCAGACTCTGCAAAGAGGGCTGAAAAACCGTCTGTAGCCGTGCAAAAGCCGGCAGAACCTAAGTCTGGCACAATGCAGCAGGATACAAAGCCTGACATGAAGCAGATGACAGGTATAGATATTTCAGGTATCAAAACACAGCCTGCTTCAGCAGCCCCTGCGTCAAAGGCAGGTGCAACAGCTGCAACAGGTACAGCGGCCGCTGTATCGGTCAAGGCATCAGATGCTGCTTTTGGTACGCCCGCAGGCAGCAGCGCAAATGCTGATGTAATAAACCACACACATGAAATCCTTAAGCTTTATAAATCGGGCAAGAGCAATGTAGAGATAGCAAAGCTTTTGTCTCTTGGTACCGGCGAGGTAAAGCTTATAATAGATTTATATAAAGAGGGCAAATAAAGTGAGATTAAAATACTATTTGCGTGGACTTGGATTAGGCATTATATTTGCGGTAATTATTATGATGATTGGTTTTCACGGCAATAAGCAGTCCATGTCTGATACAGAAATAATAGAAAAAGCCAAAACACTTGGTATGGTTGAAGCAAAAAATATTTCCGGGACAGTCGCAGACGAATATAATAGTGAAAAAACTGACTCCTCTGCTGCAAACTCAGATGCTTCTTCCCCAAAAGCCGAAACTGAACAGGATAGTCAGATGCAGGACAGCCAAACAGCACAGGAAGATACACAGCAGGAAGCAACGCAGCCGGCAGCGGATGCAAAGCAGGAGACTGTAGAGCCACAGGATGCTGTTACAACATACACAATTTCAGTAACAAGTCAGGATACATGTCGCACCATTGCAGAAAAGCTTAAAGCTCTCAATCTGGTGGATGATGCTGAACAATTTCGTATATATATGGGACAAAAGGGTGCTGATCATTTTATAGCAGATGGTGAGCACATTATTCCACAGGGAGCATCGTATGATGATATAATCACTATTCTGACACAGAAATAAATTTTTTGCTTGCATATAAGCCTTTGGTATGTTATAATTCCAAAGGCTTAAATACTATAAAGCACGTGTGCGGATGATCGCCGGTGCCGGATAACGCTTACCGGTGGCTGATCTAATTGGAAACACACGGAAGATTAATAACCAAACGGAGGTAAATAAAATGAGCGTAATTTCAATGAAACAGTTACTCGAGGCAGGTGTTCATTTTGGACATCAGACAAGAAGATGGAACCCTAAAATGGCTCCTTACATCTACACAGAGCGTAATGGTATCTACATCATCGACTTACAGAAGTCTGTAGGAAAGGTTGATGAGGCATATGATGCCGTATCTGATATCGCTGCTCAGGGTGGTACAATCCTTTTCGTAGGTACAAAGAAGCAGGCTCAGGATGCAATCAAGACTGAGGCAGAGCGTTGCGGTATGTACTATGTAAACGAGAGATGGTTAGGTGGAATGCTTACAAACTTCCGCACAATCGAGAGCCGTATTGCAAGACTTAAAGCTATCGAGACAATGTCAGAGGATGGCACATTCGATGTTCTTCCTAAGAAGGAAGTTATCGCACTCAAGAAGGAGTGGGAGAAGCTCGAGAAGAACCTTGGCGGAATCAAGGATATGAAGAGAATTCCTGATGCAATATTTGTAGTAGATCCTAAGAAGGAGCGTATCTGTATCAAAGAGGCTCAGGCACTTGGAATCACTCTTATAGGTATTGCTGATACAAACTGTGATCCTGACGAGTTAGATTATGTTATCCCAGGAAACGATGATGCTATCAGAGCTGTCAAATTAATCGTATCTAAGATGGCAGACGCTGTTATCGAGGCAAAGCAGGGAGCTGAGGAAGAGGTTACTGCTGAGGAAGCTTCTGACGAGACAGTTGAGGAATAAAACAGATTAATATCGGAGGATAATCAAATGGCTATTACAGCAGGTATGGTAAAAGAACTGCGTGAAATGACAGGCGCAGGTATGATGGACTGCAAAAAGGCTTTAACTGAGACAAACGGTGATATGGATGCCGCTGTTGAGGTATTAAGAAAAAGCGGTGCAGCTAAGATGGAAAAGAAGCAGAGCAGAATTGCCGCTGAGGGAATCGCACGTGTTGCTGTAAACGGAAACGTTGCAGTTGTAGCAGAGGTTAACTCTGAGACAGATTTCGTTGCAAAGAACGAGACATTCCAGGAGTTCGTTCAGACTGTAGCAGATACAGCACTTGCTTCTGGCTTAAATGGTGGTGCAAATGGAGAGGATATCGACGCTCTTCTTGCTACAAACGGACTTAGCGAGCTTCTTGTAGAGAAGACAGCTACAATCGGAGAGAAGTTATCTGTTCGTAGATTTGCAAAGGTTACAGGTGATGTTGTTACTTCTTATATCCATGGTGGTGGAAGAATCGGTGTTATCATTGCAGCAAATGGTGCAACAGACGATGCAGCTAAAGAAGCAATCACAAATATTGCTATGCAGGTTGCAGCTATGAACCCACAGTACATCAGCAGAAACGATATCTCTGATGAAGAGCTTGCAAAGCTTAGAGAGATCACTGTTGACAGTGCATTAAATGATGCTACAACACTTCCAAAGCCTATTCTTAATAAGTTAATTGACAAGGCTATTAATGAGAAGCTTTGGAGCGATGATGATATCAACAACTTCAACGAGCACAAGAACAACATGAACTATGTATGGAACTTCTTATCAGATGCTGCTAAGGCAAAGCTTGGTGAGCTTGCAATGGCAGACAAGGAGTCTATCGTGGCTGAGAAGATGTTCAATGGTTTAGTTGAGGGTCGTGTATCTAAGCAGTTAAAAGAGATTTGTCTCCTTGACCAGACATATGTTAAGGCAGAGGATGGAAAGCAGTCAGTTGCAAAATATCTTGAGTCAGTTTCTAAGGATCTTACAATCACCGAGATGGTTCGTTTCGAGGTAGGTGAGGGTATGGAGAAGAAGCAGGAAGATTTCGCTGCTGAGGTTGCTGCCCAGATGGCTGGAGTCTAAACTGTATCTTTATACTGATTAAACGAATGCTGTTCCGCAAAAGTTTAACTTTTAAACTTTTGCGGAATTTTTTTATCTTTACAAGATATAAAAATATGGTAAAATAGTAAGAGGAAACAAAACCAATCATAACGGGGGACGCATATGGACTCAAAGGATAATGAATTAGCCAGACAGCAGCAAGAGCGTCGCAAACGTGTGAGCCGGATTAAGACAGGTATTATTATGACTATAGCAATATGGATAGCAATATCTATACTTGCCATAGTTGTACTGGGCATCATGGTTGTCAAACTGAATTCGAGAATATACAAGCTTGAGCTTCAGTTAAATACAGCTATATCAAGCACAGTTACCGGTACTGAGTCTGATGATGGTGACATCGCTTCTGATGAAGAAAGCTCTGGCGCAAAAACTCAGGCTGTCGTGAAACAGCTTGAGTCAAAAGACAATGTGTATCATGATGGGGATACAAGAAAGGTATATCTTACCTTTGATTGTATTCCCGGTGATAACACCGGTGCCATTTTAGATGCCCTTGCCAACTGTGGTGTCAAGGCTACCTTCTTTGTCACAGCAGATACCTCCGGTAAATATGATGATGTTTATAAGCGCATAGTGCAGGACGGACACACTATTGCGATGGCTTCCTACAGTAATTCATACAGTAAAATTTATGAATCAACAGAGGCATTTACCGATGACCTGACACAGATTTCCGATTATATCACCAATCTGACTGGAATAGCACCGGATATTTATCGTTTTCCCGGTGGCAGCATGAACCAGATTAGTAATGTAGACATGGTTGAGCTTGTAAAGATACTCAATTCAAAGCATATCACATACTTTGACTGGAATATCAATTCTGGTGATACGGCCGACAATTGCAGTGTCGATGATATTGTCAATAATGTCACCTCAGGTATTGCCAAATATGACAATTCAATTGTGTTATTACATGATGATTCAAACAGATCAACCACGGCAGAGGCTATTGAGCCGCTTGTTGAAAGCATAAAAGCGCAGGGTGCCGAAATATTGCCGATTGATAATAATACATATAAAGTTCAATATATCAAATCAGATACTGTTGGATAAGATAATAAATGGAGGAAATATTCATGGGATTATTCAAAGAATTTAAGGATGATTTTTCTCAGGCTGTAAACGAGCTTGTACCCGGAGATGTACCTGAGAAAGAAGTAGAGCCAAAGGCTCAGACAGCTGACAATCTTGTAGTTGATACTATAGGAGAGAATGTTGACGTTGCATCAGAGCTTTCAAAGCTCGACGGATTACTTGAGCATGTCGAGGAGCAGCCGCAGGAGACAACTGTACCAAGACCAACTCCAAGTGAAAATTTTGCAGAGCATACAATCAATACACAAAAAGAGGAGCAGATACCACAAATGAATGATATACCACAGCCAGTAAATACACAGCCAGTAAACAATAACGTTTTATCAGGAGATGTACAGGACGAAACATCAGTCATCACAGCAAGTACTGTACTCACAGGAGATTTACAGTCATCAGGATCATTTGATATTCAGGGAACCATCAACGGAAATGTAATGTGTAACGGCAAGATTGTTGTTACAGGAACAGTCAACGGCAACACAAATTCATCAGAGTTTTTCGCTGATGTAGCTAAGGTTGAGGGTGAAATTGTTTCAACAGGAACTGTAAAGATAGGTGCAGGATCTGTTATCATCGGCAATATCTCAGCATCTTCAGCAGTTATCGCAGGAGCTGTAAAGGGCGATATTGATGTTCAGGGACCTGTTGTAGTAGATACTTCTGCAGTTATCATGGGTAATATCAAGTCACGTTCAGTACAGATTAACAATGGTGCCGTTATCGAGGGCTTCTGTTCTCAGACATACGCTGATATCGATGTTCAGGGACTTTTCGAGGGTAAATAAATATGAGTAGAATATTACTAAAATTAAGTGGTGAAGCACTTGCAGGTGATAAGCATCACGGCTTTGATGAGGCTACAGTCATTGAGGTTGCAAAACAGGTTAAACAGATTGTTGATAATGGTACACAGGTAGGTATTGTTATCGGTGGTGGAAACTTCTGGAGAGGCAGAACGAGTGAGACCATCGACCGCACAAAGGCTGACCAGATTGGTATGCTTGCTACAGTTATGAACTGCATTTATGTATCTGAGATTTTCAGATATGTCGGAATGAAGACAGCTGTTCTTACTCCGTTTGAGTGCGGCAACATGACAAAGCTTTTCTCTAAGGACAGAGCAAACAAGTATTTCGCACATGATATGGTTGTTTTCTTTGCAGGTGGTACAGGCCATCCTTATTTCTCAACAGATACAGCCACGGTGCTTCGTGCAATTGAGATTGAGGCAGATGGTATTTACCTTGCCAAAGCAATTGACGGAGTATATGACAGTGATCCAAAGACCAATCCTGCTGCAAAGAAGTATGATGAGCTTTCAATCGAAGAGGTTGTTGAGAAGAAGCTCGCAGTAGTTGACCTCACAGCGTCTATCATGTGCCTTGAGAACAAGATGCCTATGTATGTATTCGGACTCAATGAGGAAAACAGCATTGTAAATGCTCTTACAGGCAAATTTAACGGTACAAAGGTTACTGTATAGTAAATTGCATATAATGCATATCAGGAGGATAATATGGATTCAAGATTAAACCCTTTCCAGGATAAAATGGAAAAAACATTAAATAATCTCGAGGAAGAGTATGCAGGCATCCGTGCAGGAAGAGCCAATCCACATATTCTTGACAAGCTTCGTGTAGATTATTACGGCACACCTTCACCAATTCAGAGTGTAGCCAATGTAAGTGTTCCAGAGCCTAGAATGATTCAGATTCAGCCATGGGAGGCTTCTATGGTTAAGGAGATTGAGAAAGCAATAAACTGCTCTGACATCGGAATTAATCCTACAAACGACGGAAAGCTTATCAGACTTGTTTTCCCTGAGCTTACAGAGGAGAGACGTAAAGATCTTGCAAAGGACATCAAGAAAAAAGGCGAGGAAGCTAAGGTTGCTGTCCGCAATATCAGAAGGGATGCAATCGACAGCATCAAGAAGACCGGCAAAGAGGAAGGCATTTCAGAGGATGAGATTAAAGGCCTCGAGGATGACGCTCAAAAGCTTACCGACAAGTTTGTCGCAAAGGTTGACGCTGCGGTTGATGCAAAATGTAAAGAGATACTTACTGTATAGTATTTATATCACGTATACAAACAAGGGACATGTTATTCGTGTCCCTTATTTGCTTATTCCCGGTTTTACTGTTCACACTTAACTGTGTGACCAGCAAATAAATGATGCGTCATGATTGTAAATATATAATATGCATAAATGAAAGGAAATAAAATATGAGTACTCCGGAACATATAGCAATCATTCTGGACGGAAACGGCCGCTGGGCCAAAAGTAAGGGTATGCCAAGAAACTACGGTCATACAGTAGGAGCCAAAAATGTTGAGAATATATGTAAGGCTGCAAACGACCTCGGCGTTAAATATCTAACACTTTACGCCTTTTCCACTGAAAACTGGAACCGCCCTGAGTCTGAAGTCGCTGCACTAATGAAGCTTCTTGAAAGCTATCTTAAAAACTGCATAAAGACTGCCAATAAAAACAATATGCGTGTGCGCGTAATTGGTGAGACAAGCAGGCTTTCAGAGAATTTTCAGGAGAAAATAAGAAACCTTGAAGAAGTTTCATCAGTAAATACAGGTCTTAACCTGACAATTGCAATTAATTACGGAAGCCGAGATGAGATGATACGTGCTGTAAAGCATATGATAGCTGACCATGATGATGGAAAGCTTTCAGCTGACGATATAGATGCAGATACCTTCTCATCATATCTTGACACAAGAGAGCTTCCGGATCCTGATTTACTCATCCGCACAAGTGGTGAGCAGCGCCTGTCAAACTACCTGCTCTGGCAGCTTGCATACGCTGAGTTTTATTTTACAGATGTTCCGTGGCCTGCATTTGATAAAAATGAACTCAAAAAGGCTATAGATGCATATAATAAAAGAGACCGTCGCTTTGGTGGATTAAAAGAAACGAACGACACGGAGGATAAATAATGTTTAAGACAAGACTGCTTAGTGGTATAGTTCTTGTAATTGCCGCTATATTTCTTATAGTAACAGGAAACGAGGTGCTTCTTTTTTCAACACTTCTGATTTCGTGTATAGGTATGTTTGAGCTTTTCAGGGTGTTTAAATTTGAAAAATCGCTCTTATCGGTTGTACCGTATATTGCTTTGATTTTATTTTACATCAACTTAAGGTGGAGCTTCATACCTGATGTAATGATGCTTTTCATGGGCTTTCTTATCGTACTGATGTTCGTGTATGTGCTGTCATACCCGAAATATGATGCAAAGCAGCTCATGGCAGCCTTTTTTGGTATGTTTTATGTAGGAACAATGCTTTCATATGTCTACCAGATACGTACACTCAACAACGGACTTTACCTTGCCTTCTTGGTATTTTTATGCTCTTGGGGCTGTGATACATGTGCCTACTGCGTCGGAGTGCTGATTGGAAAGCACAAAATGGCACCAAAGCTTTCACCAAAGAAGTCTATAGAGGGTGCAGTAGGTGGTGTACTCGGCAGTGCGCTTCTTACAGCATTATACTGCTTTATATTCAGAAATCATATGAATATAGACGGCACAGAGATTGCTATACTTGCTGTTATAGCTGCTGTTGCAGGCCTTATTTCAATGGTTGGAGATTTGTGCGCATCAGCCATAAAGCGTAATTATGATATCAAGGATTACGGACATCTGATACCCGGACATGGTGGTATTTTAGACCGCTTTGACAGCATGATTATCACAGCACCAATCATTTATTATCTGGCTAGCTTCTTTTTAAGTTAAAAAGTAACATTTAAGAACCATTGAAAACAAAAAGCTAAGGTAACTATTCAGAACCACTGAGAAAAATATAAATCGAGGAATTATCATGAAAAAAATATCAATACTTGGTTCAACCGGCTCTATCGGAACACAAACACTTGATGTGATAAGAGAGCATGGTGATATGCAGGTTGTGGCACTTTCCTGTGGCAGAAATCTCTCCCTTATAGAGAAACAGGCAAGGGAATTTAAGCCACAGTTTGTCAGTGTAAGTGATGAAAACGATGCCAAAAAGCTTCGCACAAGCCTTGCGGATACTGATATCGAAGTAGGCTATGGCATGGACGGTCTCATTAGATGTGCCACCATTGAGCCTTGCGATATAGTTGTAACTGCAATTGTCGGTATGCTTGGCATTCGTCCTACAATTGCCGCCATCAAGGCAAAAAAGACCATCGCACTCGCAAATAAGGAGACCCTCGTTACAGCGGGCCATATCATTATCCCGCTTGCGAAAGAGTATGGTGTGTCCATTCTTCCGGTGGACAGTGAGCACAGTGCCATCTTCCAGTCACTGCAGGGAAATTCTATGAATCCGATTAAAAAGATTCTTCTGACAGCATCCGGAGGTCCGTTCAGAGGCAGAAAGCTCTCTGAGCTTGAAGGTATAAGGGTGGAGGACGCACTAAAGCATCCTAACTGGTCAATGGGTCAAAAAATCACTATTGATTCATCAACCATGGTCAATAAAGGGCTTGAGGTGATTGAAGCAAAATGGCTTTTTGATGTCGATTTGTCGCAGATTCAGGTTGTAGTGCATCCTCAGAGTGTCATTCACTCGGCTGTTGAGTATGCGGATGGAGCAGTTATAGCACAGCTTGGTACTCCTGATATGCGTATACCTATACAGTATGCACTGTATTATCCAAGCAGACCTGCGCTTTCCGGTGACAGGCTTGATCTCTTTAAGCTTAAGGATCTGACCTTTGAGGCACCGGATCTTGATACCTTTAAAGGGCTTGCTCTCGCCATGAAGGCTGCAAGGACAGGAGGTAATATTCCTACGGCCTTCAATGCTGCAAACGAGAGAGCAGTGGCGCTGTTTTTGAATAAAAAAATTAAATATCTGGAAATAATCGATATAATCGAGGCATGTATGGAGAATGCATCATTTATTGAAAATCCTTCAGTGGATGAGATACTTGATACAGAGCAGTGCGCATATGACTATATCAGTAAAAGGTGGTAATTTTGAACATTATTAGTATTATAATTGCAATCATATTATTCAGCATCATAGTAATTTTTCACGAGCTCGGACATTTCTGGCTTGCTAAAGCAAATGGCATAAAGGTCAATGAATTTTGTCTTGGACTTGGACCGACTCTTTTTGGAGTGCAGCGTGGAGAGACCAAATACTCCATAAAGCTGCTTCCATTTGGCGGAGCCTGTATCATGGAGGGTGAGGATGAAAACTCAGGTGATGACAGGGCATTCAACAACAAATCAGTGTGGGCGCGCATAAGCGTTGTTTTTGCAGGGCCGTTTTTTAATTTTATCATGGCATTTATTTTTGCTCTCATTATCATCTGCTCTGTAGGCTATGACAGTCCAAAGCTTGCTGGTGTTATTGAGGGGTATGCGGCTGAGGAGGCCGGTATCAAGGCCGGTGATGAGATTGTAAAGCTGAACAATACGAATATACACTTTTACCGCGAGATAAGCCTCTACTCGATGCTTCACGAAGGTGAAACAGTTGATGTGACCTACCTTAGGGATGGCAAAAGGCACACCACCACATTGAAGCCTAAATATGACGAGACAACAAAGAGGTATCTGTACGGCTTTAACGTGTCGGGAAAACGTACAAAGCCCGGCTTTGGAAAGGCGCTGCTTTATAGCTGCTACGAGGTGAAATACAACATCTATACAACAATAGAGGGGCTTAAAATGCTCTGTACAGGGGCTGCATCTGTAAATAACTTAAGCGGACCCGTAGGCATTGTAAAGAACATGGGAGATACCTATGAGCAGGCAGTTTCTATGTCCGGAGTATGGCTTGGCATACTAAATATGCTAAACTGGGGCGTGCTGATTTCTGCAAACCTCGGTGTGATGAACCTGCTGCCACTGCCGGCACTTGATGGTGGCAGACTTGTATTTTTGATAGTTGAAGCCATAAGAAGAAAGAGAGTGGACCCTGAGAAGGAGGGCTATGTGCATCTCGTTGGCATAGTGCTTTTACTTCTTCTGATGGTTGTTGTCATGTTCAATGATATCAGAAATCTAATAGTCTGATTTTATAACAGATTGGAGATATACACATGGAGACAAAAATAGTAAAAATCGGAAATAAAGTAATCGGTGGAGGAAACCCGATTCTCATACAGTCAATGACTAATACAAAGACTGAGAATGTAGCTGACACAGTTGCGCAGATAAACGCGCTGACAGACTTAGGCTGTGATATAATCCGATGTGCTGTGCCTACGATGGAGGCTGCAAGGGCACTTAAGGAGATTAAGAAACAAATCAGCATACCGCTTGTTGCGGATATACACTTTGATTACAAGCTTGCAATAGCTGCGATTGAAAACGGAGCCGACAAAATCCGAATCAATCCCGGCAACATAGGAAGCGCTGAAAGGGTAAAGGCTGTCGTGGATGTAGCAAAGGAGAGAAATATTCCTATCCGCGTCGGTGTAAACAGTGGCTCTCTTGAAAAAGACCTGGTAGAGAAATATCATGGTGTGACAGCAGAGGGACTTGTGGAGAGCGCTCTGGACAAGGTAAAGCTCATAGAGGATATGGGGTATGACAATCTTGTCATAAGCATCAAATCATCTGATGTCATGATGTGTGTTAAAGCACATGAGCTTATTTCAGATAAGACTACTCATCCGCTCCATGTGGGTATCACAGAGGCAGGCACAATAATAAGCGGCAATATAAAGTCTGCTATCGGACTCGGACTGATACTAAACCAGGGTATCGGTGATACAATACGTGTATCTCTCACTGGAAGTCCTCTCGAGGAAATAAAGTCTGCCAAGCTCATTTTAAGAACTCTGGGTCTTAGAAAGGGTGGCATAGAGGTTGTTTCATGTCCTACCTGCGGTCGCACACAGATAGATCTTATCGGGCTTGCAAATCAGGTGGAGACAATGGTTTCAGGATATGACCTTGACATAAAGGTTGCTGTCATGGGCTGTGTGGTAAACGGACCGGGTGAAGCAAAGGAAGCAGATCTTGGCGTAGCCGGCGGAATCGGTGAGGGCCTTATCATAAAGCACGGTGAGGTATTTAAAAAGGTGCCTGAGAGCGAGCTTTTGGGTGCATTAAAATATGAGCTTGACCATTGGGGTGAATAATTTTGACAAAAACATTTAAGGAAGTTTTCCCTACACTTAAGCTGGACAAGGATATGGAGAATCTGCTGGAGAATGCTGATGTCACCAGAATTTCCGTAAACCATGCAAGAGATTTTTACAAAATATATGTAAAAGCAAAACGCCTTATTTTCAAAAAAAATATCTGGAAGCTGGAGGAAAGCATAAAAAAACAGATATTTAAAAGTAAAGATATTACAGTAAAAATTATAGAGTCTTACGAGTTGTCTTCGCAGTACACACCGAAGACTCTTTTTGATGTCTATTTTGACAGTATTCTTGACGAAATAAACAGTCACAGTGTGCTTTTGTACAATCTGCTGCGCACATCAAAGTGGAGCTTTACCGACGATACACATGTCACAGTCACACTTGAGGAGACAATAATCGCAAAGACCAGAGGCAATTCGGTCATAGAATTTCTTGAGAAGGTGTTCTGCGAGCGCTGTGGGATGGATTTTATCGTTAATCTGCAGTACGAAAAACCAAAAATCAGCAAATACCGTCAAAATGCTGACAAGCAGATTGAGCAGGAGGTGCAAAATATTGTCGCCCGCACTAAATTTGCCATGGCAAAAGATGACGGTGATGAAGATGCTAAAGTGGCTGTCGATGACGGTGCAATGTTTGTAGGAGGCAGTGAAAATACATCTGATACAAAAAAGAGTGGCACATCAGATTTTCCTAAAGCCTCAGATAAGAAGAATGAAGCGAAGACAGGCACTGATAAAAAGCCTGAGAAGAAGTTTGAAAAGAAGTTCGAGAAAAAGTTCGAGCGCAAGGGAGATTTCAGACGTAAATATGATAATGACCCTGATATCGTGTACGGAAGAAGCTTTGATGATGAAGAGATGTCCATTGAAAAGATTGACGGTCCTATCGGTGAGGTTACAATAAAGGGCAAGATCCTTACGGTTGAATCCCGTGAAATCAGAAACGAAAAGACCATCATTATGTTTGCGGTCACTGATTTCACAGACACCATCATGCTCAAGCTCTTTGCCAGAAATGATGACGTAGCAGATATTCTTGCATATATTGCCCCTGGCAACTTTGTTAAGGCAAAGGGAGTTGTGACTGTAGATAAATATGACAGTGATTTGTCAATAAGCTCAATAGTCGGACTTAAAAAGATACCTGATTTTACATCAAAGAGGGAGGATACTGCTGCCGAAAAACGTGTTGAGCTTCATTGTCACACCAAGATGAGTGACATGGATGGCGTGTCTGACGTAAAGGATATTGTGAAGTGTGCCATGCGCTGGGGACACAAGGCCATTGCTATTACGGACCACGGTGATGTGCAGGCATTCCCTGACGCTAACCATACTGTGGATGACAAATTCAAGGTCATTTACGGTGTGGAAGCATATCTGGTCGATGATACAAAGGATATTGTGGAGAATGCAGCCGGTCAGTCGCTGGATGACAAGTACGTGGTATTTGATATAGAGACAACAGGCTTTTCTCCGGAAAAGAATAAAATCATAGAAATAGGTGCGGTGAAGGTCATCGGTGGCGAGATTGTAGACCGCTATTCCACATTTATAAACCCTGAGGTACCTATTCCGTTCAGGATTGAAGAGCTCACCTCGATAAGGGATGACATGGTTATCACATCGCCAACAGTGGATGTCATACTGCCACAGTTTATGGAGTTTTGCAAGGACTGCATCATGGTTGCCCACAATGCTGACTTTGATATGAGCTTTATAAAGCGAAACTGCGCGCTGCTTGGCATGGAGTGTAATCCTACAATTGTGGACACGGTGGCTCTTGCGAGAGTGCTTCTGCCACAGCTAAACAGATTTAAGCTGGATACAGTAGCCAAGGCTCTAAACATCTCGCTTGATCATCATCACAGAGCGGTGGATGATGCCGCATGTACCGCAGAGATATTTGTCAAATTCATAGAAAAGCTAAAGGACAGGGGCATATCAAGCTTAGATGAGGTAAATGCCCTGGCAAAATCATCTGTTGAGATGATAAGGAAGATGCCTACATACCATGCCATTATTCTTGCAACCTGTGACCAGGGGCGTACCAATCTCTACAGGCTTATCTCACTGTCACACATCAAGTATTATAATAAGAGACCGAGAATACCAAAATCAGAGTTTAACAAGTATCGTGATGGGCTTTTAATAGGCTCAGCCTGTGAGGCAGGAGAGCTTTACAGGGCCATTTTAAACGGAAGACCACAGGAGGAAATCACAAGACTTGTGAATTTCTATGATTACCTGGAGATACAGCCTCTTGGCAACAACGCATTTATGATACGTGACGAGGATTCCGATATTGCTTCAAACGATGACCTTATCGATATAAATAAGCGAATCGTAAAGCTTGGAGAGGAATTTGGAAAGCTGGTTGTTGCAACCTGTGACGTACATTTCTTAAATCCCGAGGACGAGATATACCGTCGTATTATCATGGCCGGTAAGGGCTTTAAGGATGCAGATGAGCAGGCTCCGCTTTACTTAAGGACCACAGAGGAAATGCTAAAGGAGTTTGAATATCTCGGAAGCAAAAAGGCTGAGGAGGTAGTCATCACCAATACCAATAAGATAGCAGACATGTGTGAGCGTATCTCACCGGTCAGACCTGATAAATGTCCGCCGGTTATCGAAAACTCTGACGGCATGCTTCGTGAAATCTGCTATAACAAGGCAAACAGGATGTACGGAGATCCGCTGCCGCCGATAGTTAAGGAGCGTCTTGACAGAGAACTTAACTCTATTATTTCAAACGGCTATGCCGTAATGTACATCATCGCACAGAAGCTTGTGTGGAAATCAAATGAGGACGGCTACCTGGTTGGCTCGCGAGGCTCCGTAGGAAGCTCATTTGTCGCAACTATGTCAGGTATCACAGAGGTTAATCCGCTGCATGCTCACTATTTGTGTACACACTGCAAATACAGTGATTTTGATTCACCAGAGGTACAGGCATTTTCAGGCCGTGGTGGCTGTGATATGCCGGATAAGCTCTGTCCAAAGTGCGGCAGACCTTTAAGTAAGGAGGGCTTTGATATTCCGTTTGAGACCTTCCTCGGTTTCAAGGGAAACAAGGAGCCGGATATCGATCTGAACTTCTCCGGTGAGTACCAGTCAAAGGCACACAAATATACCGAGGTTATTTTCGGAGAAGGACAGACCTTTAAAGCCGGAACCATAGGAACACTTGCTGACAAGACCGCATTTGGATACATTAAAAACTATTATGAGGAGCGCGGTGTCAGAAAGCGAAACTGCGAGATAGACAGGATAGTGCAGGGCTGCGTTGGTGTTCGACGTACTACGGGACAGCATCCGGGTGGTATAGTCGTGCTGCCGATGGGTGAGGAGATTAATACCTTTACTCCTGTACAGCATCCTGCGAATGATATGACCGTTGACATCACGACAACGCATTTTGACTACCATTCAATCGACCACAACCTGTTAAAGCTCGATATACTTGGACACGATGATCCTACCATGATTCGTATGCTGCAGGATCTGACAGGTGTTGACCCGACAAAGATTCCGCTTGACGACAAAGCTGTCATGTCACTGTTTCAGAACACCTCCGCTTTGGGCATAGAGCCTGAGGATATCGATGGATGTCCGCTTGGAGCTTTAGGTATACCGGAGTTTGGTACCGATTTTGCCATGGGCATGCTCCTTGATACAAAGCCAAAGGAGTTTTCTGACCTCATTCGTATCGCCGGATTATCACACGGTACCGACGTATGGCTTGGCAATGCACAGACTCTTATCGAGGAAGGCACAGCTACCATTTCAACCTGTATCTGTACCAGAGATGATATTATGACATATCTGATTTCCATGGGGCTTGAATCTGAGGAAGCCTTCAACATCATGGAGAAAGTGCGAAAGGGCATTATTGCCAAGGGCAAATGCCCTCAGTGGCCACAGTGGAAGGAGGATATGAAGGCACACGGTGTGCCTGACTGGTATATCTGGTCATGCGAGAAAATCAAGTACATGTTCCCTAAGGCCCATGCTGCGGCATACGTTATGATGGCATGGAGAATCGCCTACTGTAAGGTTTTCTATCCTCTTGCATACTACGCAGCATACTTTTCAATCCGTGCCACAGGCTTTTCATATGAGCTTATGTGTCAGGGAAAGGACCGACTCGAAAACTACATGAAGGACTATAAGAAAAGAAAAGACACGCTGTCAAACAAGGAGCAGGATGTATTTAAGGACATGCGTATCGTACAGGAGATGTATGCCAGAGGCTTTGATTTCATGCCTCTTGATATATACAGGGCTCACCCTAACCGTTTCCAGATAATTGACGGTAAGCTCATGCCGGCCATAAACAGTATTGACGGACTAGGCGACAATGCCGCTATTTATATTTCGGAAGCGGCAAAGGACGGACCATTCCTCTCAAAGGATGATTTCAGGGAGAGAACTCATGTATCGCGAACAGCCGTAGACCTCATGTCAGATTTGGGACTGCTTGGTTCACTGCCGGAGTCAAACCAGCTTTCACTTTTCGATTTCGGAGCATAATCCGGCAGTTTAACATAAAACATATACTTTAACAATAATAAAAATCCACTACTCATTGACAGACTCATAAATCTGTAAATAAGGTAGTGGATTTTGTGTATAATATGTATTGATTTTAAATATTAAATCTTATTTTAATTTTCTTCAATAAAATCTATCTGATACTCATCCATGTACTTGATACGTGCAAGTGAGTAAACCTCATAGCCCTGCTCGTTGATCTTTCTTCTGCCAGGCTGGAATGACTTCTCAATAAGGATTCCTATACCGGCAACTGTAGCGTGAGCCATGCGAAGAAGTCTGATGGCACCTGTAGCAGCCTCTCCGTCAGCCATGAAATCATCAATCAAAAGAATATTGTCATCCTCTGAGATAACATCGCGTGAGAGCGTAAGCTCATAGCTCTTCTCTGTTGTAAATGAAGTAACCTGTGTCTGATATAAATCATTATGTAATGTCTTTGAAGGCTGCTTCTTTAAAATAACAAGCGGTACATTCATCTTGGCTGCTGCCATAAGTGCAGGAGCAATTCCTGAGCTCTCTATTGTGACAACCTTTGTGATTCCCTTATCGGCAAAGTGATTTGCGAAATCCTCACCGATGTGCTCCATAAGCACAGGATCTACCTGATGGTTGATAAATTTGTTGACCTTTAAGATGTTTGTGCCAATTACCTGGCCATCCTTGAGAATTCGATCTTGCAGTTCTTTCATTTTGTTCACCTCATAAAAAATAAATTGTTATTATTATAGCACTATTCTTCGACAATATCACTATAAATTTTAGAATAAATTTCTTCAACCATATGATCGAGGAAGCTTTCCTCAAGCAGGCTGTATTTTTCAGTAATGACTGATGTGATAAGCTCAGCTCTTTTGTAGTATAAATCACCTGAGCAGGCATCTCCTTTTTCACCCGATGACGCTAAAGTCATAAGCTCGTCCCTATGAGTGACGGTCACGTATTCCATGATTTCCTCTTCGAGGGAATTATTCCGGTCAATTTTTTTTGAAATGTCCTTTAGCTCCATAAATGACTTCATTCCTATGATAAAAAATATCAAGAAAACAAGCCCCATTACGATAGAAACCATAAGCTTGTTTACCGAGTCTAAAGCGGCAAGCTTTATAACTCCTGTATCAAGCAGCACAATAGCAATAAGCCCTATCGCACCGACTGCGGTGAAGCACTGTCCGGTTGCTTTTGTATCCTCGTATCGTTTTTGTTCATCAACGTATATTTTCATACGGCCTCCATATTGTTTAATTATAGTTATATGTTATAATGAAACGATGAAAATTACAATATTATGTGTAGGAAAAGTTAAAGAAAAATTTTACAGAGATGCGATTGCTGAGTATTCAAAGCGCCTAAGCCGTTACTGTAAGCTTGAAATCACTGAGGTTTCCGATGAAAAGACAAGCGAACAGGCCACACAGACAGAGATAGACATCGTAAAAAATAAAGAAGGTGAGAGGCTTCTTAAAAATATAAAAGACGATGCATATGTAATTTGTCTGGCGATAGATGGAAAACAGCTTGATTCGGTTGAGCTGTCACAGAAAATGGATAAGCTTATGACGGGCGGCAAAAGTCATCTTGTTTTTGTAATAGGAGGCTCTCTGGGGCTGTCCGATGATGTATTGAAGCGCGCTGACTATAAGCTTTCATTTTCTAAAATGACATTTCCTCATCAGCTCATGCGCGTAATTTTACTGGAGCAGATTTACAGGTCGTTTCGCATCAGCAATAATGAGCCATACCACAAATAACCGGCATAATTCAGCCTAAATAAACATATGTTAATATATGAAGATGCAAAAAGTAACTGATTCGTTCGAGCTTCCAAAGGACATAGTGCTAGGGCTTCCAATTGTAACAGCATATGGTTATAATGAGTTGACTATAGAAAACCACAAGGGTATTCTGTCATTTTCGGACAAGGCCGTAACTGTAAGGGCAGCAGACAGTACCATAAAAATATCCGGCAGCCGCCTTGAAATAAAGGAATTTACAAAGGATTTAATAATAATAGCCGGTCATTTAAAGGGTGTTATATATGAGTATTAAAGCTTATGCAACAGTAAGGCTAACAGGCTGCAATATCAGGCGCTTCATAAATCTGTGCACGGCAAACCATATAAAAATATGGAACCTTAAATATGTAAGTCCAAAGGAATATGAGGCCTGCTGCAGTACAGAAGATATTTTTCTAATGAAGCCGCACCTGAAAAAGACGCATACAAGGCTTCTCGTGGTAAAAAGACAGGGATACTTTGCAATAAGAGCATTTCTATATAAAATACGTATTATTACGGCTGCAATTACCGGCGTTTTTTGTATACATGCACTCATCTGCACAAGAATCTGGCACATTGTGCCTGAAGGAAACCGTTTCACGTATGATGAGTCGGTCATCTCCTTTATGGAGAGTGAAAATGTAACAATAGGCAGCCACAAGAGAGCAGATTACAGCCTCCTTGAAAAGAAGCTTGAGGAAAAATATCCCGATATCACGTGGTGCAGTATATACATAGAAAAAAATACCATGAAAATTGATATATCAGAGGGAATAAATTATAGGTAAATTATGACAAATTTTATTTTTATGTTATAATGAAAAATATTTTGATTGAAAGGCACATGAGCTAATGAGTTTAAATGAAGTATCTATAAAAATACCGGGCGAATATATACCAAACGTCTTTGGGCAGTTTGATGCATTCGCCAAGAAAATAGAGCGCACACTGCACGTAACGCTTGTCTTAAGAGATGATTCCTTAAAGATTATCGGAGCGCAGGGGAATATTGATGGGGCAAAAGAGGTGTTCGAGCAGCTCATTGCGCTGGCTGAGAGGGGCAACGTCATTACAGAGCAGAACGTAAACTATGCACTTGCACTTTTAGAGGAGCATAGAGGCAGTGAGATTGTTGAGATTGACAAGGATATCATTTGTCACACAATAAATGGCAAGCCTGTAAAGCCAAAAACCATAGGCCAGAAGGAATATGTCGATGCCATCAGGAAAAAGATGATTGTGTTTGGCATGGGTCCTGCCGGAACAGGAAAGACCTATCTTGCCATGGCAATGGCTATAACAGCTTTTAAAAATGAGCAGGTGGGCCGTATTATTCTGACACGTCCTGCGATTGAAGCAGGCGAGAAGCTTGGCTTTCTGCCGGGAGATCTGCAGAGCAAGATTGACCCATATTTGAGACCGTTGTACGATGCTCTTTATCAGATAATGGGAGCTGAGAGCTTCCAGCGCAACATGGAAAAGGGCCTTATTGAGGTTGCTCCTCTTGCGTACATGAGAGGCCGTACTCTTGACAATGCATTTATCATACTTGATGAGGCACAGAATACAACTCCTGCACAGATGAAGATGTTTCTTACACGAATCGGCTTTGGCTCAAAGGTTGTCGTGACAGGTGATGCGACACAAAAGGATCTTGCACCGGGAGCAAAATCAGGGCTTGATGTGGCACTTAGGGTACTTAAAAAAATAGATGATATAGGCATATGCAATCTGACAAGCAAGGATGTCGTGCGTCATCCGCTTGTACAAAAAATCGTTCAGGCATATGATGATTATGAAAATAAGCAGACTGCAAAGACTGCAAGAAAGCAGAGGAAGAGCAATTGAGAAGGGTTGTATCACTAATATCAATTTTTATATCAATCTTAGCTCTTTCATTTGTGCTGTGCCTGCTTGGTGATGTATATCCGGATGAGTGGATATGCATGGGGTTTTTAGATATCATATTTTATATGCTGCTTTTATTTGAGCTTGAGTACGAGCGGAACACACTGCAGCTGTCGAACAACTCAAGAACTGATTATCTTAGGTTTACGTTTGCGTTTATCATTTGCTCTATAGTGTGTATCATAAGCGGTTTTATGCCACTGTACAGCAGGCCGGTGATGATTTTTCCTATATTGCTTTGTCTGATTGGCAATGAGTTTCTGGCTTTTATAAGCGGTACTTATTTTTGTATATTGCTTTCAATCACTGTATCCGGCGACTGCTTTGAGCTCGTATGTGAGCTGCTTCTTGTAATCACAGGTGCTATCCTTGCAAAGATGCTAAAGGAGGACAAGCTTCAGATATGTATATATCTGATCATAATCAGTATGAGCATTGTGACACCGGGCATATTCTATTATATGTCAACAAAGGAGTTTTCTGTTTCCGTTATTATTGCCGGAGCTGTAAGCGGCATGATTGTTTCGCTTATCGGCATCATTTGTGCCAGGGTATTTAAGCCACTTAGCGCTGATGAAACAAATGACAGGCTTATAGCAATAATAGAGGAGGATTTTCCTGCTGTAAAGCAGCTTAAAAAGCACAATTTCTCTGAATACAATCATGGCAATTTCGTATCGACGATTGCCATAAAGGCTGCAAAGGCTGCAGGACTGGATACAGCGCTATGTGCAGCAGGAGGCTTTTATTACCGCATAGGGCAGTGGCAGAAGCATAAAAGCGTCATGGAAGGAGTGGAACAGGCATTAGCCATGCATTTTCCTGAAAAGCTGACCAATATACTCTATGAGTACTATGGCAAGCTAAGACACCCACAGACCCCTGAATCCGCACTCATCCATATGGTCGATGCTTTAATAGTAAGGCTTGATCATATCAAAAACGATGTGGCAGACAGTGAATGGAATCACGAGATACTTATTATCCAGACATTAAATGAGCTGTCAAGCTCAGGAATGTATGATGAATCAGGGCTTTCCATGAATCACTTTTTAAAAATACGAGACTATCTTACAAAGGAGGAGTTGCTTAAATGAGTTTTTTTATCGAAAAAGAAGTAGAATGCAATTTTAATTTTGATTATGAAAAGGTCGCAGAAGCTGTTGTTTCTGCTTCACTTGAGCACGAGAACTTTCCGTATGAGGCGGAGGTTAATTTGACGCTGACAGACAATGAAGGGATACATGCCATCAATAAGGAGTACAGACAGATAGACAGGCCTACAGATGTATTATCTTTTCCGATGCTTTCATATGAAACACCCGGAGATTTTTCTTTCCTTTCAGATGAGAATGAGGATGATTTCAATCCTGATACAGGAGAGGTCATGCTAGGCGACATTATCATATCCGTCGACAAAGTAAAGGAGCAGGCCTTAGAATACGGACACAGCGAAAAAAGAGAGTTTGCCTTTCTGATTACACACAGCATGCTTCATCTGTTCGGATATGACCACATGGAGGCTGATGAGGCTGCCGTAATGGAAGAGCACCAGAGAAAAATACTTGACGCTTTAGGTATAACACGCTAATATTTAAGCTGGTTATCAATTGAAACAGAGGATTTATAAATGGCTAAAAAAAATAACGGGGCAAGCAATGCCTTAGTACAGGGTTCTATACTTGCCGTAGCATCTATCATAAGCAGAATAATAGGACTCATATATCGCATACCGATGCAGCGTATATTGGGCGATATCGGAATCGGCTATTATTCCACAGCCTTTGAAATATATAATGTCATGCTGATTATATCATCATACAGCTTACCACTTGCCGTATCAAAGATGGTTTCAGCCCAGATGGCAAAAAAGAGGCGGACTGCGACGTATCAGATACTGAAGTGTGCTCTGCTTTTTGCAACCATCAGTGGCACAACAGTGGCACTCATACTGTTTTTTGGTGGCAATTTTTTTGCAACAACGCTTCTTAACACACCATACAGTATTTTTGCTTTAAGAGTACTGGCTCCGGGGCTTTTGGTAGTTGCAGTGCTCGGTGTCATCAGAGGCTTTTTCCAGGGACTGGGAACCATGATGCCGAGTGCCGTCTCACAAATAATAGAACAGATAGTAAATGCCATAGTCAGTGTATGGGCTGCATATGTGCTATACCGTACAGGTACAAGAATTGGTGCAGTACTTGGTGACAAGGATCACTATGCCGCAGCATATGGTGCAGCCGGTGGTACACTTGGAACAGTGCTTGGCTCTGTAGCGGCTCTTTTATTTGTAGTATTTATCTTTGCCATCTATATGAAGGTGTTCAAGAGGCAGATGAAAAGAGAACGAAATGTCAGGGTGAGCTCATTTGGCTACACTATGAAGATTCTTGTAATTACGGTTATTCCGGTGCTTTTAAGTACTACTATATACAATATCAGTGGTATTATCGATCAGGGTATTTTCAAGCAGGTTGCACTGCTTCAGGGATACACTCAGAATGATATAGACGTATGGTGGGGTGTATACACCGGAAAGTACAAGCTTTTAATCAATGTGCCTATATCCATAGCATCAGCTATGGCAGCATCCTTCGTGCCGGTGCTTACAGGCGCATATCACAGGGACGATATGGAGGCAGTGAGAGGACAGATTAATCTTTCCACACGCTTTATCATGGTTGTCGCATTCCCATGTGCAGTAGGGCTTGCCGTGTTTGGACTGCCAATATTTAATATACTGTTCTCAAGCACCCGTGCAACAAATGCTGAGGCATCACTTATGATGTATGTCGGTGCGGTTGCGGTAGTATTTTACTCGCTTTCCACTCTGTCCAACGGACTGCTGCAGGGAATTGACAGGCTCAAGATTCCTGTAATCAACGCTGCGATATCCATTGTAGCGCATGTCATAGTACTCATACTGCTTATGCTCATATTCAGGCTCAATATACATGCAGTTGTGCTTGCCAATACGTTTTTTGCATTGCTCATGTGCTTTATGAACAGCATGGCTTTAAAGAAGTACAGCGGCTTTAAGCAGGAAATAAAAAAGACCTTTATCATACCGGCCATAAGCTCGCTCATAATGGGAGTTATTTCGTATATAATATACTTTATACTTTACAAGGCCTGTCATATTGAGATTATCGCCTTCATTCTTGCTGCAATCATTGCGGTTATCTCATATGCAGTGGCGCTGCTTTTACTCAAGGGACTGACTGAGGATGAGCTTAGACATTTTCCAAAGGGCACACTTATCATAAAAGTGGCAAAAAAATGTCATTTATTATAAAATTGAATAAATAACAAAAATTTACAGATACTGATTTTGAGGTGATAATATGAAAAGCAAAATCAGTATCTGTTTTTTAACTATTGTTGTAATTCTTCTTGCACTTGTTATGATAGAAAAAATCAATACGCAAAGAGCAGCAGACAAGGCTGCGATAATTGCACAAAGCAATGAAAATGATAAAGAAGAAAAAAATGAAAAAGAAAGCCTTCTGACATCAAATGAGGCTAAGAATGCAAAATATTGCATCAAAAATGACTCCGGAATGCTGTCTGTATACAACGCCACTGCAAGTGAAAAATACTTTGACACAGGCGTGTATTTTGAAGAACTGCCAGATGAAGCAAAAAATAAGGTTACAAACGGACTCTACTTTTTTAACGAAACTGATTTGTACGATTTTCTTGAAAGCTATTCAAGTTAATGTTAAAATAAATCAGTTAGGGGAAAGAATATGTACGATGTAATTATAATAGGTGCCGGTGCATCCGGGCTGATGGCTGCAGCAGCTGCTGCATCAAAGGGAGCACGCGTGGCACTTTTAGAGCACAAGGATGATATAGGAAAGAAAATACTTGCAACAGGAAACGGCAGATGTAATTTCACAAACACTGATATGTCTGTAAATAAGTTTCACGGCAGTAAAGCGCTGATTAAAAACGGGTTGTCGCAATTTAATTATGCAGACACAATACGTTTTTTTAAAGAACTTGGAATACCTGCATATGACAATGCAGGCTACATTTATCCAAATTCAAGACAGGCTGCATCTGTTGTGGCTGCCTTTCGCATGGAGCTTATGAGGCTTCATGTGGATGTGAAAACAGGCATTAGTATTACAGAAATCAAGACTGCAGGGATTACGGCTGAGGACACAAATTCTGCTGCTAATCCGGCAACTAATAAGAAGACAGATGACCGGACCGGTTACTGCATCCAAACAGACAATGGCAGCTTTAAGTCCAAAAAGCTTATCATAGCGTGTGGCCTTACGGCTTCCCCGAAGCTTGGAAGTGACGGAAGCCTGTTTCGACAGATAGAAGCTCTCGGCCATCATATCCAAAAGCCATTACCCGCGCTTTGCGGCTTTAGCTGTGATGGCCTAAATTTCAAAAAAATCACAGGTGTCAGGTGCGATGCCACTGTCGCTTCCGTGATAGACGGTCAAATGACAGAGCAAAATACAGGGGAGCTGCAGTTAGCCGACTATGGTATCTCAGGCATCCCGGTTTTTCAGATTTCAAGTCTTATGTCAAGAGCCCTCGATAAAGGTCAAAGGGTCGAGGTGATAATTGACTTTTTGCCGGCTTTTAGTGATGATGAGCTTAACGGATACATAAAGGACAGAAGCATTACAACGACAGACAACCGCTCGTTAAATGAGATGCTTAACGGACTTTTAAACAATAAGCTTCTTCTTGAGCTGATACACAAATCAGGTGTATCTCCTGACAAAAAGGGAAGGCTGTTGACAGATGATGATTGTAAAAGTCTCACCCGCTCAATAAAGCATACAGCCGTTTCGGTAAAAAAGCCAAGAGGAGCCGAATTTGCACAGGTGTGTGCAGGCGGCATATGTACAAAGGAAATAGATGTACGTACATTGGAGTCCAAAATCCATCCGGGGCTTTACTTTTGCGGCGAGCTGCTTGATGTGGACGGCATATGCGGTGGCTACAATCTGCAGTGGGCATGGACAAGTGGATATATAGCAGGAGAAATGCAGTAAATGATTAAAATTAACCAGATAAAGCTCCCCGTCACTCACAGTGATGAGGCATTAAAAAAGAAAATAATAAAAATGCTTAAGCTCAATGCCAAGACAAGCTTCACATATCGCATATTAAAGAAATCACTTGACGCGCGTAAAAAGCCTGAGCTGTTCTATACATATTCAGTTTCTGTAGAGATAGAGGATACAAAAAATAGCGAAGAAGCAATTGTAAAAAGAGCAGCCAGCTCATCTGTGCTTATATATAAAGAAAAAGAGTACCGGATACCTGCGCACGGAAATATATCGCTTGACAGGCGACCTGTTATTGCAGGGGCAGGTCCTGCCGGCCTGTTTTGTGCATATATACTGGCAGAGGCAGGTTTTCGCCCGATAGTTATCGAGCGTGGCAGCCGGGTTGAGAAAAGAACCTGCGATGTACAAAAATTCTGGGAGAGTGGCATACTTAATCCCAAAAGCAATGTACAGTTTGGTGAGGGCGGTGCCGGAACCTTTTCAGACGGCAAGCTGAATACATCCGTAAAGGATCCTTCGGGCAGAAATCGTCTTGTGCTTGAGACATTTGTGCGCTTTGGGGCAGATACGTCCATACTTTATGACAACAAGCCACATATTGGTACTGATGTGCTTTCAGAAGTAATTGTCAACATGCGTGAGTTTTTGGTTGACAAAGGAGTTACATTTGTATTTGACACCTGTGTAAACAATCTTGACATAGTTTCCAAAAAGCTATTAAGTGTTTACACGGATTCTGACAGTAACAATAATAGTGAGATAAAGACAGATGTATGCGTTCTGGCACTCGGACACAGCGCCAGAGATACATTTGATATGCTTTACAACAAAGGCTTTGATATGGAGTGCAAGAGCTTTGCAGTCGGCTTTCGCGTGGAGCATCCGCAGCGCATGATAGATGAATCACAGTACGGTATTCAAAAGAAAATCATACTTCCGCCAAGCCCATACAAGGTCACATCCAATTTTCCGAATGGCAGAGGAGTCTATTCATTCTGCATGTGTCCGGGAGGATACGTGGTCAACTCATCGTCAACCGAAAAACATACAGTGGTTAACGGCATGAGCTATCACGACAGAAACAGCAAAAATGCGAACAGTGCCATCATAGTATCTGTTTCTCCGAAGGATTTCGGAGCAGATGATGCCCTCGCCGGAGTGAGATATCAGGAAAAGCTTGAAACAGAAAATTATAAGCGAGGCAATGGTTTAATACCACAGCAGCTTTTCGGTGATTTCTGTGATGACAGATTAACAACAGCATACGGTGATTTTGGCTCCTGTACAAAGGGAAACACCGTCTTTGCAAAGCTGAATGGACTGATGAACGCTGACATGGAGCAGTCGTTCAAGCTTGGAATGGAACATTTTGGTCATCTGATACATGGTTTTGACAGAAAAGATGCAATTCTGTCCGGTATGGAGACACGCACATCTTCTCCGCTTCGAATAAAAAGAGATGAATCCTTTGAGAGCAACATCTCGGGTGTATACCCTTGCGGTGAAGGCGCAGGCTATGCGGGAGGCATTACATCTGCGGCAATCGACGGCATAAAGGTCGCAGAAGCAATTATTAAAAAATATAGGCCGGATTTTAAATAATATTTACACACATGAATAATATTTATACACGTAAAGAGAGGAAATATTCGTGGCAGAAGTATCACCAATGATGCAGCATTATCTGCAGACAAAAGAACAATATAAGGATTGTATTTTATTTTATCGCTTAGGAGACTTCTATGAGATGTTTTTTGACGATGCGATAATGGTTTCAAAGGAGCTTGAGCTTACACTCACGGGCAAAAACTGTGGACTTGAAGAAAGAGCTCCTATGTGTGGAGTACCATTTCACGCGGCAGACTCATATATCAACAGACTCGTATCAAACGGTCACAAGGTAGCTATCTGTGAGCAGATGGAGGATCCAAAGCAGGCAAAGGGAATCGTAAAGCGAGAGGTAATCCGTGTTGTGACACCTGGCACAAACACTGATATGGCTTCTTTAGATGAGGCAAAAAACAATTACATAATGTCGATTGTATACACTGAGGACAAATACGGCATAGCGACCTGTGATGTCACAACAGGTGATTTTTTTACGACAGAGGTGGATACGGAAAGAAAGCTGTTAGATGAGGTGAGCAGATTTAATCCATCGGAAATCATATGCAACGAGGCCTTCTACATGAGCGGAATAGATGTTGACGATATGAAAAACAGGCTGTCAATTACTGTTTCAGCACTAGACTCATGGTATTTTTCTGATGGTCTTGCAAATGAGACACTGCTTTCACATTTCCACGTACAGACAATAAATGCTCTGGGACTTGAGGATTATGAGAGTGGAGTCATAGCTGCCGGCGCCCTGTTAAAGTACCTTTATGAGACGCAGATGAACTCTCTCGACAATATACTTGAGCTTCATCCGTACTCAATAGGCAAATATATGATAATAGACAGCTCATCAAGACGTAATTTGGAGCTTGTAGATACCCTTCGTGAAAAGCAAAAGAGAGGCTCACTGCTTTGGGTACTCGATAAGACACGTACGGCTATGGGAGCAAGACTGCTTCGCACCTATGTCGAGCAGCCTCTTATCGAAAAGGCAGAGATAATAAAGCGCCAGAAGCTTATCGAAGCACTTAATGCAAACGAAATCACAAGAGATGAAATCAGGGAATACCTTAATCCTATTTATGACCTTGAGCGTCTCATCACAAGAATCACCTACCAGTCAGCCAATCCGCGCGACCTTATAGCCTTCAGGGATTCTTTAAAAATGCTTCCACCAATAAAGCAGCAGCTTTCAGACATACCGTGTGAGCTTACCGATGAGATTAATGAAGAGTTCGACGAGCTTAAGGATATATATGAGCTTTTACTTTCATCCATTGAGGATGAGCCGCCTATCTCACAGCGTGACGGAGATATCATAAAAGCTGGCTACAACGAGGAGGTTGACCGTCTTCGAGACGCAAAAACCAAGGGAAAGACATGGCTTGCTGAGCTTGAAGCCGGTGAGCGTGAAAAAACCGGCATCAAAAACTTAAGAATCAAGTATAACAAGGTATTTGGATATTACCTTGAGGTCACAAACTCCTTCAAGGATATGGTTCCGGATTATTACGTGAGAAAGCAGACACTCACCAATGCCGAGCGCTACATCACACCGGAGCTTAAGGAGCTTGAGGATACCATCCTTGGAGCTGAAGACAGGCTCACATCACTTGAGTATGAGCTGTTTCGTGATGTAAGAAAACAGATTTCCTGCAATGTTTCAAGGATTCAGAAAACAGCCAGAGCTATAGCACAGATTGATGTTTTTGCTTCGCTTGCTCTTGTTGCCAGCCAGAATAATTACTGCAAGCCAAAGATAAATGAAAGCGGAATAATAGACATAAAAAACGGACGTCATCCTGTAGTTGAAAAAATGATTACAAATGACATGTTTATAGAAAACGATACATATCTGGATCAGCACAAAAACAGAATCTCAATCATCACAGGGCCAAACATGGCCGGTAAATCCACCTACATGAGACAGACAGCACTTATCGTTCTCATGGCACAGATTGGAAGCTTTGTACCTGCACAAACTGCAAATATCGGTATTGTAGACCGTATCTTCACGCGAGTCGGCGCATCTGACGACCTTGCAAGCGGCCAGAGTACATTTATGGTTGAGATGAACGAGGTGGCAAATATACTAAGGAATGCGACCGCCAAATCCCTGCTCATTCTCGATGAGATTGGGCGAGGCACGAGTACATTTGACGGACTAAGCATCGCCTGGGCAGTTGTAGAGCATATAAGTAATCCAAAGCTCCTCGGAGCAAAGACGCTTTTTGCAACCCATTATCACGAGCTCACCGAGCTTGAGGGCAAGCTTGACAGTGTAAATAACTATTGCATCGCTGTAAAGGAAAAGGGCGATGATATAGTTTTCTTAAGAAAAATCGTAAAGGGCGGAGCTGACAGAAGCTATGGTATACAGGTTGCAAAGCTTGCAGGTCTGCCGGATTCAGTCATAGAGCGTGCCAAGGAAATCGCAGAGCAGCTTGTTGCAAATGATATCACAGATACTGTAAAAAGCATATCCGTTGACACTGGTCACAAGCATAAAAAGGAGCATCTTGACGAGGTTGATATGACACAGATTTCACTTTTCGACACAGTTAAGGATGATGACATAATTGATGAGCTTCGAAGCATAGACATAGGCAACATGACACCACTTGATGCGTTAAACAAGCTGTATCAGCTCCAGAACAAGGTTAAAAACCGCTGGTAGAAAGGATTAAAATGCCAAATATTGCCATATTAAATCAGGAAACAATAGATAAAATAGCTGCAGGAGAGGTTGTTGAGCGTCCGTGCTCCGTGGTAAAGGAGCTGGTGGAAAATGCCATAGATGCAGGCTCCACAGCCATTACTGTCGAGATAAAGGAGGGCGGAATCTCATTCATCCGTATCACCGACAACGGATGCGGAATTGAAAGAGAACAGGTTGCAGTTGCATTTTACCGTCACAGCACAAGTAAAATCCGCTCGGCAGAGGATTTACTCACAGTAAAGTCTCTCGGCTTCAGAGGTGAGGCGCTGTCAAGTATCTCGGCCGTTGCCCGCGTTGAGCTTATCACAAAAACCTACGATGAGCTCACCGGCACCAGATATGTGATTGAGGGCTCGAAGGAGCTTTCCAACGAGGAAATCGGTGCTCCGGACGGTACTACCTTCATAGTAAAGGATTTGTTTTACAATGTTCCTGCAAGACGTAAGTTTTTAAAGACAGCACAGACAGAGGGCAGCTACATAAGCGATATGGTTGAAAAGCTTGCGCTTTCACATCCCGATATATCGTTTAAGTTCATAAACAATAACCAGACAAAGCTTCACACCTCAGGAAACGGCAACAGAAAGGATATCATATACCATATATTCGGCCGCGAGATATCGTCATCACTGCTTGAGGTGAAGCATGAATGCGAATACTTTAAGGTGGAGGGATTTATAGGAAAGCCTGTCATCACGAGGGGCAACAGAAATTATGAGAATTATTTCATAAACGGCAGGTATGTAAAGAGCAATATATTGTCACGTGCTATTGAGGAGGCCTACAAGAGCTTTCTAATGCAGCATCAGTATCCGTTTACAGTGCTTTACTTTACATTTTTCAGTGAGCTGGATGTCAACGTGCATCCGACCAAGATGGAGCTTAGGTTCGACAACAACAACGAGATATATGTCGAATTGTGTGACACAATATATGCAATTCTATCCCACAAGGAGATGATTCCCGAGGTGCCTGTAGACAGTACGCCGGCGCCTAAAAAGATAGTGCATGAGTATAAGGAGCCAATACCGGAGCCGTTTGAGAAGAGGCGTATCAATGAGGTGAGGGCAGCGGAATCAAGGAGTGTGTACGGACAGAGCGTGACGTCAACAGTAAAAAATTACTCAGCAACAGAACCTGCTGCAAAAGCGCCTGAGACTTCCACCGCGTATGAACCTGCACAGGTTGTCACCGGCACCCAGCAGACTCTAGGGGATTACGACAAGGTTTTTCTTACAGAAAGCGCCAAGAAGCAGTTTTCCATCATAGGCCAGCTCTTTAAGACATACTGGCTCATAGAGTTTGAAGACAAGCTTTATATCATAGACCAGCATGCAGCCCATGAAAAGGTGCTGTATGAAAAAACAATGGCAAGACTTGCCAATAAGGATTTCACATCACAGCGCATAAGCCCTCCGATTGTCATGACACTTGATGCCAGGGAATGTGAGATGCTTGAGAAATACAGGCCGCAGATAGAACAGTTTGGCTATGAGGTGGAGCATTTTGGCGGCAAGGAATACATGATCAGTGCAATTCCAGATAATTTGTTTAACATAGATATGAAGGATCTGTTTATAGAGATGCTCGATGATTTTTCCAATGCGACAGGCAGGCAGACTCCTGATATCATCACGGAAAAGGTCGCATCCATGTCGTGCAAGGCAGCAGTCAAGGGCAATGACAAGCTTACTCTTCCTGAGATAAATAAGCTGATAGATGAGCTTTTGTCACTCGACAATCCTTACAACTGCCCACACGGCAGACCAACCATCATCTCTATGAGCAAATATGAGATAGAAAAGAAATTCAAACGTATCGTATGACAACATACACATTTGGACTGAGGTGCAATATGACACAAAAACCGATGATTGTCCTGACAGGACCGACAGCAGTAGGAAAGACAGCTCTATCGATTGAGCTTGCAAAAAAAATAAATGGTGCTATAATATCCGCGGATTCCATGCAGGTATACAAATACATGGATATAGGCTCTGCGAAGGTTACAGTCGATGAGATGGACGGCATAAAGCACTATCTGATAGATGAGCTTGAGCCATCTGACGAGTTCAATGTATTTATCTTTAAGGATATGGCCAAAAAAGCACTTAATGAGATATACGAAGCAGGAAAGATACCGATAGTTGTCGGCGGCACCGGCTTTTATATACAGGCACTTTTGTATGACATTGATTTCACAAAGCAGGATGTGGATGAGTCGTACAGAAAGAGCCTTTACGACTTTGCTAACGAGCACGGAAACCATGCACTGCATGAAAAGCTTAAGGATATCGACCCTGCATCCTACGAGAGCATCCATGAGAATAACGTAAAGCGCGTCATCAGGGCAATTGAATACTATCACACCTGCCATGAACCGATTTCAAAGCACAATGAGACTGAAAGAGCCAAGCAGTCTCCATACAGTTTTGCCTATTTTGTACTGGATGATGTAAGACAAAGACTCTATGAGAGGATAGATAAGAGAGTTGATATCATGGTTTCAAACGGACTTGTCAATGAGGTGAAAAAGCTAAAGGCAATGGGCTGTACAAGCGATATGGTATCCATGAAGGGCATAGGATATAAGGAAATCCTTGCATATCTTGATGGAGAATATTCACTTGATGAGGCTGTGGACAAGGTAAAGCTTGAGTCAAGGCGTTTTGCAAAGAGACAGCTAACCTGGTTTAGGAGAGAAAAAGATACCATATGGATAGAAAAAAATGAATATTCATATGATGATAATAAAATATTAAATAAAATACAAGAAATTTTAGCAGAAAAGAGGATTATAATTTGTTAGATACCAATGAAGCCATTTACAGGCAGTATGAGACACTTGGAATATCAAAGGAGGTTTTGGATTTCGGAACCTCTGTAGAAAAGGAGCTTAAGGAGCGTTTTGACAAAATAGACACAAATGCTGAGTATAATCAGCTTAAGGTCATAGCCGCCATGCAGAAAAACAAGGTGAGCGCAGAGTGCTTCCAGGCATCAAGCGGCTACGGCTACAATGACCTCGGAAGGGATACACTTGAGAAAGTGTACGCAGACTGTTTTGGCGCAGAAGATGCACTTGTAAGGCCTCAGATTACCTGTGGTACACATGCACTTGCACTTGCACTCATGTCAAACCTGCGTCCGGGCGATGAGCTTTTAAGCCCTGTCGGAAAGCCTTACGATACACTTGAAGAGGTAATAGGCATACGCCCTTCAAAGGGCTCACTTGCTGAGTATGGCATCACATATGCGCAGGTTGATTTACTGCCTGACGGTGAGTTTGACTATGACGGAATAAAGAAAGCCATCAACGAAAAAACGAAGCTTGTCACAATCCAGCGCTCTAAGGGCTATGCTACAAGACCTACACTTTCGGTCAAAAGAATAGGCGAGCTCATTGCCTTTGTAAAGAGCATAAAGCCTGATGTGATCTGTATGGTCGATAACTGCTACGGTGAGTTTGTCGAGGATACAGAGCCTATCCAGGTTGGAGCAGACATGATGGTTGGCTCACTGATCAAAAATCCGGGAGGCGGACTTGCGCCAATCGGAGGCTATATTGTCGGCAAAAAGGAATGTGTTGAAAATGCCGCATACCGTCTCACATCTCCGGGACTTGGCAAGGAGGTTGGAGCCTCACTCGGAGTCATCCAGTCATTTTATCAGGGCTTTTTCCTTGCACCGACTGTCGTAAGCGGAGCATTAAAGGGAGCAATCTTTGCCGCAAAAATCTATGAAAAGCTTGGTTTTAAGGTGGTTCCTGACGGTACTGAAAGCCGCCACGATATCATACAGGCTGTAGAGTTCAATAACCGCGATGCCATGATAGCCTTCTGCGAGGGCATTCAGGCAGCAGCACCTGTAGACAGCTATGTGACCCCTGAGCCATGGGCTATGCCGGGCTATGACAGTGATGTCATCATGGCAGCAGGCGCATTTGTGCAGGGCTCATCCATTGAGCTTTCTGCCGATGGCCCTGTGAAGCCGCCATATGCGGTTTATTTCCAGGGAGGACTCACATGGTACCATGCAAAGCTTGGAATTTTGATGTCTTTACAAAAACTTTATGAGAGAAATCTTGTTAAGCTGGATTAGGTGTGCTACAATTAACTGAAAACTTTGCTTAAATCCGTTGTCAATCGCCTGGGAGAAGCGAAAGGAATTAATGCATAATAACAAAACAATTAAAAATCTGCCGGCTTCAGAGCGACCATATGAGAAATTTTTATCGCTTGGAGCATCAGGCCTGTCAGACGCTGATTTACTTGCCATCATTATAAAGACCGGCACAAGGGACAAGACTGTGATTGATATTGCGCAGGACATACTTTCCGGCAGGCATGGCAATCTGCTCAATCTCTATGAGATGTCCTATGATGAGCTTCTTAGTATCCCCGGGATAGGGCAGATAAAAGCTATACAGCTTAAGGCGATAGCAGAGCTGTCGCTTCGCATAGCAAAGACAAAAAAGGTTCAAAGCATCAGAATGAATAATCCTCAGACAATAGCTGACTACTACATGGAGCAGATGAGGCATCTCACAAATGAAGTCGTCATTTGTGCCTATTTTGATGTTAAAAGCAGATTCTTAGGAGACAAGTTCATATCCAAGGGTTCACTAAGCTCATCTGTAGTGGACATAGGCTCCATCATCAGGACCGCCCTGGACAAAAATGCATCAAAACTTGTTTTATTGCACAATCATCCAAGCGGAGATTGTACTCCCAGCAGAAATGATATTGCTGTCACAGACAGATTAATTGAGGGCTCAGGGATTTTTTCCATAGAGCTTTGTGACCATATCATAATCGGAGATAACGAATATTATAGCTTCTATGAAAATAAACTTATATAAACAGAAGACGAGGTAGAATTATTATGAGCAACAACGTTTACGGAATTGATCTGGGAACAAACAATTTCAAGGTATACTCAAAGGCTACAGGCAAGACAATGCTTGAGAAAAACACAATAGCCGTAATAGACAAAAATCAGATATATGCATATGGAGACAGTGCATATGCCATGTATGAAAAGGCGCCTGAGACAATCAACGTCATATTTCCTGTTGTAGAGGGAGTTATTGCTGACTATAATCTGCTTCAGACTATGATTTTTGACTTTTTGGAGCACAAGACAAAGGCACGTATCAAAAATGCCGAGTTCATCATCGCTGTGCCGACAGATATCACAGATGTAGAGAAAAGAGCATTCTACGAGCTCTTCTATAAGAGCAAATCAAAGCCTAAAAAGGTCATGCTCTGTGAGAAGCCTATCGCTGATGCTGTAGGCCTTGGAATAGATGTAAACGAGCCAACCGGTGTCATGATAGTAGATATGGGCGCTGACACAACAGAGACATCCGTTATTTCACTCGGTGGCCTGGTGCTTAGTGACCTGCTTCATTTCGGTGGCAACAGACTTGACGAGTCAATCATCTCCTTTGTGCGAAAGGAGTTCAATCTTGTAATCGGACAAAAGACTGCAAAGCTGTTGAAGGAGACCATAGGTTCTGCACTTCCGGGAAGAGAGGACAGTATGGTCATAGTGGGACGTGATGTGGTAAGCGGCCTGCCTATTGAGATGGAAATTGGTTCAAAGGTCGTTTACGAGGCTATGAAGTCAAACCTTGAGTCTATATGCACATCAATAAAAATGATTCTTGAGAAGACTCCGCCTGAGCTTGCAAAGGATATCATCCATTCAGGCATTTATATCACAGGAGGCGGCTCACAGCTTACAGGACTTGACCAGCTCTTTGAACAGATTACAGGTATAAAGGTCATCTGCTCAGAATGTCCTGAGGAGAGTGCAGTACGCGGACTCGTACAAATAGTTTCTGATTCAAAATATAAGAGACTTCCGTTCAGCATCAAAAAATAATAACCGAGGTTAACATGAGTAAGAATTTTCGCAATCGAAAGAGAAAGCACAATAAAAAGCTGCCTGCAAGATACACACTGTTGATTATGACAGCAGTCTGCTTTGTGACCATGCTGTTAAGCCTTACCTTAAATATCTCCGGTGGTCCTTTAAAGACTGCTGCCGGATATGTATTCATCCCAATGCAGAAAGGTATAAACAGCTTTGGAATCCACATTTCAGATAAGGTTACAGAAATACGCACATTAAAAAATGTCAAGGCTGAGAATAAAAAGCTCAAGGCCGAGGTAGAAGAGCTTACAACACAGCTCACAACCAACAAACTTGAACAGTATGAGCTTGACAATTACAGACAGCTTCTTGATTTGGATGCCAAATATCCATCATATCCCAAGGTCGCTGCCAGTGTCATAGCAAAGGACAGCGGAAACTGGTTTTCTACCTTTACTATCGACAAAGGAAAAAAGGATGGAGTGGACGTAGGCATGAATGTGCTTGCGGGAAGCGGACTTGTAGGTATTGTTACCGATGCTGGTGATAATTTTGCCAAGGTACGCTGTATCATAGATGATGCCAGCAAGGTCAGTGGCATGGTTTCCACCACGGAGGACAACCTCACCGTCAGTGGCAATATAAAAACCATGAACGAGGACAAGGTAATTACCTTTACAGAGTTAAAGGATGACGACAACAAGGTAAAAGAGGGCGATCCTGTAGTTACCTCATACGTGTCAGACCGTTACCAGCAGGGCATACTGATTGGCTATGTAACAAAAATCGAAAATAATTCCAACAATCTGACAAAATCCGGCACTATCACACCGGTTGTAGATTTTGAGCATATCGAAAATGTCATGGTCATAACACAGCTTAAGCAGACCGGTGACACTAAGACAGCTGACGACACCGAAAGTACAGAAACAGCCGGTGACAGCCAGACTGAAAATTCAACTGAAAATAAGTAAGGAGCAGCATGAGACGTAGAATTGTTTTATTTATAATAATAACTTTATGCTTTTTATTGCAGACCACGCTGTTTAAGACTCTTTCCTTTGCCAATATCTCACCAAACCTGTTGATTATAGCCGTATCATCCTTTGGCTTTATGCGTGGCAAAAAGGAAGGACTGTGGGTAGGCTTCTTTTGCGGCCTGCTTATTGACATATTTTGCGGAAATTATATAGGACTGTATGCTTTAATATATATGTATATCGGTTTTATCAATGGATTATTCCAGAAAAGATTCTATCCTGACGATATAAAGCTTCCTATGCTTCTTATAGGAGGCAGCGATTTGTTTTACAATCTGGTAGTATACTTTTTCATGTTTTTACTGCGTGGCAGATTTAGCTTTTTGTACTATCTGAAGTCAATTATCATACCTGAATTTGTATACACAATGGTTATCAGTATACTTTTGTATCTGGTATTTCTTAAGTTAAACCAGAAGCTGGAAGCACACGAGAAAAGGAGAGCAAAGAAATTTGATTTATGATATAAAAGATTTTCTGAAGAAATTTTTCAGCTCAAGACTTTTTGTATTGGCAGCAGTAATTATTTTCATGTTTGCCCTGCTTGCCGAAAGAGTCTTTACCCTTCAGATTATTAAAGGTGCAGATTATCAGAAAAACTTCATAATGCTGATTAAAAAGCCGCTGTCCATAGAGGCATCAAGAGGCAATATATACGATGTAAATGGTGAGCTGCTTGCTTACAATCAGCTTGCATATTCTGTAGTCATCTCAGACAACGGCAGCTATTCATCTACGAAGGAGCACAATCGTCTTTTAAACAAAGAGCTTAATGAAATTATCAATGTGATAAAAAACAATGGCGGCTCCATATACAATGATTTTCCGGTTGTTTTAAACGATGATGGTACATACAGCTTTACATTCACATCTGAAACCTCAAAAAAGAGATTTCTGTCAGATGTATTCGGAAAGAAATATGATAAGCTCGAATACAATAAAGCGCTTGGATTTGACGAGGCAAATGCCAGCGCCCAGAATATTATTGATTTTCTAAGCTCTGACCAGAATGAATGCTTTGATATAAGCAGCAAGTATGATACACAGGCCACTTATGATATTGTAGTGATGAGATATGCCATAAAACAGAACCGATTCACTAAATACAAAACCACTACTATAGCAAAGGATGTAAATGATTCGATAGTAGCATATGTCAATGAGCATTCAGATACTCTTACCGGCATATCAGTTGAAGAGGATACCATCCGCAAGTACAACTATCCTGAATATATTTCATCGCTCATAGGATACACAGGCAAGATATCTACCGACGAGTATAATGAGCTGTCAAAGGATGATGACTCATATACACAAAATGATATGGTAGGTAAGTCAGGCTTAGAGCAGTACTATGAGAGCTATCTGCGAGGCAAAAACGGTGAAAAACAGGTCTATGTAAACAATGTCGGTAAGATAAACGAGGTAATAAGTCAGGAGAATCCTGTTTCCGGAAATGATGTCTACTTAAGTATTGACATCAAGCTGCAGGAAGCCACATACAAGCTGTTAGAGCAGGAGATAGCCGGAATTGTTTACTCCAAAATAAAATCCGGTGAAATACCTATAAGTGATGTTTACTTTGCACTGATCAACAACAATGTAGTTGACCTGACACATTTCAATGCATCAGATGCATCAGCAACTGAGCAGGCTATATACAATTCCTTCAGCGGTCAGCTGCAGGATGCATTATCCACTATTGACGGAGAGCTTGAAAGTGGTACTTCAGGCACTGCTTCCATGTCGGAGCAGACACTTGATTATTTTACATGTGTTATGTCAGTGCTAAACGATGATGGACTGCTGTTGAGCAAACAGATAGATACCTCTGATTCCACATATGCCTCATGGAAGGCTGGCACACTCTCACCGCGTGATTATCTCAAATACTGCATTTCAAAGCAGTGGATAGACATAACAAAGCTTGATGTGGACCAGAAGTATGCTGATTCAAGCGAGATTTACACAGCACTCTGCTCGTATATCAGGGATGCCATGACTGACAATAAAGACTTTGCCAAAATTATATACAAATATATGGTAAATTCCGGGGCGGTCACTGGACAGCAGCTGTGCCTTCTGCTTTTTGACCAGGGTGTACTCGATTATGACGATGCAACAGTAAGCAACATTGCCAATGGCTCCATCAGTCCATATGCATTTCTTATGGACAAAATAAACAATATAGAGATAACACCTGCACAGCTTGCCCTTGACCCATGTACAGGCTCCTGTGTCATAACTGATGTAAAGACAGGACAGCTAAAGGCTTTAGTCAGCTATCCGGGCTATGACAACAACAAGCTTGCAAACACTGTAGATGCTGATTACTACCAGTCTCTCAGAGAGGACAAGTCTAATCCGCTATGGAATTATGCAACCCAGGAGCAGACTGCACCGGGATCTACCTTCAAGATGGTATCAAGCACCGCAGGTCTTGCCGAGGGAGTCATTGATACTTCGTCAAAGATCAATTGTACCGGAATATTTACAGAAATCAGCAATCAGCCAAAATGCTGGATTTATCCCGGAGCGCATGGTATGGACAATGTATCTGAAGCTTTAAGGGATTCATGTAACGTATTCTTCTACACAACAGGTTTCAGGCTTGCGAGCAAGGACACCGGTTCATATGACGATGAAAACGGTATGAAATACATACAAAAATATGCATCTATATACGGACTGGACCAGAAATCAGGTGTTGAGATAGTAGAAAAGACGCCGTCCATTGCCACACAGTATCCTGTTATGGCAGCTATCGGACAGAGTAATAACAACTTTACGACTATTTCTCTTTCAAGATATGTGACAGCAGTTGCTTCCGGAAAGCTTTATGACTATAAGCTGATGAACAAAATTGTGGATGCAGACGGCAAAACAGTCAAGCAGTATGATTCAAAATCAACCGATATATCAGGCACACTTACTCAAAGCCAGTGGGATGCCATCCATCAGGGAATGCGTATGGTGGTCGAAGACCTGCATGATGTATTTGGCGGCTTTACAGGTGTTGAGGTGTCCGGTAAGACAGGAACAGCACAGCAGGTTGAGACAAGACCAAACCATGCACTGTTTGTAGGATATGCTCCATCAAGCAATCCTAAAATTACAATAGCTACACGTATATCATATGGATACAGCTCACACAATGCTGCAGCTGCATCCAGAAATATAATTTCATATTATTATAATCTGGAGTCACTTGACGATTTACTCGCAGTCAAGGCTGAGGGTGTAAACTCATCAGGCTCAAGTGCCAGAACAGACTAGGAGGTTTATTTTTGTGAGTGAAGCAATAGTTTTCACTTCAGGAAAAGGCGGTGTTGGAAAAACTACGGTTATTTCCAATATCGGAGTTGAACTTTCACAGTTAGATAAAAAAGTCATCATGCTGGATACGGACATGGGACTTCGCAATCTGGACCTGGTAATGGGAATAGAGGACAAGGTCAATTACAATATCCTCGACATCTTAAACCGCTCCTGCCGTATCAGACAGGCAATCATACGCAATAAAAAGTATCCCAATCTATATGTAATTCCTGCAGCACCTTCCATGGATACGCTATGCAGCTATGAGGCACGCTTCAAGATACTTATAGAGGAGCTTAAAGCAAGCTTTGATTATTGTCTGATAGATTCTCCGGCGGGTATCGACAGCGGCTTTTGGTTTTCCGTCTCACCTGCAGACCGTGCGATAGTAGTTACCACACCGCATGTATCTGCCATACACGATGCAAGGCGATGCATAAGCCTGCTCGACAGCGCACATCTTGACGATATATCAGTCATTGTTAATGCATATGACAAGCATATGGTAAGAAGGCATCAGATGATATCAGATAATGATATTACAGCACTTCTTTCTACCAGGATTATTGGCACTATTCCCTATGACAAAAGTGTTATCATTTGCCAGAACAGAGGAATACCTGTCCGTGAGGCCAAAAGCAGGCTTGCTCCTGTATTTGCCCATATATCCGGTCAGATAATCCATTCCTCTGACGATATGAGAGGTGCCGCTGTATGATGCATAAATTTTCCAAAACAGGAGAATACGCCAAGAAAAGGCTTAAAATAGCACTTGCAGAAGATAGGAACACAATATCTGCTTCTGACAATATGGCACAGATTAAAAAAGAAATAAAAAGCGTGATACAAAGACATATGAATATAAACGATGAAGCTTACGAGGTCCGGATTATCATGCGCGACAAAAAATCAATTAATAACCTTTAACAAAATACCTTTTGACCATCATGTCATTAGTATTAGAATTAAGATTACAAAGATAACAGATAGGAAGTAACAAAATGCTCAAACAGTACAGACTAAAGAATTATCACTTTCAATTAGTAGTATACATAATAGCTTTGTCGATTATAGGCATCCTGCTGATAGGCAGTGCCAAGCACTCCGTACAAAGCAAGCAGATAATAGGCTTTGTAATGGGACTGACTATTATGATAGTGCTTTCCCTTATAGATTACACATTTCTGCTCAAATTCGTGTGGATATACTATGCCGGAATGATTGTGCTGCTGTTGCTTGTTCTATTTGCAGGTGATGATGCAAAGGGTGCACAGCGCTGGTTTGAGATCGCAGGTATCAGATTCCAGCCGTCAGAGATTGCGAAAATTATACTTATTTTGTTTTTTGCTTATTTCTTTTCCAGGTTTGAGGATAGTATAAATACAGTAAGAACTCTTGCATTATCTGTAATTTTTGCCGGTATACCTTTATTTCTTATCTTAAAACAGCCGGACAACTCAACAACAATTCTTACTGCATTAATTTTCGCTACCCTCTTGTTTATTAGCGGATTAAGTTATAAAATAATAATGCCGGTACTTGGAGTTTCAGTACCGATAGTTTTGATAGTGATAAGCTATATATATACACATGCCGATGCACTCATCAAAAAAGGCTTTTACCCTGCTACACGTATAATGTCGTGGCTCGACCCGACAAATTACGCTGATACAGCAGCACAGCAAAGGAACTCTATCTGGGCTATAGGCTCAGGACAGTTGTTTGGCAAGGGACTTAACAACTCTGTTGTAACCTCTATGAAGAACACCAACTACATCATAGAGCCTCAAACAGATTTTATATTTGCTGTTGCCGGAGAGGAGCTTGGCTTTATTGGTACAATCAGTATAATAATTCTTTTGCTTCTTATCGTAATTGAGTGTATACTTATAGCAAGGAAGGCAAAGGACACAAGCGGAAAGCTCATATGCTGTGGCATGGGAGCACTTATAGGCTTTCAGGCCTTTATCAATTTGTGCGTAGCCACAGGTCTTATGCCCAATACCGGTATGACTCTTCCCTTTGTCAGTTATGGACTTACGTCACTTGTTTCACTGTACATGGGAATGGGAATTGTTCTGAATGTAGGATTACAGCCGAAGAAATATTCATAGGGAGGTTAGCAATGAACATAGGATTAGTTGCACATGATTCAAAGAAAAAACTGATGCAGAACTTCTGCATAGCATACAGAGGTATCTTAAGCAAAAATAATTTGTACGCCACAGGCACCACAGGACGTCTGATAGAGGAGGTTGCAAACCTCTCAGTGCACAAATATCTTGCAGGACACTTAGGAGGCATCCAGCAGCTTGGAGCACAGATTGAGCACAATGACATAGATCTTGTCATCTTTTTGCGTGATCCATTAAAGCCTAAGCCACACGAGCCTGAGGTAAACAGTATTTTCCGTATTTGTGATGAGCATAATATACCACTTGCCACCAATCTGGCTACAGCAGAGCTGCTCATTTTATCATTGGACAGAGGAGATCTTGACTGGCGTGAGATGTACAAGTAAACAAAGAATTAAACGACTGCTATGTCTGACATGCATAGCAGCGGTTTTTATGACAGGCTGTGGTACAAAGATTGAGAATGCATATGATACTTATTCCACAGATTATATAAATGGATACAGCGGAAGTAATTATTTTGCGTCCAACCTTTGCGTCACAAATGATGTCAATTTTGGTCAGGACAATATGCAGTTTGCAAAAACCGCAGAGGGAGCCGGAGCCTTTAATATAGACACTCATCAGGTGCTGTATAGCCAGAATCTGTTTAAAAAGCTCTATCCTGCAAGCACTACAAAGATTTTAACTGCATACATAATTCTTAAAAACTGTGATTTAAATGCGACAGTCACAGTAAGCCATGACGCTGCAAACCCTGGCCATTCATCATCTGTATGCGGCCTAAAGGAGGGCGATGTCATTACAGTGCAGGACTTATTGTATGGGCTCTTACTTGAGAGTGGCAATGATGCGGCAATAGCACTGGCAGAGTACTGCAGTGGTTCTGTAGAAGAATTTGCCAAGCTGATGAACAGCACTGCAAAAAGTTTTGGTGCCACAAACAGCAGTTTTGTCAACCCAAGCGGTCTTCCTGATGAAAATCATTACACTACCATATATGACATGTACCTCATTTTTTCCAATGCCATATCCTTAGAGAGCTTTGTTGCAATCATCAGTTCACAGACCCATGATGTGGCATATACAAATGCCCAGGGCGCGGCTGTTTCAAAGACCTTTAAGAATACCTGCGGCTATCTGACCGGAGCATATACAGCCCCTGAAAACGTCACAGTGACAGGAGGAAAGACAGGCACTACTGGGGAAGCCGGTCATTGCCTCGTACTGCTAAGCCAGAATGCTAAAAATGAGCGCATCATAAGCATAGTTTACAAGGCAGATGGTAAAAAGGATCTTTATAGCTTCATGAATGAAATACTTAGTGGATTTGCTAATTAAATATTGAGTTTTATGGTTATTTATACTATAATAATATAAAAATACAATTATTTTTTATTAATAATCACAATATTTATCCATAGGAGGAATGAGCCATGATAGAAATTATTTGTGGAGACAAGGGCAAGGGCAAGACAAAAGAGCTGTTAGACAAGGTAAATTCATCAATTAAGGGAAATGAGGGTTCCATAGTTTTTCTTGATAAGAGCCAGAAGCACATGTATGAGCTTAATAACCAGGTTCGACTAATCAATGTTATGGACTATCCTATTGACAATTGTGATGAATTTTTAGGATTTATATGCGGAATCATATCGCAGGATCATGATCTGGAGGAGATGTATTTAGACAGCTTCCTTACAATTGCATCACTTGATGATGAGGGGGATATCACCAAGGCAATCGAAAAGCTTGATATAATCAGCGAGAAGTTTAAGGTGAAGTTCATCTTAAGTGTTTCAAGGAATATTGACAAGTTGCCTGAATGTGCCAAGGCAAAGGTTATCATTTCTTTATAAATGATTAATTAGGGGGATGTGTATTTCACATCCCTTTTTTAAGGAGTAAAATTGTGTCCCGAAAGAATAAAAAAGTACTGAAATATCGCACCGGCTTCAATCTGAATATCGGTTTTATAGTGTTTTTTGTAATAATAATCTATGTGATTTTTCACATATTTACGTATTTCACCTCAAACCCGGTATCTGAATACGAGGTACAACAGGGTACTATAGCGACCAACAACATATATAAGGGCATGATAATCCGCGAGGAAAGTGTAGTGTATGCTGAGGAATCAGGAAACCTCAACTACTTTGTGTCAAACGGCTCAAAGGTTGCAACAAGTGATGTTGTCTACTCTGTTGATACAGATGGCTCCATTGCAACCCAGATTACCGGTGCTCAAAATGATGCTTCCGCCATCACTGACGAGGATGCCGGGAAGATTATCACTGACATAAACAGCTTTTCATCCGGCTACAACAGACGATACTTTTCAAAGGTTTATACCTTCAAAAACGATCTGTCTGCACAGCTGACACAGGTTCTCAGTCAAAATGCACTGACAAGCCTGGCAGATACTATCAGTACTGCTGAGGCTAACAACACCTTCTATACATATAAGCCGACAGCTCCCGGAATAGTCTATTACGGAATAGACGGCTATGAGGATGTCACTACAGACAGCTTCACTATGGATCAGTACAACAACACTAATTATGAAGAGACTGATTTAACCAACAACAGCACCATCAATCAGCTGGATCCTGTTTATAAGCTGATCACAAGTGAAAACTGGAATATACTCATAAATGTTCCTGACAATGTTGCCAAGAGCCTGAATGACAAGTCAGTCATAAAAATCAGATTCTGCGATGATGACTATACAACCACGGTATCGTTCAGCCTTTTGAAGAAGGATGATGCTTTTTTCCTGAAGCTGAATATGAAAAACTCGCTCATCCGCTATATAAATGAGCGTTTTACCAATATAGAGCTCGTGCTTGGAGCAGACACCGGGCTTAAAATACCTAATTCAGCTATAACCAAAAAGGAATTTTTCACTATTCCTAAGGATTATTTCACTGCAAGCGGCGATTCCGATGCTTCATCGCTCATGATAAAGGATAAAAGCAGTGGCTCAGTTAATATAGTCAGTCCAACAATATTCAGCCAGAATGATGACTTTTATTTCGTAGATGATGAATATCTTAAGGACGGCGATATCATTGTAAAGCCTGATTCTTCGTCAACTTACAGGGTGGGAACAGATAAGGACAAGCTCACAGGTGTCTACAATATCAACAAAGGATACGCTGTGTTTAAGCAGATAAAGGTACTTGCATCAAACGATGACTACACAATTGTAGAAGCCAAAACGCCATATGGCATTTCGCTTTATGACCATATAGCCTTGGATGGCAAATCCGTGAAGGAAAATCAGACCATAACCAAATAATTATTGGTAATAAATATTGATAAAATATACAGAAGGGACAGATTTTATGTTAAAAGACAACTTACATCAGGTTCAGCAAAATATAAAGGCCGCATGTGACAGAGCTCACAGAAACTATAGTGATGTCGCACTAATTGCAGTCAGCAAAACCAAACCTGTTGAGATGCTCAGTGAGATATACGATGAGGGCATCCGTGAGTTCGGCGAGAATAAGGTACAGGAAATGTGTGAAAAGATGGAGGTTATGCCAAAAGATATTCACTGGCACATGATTGGGCATCTTCAGACCAACAAGGTGAAGTATATAGTTGGAAAAACTTCACTTATTCACTCTGTAGATTCACTGCATCTGGCAAAGGAGATACAAAAGCAGGCCATAAAGCATGACTGCAGCTGCGACATACTGGTTGAGGTCAATATTGCAGGAGAGGCATCTAAGTTTGGCACATCACGAGATGAGGCTATCTCTTTAGTTGAAGAAATTGCTAAACTGGACCATATCCATATAAAAGGACTTATGACTATAGCACCATTTGTAGATGATCCTGAGGATAACAGACAATACTTTAGAGATATTAAGCAATTATCAGTTGACATAGCACAAAAAAACATAGATAATGTCAGTATGAATGTTCTGTCAATGGGTATGACAGGAGATTACACAGTAGCAATAGAAGAGGGCGCAACAATGGTACGTGTCGGTACCGGAATATTTGGAGAGCGCGACTACAGCAAGGCTAACTGATACTTTGCATATGCTATACACAAAATAAAAATAGAAAAGGAATATAGAAATGAGTTTCATAGATAAGATTCTTGACAAAATGAGTTTAAATTCTGAGGACGATGAGGAGTTCGATAACGAGGATTATTACCTCGATGATGAGGAAGAAGAAGAACTTCCAAGAAATCCTTTCCGCAGAAAAAAAGAGGCTGCTGAAGAGGAAACGGCCATAAAAAGCACAAGGCGTGATACAACACCAAAGGAGAAGCCTGTTAAGACTGCATCCAAGATTACACCAATATCAAAATCATCCAGAAAGCAGGTATCATCAGACATGGAAGTTTGCGTAATAAAACCAAGTTCAATTGAAGACGAAATAGAAATAACAGACACATTACTTAACGGACGTACAGTCGTCATCAACATGGAGGGACTTAATGTCGATGTGGCACAGCGCATCATAGATTTCACATCAGGCTCAGCATATGCCCTGCACGGTAATCTGCAGAAGATATCCAACTTTATCTTCATCGCCACACCACACGGAGTAGATATCTCAGGAGATATCCAGAGTCTCATGGATTCATTTGATCTCCCGGGTTCATCTTATTAAGCGGAGTCTCTAATCAGCTATGAAGAAAAATAAAACAAAAAAACAGATGTGTACAGCAGGCATCATTGCATTGATTCTTGTAGCAATTGACCAGCTTACAAAGTATCTGGCTGTTATAAATCTAAAGCAATCGTCCACGGGTGTGTTTGTTCTCATTCCGGGAGTTTTCGAGTTCAGATACCTGGAAAACCAGAGTGCTGCATTTGGTGTTGATCTGCTTTCAATAATACAGAATATCTTTCATTTTACATATTGGTCTGAGAATCCATTGGCATTTTTGCGTGCCAAAATGATTTTTTTCTCAGTGATTACCATTGCAGTTGTTATACTTTTGTGTGTATGGTATCGCAAAATACCTGTCTCAAAACGTTTTAGACTGCTGAATGTTGTTGTAATACTGTTTGTTGCAGGTGCACTCGGCAATCTGATAGACCGTATTGTAAATAATTATGTGGTTGATTTCTTTTATTTTAGCCTGATTAATTTTCCGATATTCAATGTAGCTGATATATACGTCACTGTAGCAGCATTTATGTTTATCATACTCGGGCTGTTTTACTACAAGGAGGAGGATTTTTCCTTAATCTTCACTGACAAAAAGCATGATGGAAAGCATGAAAATTAGTGCGGTATGCGCTTTTTAAAGTGTGCAATGTAGTTTTAAATAGTTACTAAAATAAAAAAAGAGAAAGCTTCACTATGAATAGAGATACATTTGAAGTCCAGAGTGAACAGGAGGGAGAACGTCTGGATAAATACTTAAGCAGCATTTATCCGGATATTTCTCGCTCCTTTTTTCAACGGATACTAAAAGAAAATCAAATACTGGTCAATGATAAGCCACAGAAAGCAAATTACAGGCTAAAGACTGATGACATAGTAGATGTCACAATTCCTGATGCCGTACAGACACCTATCCTGCCACAGGACATTCCTCTTGACATACTCTATGAGGATGATGACGTACTGGTAGTCAACAAGCCAAAAGGCATGGTTGTACACCCCTCAGCAGGGCATTACAGCGATACTCTTGTAAATGCCATAATGTACCACTGCAAGGACTCTTTAAGTGGCATAAACGGCGAAATACGGCCTGGTATAGTGCATCGCATAGACATGGACACCACCGGCTCCCTTATTGTCTGCAAGAATGATGAAAGCCATATAAAGATATCAGAACAGATAAAGGACCATAGCTGCAACCGTATATATGTAGGCATTGTCTGCGGCAATGTAAAGGATGATGAGGGCACCATAGAGGGCGCCATAGGCAGGAATCCCAATGACCGCAAGAAAATGGCGATCAATGAGAAGAATGGCAAGCCGGCCGTCACACATTATAAGGTGCTTGAACGCTTTGGTGACTACACATATATGCAGTTTAAGCTTGAGACCGGCAGAACACACCAGATACGCGTGCATATGGCAAGTATTAATCATCCCTTGCTTGGAGATATGCTGTATTCCAGCTATTCCCCGACAAAAAACCGGTTTAAAGGCCTTGAAGGACAGTGCCTGCATGCTAAAACTATAGGGTTTGTTCATCCAAAAACCGGCGAATACATGGAATTTGATGCACCTTTACCAAAATACTTTGCCAATTTGCTTGAAGTGTTATATAATATAAATAACAAATAAATTGAATTATCACATAGTGATATAGTATTAATTATTTATATAAGGGGGTCTGAATTATGGGATCAAACGAAATTTACACAATAGGAAGAGAATTTGGAAGCCTCGGAAAACAGGTCGGACAAGATTTAGCTAAAAGACTTGGAATTAAATTTTATGATAAAGAGCTCTTACAGAAGGCAGCTAAGGAATCAGGACTTTGCGAGGAAATATTTGAGTCGCATGACGAAAAGCCTACAAACAGCTTTTTATATTCGCTGGTCATGGACACCTACACAGGTGGCTCTTATTCCACAGCACCGTTTCTTGATATGCCTCTGAATCACAAGGTATTTTTAGCACAGTTTGATGCTATCAAAAAGATTGCGGCAAATGAATCCTGTGTTATTGTAGGCCGCTGTGCAGATTATGCTTTAGCAGACGAGCCGCATTGTCTCAATATCTTCATACGTTCCAACATGGACGACAGAATTAAAAGAATCAGTGAAAGACTCAATGTCCCGGAGAACAAGGCTAAGGACATAATTAAGAAAAAAGATAAAGAGCGCTCAAGCTATTACAATTACTACACCAGTAAAAAATGGGGAGACGCAAGAAGCTATGATTTGTGCCTGAACACAAGCCAGATATCAGTTGAGGACTCAATCGAGCTGATACTTAAATACAGGGAATGCATGAGAAATCACAATAAATAATTGCATAATAAATAATTGTATTGTTGTATAGAAAGCTATGGATTTAAAGCCATCGGAACTGATGCAAATAGAGGTTTCGGTGGCTTATTCTTGTATTATTATAAAAGGTATCATCGAAGAATGCATCGATGATACCTTTTGACCCTTTAATCATAATATTGTTGTACGTATCGAAATTGCAGGTATTATGCAAAAAATAAGCAGATATATGTTTTTGTTGCAGTACCTTAGTACTTTTATAAGGTCATTTATTCGTTAAACTTAGATTTAGCGAATAAATGTGTGCCGCTAAAAAATAGTACCGCTCCGCTTGCGGTACATTAAATTGATTAAACAATTATCATAATACTCATTTTTTAGAATCTGTCAATACCACGAATAAATGTTTGTTAGATTTTACCAATTTAAACATATAGGATCATATGATAAAATTGTTACAGTTCAACAAATTATCATTCTAAAAAAGGGAGCTGCAACGATGAGTAAAATATATCATATAAAACCAAAAGACAACCGGAAAAAACAAAAAGAACCATTATGGAAATACATATTTGTGATTGCAATAGTTATTTTTTTGCTTATGCTCCGTGACCACAGAATAGATTTATCCGGGCTTTATAATTTTATTTTAAGTACAAAAGGAATTTTAAACAGATAAAAAAATGATGCAGACGAATCATATTATCAATATCACTTTTAAAAACGATACAAAAGGATATTGAATCATAGAGAAAGTAAAGGCCGTTTTCTGTCCGTTGGACGTCTGCTCTCCTACCCCTCTTAAGATAATCATAAAATATAATCTATGAGGGGATAACCGAGCAGAACGGACAGACGGCCACATATAAAATCTAATTTCAATCAAAAGGTAAATCTTCCAACGTATCATCAAACATCATCAAGCCATTAGAATCAGTGTAATCAAAATGAAAAAAAACGCTCATATGACTTAATAAATCATCAAGTATATTTAGATCATACTCATAGACAGTATAGTTTGTATTGCTGATATAAGGCATGATACGCATCTTAGTAGCTCTGTCAAGCTCATCCAATAAGTCCTGGTACTCTATCCCATTTTCTCGAAGTCGTATAATTGATTTAACCAATAATCTACGACTAGCACTAATGTTAGACAAATCGGCAGCATTACCGGAATCAGATATATATAATTTTTCAAAAGACAAAGCACAATTTCTAACACATGTATGCTCCACTCGAGTAATAATAACATCTATCTTCTGTTCCTTTCCCTTATCATAAATTTTACAATATCCGTTTTTATTACGCTGGCCCCGGTATTTTGTACCCTTATAAAGTCCCTTCTCTTTACGTGATGAAAAAATCTGTATATCGTCAACAGACTTCCCCGGAAAATCAATAGCATAATCGTACTTATCAAGATTACCTGATGAACAGTAATGTTCGATAAAATCAATTATACGTTTAAATGAATCCTTTTTAAAATGCTTGTTAGGATTTACTTCCAGTTGAAATTTTGGTAACAATTCAAATTTCTTAGAATCTTCTAGCCACATCCCATATTTACCAAGTTTAAGATATATTCCATCATCAAAATGGATTATATTATTAAAATATGAATACCGTGAACACCTTGAAACGTTTAACTTTTCCCAATAATTTGATGAACAATCAGAAATCATTTTAATATGTCCTAATGCAAAATCTAAAGTACAAGTTAAAAAATAAGTAATAATAACATTATCTATCGAATGAATATTATTATACTTATCTTCTTTGCAATAATAATATTCCATAGAATCTCCCTATTAAAAAATATATTAATGTGTTCAAAAATGAAACAAAATCCACCCATTGGAATAGGTGGATTTTGAATTTTTCCCACCATGATTATTAAGTTGTAAATTATTATGGTACCATTCCTAGCAGCTAGCGCAGGTCTGCCCGAGCTCCCAGACCAATCCGTCAGTGACATCCACCGAGGATGTCTTAAACCCCTCCGGACAAGGACGGATTAGAGTCACCCCCACCCCCTCGAAGGGGAGTAAAAAAAATGATGCAGACGAATCACAATAGCCTTGTAAAGCAATTACATAAGACCAAAAAAAATGGTCACCCACGCAATTACGAACTTGACAGCATGAACCCGCACAGAAGCTATTCTGTCTGCGCCTGGTCGCTTGAAAAAACAGCAGACCAGGAGCAGAAAGCCTATCATCTGTGCCCCTACTGTCAAGCCCGAAGTGCGAGGGTGTCACGCGGCAAGGGAACCCCCGAACCCCTCTCCGCATAACACCCATGCACTAACAATCAGGGACAGTAAAAAGCGCATATGTGTCATATATGTCAGCATATTTTTTTCGATACATGTAAAATTCACTGCCAACCTTTTCTTTCATCGGATACCACACTTTAACAGCCACAAAGAGCTTTCCACCGCAGAATGCAGAAATCAATTTACCCTGAATACCAAAATTAGAAACTTTTCTATGAATCCACTCATACTCTATCAGGCTTCTAATCTGTCTGTCTAACATCCTATCAAATTGAGCCACCAGGACCACTTCATATCCTAATTTTCGATGCTGAGTAAAAAAAGCACACCACTGCGCACGGTTTTTCTGCCCCCAATCACGAGAATTAAAAAGTATCTGACACTCATCAATGACAAGTAATATTTCACCCTCTTTTACTCTTCTACCCTTAATTTGACTGTAATATTGACTAAATTTAATAAGCTTATCCGGAGTAAGTTCGCTATTATCCATATAAATATAAAAGCCCTTACGCTTTTTTATGGAGCTGAAATTAGTTGAAAAATTGCCAATTATTGGCGCATCCTTAAACTGCATCCAATGATATAAACGAGTAGCCAAGTGCAAAGACTTACCTGCGCCCGGAGTCCCTGAATACAATGTAATCATTTAAAAAATACCCCCCTTACTTTCCAACTGAAGTTAATCCGCTGGTAGAGCTATTAGAAGATACAGCATTCATACACTTTTGGATAAACTCCCAAAGAAAATATTGCAAAACACAAGCAACCCACAGTTCTAATACAGATATAACCTCTTTTACAGGCAAAAACCAATTAATATACTTCATATATGATTGAAGTGCAGACAACACCCCACCATTAAGATAAGACTTAAAAGGACTATCAGGAAGAAAATTACAAGCAACTGCAAGAATAATTAAAATCAAACTATTAATAACTAACTGACTAATTAACGCATATACAACTTTAGACATAAAAATCACCTCACTAATTCTTAACTTGCCAACCTATCAATTTACGAGTCCCAAGAATTAAACCAATTAAAAAAAGAATTAAAACCCCTGACCTGAAAATTGGAATATATTTATCAAACATAGACAAATCAACACTAAATTCATAATCCTTATTTGTCCCGGGAATTTTAAAAGTAAAATCCCACTTAGGAGCTTCCGCAGCTTCATTAGAGCCAAAAGATTTAAAACAATCCACTAAATCAAAAGGTATACAAAATGGAAATTTACCACTTAAATCTTTCAATTTATCCGAAACACCTTGGGGAAGAACAGCCGGAATCTCCGGTAACTCTGGTTCCGGCTTAGGTTCCGGTTTAGGTTCCGGTTCCGGATCAGGAGTCGGATCGACAGGCAAATCTTTTATGATGTCAATAATATCAGGCCAAGGTATTGTACCGCCAATAACACCATCCATAATACCCGGTAAATCAGTAACCCCCGGAATCTCTTTAGGAATAGCAATATCCCCCGGAATCGGTAAAGAATCAACATCATCCCACGGCTTCACATCCGGTTTATCAATGTCCCAAGAATTTGGCCAACCAACCAAATCAAAAGCCCAATCTTTCCCAGCTACATCAGGAATATCAATATTAGGGAAAAAAGCTCTATCATTAATCAAAGACGAAAAAATATCCCAAAAAGAACCATCTTTAGTCAATGCAGATAAAGAATCTATAATTTTAGAATTAACACGCATACTAGGCAAACTTGACTCAAAATAAAAAGACTTTAAATTAATAGAGCTTGTCCAATTAGTAACATGATAATAAATCCCATTAAAAAACTCAGTAGCATTAGAAAATTTAAAAGGTGCAGTTTCCAAACAATAAGCATTATATGTAGAATCAGAATTTTGACAAAAAACATTAAAGCAATAAAAACTACCTTGACTAACATCGCTTGAAGTAACCCTATATGCATCATTACCATAAGCAGTATTAGTATACGGTTTCCCATAAGAATCATAAGAGCCCATTTTAAAATATAAATTATATGTTTGATTTAATTCTAAACAATTAGATGCATAATGACCAAAATCAAAAGTATTATACAAACTCATATCCGAACAAACGCCACTAGATAAATAAGAATTAACTATATCTAATACAGAACTTTTTACATCTCCGGCTACATATTTAGCAGCATCAAAATCCTGAGTTAATATATCATTAAACTCACGCTTAAACGTATCTATATCTTCGCTAAAACCATTAGAAACATACCATTGCTCGAAAGTATCACCAAAAAACTCTTGGCAAAAATCCATAGCAAATTGACCAGTTTTATCAAATACTTTACCTTCAGAAATAGCCTCAGGCGCTACAGATATACCAAGATACAGCAATATCCAATTCAATATAGTATTGGACGATTCATTTACAACCCACGAAAAAGCCACATCAGCAGCATATACATGTGTTGTGTTATAAGGCATAGCCAAAGCAATAAAGAACGTTACAGAGCCTAATAACAAGGCTGTAGCACGTTTTTTTAATTTATTCATAGGACTTACCCCCTTTACTAAAAAAATAAGGGAGAGGGCATCTCTGCCCACTCCCTGGAGTGGTAAACAAAATTACTAGGCCTGAGCAGTAAGCTTCTTGAATACCTTGATGCCGATTGTTACGGCAAGTACTGTTCCAATGATGCCGAGTGCATAAGGCGCACATGTAGTGATCATTGAAGTAACATTAGTCTGAACATTGCCAAATGCAGTGCTCATAGCTGTTGAAATACTCTCCATATCCATTAACCCTATTCCTTTCCGGCCTGATGTTGCTAGGCCATTTTAAACCATTTAATTATACTATAAATCGCAAAGCCGAAGCCCCACGATATAAAGCCAATGCTAAATCCGGTTGCAATCCCAATTATGCCAACCTCAAAAAAATTGTTGAAAATCTCATTATTAATCAAGTATGCCACCTCGAACTAAATACACGAAAAACGAAAAGACCAACCAAACAACCAAGAAGAAACACACCCACTAGACCAAGTGCGATATAATCACTATTAAATTGATTATCAGACGATTGAGTCTCCGGAGCAGTCTCTGAAACTGTCTCTGTATTATATATACTATCTTCACTCATTATATCTCCTTTTTAGGGGAGCTGCCGAACCGAAGTCCGGCAACCATGTTATTATGTAAAGTACCAAAAGGTAATTCACGCTAATTCTTGAAAGGAACTATGCAGATCTCCTCCAGGATCGGTATATTACGCTGGTTCTTAAAGTCAAAGCCAAGCGAATACATAGCCTTAAATCTTTCACCCGGTTTTGGTACCGTAATATTCTTGTAGGTAAACAAGTGATTGCACTTAACACCGGAACAATTCTTTTCAGAATCATCAAAAGACTCACTGTAATATATATTAGTTCCTTTTTTTCCATCCTTCTCGAAAGTCTGAACACCTAAACACTCAAATACTTTAATCATTTTTAATCCTCCTGACCATAAAAATTCAATCTTCAAAATTAAAATCAATATTGTTTCGACTACAAAAAAATAAAACAAAACATTCTAAATCAGATATATATATATCTTTACTTGCTTCCAACTGATAACCTAATTCCCGGTGTATTTCATCGTCATAATCATCGCCACGCTCCAAACAAGCAGTATAACAAGTATTCTGATAATTAGTTTCATAATTTTTTACATTTTTACGATCCCTAATTATATTTTTAAAAAAATTTGAATAATATTCTTTATTTTCCATGTGAATCACCCTATAAAAAAAACCGCGGAATAAATTAGTTACTTTACATAGCCCCCTTACTGGTACTTAAACCAAGACTATTTAACCAATTTAATCCGCGAAAAAATATCGTCATTTATTCGCCAAACCTTCTATTTAGCAAATAGTTGATAACCAATCGTCCTCCGACTGGAGAATGAATGTCGGACGATATCAACTACCACTTCCCTGATTTTCTCCTTGCGAACCAGTCGAAAAACGTTTTCGCTAAACATGCCGTAGATTTAGCGAATAAATGTGTACCGCTAAAAAATAGTACCGCTCCGCTTGCAGTCTCTCAATACAGGAGGTAACTTATGAGTAAAATTTATCATATAAAACCCAAAAACCAGACAAAGCCCCCCAAAGATCCTGTTTGGAAATATATTTTGGTAATTGCATTAGTAATAATTTTCCTTTTAATACGTGACCATAGAATAGATTTATCAGGCCTTTATGATTTCATTATGAGTACAAGAGGAATCTTGAATAGATAACACCTGTTTTGTATACATAAGAAAATTATCGTGTTATAATCTCAATAATAAAATTTAAAAAGATTTACACTTGGAGGAAAAATATGAACTATAAAGAATGTATCGAAAATGCCAGACCACGTCTTGGAAAATACTGCAAGGCATGTCCTGAATGCAACGGCCGCGCATGCAAAAACCAGATGCCCGGTCCCGGCTCAAAGGGCATCGGAGACACAGCCGTACGCAACTACGACAAATGGAAACAAATCCGTGTAAACATGGACACTATTGCCGAAAATAAGCCTGTAGACACCTCTCTCACACTCTTTGGCCGTACTTTTAAATATCCGGTATTTGCAGGTCCTGTCGGTGCGGTACAGCTGCACTACGGAGACTGTCTGGATGATGTAACATACAACGATATCCTCGTGTCAGCCTGTGCAAAGAACGGCATTGCAGCTTTCACAGGCGACGGAACTGACCCAAATGTCATGGTTGCAGCCACCAAGGCTATCAAAAATGCTGATGGTGCAGGAATACCTACCGTAAAGCCATGGAACATTGAGACCATACGTGAGAAAATGGAACTGGTACATGAATCAGGCGCATTTGCAGTAGCTATGGATATCGATGCAGCCGGTCTTCCATTCCTCAAAAATCTTGATCCGCCAGCCGGAAGCAAAACAGTTTCAGAGCTTTGCGATATCATACAGATGGCCGGAACCCCATTTATTGTAAAGGGAATTATGACCGTAAAGGGTGCGCTTAAAGCAAAAGAGGCAGGCGCAAGCGCTATTATTGTATCAAATCACGGTGGACGTGTGCTGGATCAGTGTCCTGCCACTGCTGAGGTGCTTGAAAGCATCGTAAAGGCTCTTGAAGGCTCAGGCATTAAGATTCTTGTAGATGGTGGCATCAGAAGCGGCACAGACGTCTTTAAAGCCCTTGCACTGGGTGCAGACGGAGTTCTTATCGCAAGACCGTTTGTAACGGCTGTATACGGCGGTAAGGCCGATGGTGTACGTGCATACATAGACAAAATCGGTACAGAGCTTGAAGACACCATGAAGATGTGTGGTGTATCATCACTTGATGAAATCACAAGGGACTGTGTGATGACCTTCTAGTTTAAAAACAAGCTTCATGACTTTTCGTTTTTATATAAATTCTTCAAATAAAAGCACCATAACCGGCATCGTCACTACAGCACAAAGTGTTGTCACTACATTTATTGCGCTGGCATACCTTGAATCATTGCCATACACCTGACACATCTGTGTGACAGTCGATGCCGAAGGCGTAATAACCGCCAAGAAAACAATAAGCATAATCTTTGGCGCATCTGCAGAAAGATATGCCATATGGCTGATCTTAATAAGAATAAGCGATATCAACGGAACCAGAAGCATCCTGAGAAAGGTAACAAAATACACCCTTCTGTTGGCAAAAACCTTCTTCAAATCCATCCCTGCAAAAAGCATTCCTGTCACAATCATGCTTGCAGGTCCAATCATACTGCCGACAGAACCGATTGTGTCATTAATAAGCTGCGGCAGATGAATCCTTGTAAAGAAAAGCACCACACCTATTACGATGGAAATCATATTGATATTAAGGACAATCTTTCGCCAGTCATAGGAGCTTTCACGGCTTATAATCTTTTTGCAGTGAGTCCACAAAAATACCAGCTGCACACTCATGAAAGCACAGCCGTAAAGCACCCACTCCTGCCCCAGTATAAATGTCACAATCGGAACAATCAAATTGCCTGAATTTGAATAATAAACTGATGCGACCTCCACCTCATTCATATGGAAAAGCCTGCCCATAGCAGAAATGATAAACAGCAAAACTAACTGCAAAATCACCGATGCCGCAAATGCAATCAAAAGACCTCTCACTGTTTTTGAAGTGTAATCCACCTGAAAGGCATTGATAATAACACACGGTATAATCAGATACAGCACAATCTTTGATAAAACCTTGCTGTCCTCATCCTTCACAATACCTGCTTTCACGATAATAAAACCCATTAAAATCATGATAAAAAGCTCTATTATCTGTTCCATTAAAAGTATACTGATATGCATAAAAATCATCTCCTGCTCTAAATATCTATGTCTTAAAAGGCATGCATATCTAATTCATAATTTATAAATCTATAATCTCGTAGTCCACTTTGAACAATCCCACACATCCGTCGCAAGCCCATCATAGAAATCCGGCTCGTGGCATACCATCAGTATGCTTCCCTTGTACTCCTTTAAGGCACGCTTCAGCTCATCCTTAGCATCCACATCCAGATGGTTGGTAGGCTCATCCAGAAGCAGAATATTTGTCTCTCTGTTTATCAGCTTGCACAGGCGTACCTTTGCCTGTTCACCACCGCTTAACACACGCACCTGGCTTTCAATATGCTTTGTGGTCAGGCCACACTTGGCAAGCGCGCTTCGCACCTCGTACTGCGAAAATGCAGGAAACTCGTTCCATATCTCCTCAATACATGTGGTTGTAACCGACTGATCCATCTCCTGCTCAAAGTACCCTATTTCCAGATAATCTCCAAGTGTAACACTTCCTGAAAGCGGCTTTATCAGCCCAAGAATACTCTTAAGCAATGTCGTCTTTCCGATGCCGTTTGCGCCGGTAAGTACAATCTTTTGTCCTCTTTCCATCTCAAGGTCGAGAGCAGATGAAAGCGGATCATCATAGCCAATGACCAATCCATTTGTCTGGAAAATATACCGCCCCGGAGTACGCGCTGTCTTAAAGTTAAACTCCGGCTTTGGCTTTTCAGCAGCAAGCTCAATAACATCCATCTTGTCAAGCTTCTTCTGACGTGACATCGCCATATTCCTTGTAGCGACACGCGCCTTATTTCTAGCCACAAAATCCTTCAGCTCTTTAATCTCCTGCTGCTGTTTGTTGTACGCAGCCTCAAGCTGGGCTTTCTTCATCTCATAGACTTCCATAAACTTGTCATAGTCCCCGACATACCTGTCGAGCTTCTTGTTGTCCATGTGATAGATGAGATTTACCACGCTGTTTAGAAACGGTATGTCGTGAGAAATAAGAATAAACGCATTCTCATAATCATTAAGATATCGCTTAAGCCACTCAATATGCTCCACATCCAGATAGTTGGTAGGCTCATCCAAAAGCAGAATATCCGGCTTCTCCAAGAGGAGCTTTCCCATCAGCACTTTGGTTCTCTGACCACCACTTAAATCGGTGACATCCTTATCAAGCCCCAGGTCTAAAAGTCCAAGAGCCCTTGCAACCTCCTCAACCTTTGCATCAATCATATAGAAATCATGCATGGTAAGCATGTCCTGAATCGTGCCGGCTTCCTCCATCAGCTTATTCATCTCGTCCTCGTCCACATCGCCAAGACGCGCATATATGTCGTTCATCTCATTTTCCATATCATAAAGGAAATCAAATGCAGAGGAAAGAACGGAGCCGATAGTCATACCCTTTTCAAGCGCTGTGTGCTGGTCGAGATAACCCACACGCACCTTCTTTGCCCACTCTATTTTGCCCTCATCAGGCATAAGCCTGCCTGTGATAATATTCATAAAAGTCGATTTTCCCTCACCGTTTGCACCGACAAGCCCTATGTGCTCGCCCTTCAACAGTCTGAAGGAAACATCCTCAAAAATAGCACGGTCGCCAAAACCATGGCTTAGGTGCTCTACGTTTAAAATACTCATGTATACCTCTCTTCAAGATTTTATTTCCCCAATATGGCACTTTCTTCAAGATTTAGTCAGCAAGCTCATATTGTTTTGCCAATCTGTTAAGCTCATCATGAACCTCTTTCACCAGATTCTCCGGGCCTATTATCTTAAAATTATCCCCCATAGCCATAATCCAATGAATAAAAAGCTTGTTATCAGCTACCTTCACAAAAACACGCGAATGAGCTTCATCCTTCTTTAAGATTGTCACATCGGTTCCAAACCTGTCAATCAGGACACCTATAGCGCTGTTTTTGCACAGTATCTCAGCCTTAATCTCTTCTCCATTGTACATACCAAACTTCGATTTGCCATAAGAAGCAATATCGAGTTTTTTAAGCTTCTCCCTGCCCTCACGGACTTTATTTTCAATCAGGATATTCTTCATCTTATCTACACGGTAATGATGAATCTCCTTTACCTGTGTATCATGGTCATATCCAATCAGATAGTAATTGCCATCATTCCACAGCAATCCCCATGGACTGACATGATATCTGGCGCCGTCATGCTTCACCTCAAGCTCTTTTTTCGTATTCCACCGGCAATATTGAAACGAAAGACTTGAATTATTTGCAATTGCATTGTGTATGGCATCGACATTTTTCATGATGTCGCTATTCATGGTTTTCACTCTTCCGGCAACATATACCTGACGCTGCAGAGTGGCAGCCTCCTGTCTGCTTGTAAGACTCTCCAGCTTCTTAATAAGCTCATTGGATTTCTCCTCAGTGATGAACTTGGCAGCCGCGACAGAATCCACCAAAAGCTTAAGCTCCGCCAGCTCAAATGCCCTGCCTATCACCTTATAATGGACAGTCCTGCCATACTGCGTCTTTTGGGTTTTGATACCAAAATCATTCAGCTGTGCTATATCATCATACAGACTTTTTCTCGCGGCCGTGACATCGTATGCATGCAGCTTATTTAAAATCTCATCAAGCGTAATATCATGGTTAGCATCAGTATTATCCAAAAGAATTTTGGCCAGATACAAAAGCTTTAGCTTTTGATTGCTCCTGGGTTCCTTAGATTGCTTCTCGGCAGTCAGCTCATTGTTTTCCGCTTCACTCATATACACTTATCTTCCCATCAATTTGTATTGTAACTATTCAGAATCACACCACGCACATTTGCAAAACCGCACGATACTTGTCACTTGATTATTGCAGCAAGTTTTTCACCACACATCACACCGAGTATACATCCTAAACAGCTCAACAACACATATCCGCCCCCAAGCAGGCAGTGATTATGTTCAAACAGATTATAGGATTCCAGCGAAAATGTAGAAAACTACGTTGGTGATTAAAGTCAAAAAAGGAAACTCAGTTTTTAAAGGTATAAGGCTGATGGCATATCTGGCTATTGCACCTACGGCGCCACCCAATGCTACAAATAAAAAATTCATGGTGGTTATCTACTATATGTAAAATACACGATTCTCTTTTCTCGGAATCACGTCAGGATAATCTCCATCGACATATCCAAGAGCACAATGTCCGATTCCCTCATACTCATCCTCAATACCGAGTGATTTGAGAAGCTCCTTGCCCCAGTCAGACTCAAACTCTTCCTTCGCGCGGTGAATCCAGCAGCTTCCTACACCCAGATCATGTGCTGCAAGCATCAGGTTTCCCATCACAAGACTGCCATCATAGACATGTGTAGGCCAGTCCTTCTTTCCAAGAACTATAAGAATAACCGGCGCACCGTAAAATGGATCAGTATTACTTCCCATTATGTCGGCATTTTTCTTAGCGATTTCATCCCTTATTTCCTTGTTTGTCACCTGAATAATAATGGTGTTCTGTGCACCTCTGCCGCTTGCCGCAAATGTTCCGGCCTCAATTATCCGGTCAAGAATGTCCTGCGGAATCATGTCCGGTTTGAATTTGCGAATACTTCTTCTGGTTTTCATTTCTTCTAATACTTTGCTCATGATTTTGGTCCTCCTATTAATTCAAAAAAGTTATCTTAAAATAATCATATATTCCCTCCAATTACTATCTACAACAGTAGAAATCATTCTATATTACTTAACCTCTTATATGTAATGAGATGAGCGGATCTACAACAGTAGAAATTATTCTATATTACTTAACTGAAACAGACTTTTGGGATTTAAAGGAAAGATCTACAACAGTAGAAATTATTCTATATTACTTAACGAAGATCGTACTTCTAAATACGATGATATCTACAACAGTAGAAATTATTCTATATTACTTAACAATAAGTACCGCCCACCAAATCTCCGAATCTACAACAGTAGAAATTATTCTATATTACTTAACCATATATACCCCCTTTAATTAATTGTATCTACAACAGTAGAAATTATTCTATATTACTTAACCACATTAGATTTATTGGAGGAAATATGGATCTACAACAGTAGAAATTATTCTATATTACTTAACCACTTGCCGTAATCAGTATCAAGTTTGATCTACAACAGTAGAAATTATTCTATATTACTTAACTATTTGCTTAACTGTCAGCTCCGACATTCATCTACAACAGTAGAAATTATTCTATATTACTTAACAGTGGACAACACACAGATGGCGATCAATCTACAACAGTAGAAATTATTCTATATTACTTAACTTTTTTACAAGCCAGCCATTTTTGTAATCTACAACAGTAGAAATTATTCTATATTACTTAACCTTAATAATTGCAAAATATAGCCGGGTGATCTACAACAGTAGAAATTATTCTATATTACTTAACTAGTAGCCTAAATCCATAAAGTCTGTATCTACAACAGTAGAAATTATTCTATATTACTTAACTCCAAATTTGTGTATTTGCACAATTTTTTGGAGCCAAGCAACTTTATTTTTATTATTTTATATAACATTTGCACAATATATGTTAAGTAATATAGATTATTATAAAATTAAGGTCCAGGTTTGCATTACGTTATGATGAAAAAATCATTTTCTTCATTTTTGGCATAACCATATCTTAGAACTTCACAGCTTGATGACATTTTGAAAATATATACACTATCTGATTGTGAAAATCGTTTTTCAAATGTGTTCGTCAAATCGTTAACTATATTATCAACAATTCTTTTACTGTTGTCAATCTCAAATACTGAATATTGAATTCGATGTCCAAATCTTGACAGATATTTAGCAAAACTGGTTCGTAATTTGTCATTTGAAATAATTATCAAATCATCCATTATAAATACCTTTTATTTTGAATAAAGTCAAACCAGTCCTTATTGGAAATTTTAAGTTTATCTCTTGAAAACTTACCGTCTTCTTTCCAATTCTCTGTAATTTGTTTGATTTCATACAAACCTTTTAGAGCTATACAATATGCACCATTAGCATCTGCGTCTTTAGGTAACGCATCTCCTGCTTTAGCTGAATCATAAAATATATTATTTTCATTAAGCACCGGAGAAATCAAACGGTCATAATTCCTGTCTTCTAATTCACTTAAACTGTTTCTCATTTGTACAGTCAATTTAAAAATCTCAAATATGTGTTGTACGATTTCATAATCAATAATATCCTGCCTCAGATCATGACCATCTCTCCAATTTATATCTGTCATTTCGAGTGTTTTTTCCATATCTTTTGTTATATCAATTGTATCCGATTCATTTGAGAACCTGCCATTGACAAATCTTCTTTTTATCCTAACTCCGTATGTATATACACTCCAGTTTGACTTTGACATAACAGTATTTTGCGTAATAAAGTTATTATAATCAAATGTAAAACAAAACAGATTTTTATCTGAATCATATCTGATACTGTCAAATTTTTTTATAAATTCTCTCTTTGCATCAACTGTTAAATCTTTAAATTTGAATATATTTACAAATCCGGTTGTAGGATCTATTTTTGATGTATAGGCAGCAGGTACGTAAAATATACAGCCACACTGATGACCGACATTTTTAAGTTTTTCAGGAATATATGTAAGCTGGTATCCCTTTAGAAGACCACCATTTTCAGTTATGGATATATCTTTAAATACCAGATAGTTGAGTTTGTTGATAAGCATTGTCTCAAACTTCTGGTAAACCTGTCGCTCAACCTTGAAACGACCTTTTTTAAATCCGTAGCTTAAATCCTCCATTGCAATTATGGCATTATATTTAATAACCATCTTTGAAATTTCATGAATTACAAGAGATAAATAGCCTTCTTTAATTTCTTTTATTTTGCCGATTTCTTTCCATTCTTTTCGTGCGATTTGTCGCGCCCCCTCCTGCTGCTTGAGCTTAATCTGATAATCATATCCATTAACAATGTTAAACGATTTTTGTTCAACAATATTTCCACAAGTATCAATTACTGAAACATATATCAGGTTTCTTTCACCACGATCAATGCCTATTACATGCAAATCCTTTTCTTTAGCAATATATTGTAATATTCTGTCATTAATAAAGCTTGTCTTATTGGCTTTAAAATTGATTGTAATAGGCATATGAAGAAAATATTTATCATATGTATATCTATAATCTTTTACTATGTTTGTAGCAGCCTCATGATGACCTACTACATTCTTAAGCTTAGCTGCTTCATCCGAAAGTTCTTTATCACTTTTATCATTGAAATATTTATAAAGCTCCTGATATATATTTTCCGGTATGGTTTTCCTGACTATCTGGATATTTCCAAATTGATCTTTTTCCTCTGCTTCATATGTTCTATTAACAAGAATAGAGCCTTTTTTATGAATTATAGGATTCTTTATGCTTGATTTTCTAAAGAAGATTTCCGCTTCACCGTTTAATTTCAGTACAATATCCTTTAAATTCTCTTCACTAAACAAATTCTTCAAATACATAGTATGAAGATTATCATTTCCGCTACTTTTCTTGGAAAAATCTTTGTTATATATTTGGAATAAATATAACTGTCCTTTTTCCTGCAACAAATCAATATCCTTTTCGCTGATATATGTCCAGTCGATTTTATAACCTTGTAATTCGACTTCTCTGTAAAATCCGCTGATATCTTCATATGTGGAGGTGTCAGAAAAATCAAAGCCAAAATTCTTCCATTCAGGATGTATAGCTATACAGTTCTTAAAATAATCAATCAAATCGTGACAAAACGTTATATCAAAATCCTTAGAGGATTTAAGATGCTTGTTTTGTTTATAGCCCTCCAATATATAGGCAGACGGCTTATATGTTTCCACTCCGGTTTTTGAAGAGAGGAATACCTTGGGGATCATTTTATTTGGTCCTGGCAGAAGATTATAAATCATCTTCTTATAATCCCCTTTATTTTCTGATGTATTACCTTCAATTATCTTTTTGTCAGGCTTATTTTTTGCATTAAATATTCCTAAATAGTACAAATTATCACGCATGAGAATAATTGCATTATTACTATATTCTTTACTTTTACTCCATCCATCCGCTAGTGTAGGAATACCAAAATTCAATTTAATTTTTTTTGTACTATATGGCTTCTGCGTTACATAATTACGCACAAGATTATACAATGAAATTACCGGATATATTTCGTCATATATCTCTTCTAACTCCGCATAAAAATTATTATCTTTATCTACCAGCTCCTCTGTCATGAAAACCGAACACCAATGAAAAGCATTCATTATTACATCTAGAACATTTTTTAATTCAGATGCTTTCAATTCACTTTCCACCAGATGAATTTCAGGATTATACTTAAGCTCCTGTGCTTCAAAATTATTCAAAATATGTGATATTTCATGTATATATGTCTCTGCTTTAATATTATCATCCGGACATAATTTATAATTGCTAACAAGCTCATTGATTTCAGTAATGCTTTTTTGCAGATCATTCTTTACCGCTTTTTTTACCTTGTCAGCTTTAGATTTACCATTTCCGGGTAATATATTGTTGTAATGAATTTCTAATGCAGTATTTATTGTTTCCCAATCTCTATATGTCTTTTGTGAAACTGATTCATAGAATTTACTAACAATATAAATCTTATCAAGATTGTAGCCGTTATAGTTGTCTCCAATCTTACGCAATCTTTCAACGATATGTTTTGAACTAATATTGTCCAAAAATCCATTCACTGATTGATAAACCTCTTCATCTGATTCAAATTTATACGGCACCTCATAAGAAGTATCTGCTATGCACAGTATCTGTTTATGAAGCTTTCGCAGCTTATAGAGATTTTTGTTTTCTTTATTTTTCTGGCAATATAAATTCATAAATGAATTTACTTTACCACATATATCATTATAAAAAGATATACCTTCCTGTGTAATAAATTCCCCATATTTTTCATAAGAATAAATTTCCTCCAGAGACATTTCCTTTAATGAATCCTTCATATCTCCGGATATTTTATTTATATCATCATTTGAAAGATTTTTTACAATTCTCCTATACACCAATGCATTACTAAAAAATATCTCTGCATTATCATTAACTATTCTATGACAAGAAGATGAAGATATATCATCAGCCGAAAAACAATTAGCCCTGTTTTTAAAATAGTCCTTGAATGACGTTGCAAATCTGGAAAATAATTTAATTACCTGTGTTTTTTCTTCCTTTTCTGATGCAGAATAATTATTGTTATGAATAACAAATTCAGGAAGAATATCTGAGATTAATTTTGCACTGAACATATTTTTAAATCTATCATCATCTGCAAATTTTTTATAGATTGCCTTACGTTTTTCAGCCTGTTCTTTTATAAGAGTGTCTTTATTATCTCCATTTTTTAACTGAATTTCCATTTTCTCAAATAAAGAAGTCCAGTCAATATCATCAATTGACGATAAAGTTTCTGAAATGAAACCTCTGTAATAATCATCCATGATATCTTTAAGTATCTGACGATTTTCTCCTCTGAGTTCATCTTCTTTAATTATTCCATTTTTAACAATAAATTGCTGTGTTGTTTCGGTTGGAATGAGAGCATTCCTAAGAGTCTTCTGCAAAGAAGAAATTCCGATAAAATTCTGAAAGTTATTTGTTCCGTTATTCATATTTTTCTCCTTTTTTATAAAGATATGTAATGTGTAACTAGTGTCCTTGTAAAAAAATAACGTTTTTTAACGTTACTTCTTTAATACCTGATATCTTTAATCTACCATAAGTAGAAATTACTTGTAATTCAAATATACTATTTTCCTATGGCGATGTCAAATATTTTGCTTAAAGAAGTAACAATAGGTCTTTTTTTACTTATTTCTTATGATGGCTCTAGCTTATCACATTACGAGTCCCAAAGTCTGCCCTCGCAACTCGAATTTTTGTTCAAAGGAGGTGCTTTTAATGGCTATCATAAAACGATTCGACAAAAGATCCTTTGCTTAAACAAAAAATCGCTCAAACTCACGGTCTGAGCGATTTTTCTATTCGGGAATTGGTTTAGTTCCCCATCTTTATATAAGCTCTACTCAAGCTTGAATTTGCCGACTTCCTTTGCCAGATCCTCTGCGATGCCATTGTTGTCGGAAGCCTCGCTTTGGATATCATTGACGTTACCGGTAAGCTGTACGGAAGACTCGGAAACTCCCGCAATGCCCTTGGCACTCTCTTCCACGGCAATGTTGACTGCAGAGATGGATTCACGGATGCCATCCATCGTGCTGCGAAGTTCTTCCGCAGTCTGCGCGAACTGCTCCATCATTGCACGCATTGCATTCGCATCGGTCGCATAATTTTCACTCGTTGCAACAAGACCTCCGAAGCCTTCCTCTGTGGAATTGCGGACAAATTCGATCATCTGCTGCGATCCCTCTGCCAGTTCATCCACTGCCTGAATGACCTCTGCACTCACCTGGCGGATTTTTGCTGCGGCATCCGCAGAATTACCTGCCAGCTTTCCGATCTCATCCGCAACCACCGCAAAGCCGCGTCCTGCTTCCCCTGCGCGTGCCGCTTCAATACTTGCATTCAGCGCAAGAAGATTGGTCTGTTCCGTAATCTCGATAATGTTGGAAGTCAGAATCTCGATCTGTTCCACCGATTTGGACTTTGCAATCTTCTCATTTAAAGAAGCCGCCATCTTCTCGGTCTCAATGTTTGCTTTCTTCTCTCCCTCCGCTGCTGCATCATTCGCCCCGGAAGCACGGCTCTCCATCTCCTGAGAAGAGACTTTTCCGGCATCCGCAGAGCCTGCAATACGCTCTACCGATGAATAGATTTCGTCAATTGCCTCCGTGATCTGATTGAGTGAAGAAGTCGTTTCCTCCATCGCCGCACTCATCTCCTGCATCGTTGCCGACACATCGGTAATGCTTTCATCCGCAGAGCTCAGATGATCCACCATTTTGCGGGAAGAAGACATAAGCCGCATGGATCCGGACGAAATTCCGATCATAATCTTGCGGATATACGCTAACAACTCATTCACATTGCCCGCAATCAGTTCCAGCTCATCCCCGCTTCTGACATCCAGTTTCTGTGTCAGGTCACCCTCATTATGTACCAGATCATAAATCTTCGCATTTACCTGCATCAGTCCCTTTGTAATCCTGCTAACGATAATCGTCAGAATCAGGATTGCCAGAATCAGACAGATGCCTCCGATCTGTAACGTCTGGACAACTGCCTTCTGTAATTCTGCTGTAATCGATGACGCATCATAATCGCATCCAAGTATTGCAACAACCTTGCCTGCATTGTCCTCAATAGGCTTGTATACCGTAATCAGATCTCCGTCTTCTGTATGGTCGATGTAATCCTGAATGTATTCCTTTCCACCGAACACCGGCTGCAGTTCCGCGTATGAATCCGCAAATTCATCACCGACTTTTGCCGCATCCTCGTCCGAATCCACACCATAATACACTTTCTTTCCGTCCGTATACAATGTGTATAAAAAAGCAATTCCGCATGCTTTTTGCTTTTTTCTGAGATCTCCTTGCAGATTCTGATAGACCTGCGTACCTTCCGATCCTACCGTCACTTTGTATACCAGCTTGGCATCCAGCGAATCAGCAACGATCGTTGCCGCCATGTCTGCTTCCTCAACGCCCATCCTCACCATGCTTTTCTCAAAACGCGTGTAGGAATTGTATCCCATCAAACCACAGACGAGTACAACGATTATGATTGACGGAATCAGGATCTTCGCGCGGATTGTGAGTCTCCTTGTACGAATTTTGCCTTTGTTCATTTCAACGCTTCTCCTTATGTCTACATTGTATGGCACAAGTATAACACATTATCGAACGATGGGCAACGGACATGTTCGTCAATTATTATCGAATAGGAATCGTGACGGAATCCTTTGCCTTTTTCCATACGATCACTGAATGGTAACTGTTCGAAGCTTTGTTTTTTCACAGATTTATAGTATAATACCTACCATGAAATTACAAAAATTATACAGCAAGGTTCGTCAGGCTCTTGACGACTACAATATGATAACTGAAAATGACAAAATCGCCATCGGTGTCTCAGGCGGAAAGGATTCTCTTACGCTGCTCTATGCGCTTTCCGGCATCAGAAGCTTTTATCCTGTGCCCTTTGAACTTGTAGCGATAGCGGTTGACCTGGGATATGAGGATTTTGATTTGTCTCCGGTGAAGGCGCTGTGTGATGAGCTCTCTGTTGAGTTTTATGTGGTGAAAACTGATATTGGAAGAATATCTCTTGAGAAATCTAAGAATCAGGCTAGTCCCTGCTCATGGTGTGCAAAGCTTAGAAAGGGAGCTTTGAATGATTTTGCGCTGTCTGTCGGCTGCAACAAAATCGCATATGCACACCATATGGATGATATTATAGAGACTATGTTTCTTTCCCTGCTATATGAGGGACAATTTTATTCTTTCGCGCCTGTTACACAGCTGGACGGCAGTGGGCTTGCCATCATCCGTCCGCTTATGTATGTCGGCGAGTCTGATGTGAAGGGCTTTAAGAATAAATACAATCTGCCGGTGTGCAAGAATCCATGCCCTTACGACGGCCACACACGGCGCGAATATGTAAAGCAGCTTGTCAGACAGCTAAATATGGAAAATCCGGGTGTCAAGAAGAGACTGTTTTCTGCTATTCAAAACGGCAATATCGATGATTGGGTGAAATGCACTAAGCCTTCCGATGCTTCATAGAGCGCTTTTTCTCATACATCCTAGAATCAGCCTCACGGATTATCTCATTAATATCCTTTGTGCTGTTATCGTTTTGCACAGCATATCCCATGGCAGCTGTGATAGGCACTATATTATTTCCATCAGTGATACATCCGAGATTATCCATCATTTCAGAGATATCGCCTATGTACATTTCATCTTTCCAAAAAACTGTGAACAGAAATGATTGTTCCATAAAAATGCCTTTCATACTTATATCTTTTACAGCTTGTCCGAATCCAGTACAATCGTAAATGGCCCGTCATTCTCAAGCTCTATCTTCATATCGGCTCCAAACATCCCTCTTTGTACTCCGGGAACTGCCTTATCACACTCGCTGATGCAGTATTCATAAAGCTCGTTTGCCATATCAGGACTTCCTGCCTCCACAAATGAAGGACGATTGCCCTTCTTACAATTTGCATAAAGCGTAAACTGCGATATGAGCAAAAGCTTTCCGTCTACATCATTTATCGAAAGATTTGTCTTGTCATTCTCATCGGCAAAAATTCTCATGTTTATAAGCTTTTTGATCATTTTATCAGCAATCTCTTTAGTGTCTGTCTCTGCTATGCCTATCAAAACGCACAGTCCCTTTTCTATGCTGCCGGTTATATTTCCATCTATAGTGCACTTTGCATGGTTTACACGCTGTATTACAAATCTCATTATTATGTTGTCTCCTCAAATATGTTATTTACATGTTATAAATTGGATATAATTATTTTGTTACAATTTATATGACATATAGTTTTACTACCATTTTTATCCAACAATTTGCATATTATTTTAAACCATATTTATAAAATAAACAAGTCTGTCTGTGACTTTGTCCACATAGTTTCAGTCAAAATCATATGAACACCGCAATCCCTAAAGTGCATTTATTAGGCAATTTGTATTCATTTATAAGCTTTCGTGTACATTTATGAATTATATTGTCAAGTGACGTATTACTGTGTTAGAATTATAAATATAAAATTTCTACAAACCATTTTTTGAGTAAAGGAGGATATTTATGAACTACAATATTGAGGGAGAGCCATTACCGGTTGTGATCTGCAACCTTGAGGCAAACGAGACTATGATTACCGAAAAAGGTGCCATGTCATGGATGACTCCAAACATGAAGATGGAGACTACATCAAATGGAGGCATCGGCAAAATGTTTGGCCGTGCATTTTCAGGTGAGAGTATGTTCCAAAATCGCTACACATCTATGGGTGGTCCTGGAATGATAGCATTTGCATCATGCTTTCCAGGATGCATCAGACCCTTCCAGATTGCACCGGGACAGGAAATAATTGCCCAGAAATCAGCATTTCTTGCTTCAACCTCCGGAGTTGAGCTGTCCGTATTTTTCCAAAAAAGAATAGGATCAGGTTTCTTCGGCGGTGAGGGCTTTATCATGCAGCGTCTGTCGGGAAACGGATTGGCATTTTTAGAATTTGACGGCCACATAAAGGAATACGAGCTTGCACCCGGTCAGCAGCTGGTGATTGATACCGGATACTTAGCCGCTATGACAGGAAGCTGTCAGCTCGAAATTCAGACTGTTCCGGGTATCAAAAATGTGGTATTCGGCGGTGAAGGATTATTCAACACCGTTGTCACCGGACCTGGCCGTGTATGGCTCCAGAGTATGCCGGTTTCTCAGCTTGCAGGTGCAATCAGACCTTTTATTCCAACAGGCAACTAAACCTATAAAACAGGACTGTCGATATTCAGGCAGTCCTGTTTTACACTTTGTACTAAATTCTATGGTTTTATATTTTATCTATGCCATACCATTTGCAGTTTTGTACTTCCATAGCATCTCAGCATGATTCTGCTCTTCTATCTGTATATCAGCCAATAGCTTTCTGATATCCGAATTTCCAAATACAAATACATCGGAATTGTACTCGCCGGATACTAGCTTTTCTGTTCCTATACAGTCTGTAGCCAGATAACAGTCAGCTTTCTTGTCCTCAGAATTGCCAAGCGAATCGTATGTTGCAGCAGGGTTATAATTCTTCCCCTTGGAATCATTGCAGTCAACTGACGGAACCTTTCCCTTAATCACCTGATCCAAAGAGTCAAAATGCTTTTGCTCATCCCTTGCTATTTCTTCAAAAAGCTCCTTAAGCACCGGATCCTTTGCCTGATTGCTGTATTTGGTATACTTCTCTATGCATGCCTGTTCCTGTGTTTTTAAATCTTCAATAGCGTTTGTTTCTTTTTCTGTTAGAATCATTTGATAGACACCTCCTGTCAGCATTATTATGTACAAAGGTGTAAATTATATTTATGATTGCCACAATTTTAATTAAAAAAGCCTCTAACCGAAATCGCAATTAAAAATAAGATACATAAAATAATTACTCACAGCACATGCTAAACTCATACTTAGGATGAAAAAAGAAAAATTACAGTAATCTGATTAATCATAAATGAAGGGCAAAATACCTTTTGACCCTCATATCATTAAATTAAAACATCAAATAAACAAAAAACAAATAAACAAGCATCAATCAGGAGGACTATTCATGAATAATACAGGGATATATAATGCCAATACACATAATACCGACCAGAATATCTACAGCAGACAAAACTTTAAACAGTATCATACCAATAAATCCAACATCTGCGGTATATCAGATGATAAAACTGACTGCAGCCGTCAAAGTGCCTTCTGCGATAGCACAAACTATGCGGATTTACCACTCGGATGCGTATGCGAAGGAACTGAAGTTAGAAACAGTGCTGACGAAAATGTCAAAATTTACAATATAAAGCACTCTCATCAGCCTATTTAGCCAGTTCCCAAAATGCCACTGCACTGGCAGCAGCCACATTTAGAGAATCGACGCCATGTGACATTGGTATCTTTACAGTGTAGTCACAGGAGTCTATAGTCTGCTCATGAAGACCATCTCCCTCAGTGCCGAGCACTATTGCAAGTCTTTCCTCTGAGTGAAGCACAGGGTCATCTATACTCACGGAATCATCAGTCAACGCCATAGCACAAGTCTTAAATCCAAGCTTATGGAGCACATCAATATTGTATTTATAAACACTGCCATTTCGGTCGCTGCAATTTTGGTCACGGCTATCACACTTATCATGCAATGAAGCATCTGAAAAAGTGTTGTCACTGCCGACATTGTACTTGGAAAAATATGCCCATGGCACCTGAAACACAGTTCCCATACTAACCCTGATTGCACGCCTGTACAAAGGATTGCTGCAGGCAGGAGTGAGCAGCACCGCATCCATATGCAGTGCTGCCGCTGACCTGAATATAGCTCCGACATTGGTTGGATTTACCACATCCTCAAGCACCGCAACTCTTCTTGCATCCCTGCACACCTCTTCGACGGACCTTGGCTTCGGCCTGTACATAGCACAGAGCGTGCCTCTGGTCAAAGCAAAACCAGTCAGCTTTGTGAGCAAATCAAATGACGCAGTATATACAGGTATATTCTGACATCTTTCGATAATGCCTCTTGCCTCGCCATTTACATGCTTTGTCTCCATCAGAAGAGAAACCGGTTCACATCCCGCATCAAGTGCCCTCTCTATCACCTTTGGACTTTCAGCTATAAACATCCCCTCTTTTGGATTGGCTCTGTTTAAAAGCTGATTCTCCGTCAATCTGGCATACACATCCAGATTGGGGTCCATAAAATCTGTAATTGTGATTATATTATCAGACATATAATCAATCCTCCCTCAGATGTACTACCCTGGCTGCCGCACGACGCCTGCTGTCCTCCTGGGCTGCATAATGCTTACGTGTGGTATTTACATCCTTGTGCCCTAGAACATCCGCAACAAGATAGATATCACCTGTTTCCTGATAAAGTGTGGTGCCATATGTACTACGAAGCTTATGAGGAGTAATATTCTTAACGGTTGTTACGAGTCTCGAATACTTTTTTACCAGATTCTCAACAGAGCGTACAGATATACGCTTCCTCTGTAAAGAGAGAAAAAGCGCATTAGCATGCCCCTCGGCAGGTGTAATTATGCTTCTCTCCTCCCAGTACGAAAGAAGTGCATCACGTACCTCATCACCAAAATAAACAATCACATCAGCACCACCCTTTCGGTGCACCTTGATTCCGTTGTTTTTGAAATCTACATCATCCATATCCAGCCCCACGCACTCAGATACACGGATGCCTGTTCCAAGAAGCAGAGTCATAAGTGCAAGGTCACGAACCTTTGTTTTCTCATGGAAACGCTGCTGGTTCTTGGACAGACTGTCTCCTGACTCAACCTCATCGAGAAGCTGTGCGACCTCATCAGTATCAAGACGGATGATATTCTTCTCATGTATTTTGGGAAGGGTTACCTTGCTCGCAGGATTGGTATCTATAAACTCTTTCCTAAAATAAAAATTATAAAAAGTGCGCAGTGATGCAAGCTTTCGCTTAATGCCTCTCTCGTCATTGGTGTGTACAACGCCATCCTTCTCATAATACTTTAGATAAAATAGATATTCCTCAATATCTGAAGGACTGATCTGATCTAACAGAGATATAGGGTAGTCCCTTATATCATATTTCTTAAGCGATGGATTGGCACTCTTCATGTACTCGAAAAAGGTCTGTAGATCATATGCATACGCTATCTTGGTTCTTGATGACTTATCCGCATCTATTCCGATAAAAAAATCCATACAGAACTTCGGAAGCTTCTGTATCATATCTCTGAGCTTTAATTCATTTTTTATATTTACGTCTTCGTAATAAGCTTTGTCTTTCATAATAATACTATATAATAATCAAAGTTGACTCTAACCAAGTATTTCTTTGATTTTCTCCTCTATACGCTCCTTGACCAGTGCAGCTATATCCTTCGTCTTCATGTCCTTGTACTCATCATACTCAATAGGCTTTAAATAGTGAACCTGCGTTGTAACAGGGCCGAAATGAAAGCTGTTGAACACCTTATATGAATCTATAAGAGCTATCGGAATAATAGGAACATGTGATTTCAATGCAATCTTAAAGCTTCCTGCTTTAAAATCCTGCACTTTATTCTTATTATTGAACTTATAGCCCCCCTCCGGAAACAAGACATATCTCTTGCCATTTTTCACATCCTTAGCTACCTCATTGATTATAGTAAGCCCCTGCCTTGGATTATCTTTCTCTAAACGCTTTGCCTGAACCAGATCCACAAATTCCCTGACAAGCATTGTATGCGACTTCTGCTTATCCATAACAAACGACAGTACCTTGTCATGTGTAGTAATAATCCCCAGTAAATCATACTTTCCCTGATGGTTGGGATACATGATATAGCCACCTGTTTCAGGAAGATTCTCAAGACCATATGCTTCTGTTGTAATTTTTCCCGATTTATTCATTAAATCTATACAGTGCCGCATCATATCATATCTCTCCGCTTCTGAATATTTCTGCGGATGATCAGCCATGTATCTCATTTTTGGAACAATATACGGCGCTCTATGAAAATTTGCAAATATAACAAAAAATAGTTTTAACATAAATATCCAATCTCCTGTTTCAAAAACGGATAAGCTATAGATACTATAACCCAAATCCGCTGCAATTAACCTATATTATATAAGAAACAGGAAATTTTAGCAAGAAAACGTTACTTTATATCCTGAGAATAATATGAAACAACTATATAATCGCCACTGCGGACATTGCCATCTGTAAGACTATTGAGCCTGCAGATTTCATCTACATAAGCTCTTTTGCTCACCTGACTGTCGGTAATATATCTATCGGCAATGCTCCAGACAGTGTCGCCCTCCTCAACCCTGACGCTGGTATAGTACTTGTTATAAGGCCTGCTGTCACCAGAACTGGCAAAAATATGAATAGTGCCACACAATATAATGACAGCTGCTATAAATGCAACAGCAGTCCATCCAAACATTTTTCTTCTACCTGATAAAGTATTTCCTCTCATAAAACCACCTCTTGTATTTTCGAACATGTGTTTGTTGTTATTGTGGTTACATAATACATCTCGAACAATCGTTTGTCAATAGAAAAACGAACAAAATTTCGGAATATATGTTTGCGTTTGCTTTGATTTTATGATATACTTTTTTTGAGATATAATTTTTACAATCATTCATGGGGTGCAAAATTCCTTTTGCCCCATATCATTATATTATTTTAATATTCAGACGGAGGATTTAACTATGGCATTAGAAAAGATTTCAGACAAGCAGAAAGAGATACTGGAGTTTATCAAGAGTGAGATTTTAAACAGGGGCTATCCGCCATCAGTGCGTGATATCTGCGAAGGTGTACATTTAAAGTCCACATCCAGCGTCCATGCTCATCTCGAGACACTGGAGCGAAAGGGCTACATAAGAAGAGATCCTGCCAAAAACAGGGCTATAGAAATTATAGATGACAGCTTTGGTTTACAGCGCCGCGAGATGGTTAATGTCCCTCTGGTCGGTCGTGTGGCTGCAGGTGAGCCGATACTCGCAGTGGAAAATATCGAAACCTATTTTCCCGTTCCTGCTGAATATATGCCAAATAAGCAGTCATTTATGCTTAAAGTCAAGGGCGAGAGCATGATTAATGCCGGTATCTTCGACGGTGATAATATCCTCGTCGAGCAGCAGAGTGATGCTTCAAACGGAGATATGGTTGTAGCACTTATAGATGATTCTGCCACTGTAAAGACTTTCTACAAAGAGAATGGTCACATACGTCTTCAGCCGGAGAACGACACAATGGATCCAATCATAGTTCCGGACTGTGAAATACTCGGCAAAGTGTTTGGAGTATTTCGTTTCTTCTAATATTTATTGCAAAAATATCGCACCCATATGATAAGCTAAACAGCTTGGCATATGGGTGCGATATTTTAAATTACCGGTTTCGATTTATAATTCCTTAATCATAGAATAAATACTACAGTGAATGTACATCCACCACTTTTCCATCTCTCCATATTCTGTCGAGATCATAAAACTGTCTGTCTTCTTTAGAGAACAGATGCACGATAATATCCTGATAGTCCATGAGAATCCATGTAGAGTTGCCTGTTCCCTCTACCTGCTTCTGATGCACTCCGTTTGTATACATAGCCTCATCCACGGCATCCTCCATGGCTGTGAGCTGATTTGCATTGTTTCCGTTTGCAATGATAAAGTAGTCTGCTATAGAAGAAACCTCTCCTATGTCGAGAACTGTGATATCCTCTGCCTTTTTGTCTTCAAGTGCTTCCACTATCTTTTTAACTAAATCAATTGTCTGCATAGCAGTTATTCCTCCCTGTTGTCTCTGTATTTAGCATAATAATTGTAAGTAATCTGGGTAGTCGGATCTATTGCCCCACTCTTTGTGTTAAGGAAATTGATTGTATCATACAATATCTCTGCAACAGTCCTATCAAGGTCTGAAAAAGCAAGCTTTCTTATCTCTTCAAGCTTCGGTGCTTCACATCTGTTTGGCTCAATATAATCTGCCACAAAGAGTATTTTGTCAAGAAGCCCCATATCCGCTTCTCCTGTAGTATGCACTCTTATGGCGTGCAGTATCTGCGTATCCTTAATACCATACTCTTCCTCCGCCAGCACCATGCCTGCCTTAGCATGTAACAGCCCAGGGTTTGATATCTCCACCTCTGTTATGTCTATATTTTTCTTTACACAGAGTTCGATTTTCTTTTCAGTCGAAAGACACTTGGCACAGTCATGAAGCAGGCCTGCAAGCATTGCCTTTTCTATCGAATAGCCGTTTGCCATGGCAAGACAGCCGGCAGTATACATCACTCCAAGCGTATGCTGATACCTTTGTTTATCAAGGCTCTTCTTTAGCTTTTTCTTTATTTCTTTTACTTCCATACTCTATCACCTGTATAAATTATTAGCCTGTATATATGACATAACTGCAGCATCCAGAAACATTTCTGCTCCTTTAGGACTCCTATACCCGTCTGCCTGCGACTTGGCACGTAGCAGTCTCCTGACCTGGGTAGACGACACATCCATCCTGTCACACTTTAAAAGTCTTATATCTGCAGGAAACAGATTTTTGATATGAGCAATCTTTTCCTCCATCTGCAGCTTTGGAAAATTTTCTCTCACCATAACAAGAATAATTGCTGTCCGGGCTATGACATCAGGTCTCATCCATGTTTCAAAATAGTCGAGCGAATCTCCACCCATGATGAAATACAGTTCATCCTCCGGATAAAGCGCCTTTAGCTTTTGGAGTGTCACATACGTATAGCTGGTGGACTCATCCTTTATCTCAATATCAGACACCTCAATACCGGGCACTGCTTCTGATGCCAGCTTACACATATTGTACCGGTGGCTAAATGCTGTCATCGCATTCTCAGTCTTGTTCGGCGAGTGACCTGACGGAACAAGCAGAATCCTGTCAAGAGAATACTCTTCCATCGCCTTTTGTGCCATGTATATATGACCTTTGTGTATCGGGTCAAATGCCCCACCAAAAATCCCTGTTTTCATGACTTATTCCGGAAGCTTAATCTTTGGATTTTTCTTCGCAGGACGGTAAAAAATCATTTTTTTGCCTATTACCTTAACCACTGCAGAGTGTGTTCTCTCACCGATTACACTTGCAATCTCTCTTGGATCATCTATGCAGTTTTTAAGAACTGCAACCTTGATCAGCTCCCTCTTTTCAAGTGCTGCATCAAGAGCCTCGATGATTTCCGGAGTAAGCGATGCCTTTCCAATATTGAAAATAGGGTTAATTGTGCTTGCAAGGCTGCTTAAATATGCACGCTGTTTACTTGATAAATTCATATATACTCTTCTCCTTACTTGTAATAATCAAACTCGAAATCATACATGCGGACAGTATCTCCATCCTCGATGCCCATATTTTCAAGCTCCTTGATGATACCCTGCTCACGCAAGAATCTCTGGAAGAAGGCAAAGCCCTTCTCAGAGTCCATATTTGTGTATCCGAGCATTTTCTCAATCTTTGGACCTGATATCTCATATGCACCATCGGCTGCCACCTCAACCGCGTACGGCTCATCCTTAAAGAATGAAAGTGCAGGATCAATCTCAGGCTCATATACAGTAACCTCTTTAGGACAATTTGCAAGCAGGTTCTTCACCTCGTACAAAAGCTCCTTAAGGCCCTTACCGCTTACTGCGGATATTGGGAATACCTTTATGCCCTGTGGCTCGAATTCGGCTCTTAAGGCCGAAATTATCTCATTTTCGTCTCCCGCTATGGCATCTATTTTGTTGGCTGCAATGACCTGTGGCTTTTTGAGAAGCTGTGGATTGTATGCTTCAAGCTCCTTGTTTATCGCCTTGATGTCAGCAACCGGATCACGGCCTTCAGTACCGGCCGCATCAACCATGTGTATCATGACCTTGGTACGCTCTATATGACGCAAAAACTCATGACCGAGTCCTATGCCCTCTGATGCTCCCTCGATAAGTCCCGGGATATCAGCGATTACGAAACCAAAGCCCTCATCCATATCAACCACACCAAGATTTGGCTGTAATGTGGTGAAATGATAGTTGGCAATCTTTGGCTGTGCATTGGTAACTCGTGACAGAAGTGTTGATTTTCCTACGTTTGGAAAGCCTACAAGCCCTACATCCGCTATCACCTTTAGCTCAAGCTGTACCTCAATTTCTATTGCATCCTGTCCCGGCTGTGCATATTTAGGAGCCTGCATAGTGGATGTGGCATAGTGCTGGTTGCCCTGACCGCCTTTTCCTCCGCGCAGGATCACCTGCCTTGTATTGTCACCGGACATATCTGCTATGACCTTTCCGCTTGCTGCATCCTTTATGAGTGTACCCTCCGGCACCTTAAGTATAAGATCCTCACCATTCTTTCCGTGGCAGTTCTTTTTGCCGCCCTCCTGTCCGGGCTCTGCTGCAAACTTTCTTCTGTGACGATAATCTGTCAGGGTGTTGATTCCCTTATCCACGAGAAATATAACATCTCCGCCCTTTCCTCCGTCACCGCCGTCCGGACCACCGTTCGGCACGTATTTTTCACGGCGGAATGATACATGACCATCTCCGCCTTTTCCTGATTTTATGATAATTTTTGCACGATCTGCAAACATAATTTTCCACCTCATGCTGAATGTCTGCATAAAACACTCAGTATACTTTATGACAAATCATTACTATGCTATATCTATATAAGACACAGTAATAATAAAATAAATCAATATTCCTGCTAATTTACAACATAAAAACCCCGGCTAATAAAAGTCGGGGTTTAAATCTTATTCGTTCACTACTGGATATACGGAAGCCTGTTTCTTATCTCTTCCAACTCTCTCAAATCTTAATACGCCATCAACCTTAGCATATAATGTATCATCTCCACCGATACCAACGTTTGTACCAGGGTGAATCTTTGTACCACGCTGTCTGTAAAGAATATTACCAGCTTTTACGAATTGTCCGTCTGCTCTCTTAGCGCCTAATCTCTTAGACTCAGAGTCACGTCCGTTCTTTGTAGAACCAACTCCCTTTTTATGAGCAAAAAACTGAAGGTTCATATTCAACATGTCTTACACCTCCTTGAAGTCTAGAATGATGTACTCATTCCCATAGTCTCTTTGTATTCCTTTTAGTCCCAGAATCATGGAATCCATAAGCAGTGCAACATCACCTGTCGCAGGCTTGTCAAGTCTGTAGTCAATCATACCTGTCTCTTCGTCTGTATCAAGGCTGTACTCAGCATGACACAGCTCTTCAGCGGAATTGATGAAGTTAATCACCAGCGCTGAAACCCCGGCACAGATTATATCATAACCGGAATCCGCAAAACCTGCATGTCCCTTTGATTTAAAGCCTATCTTATGTCCTTTTGAATTCTGATAAACGGTTATAGCTATCATTATCCGTTAATTTTTTCAATCTTAACCTGTGTGAAAGCCTGTCTGTGTCCGTTCTTTTTGTGATATCCGGTTTTTCTCTTGTACTTGTAAACGATAACCTTTTTAGCTCTGCCTTCTTTAACTACAGAAGCCTCAACTGTTGCACCTGCAACTGTTGGATCTCCAACCTTGAGATCATCTCCGCCTACAACTAAAACCTGATCAAAAGTAACCTTCTCACCAGCTTCAACGCCAAGCTTTTCAATGGTAATGATATCGCCTTCAGATACTTTGTACTGCTTACCACCTGTTGCTATAATTGCGTACATATGGCACCTCCTATTTATCATTACTCGCCAGTTACGGTGTTGCGAAAGTCGCAAACTTATACCTCACTGTGCGGCATACTCCAGTATATTAGCATAGAGCTATCTATTCGTCAAGTGTTTTTTCTAAAATTTGTTTAAGAGATTTGTGGACTTTTTTTCTGGTCAGCTCCACCAGTCCAAGCTTCGTGATATCCACAAAGGTACAGACTGTATTATCGTCCTTTATATACCGTTTGAGCTCTTCAATAAGCGTATCCTTTGATGCCTCAGACTTCATATTGATGAAATCAATTATTATCATGCCGGAGATATTTCTGAGTCGAAGCTGCCTGGCTATCTCCTTTGCGGCCTCCATATTGGTCTTTAATATGCTATTGCTCCCCGACGATATATTCTTTGCACTGTTTACATCTATAAAGGTAAGTGTCTCAAGCTGTTCTATTATGATGTTGCCACCACAGTCAAGCCATACCCTGCGCGAGGTCAGATTATCAATCAGCCCTCTTATGCCATAGAGTGTTGACAGACTGATAGCTGAATCGTCATATCTCATTATCTTTTCAGGAGCATGGTCATATATGCCGTACTCTGTAAGAAGACTGTCATATATGTCATCGCAGTCAGTCTTTATCCACTCCACCGTGGCAAAATCAATTGTCTTCATTAAAAGCAGATAATCGCTCATCCCATGATATACGCATGAATAAAGTGCCTGATGCGGTGCCTTTTTTATTATCTGATTGTATTTCTGTGCTACAGAATACGCATCTTGCGAAACAGCTTTATCCTCCACATTTTTGGCATTGGTTCTGACTATGATGCCATAGCCCTCTTTTTCGTGATCTGCACACTTTGAAAGCACAGCCTTACGTAAAAGAACCGCCCTTTCCTTATCCAGCTTCGATGAAACACCTATCTGTGTATCAAAATTGGTGAGAATCACATTGCTTCCGAATATAGAAAGCTTTGTTGTGACCACCGGATCCTTTGTCTTTAGCGCATCCTTTATGACCTGCACAAGTATCTCATCGCCCTCACACAATCCTTCTTTTTTTGATTTTTTGTTTGTGTATACAGGATTTTTTGCATCATTTAGCGACAGATAACAGCTTTTATTCTGCGCAATGGTCACAAATGCCGCATTTATGCCCGGCAGTATCTTATTTACCCTTGCCGCGTATATATTGTTTATTATCGTATCCTTCTCGGGAAGGAGCTGGAAATCCTTATAATTCCCGTTTTCATCCATCAGTGCATACACTGTATATGTCTTATTATTTTTTACTGTTTTAGTCAGAATAATTCTGTTCATTATGAGATTTCTTCTCCCATGTCAAGCAGACAAATGAGTGTTCCATCGTCTTTTCTTGCATACACTTCCTGCCTGTGGATTTGTATGGCAAGCGGATTGTAATCAAGGCCACACTTTTCGTATATGGCTTGAAGCACAAACTCAGGCTTTATATTGTCAATGCTTCCTGTTGATACCTGCATGAAAAACTCAGGCTTTTTGTTATTTTCCATGACTGTAAGCTTGTATACAAGAGGCTTTATATCTACCTCTCTCTCACTCTTTTTAGTCTTTTTCATCACAACAAAGGATGGCTCGTCAAAAAAGTGCTTATCTATCGCTTCTTTCCACTCCTCTATGGTGTATGGGCTCTCATAGCCCTCCTTGAAGCTAAGTACATAGTCTGCAGCCGCAACAAGCGACATAGCCTTCTTTGCATCATCAGGTAGAAGCACATAGCCTGTCACCTCTACTCCGTCCACCATCTGGGCATTTAAAGCTTGTATGCTTTTTTCTGTAGACTCTGTTGTATTTACATCTATGTCAAAGTACTCACCATCACTTGTGATGCCCACTCCAAGCGGAGCCGCAAACGACATAATCTGATGAGCCGAATAGCCCTCTGAATAGCGGATATCAATATCTGCCCTTCTGACCGCCTTCTGGAAATATCTCATCATATCGAGATGTCCTATAAACTTCATGCAGCCCCATTTTTTAAACTTCACTCTAATTTTCATAGCAGACACCTCCTCCATAGCTCTTTGCACCGCAGGCAGAGCACCTCATGCGGCAGTTAGGAGTGACTGTCTCCTTATGGGCTGTCTCCCACTCTCTTATCATAAACTGCTTTGTCACACCTATATCGATAAAATCCCATGGGAATACTTCATCTAAAGATCTTTCTCTCATCGTGTAGAAATCCGGATCCAGTCCGCATTCCTTTATCGAATCAATCCATCTGTCATAGTCAAAATACTCTGTCCAGGCATCATAATATCCGCCCTTTTCGTATACCTTTACTATCGCATCGCAAATCCTTCTGTCGCCTCTTGCAAGTATGCCCTCTATCACAGTGACATATGCCTCATGCCAGTTGTATCTGATGCTCTTTCTGTTGAGCTGCTCCTTTACATGGTCATTTACTATTTTGGCCCTGCCCAGATACTCAGATGGCTCATACATTCTCGCCCACTGGAATGGTGTAAAAGGCTTTGGCACAAAAAATGATGTACTTATCGTAATCTGGCATTTTCCGGCTCTCTTTTCCTTTGGAACGGTATCATAGTACAATGCCGCAACATCGTTTGCAAGCTCAGGAATGCCCCTCATATCTTCCTCTGTCTCTGTAGGCAGACCGAGCATGAAATAAAACTTCACCTTGTTCCAGCCGCCCTCAAATGCCTGTTTTGAGCCGTTCATGATATCATCCACGGTAAGTCCCTTGTTAATGACATTTCTAAGGCGCTGTGTACCGGCCTCAGGCGCAAAGGTCAGACTGCTTTTTTTCACATCCTGAACCTTCTGCATGATATCGAGCGAAAACGCATCAATTCTGAGTGAAGGCAGGGAGATATTTATCTTCTTTTCCTTGCAGATATCAAGCAAAAATGTGATGAGCTCGTCAAGCTCCTTGTAGTCGGATGAGCTTAAGGAGCTTAAAGAAATCTCCTCGTGTCCCGTATTTTTGATAAGAGCCGCTGCAACGTCCTTTAGGTGGTCAACCTTTTTCTCACGGTTTGGGCGGTAAATCATACCGGCCTGACAGAAACGGCAGCCTCTTATACAGCCACGCTGTATTTCAAGCACCATTCTATCCTGCGTAGCCTTGATAAAAGGCACAACCGGTGCCTCCGGGTAAGTTGAGTTCGTCAAATCTACCTGCACCTGTTTTTTTATCTTTACAGGAATATCATCATACTTAGGCTTCATACAGCAGATTGTTCCATCCTCATTGTACTCCACCTCATACAAAGCAGGTACATAAAGGCCCTCAATCTTTGCAGCCTCATGTAAAAACTCTTCCCTTGAAAGACCATCAGCCTTTGCCTTCTTATAAAGCTCAAAGAGATTGCCGTACTGTGTCTCGCCCTCTCCAATATAAAATATATCAAAGAAGTCTGCAATCGGCTCCGGATTGTAGGTACAAGGACCGCCTGCAATCACAATAGGGCAGCCTTCCGCTCTATCCCTTGAACGAAGCGGTATCTGTGCGAGGTCAAGTATCTGCAAAATATTTGTGTAGCACATCTCGTACTGCAGCGTCATGGCTACAAAGTCAAAGTCCTTTATAGGCTCCTGCGACTCAAGTCCGAAAAGCGGTATATTCTCCTGCTTCATGATTTCATGCAGATCAGGCCACGGAGAATAAACTCTCTCGCACCACACGTCATCCATGCGGTTGAACATATCATATAATATCTGGATTCCCAGATGTGACATACCAATCTCATAAACATCAGGAAAACACATCGCAAAACGTATATTTACCTGCGATGTGTCTTTCATTACTGAGTTGAACTCATTCCCGATATATCTAGCCGGTTTGTCTACCTTCATAAGTATCTCATCACTTAAAGCTAGTTTTCTCATATAATTTCCTCTAAATAATTATTGTGTTTTAAGGCTATCGCTGTGCCAGCTCCCCTGCGATTTCTGCCCATGTGATATTTTTCTGAGCCATAAGAATCATGCAGTGGTACATAAAGTCCGATATCTCAAACTTCAAATCATCACTGTCCGGATTTTTGGCTGCCAGAATAATCTCAGTGCACTCGTGTCCGAGTTTTTTTAATATCTCATCTATGCCCTTTTCCATGACAGCATTGGTGTACGAGTCCTCCTTTGGATTCTTCATACGGTCAACTATCACCGCATAGACTGATTCAAGCACTGTAAGTGGATTCTTCTCCACATACTCCTTTTTCACGATATTATTGAAAAAGCAGGTCCTGTTACCTGTGTGACATGCAGCTCCCACCTGCGAAACCTTCGCAAGGATAGTATCATAATCACAGTCCGCTGTCAAAGACTTTACGTACTGTAAATGTCCTGATGTAAGTCCTTTGGTCCAAAGCTCATTGCGGCTTCTGCTCCAGTAGGTCATGCGTCCGCTGTTTATCGTGACATTGAAGGCCTCCTCATTCATATAGGCAAGCATGAGCACCTGCTCATTGCGGTAATCCTGCACTATGACAGGCACCATGCCGTCAGAATTAAGCTTTAAATCAGACCATTTTAAGTCGGGAGTAAAATTATCAACAAGTATTCCTCCATCAGAAAGCTTTGTCTTTATCGCCATGATATCATTTTCAGGATCATTGATAAACTCTCCTGCAATGCCTCTTAGTGTTTCACGCTTCATGACATCAATTATTTTATCCATGTCAAACTGTGGCATATAGACCACATACGGTGTGGATGTGAGATTCTCAAGCGCATCTATTATATCTATATTCAAGACCAAAAGCTCATGAAAGGTATCCTCTATCTCCTCCTGATGCTTGAAAATATAGTCTACATTGCTGATTGACAAAAGAATTTTATCCTTGCCAAACTTCTCGCTTGCCACATTTGCAAGCTCAAGGCTTGAATCCTTTGTGGCATTGAAGATGACCTGTAAACAGCCTGCATACAGCAGCTTTTTCACGTCCTCTATGCGGTTGATATTGCCTCCGGCACACACCTTTATGTCGATATTTCTGTTTATATTTTCTATCGTATGTATGTTTTTCTCATGCTCATCATCATCAGTTGAAAGATCAAAAATAATAATCTTGTCTATGCCACTGTCATTGTAGAGCTGACACAGATTGTAGACGTCGCCCATTACTGTCATATCTGACGCTGATTTCACGGCCTGGCCGTTCTTTAAATACAGTGTAGCAACGATGTTCTTAAAACCAGTCAAATTACAAACTTCCTTTCGTGGACATCACGTCCTTTATTCTGCTATCATAGGTGCAGGCATCGTCAAGCGCCTTGGCAAATGCCTTAAACATAGCTTCTATCATATGATGATTATTTCCCGGTGTCAAAACCTTTATATGCAGGTTCATCGCAGCAGAGTAAGAAATGGCATAGAAAAACTCTCTCACCATCTCTGTATCCATATCTCCGACTCTCTCACAGGTAAACTCGCCATCAAACTGCAGGTACGGTCTGCCTGATAAATCAATGGCACATAGTACAAGCACCTCATCCATCGGTAAAATAAAGCTTCCAAATCTCTTTATGCCCTTTTTGTCTCCGACAGCCTGTGCTATAGCATTACCAAGCACTATGCCGCAGTCCTCTATAGTATGATGACAGTCCACATTTAAGTCACCGTCGCATGTCATATCGAGGTCAAAAAAACCATGCTTTGAAAAACCCTCCAGCATATGGTTAAAGAAGCCTATGCCTGTGTCTATATTTGATTTTCCGGTTCCGTCTATATTTAAACCTACCGAAATATCAGTCTCTTTTGTTTTTCTGCTAAGCTTAGCGCATCTATCTGCCATTTCTTACTCCTTTGACTAATCCTCAAATCTAACCTTGATTGAATTTGCATGTGCTGTAAGCTTCTCACACTCTGCAAACTGCTCAATATCTGTATGTATTCTCTCAAGTGCTTCTCTTGAATATGAGATGATGCTTGACTTTTTGATAAAGTCATCTACAGATAAGGCTGAGAAGAATTTTGCTGTTCCGTTTGTAGGCAGAACATGGTTTGGTCCTGCAAAATAGTCTCCCAAAGGCTCTGATGAGTACTCTCCGATAAAGATTGCTCCTGCATTTTTGATTTTTGTCATGACTGAGAAAGGATCTCTTGTGACAATCTCCATATGCTCTGAAGCGATATCGTTTACTGCATCAATTGCCTCATCCATATCCTCTGCAACAAGTATATATCCGTAGTTTTCAAGAGATTTCTCGATGATTTCTTTTCTTGAGAGGACCTCAACAAACTTATCAACTTCCTCTGATACTTTCTTTGCAAGCTCCTCACTTGTTGTGATCAAGATAGCAGATGCCATCTCATCATGCTCGGCCTGCGAGAGTAAATCTGCTGCCACATAGCGTGGATTTGCAGTCTCATCTGCAAGCACCAGAATCTCGCTAGGTCCTGCGATTGAATCAATGCTGACATATCCAAACACAGCCTTTTTGGCAAGGGCAACAAAGATATTTCCCGGTCCAACAATCTTGTCTACCTTTGGCACACTCTCTGTACCAAATGCCATTGCAGCGATAGCCTGTGCACCGCCTACCTTGTAGATTTCATCTACTCCGGCCTCGTTTGCGGCTACAAGTGTGGAAGGATATACCTTGCCGTCAGCTCCACATGGTGTACACATAACAATCTTTTCAACGCCTGCTACCTTTGCAGGCAGCACGTTCATCAGCACAGATGAAGGATAGACAGCCTTGCCGCCCGGCACATATACTCCTGCCTTTGCTATAGGTGTGACCTTCTGTCCTAAAATGATGCCGTCCTCTGTTGTAAACCATGAGTTCTGCAACTGCTTCTCGTGATATTTTCTGATATTTACAAGAGCCTTTTTTATAACGGCAAGAAGCTTCTCATCAACCAGCTCATATGCTTCCTTTATTTCTTCCTCTGTGACACGGATATTTGATGCATCCACATCCGCTTTATCAAATTTCTTTGTGTATTCAAAAACAGCCTTGTCACGGTTTTCCTTTACATTGTTTATAATCTCATTTACCGTGCTCTCATACTCTGTATAGTTGTTAGGGCTTCTCTTAAGCAGGCTCTCCAATATGTTCTTCTGTGAATCCTTTGTAAGTTTTAAAATTCTCATTACAGCCTCCGTCTAAAATCATGTATTGATATAAATTATACGCTATTTGATAACAGTCTTCAAATCACTTATGAGCTTTGTGATACGCTCATTGTCCATCTTCATGCTGACCTGGTTTACCACAACCCTCGCAGACAGCGGACAGACCTCCTCAAGCACGGTAAGTCCGTTCTCCTTAAGTGTAGTTCCGGTCTCTACTATATCACAAATCACCTCTGAAAGTCCAACAATCGGAGCAAGCTCTATTGAGCCGTTTAGCTTTATAATCTCTACCGTCTGATGCTTTTTATTGTAGAAATAATCCTTTGCGATATGAGGATACTTGGTGGCAACTCTTATCTGCTCATGATGCTGCAAAAGCTCTCTTGCGCTCTCCGGTCCGCATATGCACATGCGGCATTTTCCAAAGCCTAAATCAAGCACCTCGTATATATTTCTGCCCTCCTCGAGGATGGTGTCCTTTCCTACCACACCGATATCGGCAGCGCCATACTCCACGTAAGTAGGCACATCAGGTCCCTTTGCCAGGAAAAATCTAAGCTTAAGCTCCTCATTTACGAAAATCAGCTTTCTGGTATCCGGATCCTTCATCTCCTCACAGGTGATGCCTATCTGCTCAAAAAGCTGCAGGGTCTTCTTTGCAAGTCTGCCCTTTCCCAGGGCAAAAGTTAAATATCTGTCATCACTCATCTTTTATTCCTCTATAAACTCAACTCTGTTTATACGGTTGTCTACCGCATATGAAGCATAGTCCTCTTTCGTTTTATTTTTGTCCTTAAGCACCATCTGTGTATTTACTCCATCTCTTCGAAGCTCCATAGAGCGCTTGATTGCCGCATGGTATGCAGCCTCCTCAAATACTATAAGTGAGGAATTTTCAATGACAGGCACATCAATATCCTGACGGCTTAATGCTGCCATGAGCTGATCCACAACAATTGCAAAGCCGATTGCAGCAGCGTCCTTTCCAAAGTGTGAAAGCAGCTTGTCATAACGGCCTCCCTTTACAATAGGCTCTCCTGTACCATATGTGTAGCCCTGGAAAATAATACCTGTGTAATATGTGTAGTCACTGATAAGTCCAAGCTCATACGAAATATATTTCTCGATGCCGTATGCCTTTAAATATTCTCTAAGCTTAAGCAGAGTATCAATAGATGATAATATCTCATCATAGCCCTTCGCAAGCTTTAAAGCCTCCATAAGCTGCTCATCCTGTAAATCGAAATTGTCTAATAGTCCAAACAGCTTCCTTAGCTTGTCGTTCATTGAAAGACTGTCAACAAACTCCTCCACACCGAAGAAATTCTTATTTGCTATGAGCTCTCTTAGATTTTCCTCCTGCTCGCCTGACAGCCCTGCTGCCTTTGTGAGACCGTAAAAGAACTGCGAATGTCCGACTGAAATCTGGAAATTCTTAAGTCCGCTCTCAAGCATCGACTCAACTGTCATCGAAAGTATCTCGGCATCTGCAGAGATAGAGCCATCACCTATCAGCTCTGCACCGCACTGTGTGCTTTCCTTGAGCCTGCCCTGATAATCCGATGAATTGATAAAAGTATTGCCAAGATAACACAGCTTGACAGGCATATCGTCCTCTATATAGTACTTAGCCGCACTTCTTGCAATAGAAGGTGTGAAATCAGGACGAAGGACAAGCGTATTGCCCTCCTTGTCAAAAAACTTGTATAAATCTTTTGAAGGGGTTGTTCCGACATCGCTTCCAAAAATATTAAAAAACTCAAACGTAGGTGTCATGATATCATGATATCCGTATTTTAAAAGTGTACGGTGCAGCCTATCCTGCAAATACAGCTTTTTTTTGCATTCTCCGTTATATATGTCTCTTACTCCGTCCGGAGTGTGTAATAATTGATTTTCCATAATCTGTAAAATCTCGCTTTCATGTAGTAAAGTGTTATCGTGGTAATATGCTACCATACGATAGTAATACTGTCAAGCCCTGCAATTTAAGTCAAGCTGAAGTGCGTTCAGATACGGCACAAGTATTCCGGGCACCTCCGGGAGGAAAAATGCCGGCTCAAGCTCCTCATAGCGGAAGCTCTTTCTGCCGCCTTCTGCAGCTCTATCCCAGAATTCCGTCAGCTTTTTAAACGTGAGATAATAGTATTCGTTCCTGTGTGTGTACGATATAAGGATAAATGCAACACCATCCTGTTTTTCAAAGCATCTCATAAACTCTACCTGATGCTCATGTATATTGGCAAGGGGAAACGTGTCGGTATTACATTCTTTTGCATCAAAGCATACCGGGATTCCCTGTACAGCGCCAATATAGTCAACCGTACTCTTCTGCTCGAAATAAGCCAGTGTAATGTGTCTGGTTTCCGGCTCCATCTTTATAGGTGTAATCGGAGTGGGAATCTTTTGTATGAGCGCCAGGCCGTTCTCCCTGTATTTTTCATTTGTCTTGTTTATCATGTCCTCTAAGGTCGAGCCTCTTAAGCCTCTTGAATTCCAGGTTGCCATATCGTTTCTATCTTCCTTAATACTGTAAGCTATGCGACGTAAAGTAAATAATGACGGGATTAAAGCCCCACCCTGCTCCATATGTCAGGCAAAGCCGCCTCTATATATCTGCCATCAGGCAAAATCACATGATGCGCATGCAAAAGCTGGCTGGTCACATGATAATTTTCTTTGTAAAAAGCATTAATCCTTTTATCCCCATACTTCATATCACCTATGATTGGGTGTCCGATAGATGAAAGATGTGCTCTGATCTGATGGCTTCTTCCTGTAATGAGATGCACCTCAAGAAGAGTTGCTTTATGGCACGAAGCACTCATCTCAATTATCTTAAGAGGCCTGTAGGCGGTCTTTATTGGCAGTGATTCATCACTTATGGGCTCCTTGGTTATCTGCACCTTATTTACAGCCTCATCCTTTGTCAGAAAGCCCTCTATGGTCATAGGCTCATCAACCTCTCCTGCAACAAGCGCCATATAATACTTTTCTGCGGTTCTGTCCTTAAGCACCTGTGACAGGTACTGCAGTCCATGAAGCGATTTACCCATCAGAATAAGCCCCGAGGTATTTCTGTCCAGGCGATTGCACACCGATGGCTTAAAGCTCTTATATGTGTCAAAATCAAGCTTTCCCTCTTTTATCAGGTATCCGATAAGCCTTTCGTTTGCAGAAACATCAGTCTCCTTGGACTTCTGCGACAGCATATTGACTGGCTTGTTTGCAGCCAGTATGTCATCATCCTCGTATACCACACCAAGTCCGTCAGGCTTTAGTGCACCGAGTGCCTTGAAATCCTTCATCAGACTGTCCTCATTGACGGAAAACTTAGCAAATGTATCATCTGACAGAAAAATCTTGATTTTGTCGTCAACTGACACAATTTCTGTTCCTGACGCTTTCTTATCATTCAATTTTATATTCTTCTTCCTGAGCATCTTGTAAATAAAGCCCATGGATGCGTTTGGAAGTATCTTTTTAAGGTATTTGTCAAGCCTCTGGCCTGCCTCGTTTTTACCAGCTTTAAATTCTTTCATAGTCTTATCTTGTATATCTATCTTTTCTTCTTGTGGACGTTTCTGATTGTTTTCTTTTTGTGCGCTGTGCCTGCGGTGTTACTTCCGCTTCCGTTTTTCCCTCGCTCTGTTGCATTTTTCAAGTTTTTCCTTACACCTGCATTCTTGCCGCTGCCATAGCTGCTGTTTGAATTTTTATCAGACTTAGAAGTTTTTTTGTCCCAGCCGCCATCAGTATGCATTTTCCTTGGCTTTATCAGGCACTTTTTGTCAAATCCGATTAAGTCCTCCCTGCCGGCCTTCACAAGTGCCTCGTGCACGAGATCATAATTCTTTGGATTGCGGTACTGGATGAGTGCCCTCTGCATAGCCTTCTCATGCGGGTTAGTTGTGACATACACCGGCTTAAGTGTCGCCGGGTCAAGCCCTGTATAGTACATGCATGTAGAGATGGTAGATGGTGTCGGATAGAAATCCTGCACCTGCTCAGGCATATATCCCAGATCGCGCAGATACTCTGCAAGCTCTATCGCCTCTTTAAGTGTTGAGCCCGGGTGTGATGACATGAGATACGGCACAAGATACTGCTCCTTGCCTATCTTTTTGTTCATATCCTTGTATGCCTTCACAAAGCTGTTGTACACCTCTACACTCGGCTTTCCAAGCCTGCTCAAAACAGCATTGGAGATGTGCTCCGGAGCCACCTTAAGCTGTCCGCTGACATGATACTCACACAGCTCACGAAGAAACGTCTTGTCTTTGTCATACATCAGATAGTCAAACCTGATGCCTGAGCGGATAAACACCTTTTTTACCTTTGGCAGTGCACGAAGCTCTCTAAGCAGCTGTATATAGTCGCTGTGGTCAACAATCAGGTTATTGCACGGCTTAGGAAACAGACACTGCTTTGTAGGGCACGCTCCCCTTGTGAGCTGCTTTTTACATGCCGGCTGCCTGAAATTGGCTGTAGGACCACCAACATCATGGATATAGCCCTTAAAGTCCTTATCCTGCGTGATAAGCTTTGCCTCTTCTATGATTGACTCATGACTTCTCGTCTGGATTATCCTGCCCTGATGGAAGGTCAATGCACAGAAGTTACATCCTCCAAAGCAGCCTCTGTTGCTGATAAGAGAAAACTTCACCTCGCTTATAGCAGGCACTCCGCCTGCCTCCTCGTAGCTCGGATGATAAGTCCTCATATAAGGAAGCGCATATACCTCATCCATCTCATCCTGCGACAGTGGCTTTTGCGGTGGATTCTGCACCACAAGCGTAGAGTTGTCATATGGCTCTACGAGCCTCTTTGCACAGAAAGGATCAGTATTGCAGTACTGTATGTAAAAGCTTCTTGCAAACTCCCTCTTATCCTCTTTTATAACGTCATAATCAGGAAGCTCAATCGCATCATATATGATATCCCTGTCCTTTGTCTTGAACACGGTACCATCTATAAACGTGATATCCTTTACATCCATACCGCTGGCAAGCGCATCCGCTATCTCGATGATGCTTCTTTCTCCCATGCCATATGAAATGATATCCGCACCGGAATCTAAAAGAATTGAGCGCTTGACCTTATTTGACCAGTAATCATAATGTGCCATGCGCCTAAGGCTCGCCTCGATGCCGCCTATTATGATAGGGATTTTTTTATAAGTATGGCGTATCAGGTTACAGTACACAACGGTCGCATAATCAGGTCTCTTTCCCATCACGCCACCCGGTGTAAAGGAATCCTTTGCTCTTCTTTTCTTTGAAACCGAATAATGGTTTACCATGGAGTCCATATTACCTGCCGAAACCAAAAAGCCAAGGCGCGGCACTCCGAGTATGGATATAGACTCATCATCCTTCCAGTCGGGCTGTGAAATGATGCCGACCGTATAGCCATGTGCCTGCAGCAGCCTTGCAATTATTGCATGTCCAAAGGACGGATGATCCACATATGCATCACCGCAGACATACACAAAATCAAGCTGCTCAATGCCCTCATCTATCATATCCTGTTTTGAAATTGGTAAAAAACCATTACTCATATCATACCTCATAATTAAAAATTATTTTATTTGCCGGATTTTATCTGCATAAGCATATCCGTTTCAGCCTGTGTCAAAGCTCTGTAAGTCCCTGTTTTAAGGTCATCTGGCAGCTTAAGCGGTCCCATGGATATTCTCTTTAAATAGATTACCCTCTTTCCAAGCGCCTCAAACATCCGCTTGACCTGATGGAACTTTCCTTCTGTTATCGTAAGCTCAATCTCAGATACGCTGCCACTTTTTTTAATAACAAGCTCCGCAGGCTTTGTAGGTCTTTCCTCGCCTATATCAATGCCCTCTTTAAACCTGATGATATCATCCCAAGTCACCTCACCATCAATACGTGCGTAGTAAGTCTTTGCCACGTGCTTTGAAGGGCTTAAGAGCTCGTGCGAAAGCGCTCCATCATTTGTGATAAGTAAAAGCCCCTCCGTGTCTATATCAAGCCTTCCGACAGGAAACAGATCATCATGCACAGCATCCGTGATATAGTCCATGACTGTATCATGCACATTATCACAGGTCGCAGAAACACAGCCTGAGGGCTTATTAAACAGGTAATATTCATACCTTTGATACTTAACTATTCTGCCGTTAACTGATACCTCGTCGGCATCAGTATCTACCTTTGTCTCAGGCTTTGCGGCCACCGTGCCATTTATGGCTATCTGTCCGGTCTTTATAAGCTTTTTTACCTCAGAGCGTGTGCCAAGCCCCATCTCTGATAAAAATTTATCTAATCGAATCATATTGATATTTCTCTCCACATATACTGTCATATGAGTAAAAACAAACTTAAAAAATTACTGTTTATCGCTTTTATACTGCTATTTTGTATTTATTACATATTGTTTCCGGCACAGGTAAGTACGTGCGCTAAAGCTGGCATAATGTTATGGTTCAACCAGATATTTCCGCTTCTATTTATATTTACGATTTTATCTAACCTGATTATCTCAACAAATGTGCTGCAAAACATTCCCCAAAAGCATATCATGCTTTTTACATACATAATAGGCATAATATTTGGATTCCCGATAGGAGCAAAGCTCACAGCAGATTTTTGTTCGAAAGGATACATAGATAAAAATCACAGGGAAATACTGAGTGCACTGGCAAACCATTTCAGCCTTCCCTTTATCATTACCTATGCACTGTCCGAGCAACTTAACATATGCAGCCACTACAGCATTTATCTTGTGTCACTTTATCTGCCATCTGCTATAGGAATGATAGCTATGCTTTCGATTAACAAAAACGGAAGCTTAAAACAAAAAATCCCGGCTCAAGGATTTAAGCTTAACATGCAAATCGTTGATGCCGGAATAATGAAAGGGTTTGAAACCCTTATAAAACTCTGTGGATATATTGTATTGTTCTCTATAGTCTCACGTATCCCACAGACCATTGCCCAAAAGGCTGACTGCAACATGCCACTGTCGGCAGACATAATAGGTGCCTTTTTTGAAACCACAAACGGTATCGGCATAGTCTGCGGTCTATGCATTCCACGCACCCTGTCAATAGTGCTGTGCATTGCACTTCTGTCATTTGGCGGTGTATCATGCATGGTCCAGACCAAATCAATATTCCGGGATACAGGCTTTAGGCTTTACAGATACATACTGCTTAAGGCAGCCATGAGCATACTCTCATGCCTGTTATGTATTATCCTATTTCACATCCTCATCTGAATCGGAAATATTGGTGATTTCTATGTCATCATCAGATGTATCTGAAGCTGCCTCATTGTCAGACGACTCTGCTCCTGCAGCTTCATCGCCATTCTCTTCCGGTGGGAAAAGCTCTGCTCTGTTTGCTGCAACAACATCCTCAAACTGCTGCAGTGAACTTATAAGGCTGTCATATCTGGCCTTTGAAGTCTCAATAGAGCCTGTTAAGATATCCTCAATGCTCTTGAGCTGGCTGTCCGTATATGCCATGGCACTCATTCTGAGATTATTTGCTTCGTTTGTGGCACTGTCAAGTATCTCCTGTGCCTGCTTTGTTGCAATCTGCACTACCTCATTCGCCTGAGCATATGCCTGCTGCATAATCTGATGCTCGCTGACAAGCTCATTTGTCTGAATCTGAGCCTGCGCGATTATCTGATCAGCCTTTGCCTGTGCATCAGCAAGGATAGCCTCCTTATTACTGATAATCTTCTGATATCTCTTTACCTCCTCGGGGGTCTTTGTACGAAGCTCTGAAAGAAGCTCCTCTAACTGTTCACGATTGACAAGAATCTTGTTTCTTGAAATAGGTGACGGCTTGCAGCCATCAATATAGTCTTCGATTTCTTCAATAATCTGTTCCATTTTACTGCTCATAAATACTGTCTCCTTACCTGGTAATATTGTATTTGGCATAAATTCTATCAATGAACTGTTCAGGTACGAACTTTGATATATCTCCTCCGTATGATGCAAATTCCTTGACAATTGTAGAGCTTAAATATGAATAATTGAGGCTCGAAGTGAGAAAAACCGTCTCTATTTCCGGATTCTGCACTCCGTTAGCCTGTGCAATCTGCAGCTCATACTCAAAATCTGTCACTGCACGCAATCCTCTTATTATGATTGTTGCATTGATTTTCTTCATGTAGTCAACTAAAAGTCCTTCGAAGCACCCTACCCTGACGTTTGGTATGTGTGCTGTCATTTCCTTTATCATACTAACACGTTCTTCCAAAGAAAACAACGAGTTTTTTGCACTATTATTGAGTACTCCGACAACCAGCTCGTCAACTATTTTGGCTGAACGCTCTATTATATCCAGGTGTCCAAATGTCACCGGATCAAAGCTTCCCGGATAAATTCCTACCTTCATATTGTATCTCCTATGCATGCTTTATGAAAACATGCTTGTTTGTCTTATAAATTTTTTCTTTGACTATCTCATAGCCAAGCTCTGTGAGATAATCAAAATCAGTATCGTTTGAAGCCTCAACCACGATAAGTGTATCATCCTTTAATATATCGCTGTCCGAAAGTGTAATAAGCACTTCCTTTTCAAGCTCCTTATTGTATGGCGGGTCCATAAACACGATATCAAATTTGTATTTGCCCTCAAGAGTACGTACTGCCGTGACAGCATCCGTCATCATAAGCCTTGAGACCTTATCAAACTTTGTAAAATGGATATTGTCCTCGATGCATGAAGCGGCTTTTCTTGAATTCTCCACAAATACAGCATAGGCTGCACCGCGGCTTAACGCTTCAAGTCCTATCTGTCCGCTTCCGGCAAACAGATCTAAAAAATATGCTCCGGGAACATCAAACTGCATGACATTAAAAAGAGTCTCCTTCGTCTTGTCAGTAGTCGGTCTTGTATCTTTTCCCTCGATAGTCTTTAGAGGGAGGCTTCTCGCCGTTCCTGCTATTATTCTCATACTTTTCTCCCTGTTATAGTCTATTTCTGGTCCTTTAAGACGTCCTTATTCTTTGCGATATAGTCAATAAGCGAAACAACTGTGAGTACAAGTGCCACATAAATGAGGATTGTTCCAAGGATATTTAACCAGCCAAGCTGCAGATTGATATTAAAAATAATAACAATAACCATAAGCATCTGGAAGGTTGTCTTAAATTTTCCCCAGTAGCTTGCTGCAATGACAATTCCATTGTCTGATGCAACGAGTCTGAAGCCGCTTATGATAAACTCTCTTGCAATGATAATAAGCACAACCCATACAGGGATGAGCTTTAAATCAACAAGGCATATCATTGCAGAGCATACAAGCAGCTTGTCTGCAAGCGGATCCATAAACTTGCCGAAATTTGTAACAAGATTGTATTTTCTTGCAATTTTTCCGTCAGCCATATCGGTCAGACTTGCAATGATAAATATCGCAAGCGCTATATAATTTCCGTATCCGTCAAAAAACGGTGAAATAAGGAAAAATACAAAAAACGGAATAAGTATCACTCTTAAGATTGTAAGTTTGTTTGGTAAATTCATTTTACAAGTTCTCCTATCAAATCATATTCATACGCACCCGTCACCATAACCTTGCATATATCACCGGTCATAAGTGTCTCATCAGTGTTGATGAATATATATCCGTCAACATTCGGTGCATCTCTGTATGTACGGCCGATATAAGCATTTTCATCAGCCACCTTGCCCTCTATGAAAACATATAATTCTTTACCCTTTAGTGTCTCATTTTTATCAAAAATGACCTCTTCCTCAAGCTCCATGACATCAGCCTGCCAGTCAGCCTTTATATCCTCATCTATCTGGTCAGGCATTGCAGCTGCCTTTGTGCCCTCCTCCGGGGAATACGTAAAGGCTCCCAGACGGTCAAACTCCATATCATTTACAAACTGCATAAGCTCCTCGTGATTATCCTGTGTCTCACCCGGGAAGCCACATATAAGGGTGGTCCTTAGTGTGATATCAGGTATTCTCTCACGCAGCATTCTGATACGCTCCATAAGCTCAGCCTTTGTTGTTTTTCTGCCCATGCGCCTTAAAATATCGTCATTGCAGTGCTGGATTGGCATATCCAGATAATGGCATACCTTCTCATCCTTTATCATGGACTCTATAAGCTCATCGTATATCTCCTCGGGATAGCAGTACATAATCCTTATCCAGAACAGCCCGCTTATCTTATTGAGCTCATCCAAAAGCTTATGAAGTGACTTCTCACCATACAAATCCACTCCGTAAAGTGTGGTCTCCTGGGCAACAAGTATAAGCTCCTTTGCTCCCTGCTCCACAAGGCTCTTCGCCTGCTCAATCAAATCCTCCATCGGCACACTTCTGTAACGACCTCTGACAGAAGGAATGACACAGTAGGTACAGTTTTTATTGCACCCCTCTGCTATCTTAAGGTAAGCGAAATGCCCTCCTGTGGTGACAATACGCTTTGTCTTTATGCTGGGAAGGCCCTCTAAGGTGTGCAGATTGCTGTATCTGTGTTTTTCAAGTGTCTCATGGACAGCTTCAACTATAGTATCATATGAATTGGTGCCAAGTATGGCATCAACCTCTGGGATTTCCTTAAAAATCTCATCCTTGTATCTTTGTGCCAGACAGCCTGTCACAATAAGTGATTTGCATTTGCCTGTCTCCTTATACTGAGCCATCTCGAGAATTGTATTGATACTCTCCTCCTTTGCATCACCTATGAAGCAGCAGCTATTTACGATAATGATATCAGCCTGCGTCTCATCATCGGTCATCTCAATGCCGTCATTTGCAAGCATGCCTATCATATACTCTGAATCCACAAGGTTTTTATCGCATCCAAGCGAAATAAATAATAATTTCATAGTACCTCTCAAATGTAAGTATTTACAATTAAAGGGAAAGACAAAACAGCCTTTCCCCTCCTAGATTAAGCCTCTTCGCCTTCGTTTAAATCCTCATCATCTGAGACGATTCTGACAGCTCCCGTGTACAGCTCCTCTACAGCAATAGATAATGGCTTATTGCACTTAGGGCGTGCGATAAGTGGTTCTGCACCATCAATAATCTGGCGTGCACGCTTTGCTGCAGCAATAACGATAGAATAACGGCTGTTTACTACCGGCTCTTCACCTATCTCTACATTGTTGTTTACTACCTTCATTAACTCTACATACGATGGATGTATCATATTATTTATCTCCTTTCGAAAAGCTTAAAAGCTCTTTTCTCATTTTATTTATAAAATCTATATTTGATGATACCAGATAGTCCTGATTCTTTTTTGTGTCGTCAGAGCTGTGAATGATATCATTCACAAGCTCTACACAATCGTCAAGCTTATCATTTACCACTAAATAATCATATTTCTCTATGCCTAAAGACTCCTCATATGCTCTTGAAAGTCTCTGTGCACAGACCTCTTTTGTCTCTGTGCCTCTTCCTACAAGCCGGTCCTTAAGCTCATCTGCACTCGGCGCTGACACAAACATAAGCACCGTATCAGGAAACTGCTTCTTTATCTTTAAAGCTCCCTGGATTTCTATCTCAAGAATCACATTCTTTCCGGCGCTAAGCTGCTCATTGACATATGACTTTGGTGTGCCGTAGTAATGATCTACATACTTGGCATACTCAAGCAGTCCATCTGCCTTTATCATCTGTTCAAATTCTTCCTCTGAGATAAAAAAATACTCTCTGCCATGCTCCTCACCCGGCCTTGGACCTCTGGTCGTGGCTGATACGCTCAGTGCATAATCATCACCATGCTTTGCCATAAGCTCCTTCATGATAGTACCCTTTCCGGAACCCGAAAAGCCTGAAAAAACAACTAATTTTCCTGTGTTACTCATCACTATCTCCTAAAATTACTCAATATTTTGAATCTGTTCCCTGACCTTTTCTATATCAGTTTTAAGACTGATGCCTGTGTCAGAAATCTTAAGATCATTGGACTTTGAAAGGATGGTATTCGCCTCACGGTTCATCTCCTGTGCGAGGAAATCAAGCTTTCTTCCCACACTGCCACCGGCATTTAGCGAATCCTTCATGGAAAGGATATGGCTTTTGAGCCTGACTGTCTCCTCATCCACACAGATCTTGTCCGCAAAAATAGTGACCTCCTGGGCTATTCTTGAATCATCAAGCTGATTGTCTGCAAGCAGCTCTCTTAGCTTTTCCTCAAGACGCGCACGGTATTCAACAATAATCTGTGGCGAACGCTCCTCAATGAAATCAACATATGATACCATATTATCGAGCTTTTCGCAAAGGTCTTTTTTAAGATTTTCTCCCTCGCGCACGCGACTTTCAACAAATGGCTCAAATGCACCGCGAAGAGCCTTCTCAAGACTGCTCCACAGCTCATCCTCATCTACAGGCTGCTCCTCCATCGCAAGTACCTCCGGATATCTCGACAGCGTGCTCACTCTTATATCATTCTCCAGTCCGAATTCCTCCGCCATCTGATTCAGATACTTAAGATATTCTCCCGCGAGAGCCTTATTATACTGCAATGAGAGATTATTTTCTGTAAAATCCTCATATGTGATATAAATATCGACCTTGCCACGCTCTATGTACTCCTTAAGCAGAGTTCTTATTGCACTCTCGAAGAAATTGAGCTTTTTAGGCATCTTGATATTGACATCCAGATATCTGTGATTTACAGATTTTACCTCAACTGTAATCTTACGGCTTGCATCTGCGTACTCGTATCTGCCAAAGCCGGTCATACTTTTAATCATAATTTTTCCTTTCGCATATGCATAGATGAGTTTATTATATAACTCCTTGAGATTTTCGTCAAATATATTATAATATAAATATTCATGATTATAAATATTCAGCAACTTAGAATATTTACAGGAAATAAGGAGGAACATCATGGCTTTAGACGGAATAGTCATTTCAAATATAGTTGCAGAGCTAAACAGCACGATACTAAACTCAAAAATCAGTAAAATCGCAGAACCTGAGGCAGATGAGCTGCTTCTTACCCTAAAGGGACCAAACGGCTCGTTCAGGCTTTCGATGTCTGCAAGTGCATCGCTTCCATTCATCTACCTGACACCCACAAATAAGGTAAGCCCTCTCACTGCCCCTACATTTTGCATGGTTTTAAGAAAGCATATAGCAAACGGACGCATCACAAAGATTTACCAGCCGGGCATGGAGCGTATCATAAACTTTGAAATCGAGCACTTAAACGAGATGGGCGATCTATGCCACAAGGTGCTTATTATCGAGCTGATGGGCAAATATTCAAACATCATCTTTACCGACTCCGATGGTACGATAATAGACAGTGCCAAGCGTATTCCCGCATCCGTAAGCTCTGTGCGTGAGGTGCTTCCGGGCAGAGCCTACAGAATCCCCGCGACACAGGAGGATAAATATAATCCTCTGACTGTAGATTCGAAGCAGTTTGTGGATATTATATCAGCAAAGCCGCTTACTGTTTCAAAGGCTATCTATTCATCCTTTTCCGGCATCAGCCCCCTTGTGGCAAATGAGCTGGCTCACAGGGCAGGCATTGACGCGGACTCCCCTGTAGCTGCCTATTCACACGATGAGCTTTTGCACCTGGGAAGCAACTTCACATGGATGATGGAGGACATAAAAAATAATCGTTTTACGCCGAATATCGTGCGTGACGGCAATGAACCAAAGGAATTTTCTTCAATAGAGCTGACTCAGTATAGCGATTTAACGGTCACAAAATATGAATCTATATCAGAGGTTTTAGAGCTTTACTACTCTGAGAGAAACACCTATACACGTATACGCCAGAAGTCAGCCGACCTGAGAAAACACGTAAATACCCTCCTGGAGCGAAACCAGAAGAAATATTCCCTGCAGATGAAGCAGCTAAAAGACTCCGAAAAACGCGAAAAGTACAAGGTGTACGGCGAGCTTATCAACGCATTCGGCTACGGACTTACACCGGACGACAAGTTTCTTGAAGCAGCAAACTATTATGATGACAACAAAATCATCAAAATCCCTATCGACAACACAAAAACTCCTGCCGAGAACGCGCAGAAATACTTTGACAAATACGGAAAGATGAAGCGTACTGCCGAAGCATTGAACGAACTGATTCTTGAAACAAAAGGTCAGATAGACCATCTCGAATCAATTCAGAATTCACTGGATATCGCTTTAAGTGCTGACGACCTCGTCCAGATAAAGGATGAACTGATAGAATACGGTTTTATCAAAAAAGGAAAGGGTTCAAAAAAACAGAAGGTAAAGAGCAAACCCTTCCACTATATCTCATCAGACGGCTTTGATATGTACGTTGGCAAAAACAACTACCAGAACGATGAGCTCACCTTCAAGCTGGCAACCGGAAACGACTGGTGGTTCCACGCCAAGGGCATGCCCGGCTCACATGTCATTGTAAAAGCTGAAAACAAAGAGCTGCCGGACAGCACCTTTGAGGAGGCCGGCAAGCTCGCAGGCTACTACTCTAAGGGCAAAAATGCCGACAAGGTAGAGATAGACTATCTGCAAAAGAAAAATGTCAAAAAGCCAAACGGTGCCGCAGCCGGCTTTGTCGTGTATTACACAAACTATTCTCTCACGATTCACCCGGATATATCCGATATCAGGCAGATTGAGTAAGCAGATTATACTTATTTCATAACAATTTCATAACCATTCCAAAACCCTTAAAGTAAAAAGCTGATATACACATGCATAGTCCTGCATGCGATATCAGCTTTTATTTTAGCCATTTAAGCTCATCACAGATTCATCCTCTTTAATTGTTCTTTTGCAAATTCATCCATTTTCTTTTTCAGTATTCTGTTTTCCGGTGTACAAAGCGCCGGGTCTGCTTCAAGCACCTCATCCACCATCTCAGATGCTTCCTTTAGCACATCGCTGTCCTGATACACATCCGCAAGTGCAAACGCAAGGTCTCCACTCTGCCTGATTCCAAAGAAATCCCCGGGACCTCTGAGCTTTAAATCCTCACTTGCTATATAAAAGCCATCATTTGATTTATTTAGTATCTCCAGACGTTTTTTTGATTTCTTTGAATTTGACGAATTGATGAAAATGCAATACGACTGTGCATCTCCCCTGCCTACACGGCCTCTCAGCTGATGAAGCTGTGCAAGTCCAAACCTGTCTGCATTCTCTATCATCATGACAGTTGCATTGGGCACATTTACACCAACCTCCACGACTGTTGTGGACACAAGCACCTGCGACTCATTATTTGCAAAGCGCTGCATCACCTCATCCTTTGCCTTGCTCTTCATCCTGCCATTAAGCACATCTACCGTGATATCCTTTGGCAGTGCCGCTTTAAGCACCTTTGCATAGTCTGTGACATTTTCCCCTTCCGAGTTTTCGGTTTCTTCCACAAGAGGGCATATAACATACGCCTGATGGCCGGCTCTCACCTGCTCAGCAATAAAGCTGTAGGCCTTTGGCCTGAACGCTGTGCCAACCACACAGTTCTTGATCGGAAGCCTCTTTGCCGGCACCTCATTTATGACAGAGATATCCATATCACCGTATATGATTATTGCTAACGTACGCGGTATCGGAGTGGCACTCATCACAAGTATATGTGGCTTTCTACCCTTATCCGAGAAGCTCTCTCTCTGCTTCACGCCAAATCTGTGCTGCTCATCTGTGATAACAAGCGACAGATTGGAAAAATCCGCTTTCTCCTGTATGAGCGCATGAGTGCCTATAATAAGCGCATTTTTTTCGTTTTCAAGGCGCACATAGGCTTCTCTTTTCTGCTTTGCCGTCATGGAGCCGGTAAGAAGCACAACAGGACTGTCAAGTCCAAACTGACTAACCAGTGAGCAAAACGTCTCATAATGCTGGTTTGCAAGCACCTCCGTCGGAGCCATTATGGCAGACTGATAGCCACATTTTGACGCCCACGCCATAAGAAGAAAAGCAACAATTGTCTTTCCTGAGCCCACATCGCCCTGAATAAGCCTTTGCATCACATAAGGACTTTTAATATCCTGCTTTATCTCATCTATTGTCTTCTTCTGCGCTCCTGTCAGCTCATACGGAAGCTTCTCAATCAGTCTGTCTATAAAAGCATCATCCGTAAACTCAAACTCATTTTTATCCTTCTGCTGCTTTTTATTCTGATATCGCATGCCCATGATAAAGAGAAAAAACTCATCAAAAACAAGCCGTCTTCTTGCCTCCACAAGAGCGTCAAAGTCATCAGGAAAATGTATCTGCTTCATGGCATAATTATACTCGCAAAAGCCGTATCTGTGCCTTATATCCTTAGGCAGGTAATCTGACAGCAATGTATCATGTGACAGAGTCTCCTTTATCGTCTTGACTATCAGATTGTTTGTCACACCGCTTGTCACGGAATACACAGGCTGCAGTGTATCGCGTATAGCCTCGTACTTTTGCACCTCATACACCACAGGCTGCTCCATAACATATCTGCCGCCCTTTGGCTTAATATGTCCGTAAAATATAAGATGTCTCCCCTGCACAAGCTGTGCCTTAAGGTATGGCATACGGTACCATACCAGCTGTATCATATGCCCGGGCGAGCCGATATCCTGCAATGTAATCTGCATTCTCGCTGTATTTTTCACTACAGGTGCCTTTTTAATCACAGCATGGATGGCATAGGTGCTGCTTACGTTTACATTATTCAGTTCATCAATATCCGTTATTTCCGGAAACTTTACATAATCCCGGGGAAAATGAAGGAGTATATCACCAACGGTGTATACTCCCATTTTAGCAAATGCTTTTTGTGTTTTTTCCCCGATTCCCTTAACCGCGGTAATCGGTGAAGCTATATCCATATTTGCTCCTAAATATAATAAATGTCATTTATATTCTTTAAAAGGCTTTACTCTACAGAAATAACATAATAGTAGATTGGCTGTCCGCCATCGTTGACCTCAACCTCTACATCAGGATATTTCTCTTCGATTGCTGCTGCAAGCTCATTAGCTGAGTCCTCATCAGAATCACTTCCGAAATAAATGCTGACAATCGCTGAATCCTCATCTACCATGGCATCTACCATCTCAAGTGTGGTAGCCCTTAAGTCTGTTCCAACAGAAAGGATGCTCTTGTCTCCGATTCCCATGAAGTCGTTCTGCTTGATGGTTTTTCCGTCAATCTCAGTATCGCGGACTGCATATGTCACCTGTCCTGTCTTGACATTTTCTATCTCAGCCATCATCTGCTCTTTATTCTCCTCGGCACTGTGGTCAGGGATATAATTTACAAGCGCTGTGATACCCTGTGGGATAGTCTTTGTAGGGATAACAATAATCTGTTTATCCTCAACAAGGTCTACAGCCTGGTTTGCAGCCATGATGATATTCTTGTTGTTTGGCAGGATAAATACTGTCTTCGCATTTACATGCTCGATAGCGTTGAGCATATCCTCTGTGCTAGGGTTCATGGTCTGACCACCCTCTATGAGATAGTCCACTCCAAGGCCTCTAAACACTTCATTCATGCCTTCTCCGATTGAAACAGATACAAAGCCCATTTCCTTTGCAGGCATGTTATTTGTCTTTTCATCAGCCTGAGCAGCTTCATAAGCCTCTTCCTCAGCCTTCTGCTGTGCTGCAAGCTTCTGTGAATCCTTGATGAGCTTTTCCTGATGCTCCTCACGCATATTGTCGATCTTTATCTTGCTGAGTGAACCGAAGGTAAGTGCCTTCTGCAGTGCAAGTCCAGGGTCGTTTGTATGTACGTGAGTCTTTACGATCTCATCGTCAGCTACAACGACTATAGAGTCACCAATTGACTCGAGGAATGCCTTGTATGCGTGCTCCTCATTGTCTGACATTGGCGCATTGAGTACAATAATAAACTCTGTGCAGTAACCAAACTTAATCTCTGCCTCTGTCTCAGCCGAAATCTTTGCAGGAGCTGCTCCTGTTGGTGCGCCCTCTATTGTATAGTCAATCTCCTTGCCGATAAGGGCATCGTATGCTCCCTTTAATACCTGAACAAGTCCCTGTCCGCCCGAATCCACAACACCTGCCTGTTTTAATACAGGAAGCATCTCCGGTGTCTGGTCAAGCACATACTCAGCCTGCTTTATAACCTCTTCAACAAATGTGACAACATCCTCTGTATCATCTGACAGCTCCAAAGCCTTTTCTGCTGCGCCCTTTGCCACTGTGAGGATAGTTCCCTCCTTAGGCTTCATAACTGCCTTGTAAGCTGTCTCAACCGCCTTCTGGCATGCCTCACAAAGAATAGTGACATCTATTTCATCGTATTCCTTTATAACCTTGCAGAAGCCTCTGAAAAGCTGTGATAAGATAACACCCGAGTTTCCTCTGGCGCCTCTTAAAGAGCCTGATGAAATAGCCTTTGCAAGCTCTGCCATGGTAGGATTTGTGAGCGAGCTGACCTCCTTGGCCGCAGACATGATTGTCATTGTCATATTTGTTCCGGTATCACCATCCGGTACCGGGAATACATTCAGCTCATTTATCCAGTCTTTCTTTGAATCAAGATTCTTGGCTCCCGCAAGAAACATCCTTGCAAGGAGCTTTGAATTAATGCTTGTGATCTCCACTTTTTGTAGTCCTCCTTAATCAATTACCCTTACGCCCTCAACGTAAATATTGATTTTTGCAATTTTCATTCCTGTAAATGACTCAACCTTGTACTTAACCGTCTCGATAAGATTGTCCGAAACAGTGCCGATCGAAATACCATACGCTACTATTACATGAAAATCAATGGTAATTTCGTTGTTCTCATCTACCTTTACATTTATTCCATGGTTCAGGTAATCTCTCTTCAAAAGCTTTACAAGACCATCCTTCATGTTGACCGCTGCCATGCCTACTATTCCAAAGCACTCTACAGCTACAGAGCCTGCATAGGTTGCAATAACATCTGTATCAATTAAAATTTGTCCATATTGGGTATCCATCTGTCCCTTCATAATATATACCTCCATCATATTGTGACGTAGCTAATGTTATTATACCTTTTTTTTCACAAAAAGCAAATATTTTTATATTTTATCCTTGCATTCTTTATTTTAATCTGATAGAATACATTTGTTGTGAGCTTAAGAGTATGGTAAGCTTAGTGAAATGCAAGGAGGTGCAATATCATGGCAAAATGTGCAATTTGTGAAAAAGGTGTTCATTATGGAAATAATGTCAGCCATTCTCATAGAAGATCAAATCATGTTTGGAAGTCAAACATTAAGAAGGTTTCTTGCAAGGTCAATGGAGTTCCACAGAAGTTATATGTATGTACTTCATGTTTAAGATCTGGCAAAGTTGAGAGAGCTTAGTCTTTATTTTTGAATCTTTTGAATTTTAAAGGACATCCGTTTGGATGTCCTTTTTATTTGCTTTCATATATGAAATTAATCCTGCTTATCGTCCTCTGCCTCGTCTACCTTTACATCGTCGAGATTAAGGTCATCATTTTTTCCCTTTGAGAAACGGCTTACAATGTCCGGCACCATATCAAGTATCTTTGTCATGCCGTCCTGATTCTTTACATTGACAAGCTTTGTCTGTCCATTCTGGATAACGAGCACTGCACTAGGCTGAATCTTTCCGCCCATACCACCGGCTCCGTTATTTTTCTTTTCTGCCGAAAATGCTCCTGCTGCCACTCCAAACGACACATCCACAAGCGGAAGTATGATTGTATCCCCTATATGAATCGCATCACCAACCACCGTCTTTGTAGTGATAAAGCTGTCCATCCCCTTAAAAAGTGACTCTACCGTGTTATTGAAACTATTATCTGCCATAATATCTTCCTCCTATCTGCTTATCCTATTATATAATCTGCGGCAGTTTTTATCAAATAAAATTCTAAGTGTTGCCGCTAAAATACTTATTACTATCACATGCCCCTTTATATCAAAGCTGCCCTTTGCATACGGATTTTCACTCTCGAAATCGGGTGTAATCCGCCATCTGTTTGTATAGCCGACAGGAAAACATGCTAAAATACCTAATGAAATGCCTGTTGTATCCGGCGAGCCGGTTGAATAAACCATTGTAAGCTTAAGCCTCCTTGGGCATATTCTTTTAAGAATGATAAAAAGCTCTTTTTTCAGATGTAAAAAAGCAGCTTTATTTCTCTCATCACTGTATTCTCTTTTTAGCTTATAGATACAGTTTTTTATTTTTTCTGACTTATCTTTAAATTGCTTTTTATGTGACTTTTTGTGTGGCTTTTTATACGTTTTTTGATGAGTGGGCTTAGTTTGTTGTTTTATATGCTGATTCTCATCAGTTACTGTCCTTTGCTCGTTATGAGTCTGTGCTGTGCTTTCATTCTCTGTCTGTTCATCTGCGATGTGTTCTGACTCATCTGCCGGTATTTGAGGCTCATCCACGGTGTTTTCACTGACTTTATCTTCTGTTTCAGTTTTAGCTGCCTCATCCATATCGTCATCATCCAAAGCCTCATAATTATCAAACAGCTTCTTCTTCACAAAAGCAAGCCTTATATATCCGTCAGTCTCCTGTGCATACTCTATATGCAGTGCAAACAAATGAAAAAGCCATGACACATGTGCTTTTGCTCTTATGTCTGTATTGTCAAAGCTTCCGACAGCCCTGTACTTGACCGGCACAAACAGTACGCAAAGCAGCGCTGTAAGTATAAGAGCAAGCACTACAAGGAGTATGATGCCTATGACCTTTAAAATCGTAAATATCATCTATCTATTTCCTCCGTCTGCTCTTTAAATAGCTCTTCACATCTGTTTTACCTGTATTTTCGTATGTCTCATTAACAATATCACAGACCAGCAAAAGCGCCTCATCATAATTACCCGCTACTGCGATTATGTGCAGATTCTTCTTAGGATATCCCTTTTGCAGCAATTCTCTTGTCGGAATGATATCCAAAAGATTTTCCTCATTTGACGGAAACGTGATGATGTATGTGTGAAGCATGCCGGCATTATGCTCTATCTTCCACTTGATTTTCTTTATCTTTCCGGTAACAGACTCTCCTACAAATAAATCCTCATACCATTTCATTCCAAAACCTCAAAAAGCAGTTTTTAAAACTGCTTTTTAATAATACTAATAATACTTGTGTGTCCCCCATAAGTTACTTTTCTTTAAATCCAGGTACTCATTGTAAGCCTTCTCAAGTATCTGCTTCTCATTTGCAAACTTGAGCAGATGATATGCCTCGTGATACTTGTAAAACCCTGAATCCATGAAATACTCTTCTCTTTGCGGTTTACTATAATAACTTTCGCCCATCATAAGATACCAGTGTACATCCTTTTCCACTGTATCATGTGGCACGGTAAAAGAATAGTGGCTCTTACCCACGTATTGGATTATCGTTGCACTGGCACCAGTCTCCTCTTTCACTTCACGGATTGCAGTGTCCTTGTACTCTTCATCAGATTCCACAGTTCCCTTGGGCAGTACCCACCCCTCGTACCTGTTCCTGTAGTTCTTGTATAAGAGTAATATTTTGCCACGAAAGATTACCACACCGCCACAGCTCGTTGCTTCTATCATTGCCATTCCTCCAAGTGTGGTTTAAACGCTATCTGTCAGTTCAAGCGAAATATGAACGATAACGTCTGTCATTACACTTAAGTATAACCTACTTCTAAAAAAAGTGCAACAAGCCTATTTATTGAAATATTTATCAAATACCTTTTTTGCCACCGGCACCGCATATGTGCTTCCGGCACCCGAATCCTCCACAACTACTGCGATTGCCAGATCATTGTAGCCATCCTTTTTTCCATAGCCCACAAACCAGGCATTGGTCTGGTCTGTAGAATCTGATACCTGGGCAGTTCCGGTCTTTCCAAAGGCCTCATAGCTCTGGTCTCTTAGCTTTGCGCCTGTTCCATCAGATACCACTGCTGCCATAAGATTCTGAAGAAAAGCTGCCTGATCCTTTGACATAATCTGCTTGTATGAAGCCGGTTTATTCTGCTCCACAAGCGCCCCGCTCGCATTTTCCGTATGGTCTACCAGATATGGCCTCATCAGATTTCCATCATTGCAGATTGCACCGGCAATCATGCACATGTGAAGCGGTGAAACAAGCGTGTTTCCCTGACCTATCGTGGTCTGCATGGTCAGAGCTGACGAAGCATTGTTATCCAGTGCAAATTTACTCTTTTTTGAATCAAAGGCTATAGGCAGATTCTTGTTGAAAAGCATATCGTCACACAAGGTATTAAGCTTATTGTTATCCACCAAAAGACCTATATTGGAAAAGGACGAGTTGCATGACTTTGCAAACGACTTTGTTAAGTCCTCCTGTCCGTGTGATTTATTGCCGGCACAGTGGATTGTAAAGCCGTCCTTTGTAATACTGCCGTCACAATCAAAACTATAGTCGTTGTATGTAGACGGATTTTCGTTATAATACTCAAGTGCTGTAAAAATCTTAAACACTGAGCCCGGAGCATACTGTCCCTGTGTTGCCCTATTGTAAAGAGAAGTGCTGCCATCACCGTTTACGCTCTCCCAGTCACTTGCGATGGTATTTGGGTCATAATCAGGCTTTGACACCATAACTGCAATCTTTCCTGTTTTCGGCTCAATTGCAATGACAGCCCCTTCGTAATCTCCAAGAGCATTGTATGCAGCCGCCTGTGCTTCGTAATCCAGTGTGGTTACGACATTATCACCGGTATTTTTCTTACCGCTTATATCATTTACTATCTGGTCAAGGAAAAACTCATGTGAGCGAAGCAATGAGAAATTTTCCTGCTTTTCAAGCCCGGCCTTACCGTTTACGGCAAAGCCTGCCACATGCGCAAACATCCTGCCGTCAGGGTATTCCCTTGTCTCAGATGCATCCGAGCTGACCTTTGTCCGTGCTATGACATGTCCATCCTTAGTCTGTATCTCGCCCCTCACTACGTTCTTAGAGAAAAGATCCTGCAGCGAATTGTATGGACTGTTGATGAATTCGTCGCTTTTTACAAACTGGAAATATAAGAAATAACCTATCAATCCAACAAAAACTATAAGGAAAAAATATGTAACAACCGCATACTCTCTATTTCTGTGTCTTCGTGCTGTTTTTGCCGCCTGCTGCCGGTTTTCTCCTTCTCTGTTGACTTCCCTGCGCCCCCGGCTCTTTAGCTGTCTGCTTTTGTCTGTTTTTTGTCTCATGGTCCTTTCGTCTCTTGTCATCTATATTTCTCCTTTTTTCAGGGGCTGCCTGCATAATATACATGCCCTGTATCATTCCAAAAATAATCATCGTAGATAGAAGCGAGCTGCCACCGTAGCTCACAAGCGGCAGCGTCACACCGGTCATCGGTATAAACTTGGTTGAGCCGCCGACAGTTAAAAGCACCTGAAGCGCATACACACTGCCAAGTCCCAGCGCCACATACTTGTAAAATGCATCCTTCATCTGCATGGAAAGATTAAATATCATAAGAAAGCAGCTGACACAAACCATAATGAGGCAGACAGCAAATATACCGCCCATCTCCTCTGAGATAGCCGCTATGATAAAGTCTTTTGACACAATAGGTATCTTATTTGGCAGTCCCTGCCCCAGTCCAAAGCCAAACAGTCCGCCTGTACCTATGGCAAAGAGCGACTGACACACCTGATAGCCGGCCTTGTCTATGACAGAAAGAGGATCAAGCCATGCAACAATTCTGTTCTTCACATGTGAAAACAGATGATAGCCTGCGTACATTCCAAGCCCCACAAACGCGAGTCCTCCGGCAAAAATATAAAACTTTTTTGTCGCAACATAAATCATGACCAGATATGTAAAGAAATACAAAAGCGCTCCACCTAGATCATTTGATGCAACAAGTATCAGCACAAACACTGCCGATACGCCGCTTGTTATGGCAAGCTGCTTTAAATCAGTTGATTTATACAGCATGGATGCTATAAAAAATACAAAAAGTATCTTTACAAACTCAGACGGCTGAATTGAAACAGGGCCAAATGTCAAAGAAAGCTTTGCTCCCCTGCTCGCCACTCCTACCACAAGCACCGACAAGAGTCCAACTATTCCCACACCGGCATATGTCCATGTCAGTTTTCGAAACATCGTGCCTTTTTGCATGATAAGCGGTATTAAAAACGCAAATATCGTTCCGGCAAGTACAAAAACAAACTGCCTTAATGCCTTGTCAAACGAAATTCTCGTTAGAATAATCATGCTTATACAAAGCATCATCACCATGTTGTTTAGCACAAGCTCTGAGGCATTCTTATAAAACTTATGATAAATCAAATAAATTGATTCAAAAAGCACAAGCTGTGCTATATAAAATCCTATTATCTTTGTATCCATTGTCGTGACAAAGAGCACCAAAAAACCATCTAAATGAATCAGAAACATATAAAATCTCTGCAGATTATATATATGCTTCTGCTTTTTCGGCTTGTCGGGATACTTGAATAAATGAAAGCATAAAAAAGTATATATGAGAAAAAGTATTATCATAATATACTTGGAAAGCTGTACTATCAGATGTACCATGTTATTCTACTCCTCTTTTGTAATGTCCGTTTGTATATTCAGCTACCTTATCATCCATAACCGCCTTAATCTGCTTTGGAGTCTCGATTGTAAAGCTGTATCTAAAACTTCTTATACCTGCCTCCTTAAGCTTACTTATGTTCTTTGTGAGCATGGTAGGCAGTGAATTATATATTGTATTATAGCACTCCTTACAGTTGTTACAAACTGCAAAGGATTTATTGTATCTGTCCTTTAAATATATAAGCTTTTGCTTTTTATCACAGCCCTTTGTGTTTTTGTGCACACAGTTGGCGGTGGTCATAAGCGGATAATATCCATAGACTATCATCTGCGAGCCTATATTGTTTCTATGCATAATCTCCCTTGAATTAAGTTCAAGCGGCACTGTGTCACCACTTACTCCGTGCTCAAAAAATACACTCTTTGAAACATCATTAAAGGTATACATATTGTGGTCTAAAATAACTTTTTTCCCTGTAAACAGATTTTCTGTCAGATAAAGCTCCTCGTAATTTTTCACAACAAAGCCCTCGAAGCTTACCGTATCAAGCTCTTTTGCGATAGATACAAAATAATCCGATGAATCCGCCCTGAATATCGTAGGCAGCATGAGATACACTTTTTTATTTCGCTTTGTAAGGCTTTTCACATCATCTGCAAACTGCTGTATCAGAGTCTTCCTGTCATACATGTCAAAATCCAGATAAAATACATCAAAGCAGTCATAGCTAATAAGTGTATCAAGCTGCGCGCGTGTCATACACGAGCATATGGTGGTGTAATCCTTTGCATTTACAGCTCCATCTTCATGTGCTGCATCGCTTTTTACGACATGTTCAGGGAGCTCACACATACTTGATATATCAGCATATCGTGCATCATTCCTGTAATACTTTTTCAACAGCTTATCACAAAGCCCTGAAATTGCATCACGCCGCAGCTTGTTTAGTGCTCCGTTTGGCACAAAGACGTTTTCTCCGATTTGAGCTTTAATATGTGAAAACTCAAAGTCTGTATCACCGGTTTTGTTTATCCTGTCGATAGCGGCCTTTTTATCAAGCGGTGCCTTAAGTGCGGCGCTGACAGGTTCTATTGAAGCTTTGTATGTCACATCACCTCTTTTTACAGTGAGGCTTCCGGGCTCGCCCTCTCTTAAAACAAGCTCGCCCTCTATCGAAAGCTTTCTTTTTTCAGGTGAAGGCTCTGCAGCATTTGAAACGAAATTAGGCTTCACATAAGTCACCATATCAGAGCCATTGTGGTCGAAATAATACCTGTCTGTAAAGCCACAGCGGTTTCCAAGTGCCTTTATCCTGTCATAATCAGCATCACTAACAGGCTTCATACTGTCGATATAGCTTCTGTAGTATTTTACCACTCCGCATGCATACTCAAGCTGCTTCATACGTCCCTCAATCTTGAGCGAATAAACACCTGCATCATGCAGCTTGTCAAGAGCCTTTATACCACACATATCCTTAAGGCTTAAAATGTATTCATCCTTTTTGCCCTCCACGGTATACGGCAGTCTGCACGGCTGTGCACAGCGGCCTCTGTTTCCGCTTCTACCACCTAAAATACTGCTGAAAAGGCACTGTCCTGAATACGAATAGCACAATGCTCCGTGCACAAAGGCTTCAAGCTCCATGCCGGTTTCCTCATGTATGCGCTTCATCTCGGCAAGAGAAACCTCCCTTGCCATGACCACACGCGTCACTCCAAACTGCGAAAGAAAGCGCACTCCGTCTGCTCCAGTCACCGTCATCTGTGTACTCGTATGTATCTCCATTGACGGAAAATACTCATGGATAGCCTTCACCACACCAATATCCTGCACTATCACTGCATCAAGCCCTCTTTTGTAGTACACAAGCAGGTAGTCGTAGAGCTTTGAAAATTCACTGTTTTTAATCAGCGTATTGACCGTCAGATACACCTTTACTCCTCGTAAATGCGCAAAATCAATTGCCTCTAAAAGCTCCTCTTCTGTGAAATTATTGGCATATGCCCTGGCTCCAAACATGCTTCCGCCCACATACACAGCATCGGCGCCGCTTTCTATCACGCCCTTAAATATCTCAAGGTTTCCTGCCGGTGCAAGAAGTTCAAAATCTTTATTTCTCATATATTTCCTCATATAGATGCTCATTTGATATCATATAAACCTGCAATAAAATAGGGAACAGTGTACGATAACTGTTCCCCTTTTATTGCTATTTATCGCTACTGTCATTTGCCCCTTTAGAAGCATGTGCAGATTTTTTAACAGGCTTTTTTCCATCAAGAAGTGACTCCTCAAGAGTTGCCTCAAGTCTCGCCTTGTTGAGTAAAAGCTCTTTGTTTTGTGCCTCAAGCTCCTTCATGCTCGCCTCGGCATTCTCGGTCTTCACCTGATTGGAAATTAAATCATGCTTTAAATCGTATATTTCCTTATCCTTATTCTCTATATCACCCTCGAGCTTTTCGACAAGTGCCTTTGCCTTGAAATAATCATCCGCAATATTGAGCTCGATAAGTGTGCTCTTCATATTGCCCGGAAGATGCTTATACTCATCCATATCATCAAACTCTGCAATCTTGTTGTTGATGTATGCCGCAACCTTCTGTAAGTATTCCTCATTCTCATATCCTGACAGTGTGTAAACCTTTCCGTCTATTACCACCTCGGCATTTGTTTTTGCAGACATTTAATCATCCTCCGTTTTCACATTTATTCAAACCAGCTATATTAGTATTAATATTACTATTAATATCAATTTCAATATCAAATACTTAATTATTATATGCCTTATAGATATAAATTGCAACTTTAAGCCCTTTTTCTCTCAAAATGCTCAAAGGCTAGTTCTGTTGCCACACGTCCCTTTGGTGTGCGGTTTATGAAGCCGTTCTTCACCAGATACGGCTCGTAAACATCCTCAATGGTTCCGGCATCCTCACCTATTGCCGCTGCAAGCGTATCAAGACCTACCGGTCCTCCCGCAAACTTGTCAATGATGGTGAGAAGTATATTTCTGTCGTTTAAATCCAGTCCGTACTTGTCCACTTCCAAAAGATCCAGCGCAAAGCTTGCCACATCATAGGTGATTTTGCCGTCATACTTGACCTGCGCAAAATCCCTGACACGCTTTAGCAGTCTGTTTGCAAGTCTTGGGGTACCCCTTGAACGACGCGCCATCTCGTAGGCTCCCATGTCATCTATCTCAACTCCAAGCACCTTTGCGGAATTGACGATAATATGCTTTAGCTCATCGACAGTGTAAAACTCCATGTGATTTACCACACCAAACCTGTCGCGTAAAGGTGCCGAAAGCATACCCGCCCTCGTTGTTGCACCTACAAGGGTGAATTTTGGCAGGTTGAATCTGATTGACTTTGCAGACTCACCCTTACCAATCATGATATCAATGGCGTAATCCTCCATGGCAGGATAGAGCACCTCCTCTACCTGACGGTTTAATCTGTGAATCTCATCGACAAACAGTATATCTCCCTCAGAAAGTCCGTTGAGTATGGCTGCCATCTCTCCCGGCTTACCTATTGCAGGACCGGAGGTCACCTTTATCTTTGTGCCCATCTCATTTGCAATGATTCCTGCAAGTGTTGTCTTTCCAAGCCCCGGAGGTCCGTAAAACAGCACATGATCGAGCGCCTCGCCCCTTGATTTTGCGGCTTCAATATATATTTTTAAATTGTCCTTTATCTTCTGCTGACCGATATAGTCATCAAAATACATAGGACGCAGGGATTTCTCTATCTTTATGTCCTCTTCCTGCAATTGTGTGGAAATTACTCTTTTCACGTTTTGTTCCCCGTTTCTGTTTTAAGCTTACAGCTTTTATCAATCAGCCCATATTTTTGAGTGCAAGCTTCAGCACATCCTCTACATCCATATCCTCTGTGATATCAACCTTGGACACTGCCTTAAGACTCTCAGTAGATGAGTATCCAAGCGCATTAAGCGCCATGACAGCATCATTTTTCACAGTGCTGTTCATGGATACAGCAGCACCGGAAGTCTGATTTTCAAGCTTCTTTTCAAATGCATCCTCGAGCGACAGCTTGTCCTTTAAATCAAGTATTACTCTCTGAGCCGTCTTTGCACCTATTCCCGGTGCCTTTGATATAGCCTTTGAATCCCCCGATAAAATTGCAAAACGCAAATCATCGGCTGACAAAGTTGACAGAATTGCAAGACCGCCCTTTGGTCCGATTCCGCTGACTGTAATCAGCAGCTTAAAGATTTCAAGATCATCCTTGCTCAAAAAACCGTAAAGTATCATGGCATCCTCCCTGACACATAGGTAGGTGTAAATTTTTACATCCTCTCCTTCGTCGGGCAGCATATCAAAATACTGCGTCGGTATGTAAATGAGATAGCCTACACCTGCTGCCTCCACCACAATGCTGTCTATATTTTTTTCTGCAAGCTCTCCTTTTATATATGCATACATTGAATCCATTTGTTACTGTTTCGTCTGTAGCCTGACACACAGGCATAAAAACAGCAGCATCTCCTTTGTTATTAAATATACGTAGATTACAGCCCATTAAAACTATACATGAAAGCTGTCAGAAATCCTCAAAAGCACCTGTGAAGCTACTATTCCAATCACAAGTCCCGTGATGCATCCTGCCACAAGAAGCACCGGAATATAATACACTACGCTGTAGGTTGACAAAACTATAGCCGCAACTATTATCTGTCCTATATTGTGACACACTCCACCGACCAGGCTTATTGAAACCGAACTGAATTTATCTGATTTCTTAAGCAGGTACATAACGATAAAGCTTAGTATACAGCCTGCCAGTGAATATATTATACTGAATGCATTTCCAAACATAAAGCCCGAAAGCACCGCGCGAAATACACATAGCAGAAACGTCTCCATGGGTGCTGCTATATAAAGCATGATTACTGTCACTATATTTGTAAGTCCAAGCTTCACTCCCGGTATGCCTACCGCAAACGGTATAAGTGACTCAACATAGCTTAGCACCAGTGCCAGTGCCATAAGCATACCAAGATATGCAATCTTTCTGGTTTTCATTTATCTCATTCTTTCTATAAAAATATTCGGGTATCACTTGGATATCGAATCTATATCAGATTTCGTGTCGCTTTTTACCGTCACAACAACCTTATTCGGCAGACAGATAATCGACTCTCCCTCCTTGGATATCGCCTTCTGCTTCACACACAGATGATCCGGACAGTCGGCAGAGGTCATATCCGCCACACCCCCCTTTATGACAAGGGTGTTAGTAATATCGCCATCGCCGTTTTTTATCTCAATTGTATCATCCTTTGAAAGCGGATATGTGCCATAGGCCCTTCCATCGATAGTCACCTCGACACATGCATCGCTATCCGTATCCTGCCCCTTTAAATATACAAGCTTCCATATAGGAAGCAGAGCGACAGAGATAATTACAATAACCGATATCAGGATTATATCATTTCTGCCAAAACGCTTACGCATCCTCTTTTATCTCTCCCATATAGTAAAAGCCTCTGCACTCATCAAGCTTCACATTATAGATATTTCCAATCATATCCTCGGTACCCGGAAAATGTACGATTGAATTATTGTCCATACGTCCGGTCACATAGCCGTCCTTCTGGTCATCCATCTCCTCTGCAAGTACCGGCACCACTTTGCCCTCATAGCATTTTGCCTTTTCTGATGAGATAGTCTGAACCTCCTTTAAGAGCCTGTCAAACCTGTCCTTAACCACATCATCCGGCACCTGATTCTCCATGGTAGCTGCGCGTGTGCCTGTTCTCTTTGAGTAAATAAATGTAAAAGCACTGTCATATCTGACCTGCTTAACAACATCCATTGTCTCAAGGAAATCCTCCTCAGTCTCTCCCGGGAAGCCCACAATGATATCAGTTGTGATTGCAATATCAGGAATCTGCTCACGAAGTCTCTTTACCTCGTCGAGATATTTTTCCTTGTCATAGTGCCTGTTCATCTCCTTAAGCACCCTTGAGCTTCCTGACTGAAGCGGCAGATGCATATGCTTGCACACCTTGTCGCACTCCTTTATCGCCATAATCAGGTCATCGGATAAATCCTTTGGATGAGATGTCATAAAACGAATCCTCTTAAGTCCCTCAATCTTATTGACCTCGCGAAGAAGCTCTGCAAAGGTTATAGGATTGTCAAGAGTTTTACCGTATGAGTTGACATTCTGTCCAAGAAGCATTATCTCGCACACTCCGTCTGCAACAAGCTTTTCTATCTCTCTTATGATATCCTTAGGCTCCCTGCTTCTCTCACGACCTCTTACGTATGGCACGATACAGTAGCTGCAGAAATTGTTGCAGCCAAACATGATATTGACACCTGATTTGAAAGAGAACTTTCTCTTCACCGGCAGATCTTCGACAATCTGATTGGTATCCTTCCATATGTCAATCACCTGTGAGCCAGACTCGATATTGTTGCACAAAATCTCTGCAAACTTGAATATATTGTGGGTTCCGAATACGATATCTACAAACTTATAGTGCTTTTTGATATTTTCAACAACCTCCGGCTCCTGCATCATGCAGCCGCAGAGAGCAATCTTCATCAGAGGATTCTTTTTCTTGTAATTCTGCAGATACCCAAGCCTGCCGTACACCTTGTTGTTAGCATTCTCACGTACGGTACAGGTGTTGTATACAATAAAATCCGAGTGCTCATCAGTTCCTTCCACGTAGCCTATCTGCTCGAGTATTCCGACAAGCTTTTCCGAGTCGCGGGCATTCATCTGACAGCCGAAGGTCTTGACGAAATAAGTCATGGGACGGCCGATTTCTTTAGATTTCTTTTCAACAAAATCCTTTGCCTTTGCCATGTAGTAATACTGCCTCTCAGGCTCATGTGCCGGTGGTGTCTTTGTTATATCTATATCGTAGCTCATGTTATATTATATTTCCTCTCAAATTAATTCTATGATACTTTAGCTGACTATTCCCTGATCTGACCACTGCCGTAAATAATATACTTATAGCTTGTCAGTGCTTCAAGCCCCATAGGTCCCCTTGCGTGAAGCTTCTGTGTGCTGATTCCTATCTCAGCTCCAAAGCCGAATTCATTTCCATCAGAAAATCTGGTTGAGGCATTTACATAAACGCATGCAGCATCTATCTCATTTAAGAACTTCTGTGCGTTGTCATAATCATTTGTGATGATTGCCTCTGAATGTGAAGTGTTGTATCTGTTGATATGCTCGATTGCCTCATCAATACTGTCAACAATCTTTACCGACATGATGTAATCAAGATACTCCATACCCCAGTCATCGGAAGCTGCCTCTGTCACATCGTCTCTTCCGGCAAGAATGGCCTGTGCTCTTTCATCACAACGCAACTGTACATGATGCTCTCTTAGCTTATCATACAGCTTTGGCAGAAACTCCTCTGCTATGGCACTGTGTACTACAATCGACTCACATGCATTGCAGACACTGATTCTTTGTGTCTTTGCATTGTTAATAATATTAACAGCCATATCAAAGTCTGCATCCTTGTCCACATATACATGGCAGTTGCCTGTACCGGTCTGGATGACAGGAATTGTAGCATTTTTGACAACATTTTGTATGAGTCCTGCACCACCTCTTGGTATGAGCACATCCACATACTGATCCATCTTCATAAATGCATTTGTTGTCTCTCTGTCTGTTGACTCAATAAGTGCAAGTGCAGCAGCAGAAACCAAATTGTCCGTCAAAGCCTTTTTTAAAGCCTTTACTATTGCGATATTGGTATTTATCGCATCACTTCCACCCTTCAATATGACACAGTTGCCTGTCTTAAAACACAGACCAAAGGCATCTGATGTGACATTTGGGCGAGCCTCAAAAATGATTCCCACAACACCGATTGCAACTCTTCTTTTTCCGATAATAAGGCCATTAGGACGCTTTGACATAGACATCACTTCCCCAATTGGGTCTGCAAGCTTTGCTATCTGTCTGAGTCCGTCAGCCATGCCAAGGAGCCTGTCATGGTCAAGCGAGAGCCTGTCAATCATGCTCTTTGCCTTCATATTTTCCTCTGCTGTGGCCACATCCCTTTTGTTTGCCTCAAGGATTTCTTTTTCTGCCTTAAGCAGATTGTCCGCTGCATCATTTAATACTTTATTCTTGATATCTGTATCCAGTGTTCCTATCTTTACTCTGGCCTCGTATGCATCCGCACAAATTTTTTCTAAATCATTCATCAATAAACACCTCTCTCTTATCTGTTATCACCCCATCTAAGGGTACGTCATATTCATCTTCAAACGTCATGCTGCTAAGTAACTGGAAATCGTAGCCCACTCCAACTGCCATAACAGTGTCTCTTTTTGTAAAAGACAATAAATATCTGTCATAAAAGCCCTTTCCGTAACCGATTCTGTAACCGGTATCCGAAAATGCAAGCCCCGGCACTATCATAAGCGCCCTGCCATCCGCCTGCGTATACTCCTTCGTCATATCAGGCTCTTTAATATTAAAAGAACCACAATTAAGCTCATCAAGGCTTCTTACCCTGTAAAATGACATTGTATTGCCCGAAACCCTCGGATAATATATCCTTTTTGCCTTGTTTATTAAATAGGTAAAATACTCATCAGTATTCACTTCATTTCTGATAGCTGAATACAAAAGTATGTTGTCATAATCTCTGTCAAGCTCTGATACTATGAGCCTTTTATAAATGTCATGGCTCATGTTGTGGCACTCATCAGCACCCAGAAGGCCTCTTTGCTTTTTAAGCCTGCTACGAATTTCTTTTTTTGTTTCCATATTTCTCGCCGAGGTTCTCAACCGAACCGTCATCGTTTACCATATCGATATTGTTGAGCTGATTTCTTAAATTCTTCTTCACGTTTGCTATATACTCCTTGCGCAAAAGATCCTGCTCCTTTTTCTCTGCCTCAGAAAGTCCCTCTGCCTGTGACTTTCTGTAAAGCTCATTGATTCGCTGTATTTTTTCCTGTGTCATAGCACTCTCCTGATTTCAAATTTATAGCTGATTACTGGCCGCCTGTAGATGTAGGTGCCATCTCTCTTTGTATATAATCCGCAAGCACAAACTCTGCATCCTTTGCCCTGTGGAAAAGTGTTCCTGTATATCTGTCATTCATAATGTCATATAAAATCCCCATATTGCCGCCATTTGCGATAATCATATCGGCACCGGAATATGTGGCAATCTTTGCCGCCGTAAGCTTTGTCGCCATGCCGCCGGTTCCGACATCGCTGCCGGTTGATGACTTTGCCATGCCAAGTATTTTCCTGTCAAGCGTATCAACCTCTCTGATAAGCTTTGCATCCGGATTGTCATGAGGATCATCGGAATACAGTCCGTCTATATCAGATAGTAGTATGAGCAAATCAGCCTTCGTGATTGATGTAACTATAGCAGACAGCGTATCATTGTCACCAAACTGCATCTCGTATGTGCTTACCGTATCATTTTCATTGACAATAGGCACCACGTTCAGATCAAAAAGCTCCTCAAATGTATTCATAACATTGCGTCTGGAAACAGGATTGACTATGGTATTCTTTGTCATGAGCACCTGTCCGGAATTCTGATTATACTCGGAAAAAAGCTTCTGATATGTCATCATAAGCCTGCCCTGTCCCACTGCGGCGCATGCCTGCTTTATTGAAATGTCGCTCGGGCGCTCCTTTATGCCTATCACATCACGTCCAACCGCGATGGCGCCGGAGCTTACGAGGCACACATCCATACCGCTGTTTCTGTAATCACATATCGAGCGCACCAGACGCTCCATCTTTGAAAAATTGAGGCTTCCCGTCTCTGCATGTGTCAGCGTCGATGAACCTATCTTTATTACCACTCTTTTATAATTGTCTAAAAAACTCATTTCTATCATCTTTCCTATTGTAAGTCTAAATGCATACATAATTACATTACGCATACATTTACTACTTTACCATATATTCATGCAAAATACAAAATCATTTTTACTACTGTCTCATTTTTTTATTTTGTGTTATTATATTTCTGTTGCTTTCGGTTTTAAATTTCATAAAGCCCGGACGCAAAGTTATATTTATGCTTTTACTATTTAAGCTTTAACTATAAATAATTTACAACCAGGAAATTAATAAAGGATGCACTATGAAAAATAAACTAAAACACCTTGTCCCTGTCCTTTTGGTGCTTGCCACAATAACAGGAAGCCTGTCTGCATGTGAATTAAAGCCCAAGGCTCAGCAGAAGGTTTCAAAACAGGGCTTCTACTTTGACACGATAATACAGATTACGCTTTATGGCACTACCGACGAGAAATACATAGACGACTGCTTTGATATGGCAAAGAAATATGAGAATATGCTTTCAAACACAGTTAGTTACTCAGAGGTGAGCAAAATAAATGACGCTGCCGGCAAAGAATATGTCACAGTAAGCGATGATACGCTTGAGCTCATCAAAAAAGGCATCGAATACGGCGACACAAGTGACGGCAGGTTTGATATCACTATAGGAAAGCTGTCTGATTTGTGGAATTTTTCCGAAATAGCTGAAAATACCGACTCTAAAGATAATGAGGTGGATGCATCAGTCGTTCCGTCTGATGCGCAGATACAAAGCGAGCTGTCACATGTAAATTACCGCAATATACAGATTAACGGAAACGATGTGATGCTAACCGATTCAAAAGCAAAGCTTGACCTTGGTGGAATCGCAAAGGGCTTTATCGCCGATAAGATGAAGGCTTATTTACAGTCCAAAAGAATCACCTCAGGCATCATAAACCTGGGTGGCAATGTCCTCACTGTCGGTGAAAAATCCGACGGAAGTGATTATACAGTCGGCATACAAAAGCCCTTCGACGAGAGCGGTGAGCCCATATGTACCGTCAAAATCAAGGACAAATCCGTCGTCACCTCAGGTATCTACGAGCGGTACTACAGAGTAGACGGCAAGCTATATCACCATATACTGGACACCACAACCGGCTATCCCGTCAAAAATAATCTATACTCTGTCACCATCATAAGCGACTCCTCCTGCGACGGAGATGCCTTAAGCACCACATGCTTTGCTCTTGGCATTGATAAAGCAAAGGAGCTTATCAATTCCCTTTCCGGTGTTGAGGCAATATTTGTGACAGATGATTATAGTATTATCACGACATCAGATGAATATAACGTAAGCACAGAATAGCTGTATGCTTATAAAAAAGCTGCCACACATCATAATGATATGTGACAGCTTTTATGCATTATAAAATAATCTTCTTTGGACACTTCTCTGCGCAGATTCCGCAGCCTGTACATTTCTCCTGATCAATATAAGCTACATTGTCTACTACATGGACAGCATCTGACGGACAGTTCTTCTCGCACAGATGACAGCCGATACATCCAACCGAGCATGCCTTCATGACATCCTTGCCCTTGTCCTTTGAGCTGCACTTTACAACGTGCTTTGTGTCATATGGAATAAGCTCGATGAGGTGCTTTGGACAAGCCTCTACGCACTTGCCGCAGGCCTTGCATGTAAGCGGATTGACGCATGCCACTCCGTCAACCACATGGATTGAATCAAAAGGACATGCCTTCACACAGCTTCCATAGCCGAGGCAGCCATAATTACATGACTTAGGTCCGCCGCCCGGTACAAATGACATGGCAACACAATCCTCTACTCCTGTATAGTCGTAGTCTGTATTTGCTTTGTCGCAGGTGCCGGCGCACTTTACAAATGCAACCTTCTTTACTCCGGCCTCAACCTTTACACCCATAATCTCGCTGACCTTTGCCGCAACAGGGTCTCCACCTACAGGACACTGTCCTACCGGTGCCTCTCCCTTTGCAATGGCGGCAGCAAGTCCGGAGCATCCGGCATATCCACAGCCACCACAGTTGTTGCCCGGAAGCACCTCAAGTATTGCTTCCTCTCTCGGGTCAACCTCTACTTTGAATTTTTCTCCTGAAATACCGAGGAAAAATCCAAGAATTATACCGACAGCTCCAACAACTAAAGCTGCAATAATAATCGCAGTAACATTCATATCACTTTTCCTCCAATCCTACACAGAAACCATTCCTGAGAATCCCATAAATGCGATAGCCATAAGACACGCTGTAAGAAGCACGATGGCTGTTCCCTGGAAAGGCTTTGGAATATCATTATACTCAATCTTCTCACGAACACCTGCCATAAGCACGATGGCAATAAAGAAACCAAAAGCTGTGGCAAAGCCGTAAACAACACTCTCTAAGATATTGTAGCCCTTTGTTACACTGTTAAGTGCTACACCGAGAACGGCACAGTTTGTTGTGATAAGAGGCAGATACACACCGAGTGCCTTGTAAAGAGGAGGCATCTGTTTCTTTAAGAACATCTCTACAAACTGAACAAGTGCTGCAATTACAAGAATAAACACGATAGTCTGCAAATATGACAGATTAAGCGGATACAGTATAAAATTGTAAATAAGCTGTGTAACGAATGTGGCGATTGTGATAACGAAAATTACCGCACCACCCATTCCTGCAGCAGTTTTTGTGTTCTTTGATACGCCGAGGAAAGGACAGATACCAAGGAACTGGCTAAGTACTACGTTATTAACTATTGCATATGCTACTGCAATGAGCAGTAAATGACCTAATGTACCCATTATTTATCCCCTCCTTCTGTAGTGTTAGGCGCAACAGCGGCCTGTGCTGCTTTTGCTGATGGACATGATGCTCCACAATGTGCACAGTCTCCTGAAAGGCAGCCTGCCGGCTCTGCAAGAGGTGTACCCTTTGCTTCCATCTTTTTACGGATGATATTCATGCCTGCAACGAGGAAGCCAAGTACAAGGAAGGCTCCCGGTGCCATGATAAAGATTGTGATTGGTGTAAACCAGTCACCGAAAATCTTGATGTTGAAGAATGTTCCTGCACCTAAGATTTCACGGATAAGTCCGATGATTGTAAGACCCATGGTAAATCCAAGTCCCATTCCCATTCCATCAAAGATAGACTCTACAGGCGGATTCTTTGAAGCATAGCTTTCGGCACGTCCGAGGATAATACAGTTAACCACGATAAGTGGGATGTATACACCAAGTGCTGCTGAAAGACTAGGCAGATAAGCCTGCATTAAAAACTGTACTACTGTAACAAGAGATGCAACTATGACGATATACGCCGGCATACGCACTCCGTTAGGAATCACTTTTCTGAAAAGTGAAATCAAAAGGTTTGAACATATAAGTACCACAGTGGTGGAAAGTCCCATTCCAAGTCCGTTTACCGCACTGGATGTAACAGCCAGTGTAGGACACATACCAAGCATAAGTACAAAGGTAGGATTTTCCTTAATGATACCATTATATAAACGCTCTACATATTTGTTCATTAGTTGGCACCTCCCTGTAATTTATTCTGGAAGTAAGTAATAGCTGCGTTGCAGCCGTTGGCCATAGCCTTTGATGTGATGGTTGAGCCTGTGATGGCCTCAATCTCATCATCCTTTGAAGGTGTGGTCTTTACAACGTCGAACTTGTCTACTTTCTTGTTCTCAAACTGCTTGTAGAAATCAGCCTCCTCGGCCTTCATTCCAAGTCCCGGAGTCTCACTGATGCTTGTGATTGAGTAACCGTTTACAGTACCATCATTCTTGATACCTACAGAGAATGTGATACTTCCCTGGCTTCCATCCTTGGCTGTAACTGTGATGACATAACCTAATGTCTCCTTGTTTGAATCAAGGGCAGTCTCAATATCATCGATTGTATCCTTGTAGCCCGCATCAGATACAAGCTTATCAGCTTCATCAGCATCATAATCATATTTCTCAAACGATTTTGCATCCGAAAATACTGCCTGATATGCTTTCTGTGCTGCTGCTTTATTGGCCTTGTCGATAGGATCTGCCGTGATTCCCTGAACCAAGGCAAGAATAAAACCAAGCACCAAAGTAAAGGCAGTTAAAATCAAAGCGTCATGTACAATACGTTTATTCATTCTTCTTTGCCTCCTTTACCATACCAAAGGCTCTTGGGATAGAAACCTTCTCAATAATAGGAACAAGGCAGTTGCTTAAGATGATAGCAAAGGAAACACCCTCTGCATTGGCACCGAAGCAACGGAATACTCCTGTCAATATACCACAGCAGATACCGAATATTATCTTTCCCATCGGCGTAATCGGGCTTGTGACATAATCGGTTGCCATGAAAAATGCACCGAGCATCAGTCCGCCACCGCAGAGCTCTGCAACAACATAGTTGATATCAAATTGCTGTGCTCCGAAAAGAAACATGAAAACAGCAAATGTAATAATGTAGGATGCAGGAATCTTTAAATCAATGACTCCAAGTAAAATCATGATGATAGCACCTATTAAAATAGCTATAACTGATGTCTCACCGATTGTTCCTGCAGTATTTCCTATAAGCATATCCCTTACATTGACACTTGAAAGTCCCTCATTTTTGATGAGCGCAAGTGGTGTTGCTCCTGAGTATACATCCACACCGTTTCTTGTGACGTTGAAATTGGTCATATCAGCCGCAAATGCGATGAGAAGGAAGCATCTTCCACCAAGTGCCGGGTTCATAAAGTTCTGTCCGAGTCCTCCGAACATACACTTGACAATGATGATTGCAAATACTCCACCGAGTACAGCCTCCCACCATGGAAGTGCAACCGGAAGGTTTAGTGCTAAAAGCAGTCCTGTAACTACCGCACTAAGGTCTGTAATTGTGCTCTTTTTCTTAACTATGTAGTCAAACACCCATTCTGATGCCACACACGATGCGATGGTAAGCAGAATGATAAAAAGTGCTCTAAATCCAAAATTGTAAATACCAAAAAGACTTGCCGGGAGTAATGCTATAATGACATAAAGCATTATTCTGTCAGTGGAATCCTTGGCACGTACATGTGGTGATGATGAAACATGAAATAAATCACTCACTTTAATCCACCTCTTTCTTTATTTTTTGCTGGCCTGTTTTCTCTTTTCAGCGAGAACAAGCTTCTTCATTGTCTTAATAGGCTGAGCCACCTGTCTCCTTGACGGACATGCAAATGAACAGCTTCCACACTCAATACACTCAAGTCCGTGCCACTTCTCAAACTCATCCATCTGTCCACGCAAACCAAACTTCGCAAGACGGCTTGGAATGAGCTGCTCAGGACATGCCTCCACGCAACGACCGCAGTTAATGCAGGCCTGTGGCTCAAATGCTGCCACCTCATCATGTGTGAAGCACAGTATTGATGAAGAGGTCTTTGTAGTAGGGATATCAAGACTAAACATGGCAAAGCCCATCATAGGCCCGCCTGATATAATCTTCTCCGGCTGGCTCTTAAAGCCACCTGCAGCATCAACCAGCTCCTGATATGAGGTACCGATGCTGTATAAAATATTGGAAGGATTCTTCACAGCATCTCCTGTAACTGTTGAAATACGCTTAAGGACTGGCTGTCCATTCTTTACGGCATTGTAGACAGCAATAATTGTCTCTACATTATCAACAATACAGCCTGCATCAGCAGGGAGCATCTTAGAATTGATGGCTCTGCCGGTTGTAGCATAGATGAGCTGTCTCTCACCACCCTGTGGGTACTTTGTCATAAGCGGACAAACCTCAATACGCGGCTCATCCTTCGTGAGCTCTGTGAGCTTTTCGATACAGTCAGGCTTATTATCCTCTATACCAAGGATACCCTTTGCATTGTCAAAAAGCTGAAGTATGATCTTCATGCCGCCAATTAATTCCTCAGGATTCTCAAGCATACGTCTGTAGTCAGATGTGAGGTAAGGCTCACACTCTGCGCAGTTTGCGATAATATACTCAATCTTGTCCGGCTCCTTTGGAGAAAGCTTTACATGTGTAGGGAAACCGGCACCGCCCATGCCGACAACTCCCGCATTCTTGACCTTCTCGATGATTTCTTCCTTTGAAAGCGCAGTGACATCCTCGACGCTCTCATATGTTGTCTCAGTAAACATGCCATCATTTTCGATAACAATACTGTCAACCATATCGCCGACCGCCACACGTCGCTTCTCAATAGCCTTAACTTTTCCTGACACTGATGAATAGATAGGTGATGAAACAAAGCCACCGGCCTCTGCTATCATCTGTCCCTTCAACACAGTGTCACCTACGGCAACAACAGGCTTAGCCGGTGCGCCGATATGCTGCGAAACCGGATATACCATGTCGCCCTTGGGCAAAACTTCTTTAATTGGTGAATCCTTAGACAGCTCTTTGCCATCATATGGATGAACACCGCCAATAAACGTTTTATGACCCATTTTTGTGCCCCTCTTTCTTTTAGATTAATAACGTGGAAATGCTATTGCACATTACTATTCCTATTATACCACTTATGATTTTTAGTTAAATAGTATATTATGTACTTTTTTTAATACTTTATGTTATAATGTTTATACAAATGATATTCAAGGCAGGAATCAAAAATGAAAATATTTCACAATGAAGAAATTTACATAAAAACCGATAATTTTTCAGACAGCATATTTAAAGAAAACACTATGTTCTTTGATATTGAGACAACAGGCTTTTCACCGGTGAAAGCGATTGTCTACATGATAGGCTGTGCAAGGCGCATTAAAAATCGTATTGTAATAGACCAGTATTTTGCCGAATCTGTCGATGACGAAGCAGCTGTAATTGAAGCCTTCGCAGGAAGTTTGTCAGGTTGCAGCACTATCATATCCTTCAACGGCGTCGGCTTTGATATTCCATTTTTAAAGAATAAATACAAGAAATATAAGCAGGAAGACCCCTTCTGTAATGTGCAGATACTCGATATCTTTAAGGAGCTTTCCCCGATAAAGCCTCTTTTGTGCCTCGAAAACTACAAACAAAAAAGCATCGAAGCATTTCTTGGTATAGATAGGGAGGATAAATATTCCGGTGGTGAACTCATAAACGTTTATTATGAATATCTTGCCCAAAAGGACGACGAAAAGCTATCCCTGCTTTTGACACACAACTACGAGGATGTCCTTGGCATGACAAAGCTCCTTAGTATACTTTCGTATAAAGAATGCATACATGGCATTGCAGACATCACCAGTGTATCCGTAAACCCATATACAGCTTACGACGGCAGTCTGATGAATGAGCTTATTATATCATTTGAAAATAAATTTTCCGTTCCAAAATCTGTAAGCTTACATGACAATGACATCTATCTGACCATCGGCACTACAAAAAGCTATGTGCGTGCAGAGATATTCGAGGGGGAAATGCGCCATTTTTACAGTGATTACAAAAACTACTACTATCTGCCAAAGGAGGACATGGCCATACACAAGAGCGTCGCAGCATATGTCGACCACGAATACCGCGAAAAATGCAAGGCGTACAACTGCTATGTGCGCAAAACCGGTACCTTCATCAGACAGTACTCTGACTTCATGAAGCCAGAGTTTCGATTCGATATAAAGGATAAGTACAGCTATTTCCTGCTGACTGAAGATTTTATAAATTCAAAACAGATGGTACTGTCATATGTAAAACATATAACAGACCATCTGTTTAACCTCTGATAAGATATCATGGCTTCCTGAAATAGAAACTGCTTAATCTCTCAAAGCCGAGCTCACGATATGTAGTTATCTGCTCAGTACTGCCTATAAACAGTATTCCCTTGGATTTTAAAGTATTGAAGAAATTTTTGTATATCATATCCTTCGCATCATCGGTAAAATAAATCACCACATTCCTGCACAGGATAAGATCGTAATCCTTTGGATATGAATCCTTCAACAGATTGTGCTCCTTAAAGGTAACACATCGCTTGATATCATCAGATATCTTGTATGAGCCCTCCACCTTGGTAAAGTACTTCATCTTCAGGTCAGCCGGCACATTTTCTACAGACTTTGCGCTGTAAAGCCCGGCTTTAGCACTCGCAATCACCTGGTCGTCAATATCTGTAGCCAGTATCTTTATACGAGACAGTGGAACATGCTTCGAAAAAGCCATGGCAAGCGAATACGGCTCGTCCCCTGTTGAGCATGCCGCGCTCCATATCTTAATCATCCCTGTATTGTTCTTTAATATCTCAGGAATGACCTCTCTGTCCAAAAAACTCCACTGATCAGGATTCCTGTAGAACTCAGATACATTGATAGTGATAAAATTGATAAACTGTTTAAACTTAACCTTATCTGTAGAAATCATATCAATGTATGTCTCATAAGAATCAGCCCCATTTTTTTTCGCAAGAGTATCAATACGCCTGCGCATCTGCTTTTCTTTATAATAATTGAGATCTATCTGCGTCAGCCTGTACACTTCATTTTTAAACCATTCATAATGATCAAACATCACAATCCTCCAATATGTGCCACCCGATACAAATAAAAGCTGCCATATAATTATATATGACAGCTTTAAAATCAAAAACTACTCGTTATCAGAAGCAACCTCATCGATATTTACATCTGCAACATCTGCTCCATCATCCTCTGAATCAAGGAGAGCCTTCATGCTTAAGCTTATTTTCTTATCGTCCTCATTGAACTCAACAACCTTAGCCTCAACCTCCTGACCAATCTTGAGAACATCTGATGGCTTCTCAACATGATCCTTTGAAATCTGTGAAACATGAAGAAGTGCGTCAACACCAGGAGCAAGCTCGATGAATGCACCAAAATCTGTCATTCTGGCTACTTTACCCTTTACGATATTGCCAGGAGCAAATTTCTCTGTTGCACCATTCCATGGATTCTCGTCATCAAACTTCATTGAAAGAGCAATCTTAGAACCATTGATGTTCTTAACAAATACTCTTACAGTCTGTCCAACAGTGAATACCTTCTTAGGGTTCTCTACTCTGCCCCAAGACATCTCTGAGATATGAAGTAATCCGTCTACTCCGCCAAGATCGATGAATGCACCGAAATCTGTAACATTCTTAACTGTTCCTTCGATTACATCGCCAACGTGAAGATTTGCAAGAAGCTCTTCCTGCTGTTTAGCCTTCTGCTCAACGAGTAATACCTTTCTATTTCCGATAATACGTCTCTTTCTTGGATCGAACTCTGTGATGATAAACTCAATCTCCTGATCCTTGAACTTGTTGAGATCCTTCTCATAAGTATCTGATACAAGGCTTGCAGGGATGAATACTCTTGTCTCATCAACACTGACACATACACCACCGGCTAATACCTGTGTAACTTTTGCCTTTAATACTTCCTGGTTCTCAAAAGCCTCCTCAAGACGCTTGCTGCCCTTCTCTGCCTGAAGGCGCTTGTAAGAAAGGATAACCTGGCCCTCGCCATCGTTAAGCTTAACTACCTTGGCTTCCATCTTGTCGCCAACCTTTACAACAGTAGTAAGATCTACGTTCGGCTCATTTGTGTACTCGTTTCTAGTAATAATTCCGTCTGATTTGTATCCAATATTTAAGAAAATCTCGTCAGGTTTAACATCAATAACGGTACCTTCTACCACTTCTCCATTTCTTATAGTTTTAAAAGATTCTTCCAGCATTTGTTCAAAGCTCATTTCTGACATTCTTTGAAACCTCCTCAATGATATTATTTGGGGTTGAAGCCCCTGCTGTAATACCTACGTTATTGTTGGACCTGATTTGTGTATAATCCATTTCGTCACTTGTCTGTATATAGTAAGTATTTTTGCATTCGTTTTTACATATTTCAAATAGCTTCTGTGTATTGGAGCTGTGCCTGTCGCCTATGACAATCATGACATCTGAGCACTGTGCTACCTTTCTAGCTTCGGTCTGTCTGACCTCTGTAGCATTACAGATTGTATTTAAAACAGTTATATCATAACCTTTTTTTGCAATAATTTCAACTATATCTTGAAATTTATTGTAGTTAAATGTCGTTTGTGACACTATGCATAGTTTTTTTGTACTATTTTTCATGTAATTTTCGGCATCCTCAGGCGAATTTATGATGGTTACATGGCATTTTTCGTCTGCCCAGCCCTTTATTCCACACACCTCAGGGTGCTTTGGACTGCCGACAATTATAATATCATAGCCCTTTGAGCTGTAATCCTCCACATATCTGTGAATTTTTGATACAAAAGGACAGGTTGCATTAAGCACCTCAAAGCCACAGTTTTTTATCCTGTCATACTCAGCCTTGCTTATACCGTGTGAACGGATAATCATCACACCCTTTTCATGAGAAGAAAGCTCATCGAGATCGTTTATGACGGTTACGCCATTTTTTTCCATATCCTTTACGACCTCATCATTGTGAATAATCGGGCCATAGGTGTATATAGGCACATTTTCCTTTTCAATTGCCTCATAGACCATATTTACTGCTCTCGTCACTCCAAAACAAAAGCCGGCGCTCTTTGCGATAGTAAGCTCTCCCATACGCTATGCCTCTTTCACAAGCTGTTTCATTCTATCTACCACCTCATCGATTGTCATATCAGACGAATCAAGCAGCACAGCATCATCCGCCTGCTTCAAAGGTGATGTCTCTCTTGTCATATCCCTGTGGTCTCTCTCTATAATATCCTTCTCGATTGCATCAATATCGCATTTCTCACCCTTTGCAGTAAGCTCATCGAAGCGTCTCTTTGCACGTACTTTAGAGCTTGCTGTTAAAAATATCTTGACATTGGCATCAGGAAGCACAACAGTTCCTATATCTCTTCCATCCATCACCACATTCTCTCTGGCAGCGAGCTGTCTTTGAAGCTCAACAAGCTTTTCTCTAACTACAGGATAAACACTTGTTGCTGATGCCATATTGCCGACAGCCTCCTGTCTTATAAATCCTGTGATATTCTCACCATTTAAGATAACCTGCTGTTCACCGTTTTCATAGCTGATTGAAACCTCAACATCCTTACACAGCTTCGTGATGGTGTCAATATCCTCCTTGTCCACACCCTTTTGGATAAAATAGTATGCCATGGCACGGTACATGGCACCTGTATCAACATAAATTGCGCCAAGTTCCTTTGCAAGTCTCTTTGCTATAGTGCTTTTTCCGGCTCCTGCCGGTCCGTCAATTGCTATATTGTATCTCATAATTTCTCCTTAAAATATTATTGTTCATCATTTTTATTAAAATCCCAGCTGCTCAATTCACTATGTGCATATATAACTGTTATTATAAGTGTCTCAAAATAGTTTTCCAAATCATCAAACCGCTGCACTTGTTCCTGCCAGATATCCGGTGGACCATGCTATCTGCAGATTGAAGCCTCCCGTGTATGCATCCAGATCCAGCACCTCGCCGGCAAAGTAGAGGCCATTCACAAGCTTCGACTCCATAGTGGATGGATTGATTTCCTTCACCTTTATGCCGCCCTTTGTGATAATAGCTTCATTATATCCTCTTGGACCATTAAGAGTGACAGGCAGCTTCTTAAAAAGCATAAGAAGTCTGTTTCTTTCCTCTTTTGATATCTCATTGACCTTCTTATCCGGGTCAATGCCTGAAAGCTCAATTATCACCGGAATCATTTTTGCAGGCAAAAGCTTGTTTATCGAATTCTTAAACTGCTTGTTTTTTGCCTCCTCAAACTCCCTGAGAATCCTCTTGTCCAAGGCCTCCTGTGTGAGAGCCGGCTTCAAATCAATATACATGTCAAGAGGCTGCTTAATAAGGCTTTGCTTAATTGATGCACTCGCAGACAAAATCATAGGGCCGCTGACCCCAAAATGCGTAAAGAGCATCTCTCCAAAATCCTCATAAAGCTTCTTTTTGCCGCTATATATGGAAATAGCCGTATTTTTAAGGGAAAGTCCCTGAAGACTCTTTACCCACTCTTCCTTTACATTAAATGGCACAAGCGACGGTGTGCACTCTGTCACAGTATGACCTGCGCTTTCTGCCATTTTGTAGCCGTCACCTGTAGAGCCTGTAGAAGGATATGAAAGTCCTCCTGTGGCCACAATAACTGCATCAGCATCCATTTTGGTGCCATCCTTTAATATGACACCTGTTATTTTTAATTCAGGCTTTTTATCACTAGGCTTTTTATCACTAGGCTTTTTATCACTAGCTTCTTCATCTGCCTTTGTATCAGTGATTTTCTCATAGCACAGCTTTGATACCTCCGTGTGAAGTAATACCTCCACATTCTTTTCCTTCAAAGCTTTCTGTAAAGCAAAAATCACATCCGACGACTTATCAGATACCGGAAATACACGATTGCCACGTTCCACCTTTACAGGCATGCCATGACTCTCAAAAAAATCAATCACCCTGCTGTTGTCAAAGCCATAAAAAGCGCTGTACAAAAACTTACTGTTGCTCTTTACATTTAAAAAAAGCTCCTCGACATCGCACGCATTGGTCAGGTTGCATCTGCCCTTGCCGGTTATATATATTTTCTTCCCAAGTTTTTCATTTTTTTCAAGAAGCGTAACCTTATTTCCTGCGGCTGCAGCAAAATACGCCGCAAGCATTCCGGCAGCTCCGCCACCTACCACAATAATTTTCTTACTCATCCTGCGAATCCCCCAGCTTAGCGTAATGTACCTTTATAGAGTCATCAATGTAATCAATCTCATCATTCTCGTACACCTGATACTCATTCCATATATCCTCAAGCTCTGTCAGTGTCTTTGCGACAATACTCTGCTTTTTCATGCAAAGAGCCACAATCAGGGCATTGATGACAGAAAGCGGAGCAACAAGTGAATCAACTATAGAGGCCATATCACTGTCGGCAATCAGATTACATGAAGAATACAGATTCATCGGTGAATGAATGCTGTCTGTGATAGTGATAACCTTTGCACTCCTGTTGTTGGCAAATTCTAACGCCTTAAGAGTACGCATAGAATAACGCGGAAAGCTGATACCGATAATCACATCATCCTTGCCAATGCGCACCATCTGCTCAAAAAGCTCGCTCGAGCTGTTTGTCGTAAGCAGACACACATCCTCAAACATCAGATTCATATAAAATGCAAGAAAGCTTGCAAGAGGTGCACAGCTTCTGATTCCAACAATATAAATTTTCCTTGACTGTAAAATAGTATCTACCGCCAGGTCAAATGCATCCGCATCAATTTTTTCCAGAGTGGTCTTAATCTTGTCACGATCAGACTGCAGTACAGTCTCAAGAATCTGTGACTGGCTGATACGCCCATATGTAACCTCCATTCGCTGAACCGAATTGAGCTTGTTCCTTACAAGCTCCTCAAGCGCCTTCTGAAAATCGGGATATCCCTTATATCCGAGCGATGTAGCGAACCTGACAACCGTAGACTCAGAAATCCCTACTGTCTCGCCCATCTTAGCCGCTGTCAGAAAGACAGCCTTATCATAATTATCAGTTATGTATGTAGCAAGCAGCTTGTGCCCCTTGCTCATCGTACTGTATTTAGCATTTATCCTGTTAAGTAAGTCGTTAGTATTTGACATCATATACTCCTGAGCTTTCCCGTTTATGGCTGTGCTTCACACATTTGTGTGACCTGCAGCAATTTTTTCATACCTTAAAATATTATCACTTTTTTCCTCTATATGAAAGAGCGAATTTATATTTTTTATTTTTGCCATAGAATAGACTCGTAAGTCCCGGGCACCGGGCAGGCACGCACACTTTCCCGTGCGCTACGCTACGTCTCTAAGATACTGTACGAAATTATGTTTGTAGTTGTTCTATGCTTGACGAAACCGGCTTTTATGCGCCATCCATGGCGCATAACACCTTGTCCTGCCGTCCATGGCAGGACATTTCTGTGTTTCATGGACATAATTTCTACAGTATCTAAGAGGCTGCGCTATTCGCGCACATGAAAGTGTGCATGCCTTTCCGGCGCCCTGGACTTACGAGTCACCCTATCCACATAATATAAAAAACAGGCCCGGCAAAGCCGGACCTGCTTGAAATTCAAAAGAATGAATTATATTTTTAAATACTATACAGGATAAGCCTTATTCTCAGTATCAGCGGCCTTTGCATCAACACCTGTCTGCTGTGCCTGTCTGTACTTGAAGAAATCAGTAGCAACCTGTGGGAAAAGAGCATAAGAAAGAACATCCTCATCCTGCTGTTTCCACTGCTTCATCTCAGCCTCAATCTTGTCAAGCTCAGGCTCAAGAAGATCTGCCGGACGACATGTGATGGCATTCTTCTTATCATCACCAAGAACCTTGTCAACAACCTCTGGGTTGAAAGGCTTAACTGTCTGACCATACTTACCAAGAAGGATATCCTTAGTCTCCTTAGTAGCAACCTTGTATCTCTCGCCCATGAGTACGTTAAATACAGCCTGTGTACCAACGATCTGTGAAGAAGGAGTTACAAGTGGTGGCTCACCGAGGTCTTTACGCACACGAGGTACCTCTGCGAGAACCTCCTCGTACTTGTCCTCTTTGCCCTGCTCCTTGAGCTGTGAGATAAGGTTTGAAAGCATTCCTCCAGGAACCTGATAACGGAGAGTATTGATATTTACTCCGAGTACCTTTGGGTTCATGAGACCTGAAGCTAAGGCTTCCTCTCTCATTGGTCTGAAGTAATCAGCAATCTCACTTAAGAGATTAAGATCAAGACCTGTATCAAACTCTGTGCCCTTGAATGCCTCAACCATAACCTCTGTTGCAGGCTGGCTTGTTCCAAGAGCGAATGGTGACATAGCTGTATCAATGATATCAACTCCGGCCTCAACAGCCTTCATGTATGTCATTGAAGCAACACCTGATGTGTAGTGTGTATGAAGCTCGACAGGAAGGCTTGTAGAATCCTTTAAAGCCTGAACAAGCTCTGTAGCCTTTGCAGGAACTAAAAGACCAGCCATATCCTTGATACAAAGTGAGTCAGCACCCATGTCCTCAACTCTCTTTGCCATATCCATCCAGTAGTCAAGTGTGTAAGCATCTCCAAGTGTATATGAAAGAGCTACCTGAGCATGTCCCTTTTCCTTGTTACATGCTGTAACTGCTGTCTGTAAGTTTCTGATATCATTTAAGCAGTCGAAAATACGGATGATATCGATTCCGTTTGCGATTGACTTCTGTACGAAATACTCAACAACATCATCTGCATATGGACGATATCCTAAGATATTCTGTCCACGGAAAAGCATCTGGAGCTTTGTATTTTTGAAGCCGTCTCTTAATTTTCTGAGACGATCCCATGGATCTTCCTTTAAGAATCTAAGGCAGGCATCAAATGTTGCACCACCCCAGCACTCTACTGCGTTGTATCCAACCTTGTCCATTTTGTCAACGATTGGAAGCATCTGCTCTGTTGTCATTCTGGTTGCAATCAGTGACTGATGTGCATCACGAAGAACAGTTTCTGTTATTTTTAATGGTTTCTTTACCACTTCTGACATGATTAATCCTCCTTAATTAAATCTAAATACCGAATATAGCCATGAAGCATCCGGCCGCTACGGCAGTTCCAATAACACCGGCTACGTTAGGTCCCATAGCATGCATAAGAAGGAAGTTTGTTGGATCCTCTTCTGCACCGACCTTCTGAGATACACGGGCAGCCATAGGAACAGCGGATACACCGGCTGAACCGATAAGTGGATTGATCTTGCCTTTTGTAAAGAAGCATAAAAGCTTTCCAAAAAGTACTCCGGCAGCAGTTCCCACCATGAATGCAATAAGACCAAGGATAACGATCTTGATTGTGCTCATATTAAGGAATGACTCTGCGCTTGTAGAAGCACCTACTGATGTACCGAGTAAGATAACTACAATGTACATAAGGGCGTTGCTTGCTGTCTCCTGAAGCTGACGTACTACACCAGACTCACGGAAAAGGTTTCCAAGCATGAGCATACCAACGAGTGGTGCTGTAGTTGGAAGCAGTGTACAAACAACGATAGTAACTACTACAGGGAAGAGAATTCTCTCAAGCTTGCTTACAGGACGAAGGTTCTGCATCTTGATTGCACGCTCTTTCTTTGTAGTAAATAATTTCATAATTGGCGGCTGGATGATAGGTACTAATGCCATGTACGAGTACGCTGCCACGGCGATAGGTCCCATCAGACCTGTCTGACCTAATTTTCCGGCAAGGAAAATAGATGTAGGTCCGTCAGCTCCACCGATGATAGATACGGCTGCTGCTGCCTTGTCGTTAAATCCGAGAAGGATTGCAAGGAAATAAGCTCCGAAAATACCAAACTGTGCTGCAGCTCCGAGTAAGAAGCTGATAGGGTTTGCGATAAGCGGACCAAAGTCTGTCATAGCTCCGACACCGAGGAAAATCAGTGAAGGAAGAATTGACCACTCATCAAGTGTATAGAAATAATAAAGTAAACCACCTACTCCATTGCTTGAGTGCTCAGGACTTACAATAATATCAGGATAGATATTAACAAGGAGCATACCAAAAGCAATAGGTACTAAAAGTAAAGGCTCAAATCCTTTTTTAATAGCCAAAAACAGGAATACACATGCTACGGCAATCATAACATAGTTTCCGACTGACAGATTAAAAAAGGCAGTCTGATGTAGGAGGTTTGAAAGTGTTTCACCTACGTAACTCAAATTAGTTTACCTCCTGGAATTAGTTTAATGTTGCAAGTAATGCACCTGACTCTACTGAATCACCAACAGCAACATCAATGCTTGCTACTGTTCCATCCTGTGGTGCAACAACAGGTGTCTCCATCTTCATGATCTCAAGAATAAGAAGTGTATCACCCTTCTTTACTGCATCGCCAACCTTAGCCTCGAGCTTAAATACCTTTCCGGCAGCTCCGGCCTCAACCTTGATGCTTCCTGCTCCTGCAGGTGCAGCAGCCTTTGGTGCAGCGGCAGCAGGTGCTGCAGCTCTTCTAGGTGCGCTGGCTGTGCTAGGTGTGCTTCCTGTCTCTTCTACTGTAACATCGTAAACATTTCCGTTAACGGTAATTGTATAGTTTTTCATCTCAAATGTCCTCCTAAATTATCTTCTATTGATTGAACGGACTACAAAGCCCTCTGTTGTAGTACCCTCGCTTGCTGCTATAGCTGCTGAGATAACAGCTACAAGCTCTGTATCATCTGTAAGGTCTGTAGCAGGTGCTTCTGCTGCAGCAGTCTCTTTCTTTTCAGGCTCGCTCTTTGCTTCTGCCTTCTTTGGCTTATTGCCGATAAGAGCAATAAACTTGAAGCAGTAAATGATAAGAGAGATAAGAATAAGTACACAGAATACAATGCTCATTGAAATTACTGTGTTCTGTCCTGCCTTAGCAAGCTTCTGTCCCATTGTCTGAACAGGAGTAAGTGAGATACCTGTTACCTCCATGGTAACCGAATCATATACTAATTCGTATGTTACATCCTGCTTGCCAAATGTAAGTGTCATGTCGGTAGTGAGTGTACCACCTGACTTGGTTACTGTAAAATCCTTGCCATCAGTTGCATCCTTTACGTCTCCGTATTCGTCAACCATATCAAGCCATGATGAAACGGCATCAAGCTCAGCGTCGATATTTTTCATTGAAACGCTTGCTCCCGACTGTCCGAGTGTGTTGTAAACAACCTCACCCTCTGTCATGCCTGTCTTCTCCTCAACTTCCTTGACACTCTTCTCATAGTTGTCATAACCGCCACAACTATCTACGAGCGCAATGTAGTTCTGGATATTGCCAAGGCTGTCTGTTGCCTCAGTATGAAGCTCGTCTGTTGTGTATCCGCCGTATGTCTTTTCGGCATTGTCAGAGCCACATGCTCCAAGCATACATACAATCATAAGAAGGCTAAGGATATATGTTATTTTTTTCTTCATAACAAAATGCGCCTTTCTATTATTTAGTTCCGTGTTTCTTCTCTGGTGCATCTACATATTTGGTGTAAAGCATCTCAAAAGCACCTACAAGATATTTTCTTGTGTCAGCCGGATCAATGATGAGGTCTACATATCCTCTGGCTGCTGCTGATGAAACAGAAGACTGAAGCTTCTCGTAATCAGCTGCCTTCTCATCGATTTCCTTTGCATCAGCGCCCGGATACATAATCTCAGCTGCAATCTTTGAATCCATCATACCAATCTTTGCATCAGGGTATGCATAAACCATATCAGCTCCGATTGACTTAGAGTTCATTGCAACATATGCGCTTCCGTAAGCCTCTCCTGTAATCAGGTTAACCTTAGGACATGTTGCACTTGAGAATGCGTATGTCATTCTGGCAAGAGCCTTTGCAAGCTTCTTCTCAGAGCACATGCAGTTCTTGAATCCGTTTACATTTGTAAGTGTAAGTACAGGAATTGAGAAAGCATCACAGAATGATACAAACTCAGCTGCCTTGTTGCAGCCCTTTGCAGTAAGAGAAAGTGCAAACTCCTCTGCCTTCTTGCCCTCAGCATCATATACTGTGCTGCAGTTTGCAACTGCACCGACTGTCATGCCGTTTAATTTAACAAAGCCTGTTACCATATTCTTGGCAAAGTCTTTCTTTGTCTCAAAGAATACATGATCATCAGAAAGCTCTGATAAGAGGAATCTTGGATCAGCCTTCATATCAGCCATGCTGTTACATGCTCTGTTGAGATCATCCTCACATGAGTCTGTATATACATCTCCCTCGTTGTTGAGTGGAAGCATGCTGACAAGAGCTCTGATATCAGCGATAATATCATCCTCTGAACCGATTCCGTCTACACATCCATTGTTCTCACTCTGGAATGAAGCTGCTGCTGTATCGCATTTCTCAACACGGTTACCCTCTATTGCATCAGGAGTATTAACAAACATTCTGCCCTTAGACTCTTCGATATAAGCGAAATCACAAAGAGCCGGTACTACAGAAAGTCCGCCACCACAATTACCGAATACACCACAAATCTGTGGAATAACGCCACTTGCTGCAACTTCCTTGGCGTAGATAAGACCAAATCCGTCTAAAGCATCAACTGACTCCTGAAGTCTGATACCACCGCAATCGATAAATCCGATAACAGGTGCGCCCATTTTCATGGCCATATCATATACAGAAGCAATTTTCTTTGCATGCATCTCGCCGATTGTTCCGTTAAGAACTGTTGCATCCTGGCTGTAGATAAATACAAGATTTCCATCAATCAGACCGTGTCCGATAATAACACCATCTGAAGGAGCTTTTGCTGCAGTAAGGTTAAAATCTGTACTGCGAGCTGTCACAAGAGAACCAATTTCCATGAAACTGTTCTCGTCGACTAACTTAGCAATACGCTGCATTGCCAAGCTTTGATTGTTACTACTCATTTTATATCCTCCATCTATAAAAAAATAAAATTTTTCGCTAGTATGATAATAGACTATTTCTAAATTTTTTTCAACTAATTTGTTAAATTTTTAACTTTAATTTTTGTTTAGAAAAAATTTCCTATATTAATTGTAAAATTCTTGAGAAAATTCTTGCAAATTTTCTTATTTTTCTTGTTATTTTCTATATATTTTAAGTTAATTGTTTTTCTATCCTCTTTTTTTACCGCCGGAGTTTCTTTTCCTGCTGCCTGTTTATCCGTTGTCTGTGTATCACCGGTCTGTTGTGTTGTTACACAAGCAGCATCACAGTAAGAATCTTCAGCAGCCTCTGAAACCGCATACTCCATCAGACTCTTTGCATCAGCCCACTTATAGTTTTTATTGTTTGGCCACCCACAGCCCAAGAGAGAAAGGCACATTCTCCTTCCATCCTTTTCAACTGCTGCGACATAGCAGTAACCTGCCTTTGTGGTAAAGCCGGTCTTTCCCGATATGCAGTAGTCCGTCTCCGTAAGGAGCCTGTTGTGATTGCTAAAAACCATCTGACCTTCCTTTGTCTCAAATGTGTACTGCATAGTCTGTGTTATCTCAAGAAACTGTGTTGATTTTGGTGATTTCCACGCACAATAAGACATTATAACACACAAATCTCCCGCTGTGGAGTGGTGAAAGCTTATATCATTCTCAGCATCCAGCCCGTTTGGTGTAATAAAATACGTGCCGAGGCACCCTATCTCATTTGCTTTTTCATTCATAAGCTTTGCAAAACCCTCCGTCGAGCCGCCCACATGCTCCGCAATCGCATAGGCACAGTCATTGAACGACTCAAGCATCATGCCATAGAGTAAATCCTTCATATTATAGCTATTCCCTGCCACAAGTCCAAGCTTGACCGCAGGCTGTGATGCAGCATTTTGTGAAATCGTAACAGTATCATTTATATCAGCTTTTTCAAGTGCCACAATGCACGTAAGAAGCTTCGTGGTGCTGGCATTTGCCATGCTGTCTCTCATGTTTTTACCATATATAAACGTCTCGTCATCCGCATCATATAATGCTGCTGAAACAGCATGAAGCCTAGGCTCATTTACGGCTTTGTCAGTATTCTTAGCAACAGTATTTTCAGCTGCCATAAACACACTTTTCTTTTCCAAACCGGGCATTTTTTGCCTTTCCGGCGTCTTAAAATCAAGCAAACAGCTGACAGTACAAACCAACACACAAATGAAAACCATTAAAGCTATTTTCGACTTATATTTTTTCAAAAAAATAATCATATAATTACCTCCATCGGTAATATATATGATTATTTGCATGTCCTTATTATATGAAATGGCAGCTTACGCAATACACCTGCACTACACATCAAGCTTCACGTGCATCTCTTCCTCTGCCTCCTGCTTAAACTCCTCAACCTGCACAGGGCTTAATACCGGCAACTCGTCGATAGACGAAACCCCAAAGCTCCTTAGAAATTCCTCTGTGGTACCAAACAAAAGTGGCCTTCCCGGAGCATCAAGCCTTCCAAGCTCCTGCACCAGATTGTACTCAACAAGCTTGCTTACGGCATGTTCACTTGACACACCTCTGATTTTTTCTATTTCAGCCTTTGTGACAGGCTGCTTGTACGCTATGATTGAAAGAGTCTCTAAAAGCACATCCGTAAGCACCCTCTTCTTAGGCTGCTTTGCAATGCGGATGAGATATTCATACATCTGTGGCTTTGTACACATCTGATAAGCACCATCAAGCTCTATGATATTCATACCTATATTTGAAGAGCTTCTATACTCCTTAATCAGCTCGTCAAGCAGCTTTTTTGTTTCTTTTTCATTTAATTGTATTGCATCGGCTATCCTTCCAAGCTCCACGGATTCTCCCATGGTAAATAAAATAGCCTCTATTGCAGCTTTATAATTCATATATCCTCAACCCCTCTTTATGCAGCAATCCTTGACTCAATCCGGATATCATCAAAAATATGCTCCTGAACGATAGTTAATTTGCCGGTCTTCATAAGCTCCAGTATGGCAAGAAATGTAACTATGACTTCCACTTTGCTTGACGATGCAGTAAGCATCCCTCTGAAGCTGAAGTGCTTGTGTGAGGCAGCATAGTCTGTCAGATATTCCATCTTTTCCTCTAAGGAGACCTCTTCCTTTTCAATCTTTCCAAACTTCGAACGGACCTTATCTATCTTTTCTTCCTGTCTCTTCATTATACTTTGAAAGATTCTGTTTAAATCAGAAAGACGGATATCTCCGACAAGCTCCTCAAGATTAACAGGCTCCTCATATGCAAGGACCTCATCAGGTATGTCCTTCTTCTTATACCACACCTTGCCGGCATCCAGCTGGCGATCCTTAAGCTCATTTGCCATGCACTTGTACATCTTGTACTCAAGCAGCTGCTGCACAAGCTCTGCTCTTGGATCTTCCTGTTCCTGCTCTTCTTCCTCTTTCTTTGGGAGAAGCATCTTTGACTTTATATCAAGGAGCGTAGCTGCCATCACGAGAAACTCGCTGAGCGTGTCCAGGTTATCCTTTTTCATCTGATCCACATACTCCATGTACTGCGCTGTAATCTCGACAATCGGGATATCATAAATATTTACTTTATTTTTCTCTATCAGGTATAAAAGCAGATCAAGCGGTCCCTCAAACACCTGAAGCTTAAAAGTCATATCCATAATTTGTTCTCCGTTAATCCTTCAAAAACTGTGCCATAACGTAATTGGCTACATCTTTTCCTCTCTCCGATAAATAGATATGCCCGGCCTTTACCACGAGCAGCTCCTGTTTTTTCAGGCTGTCTATCGTATCCTTGTAGATTGCATCTATCGAAATACCAAATGCCCTCTCAAAGGCTTCTCTTGTGACCCCATCATTCATACGAAGTCCAAGAAACATAAACTCCTCCATCTGTCCCTTTTTGTCTATAACATCAGCTGCCACATGCAGATTGGCCTTAAATATATCATCACCCACATCATGTATATGACGGCAGCGCGACAGATATTCGTCCATATCGGATGTATTGGTATATCTGACATTTGATATAAGCGATGCCGCCCCTATTCCAAGTCCTAAATAGTCAGCTCTGGTCCAGTAGCCTATATTATGGCGGCACTCCATACCTCTTTTAGCATAGTTAGATGTCTCATACTGCCTGTAGCCGGCATCCATAAACGCCTTCTGTCCCGCCTTTTCCATATCATATAACTCGTCCTCATTAGGCAGAAACTCCGTTCTCATGCCCGCCTCCTGGCGCACCATGTCAAACTTGTACTTTTCATAGAAAGGAGTACCCTTTTCCACTATAAGAGAATACGCCGATATATGATCCGGATGAAGCCTTATAATCTTGTTTACTGTCGACATGTACTGTGACGCTGACTGTCCCGGCAGACCATACATCAAATCTACATTGATATTTTTAAAGCCCACGTTTCTGGCCACCTCGTAATTCGTCACAAACTGTTCAAAGGTATGTATACGCCCGAGCAGCTTAAGCTCATCATTATTTGCCGACTGCAGTCCTATGGACAGGCGGTTGATTCCCGCATCCCTGTATGCTAAAAGCTTTTCCCTGCTAAGCGTACCGGGATTGCACTCTATGGATATCTCAGCATCAGGCAGCACATTAAAGCAGTCAAACACGCCCTCCATCAAAGCAGCAATCCACTGCTCATCTATATAGCTTGGTGTACCTCCTCCGATATAGACAGATGACACCTGATAGTTCTTCATAAGCGGGCCGTAAAATATCATTTCCGCCATAATCCCCTTGACATAGCGAAGCTTTGCATCATCGTCTGCGGGAAATGATAAAAAATCACAATATTCACATTTTCTCACACAAAATGGTATATGAATATAAATCTCAAGATTCTTCATATGTGCGATTACTCCTCATCCAGCTTAAGCACACTCATGAATGCCTCCTGTGGTATCTCTACATTGCCCACCTGACGCATCCTCTTCTTTCCTTCCTTCTGCTTCTCAAGCAGCTTCTTCTTACGTGAAATATCACCACCGTAGCACTTGGCAAGCACATCCTTGCGAAGCGCCTTAACAGTCTCTCTTGCTATAATCTTGCCACCGACTGCTGCCTGAATAGGTATCTCAAACAAATGCCTTGGTATCTCACCCTTAAGCTTCTCGCACATCTTACGGCCTCTTTCGTATGCACTCTCCTTGAATACGATAAATGAAAGAGCATCGACCATTTCCTTATTGATTAAGATGTCAAGCTTGACAAGCTCTGAGCGCTCATAATCCTTCATCTCATAGTCGAACGAAGCATAACCCCTCGAGCGTGACTTTAAAGCATCAAAGAAATCATAGATAATCTCATTTAATGGCAAGTCGTACTTTATGAGAGCTCGTGTTTTTTCGATATACTCCATGCTGATATAGACTCCTCGTCTCTCCTGGCACAGCTTCATAATCGCACCGACATAGTCACTTGTTACCATAATCTCTGCAGATACGTATGGCTCCTCCATATACTCAATCTCTGACGGATCCGGCATATTTGAAGGATTGGTCAGATCTATCACCTCACCGCTTGTCTTGTGAATCTTGTAAATAACACTAGGTGCAGTGGTAACGAGATCAAGATCAAACTCTCTCTCCAGCCTCTCCTGAATAATTTCCAGATGTAAAAGACCAAGGAATCCGCATCTGAAGCCAAAGCCAAGTGCCAGTGATGTCTCAGGCTCAAACTGTAATGAAGCGTCGTTGACCTGCAGCTTTTCAAGCGCATCCCTTAAATCAGGATACTTTGCACTGTCTGCAGGATAAAGACCACAGTAAACCATAGGGTTGACCTTCTTATAGCCCGGAAGCGCCTCATCGCACGGTCTGTCAACGAGTGTAACTGTATCACCCACGCGTGTATCCCTGACATTTTTGATGCTGGCCGCAATGTATCCAACCATACCGGCCGAAAGCTCATCGCATGGTATAAACTGGCCTGCGCCAAAATAACCCACCTCTGTAACCACATCAGATGCACCTGTAGCCATCATCTTTATTGTGTCTCCTACCTTTACAGAACCCTCTCTCAGTCGGCAGAAAATAATGACTCCCTTATAAGAATCATATGTTGCATCAAATATAAGTGCTTTAAGCGGTGCATCTTTATCGCCTGTTGGTGCCGGAATCTTTTTTACAATCTGCTCCAGCACATCCTCTATATTGAGTCCTGTCTTTGCGGAAATACGCGGTGCATCCATAGCTTCAATACCGATAACGTCCTCAATCTCCTGTGCCACCTCATCCGGGCGCGCACTCGGCAGATCCACCTTATTTATAACAGGAAATACATCCAGGTCATGATCCAGTGCAAGGTAAACATTTGCAAGTGTCTGGGCCTCAACGCCCTGGGCCGCATCCACTACAAGTATAGCTCCGTCACATGCCGCAAGACTCCTTGATACCTCATAGTTAAAATCCACGTGTCCCGGTGTATCTATCAGATTAAAAATATACTCTTCGCCATCCTTTGCGGTATATATAATACGGACTGCCTGAGACTTGATTGTGATACCACGCTCTCTCTCTAAATCCATATTGTCGAGCACCTGAGCCTGCATTTCCCTGCTGGTAAGTGTGCCTGTTTTTTCTATAATTCTGTCCGCGAGTGTAGATTTACCGTGATCAATATGGGCAATAATACAAAAATTGCGGATTTTGCTCTGATCTATTGACATATGTCCTCCTAATGCTTTCAATAACTCATCAAAGTTTATCAGATTTGTGAAATAAAGTCTATATTATTTTAACACTTTATCAAGTATATCTGCAAGTGGTTCCATTGCATTGTACGCCTCCTCCTTAGTATTTGTCTGCGCTCCCACCTCCACGAGCAGCGATTTCGGACACAGATGCATATTATATCTGTAGCCCTTTAAGTATATGCGCCTTGCAAGCCCCGGATAATACTCATTTGCCATGAGCTGCAGCTGAAATGAAAACGCCAGATTATCCCCCAGATACTCATTGGGCAGACTATTAATCGGTCCCCTTGCAGCAGTGCGGCACAGCCCGTTAAAAAACATAATCTGTGCCATAGGCTTTCCATCTATTGTGGCAGCAAGCCTTGTAGTCTCAGCCACTCCATCCCTGTGCAGGTCAATAACCACCTTTATAGACGGATTTTTCTCAATAATCTCTGTAATCTCAGGAAGTGAATTAGAATACGCATGGTCGCGGTCATTCACATCATACTGCCCCTTGTGATGCAGCACATTGTAGCCGTATTTTTCCCTCAAAAGTGATTCAAGCCTGTCACCCACTCCAACTACGGTCTCTGTCTCTGATGTATCAAGGGAATCACTGTACCCCTCCTGTGAATGTGTATGGTATATGAGTATATCAGGACCGTCGCCTGACTTTTCTATAGACATATCGCGCCCAAGCAAAGCCTCCTCACACAGCTCATCGGCTCCTATATATGTAGTCTTGTCCACCTGATAATAGTTTTTTACCAGATTGTCAAAGCTCATATCTACCTGTGGCATTTTCACGTTCTGCTGCTCCTTGAGCTCTGCCAGCTCACCGTTTTTTTCAGCTTCATCAACAAATGCCAACTGGTCGGTATCCGGCAGCATATTGTTCCTGACACTTGCATTTTCATTTTCCATCGCAGCAAGCTCCTCATATGAGAGAATACCTCCTGCTGTATCCTCATCCTCCACAATACGCAGCTCCTTCTTTTTTGAATCATCACACTCCTTGTCAGAATATGTAAGGTGCGGAAATTTTTCTTCCACAAACTTCTTTCCCACACCATCACCGCAAAACAGCATAGACGCAATATATATAAATGCTATAAGCACAATCATTTTCTTCTTCACAATATCATCTCCCATCTAAAGCATCAGGCAGCCCCTGCTACATAAAGCTTATGCGGCTGGCTCTAATGATATTCGAAGCAATAAAATTATTCACTATAGTCATCATATTCATCGTTTGAAAAAGCCATATTTATGCCCTCAGACAAGAGCCCTGCCAGTCTCTTAACCGTCTCGTCAATATCCTTCGGCGTCACAAACATGCCGTTTAACTTAGGCGACATGAGCTTTGCGGTGTTCTCCCGGCTGGCATTTACCGCATCTGAAACAATAGTCACCGCATCAATGACTGTCGGAATACCAATTGCGATAACAGGCACTCCGAGATTGCCATGGTTAATACCGTCCCTGTGGTTTCCTACCCCGCTTCCGGGCACTATTCCTGTATCCGTCAGCTGTATGGTACAGCCCAGCCTCTTTGTACTGCGTGCCGCAAGCGCATCAATTGTCACAACAAAATCAGGCTTCACCTCGCTCACCACACCCTTTATTATCTCAAGGCACTCCATGCCTGTCTGAGCCATCACGCCAGGCACCAGGCCGCACACACTGTTTACATTCTCGTTGCTAAACGCATACCTGCCATATTCCTTTACTATATGGCGGGTGATAAACAAGCTGTCAACGCATCTTGGCCCAAGCGCATCAGGAGTTACATTTCTGTTTCCAAGTCCGACAACAAGTGCCGCATATATACGCTTGTCACAGACAGCCTTTACAAAGCTCTTAAGCTCTCTTGAAAGCTCCCTCGTCACAGCCTGACAGCACTCCTCATCTCCCTCGGACAGCATAGCAGCCTCAATTGTCACATATTTTCCTTTAGGACGGCCTGTAGCCCTGACTGCATTTTCTGAGTCAATTGTCACTACACTGACTATGATTCCATTATCCAGCTTTTTTTCAGAGAAATTCACACCTCTCATATCTGTGTTTGCCTTTTTAAGGCTCTCCTGCGTCTCAAGCGCCAGATCAGTTCTTGCACACCATTTATCAGCCGACAAATCAATACACCTCCCCTGTATGATATTCCAAAATCACATATATGTTAATTTTTTGCAATTTTTTTCAAAATATGTATTGACAGAGCAGAAAGGTTGACATATTATATTCTAGTATGTTTGTGCCAAAGCGTCCGTGTCTGTTTTGGCATACATTAGATTAAATATTTGGAGGTGTACGAGTTGGCTAACATTAAATCAGCAAAAAAGAGAATTTTAGTAACAGAAACTAAGGCTGCAAGAAATAAAGCAATCAAATCAGGAGTTAAGACAGCAATCAAGAAGGTTGAGGCTGCTGTAGCTGCAAATGATAAGGCTGCTGCTGAGGCTGCATTAAAGGATGCAACTTCTGTTATCGCAAGCGCTGGTTCAAAGGGTATCTTCCACAAGAACAACGCAGCCAGAAAAGTATCTCGTTTAACAAAGCTTGTTAACGGATTAGCTTAATTACTATATAGCAATAAATAATAAACCCATCGGTGCCGTCATACCGATGGGTTTTTTTATTTGCTTTTTTGTATATTTGCGTTATATCATTTACTGCCTGTCGTATGAGTGCCGGTCATATCTGCAGAGTACTGCACTATAAAAAGCTCCACAGCCATCTGGTCATTCATCCTGCCGGTCTTAACAGCCTCCTCATATGCCACACCATCTCTCACAGCCCTCTTTAAATCATCCAGCGAATATGCCCTGCACTGCGCCTGATATTTGCGCACCGCCCACTCCGGACATCCGGCCTTTGATGCTATATCCTTATTGCCAAAGCCCTTATTTGTCATGGCTTTCACATTCATCAGTATATTGAACTGGCGCGATATAAGATACATAATACGCATTGCCGGCTCTTTAAGTGCCAGCAGATCGTAATACAGCTCAAGCGCACGCTTTTGTTTGTGTGATGCAATCGCATCAACCATCTCAAACACCTTGTTTGTAATCTGCTCTGTCGTTACAGCCTCAACATCCGAAAGCTCAATCACGTCCTTGTCCATACAGTAGCACAGCAGCTTCTCAAGCTCCTTGTCGATATTTTCCATATCTGTGCCGGTTTTTTCTATAAAGCTGTTGTAGGCAGCCTGACTCATACCCTTTCCATCTTTTCTAATCCTCATTCCTATCCATCTGGCGAGTGTCTCATCCGTCTGTTCCTTGAACTCCACAGGATTACCGCATTTGGCTGCCGCCTTATAAAGCTTTGAACGCTTATCAACGCTCTCCTCAACAAATATAAAGTGCGTGCTCTCAGGTGAATCCTTTAAATACTCTCCTAGCTCATCGCCTGCCTTTGAAAAAATGCCTGCATCCTCTATAAGAATCACTCTTTTATCCGCAAAAAACGGAAGTGTCTCCGCCAGGTCAATTATCTCCTTCTGGTTGATTCCATCGCCCTCAAACGATGAAAAGTTCATGCTGTCGCCCTCACTGACCATAGCCTTTATCAGCTTGTCCCTGTACTGTTTTATGAGGTATCTCTCCTGTCCATACAGCAGATAAACCTTTTTGAAATCTCCTGCTTTTATATCATTGTCTATTGTTTTCATATATAGCACTCTCTTTATACTTAATCTGACCACTTTGCATTGTGTATAAAATACGGCACTTTGCATCCATAAGCCTATCCATGGCTTCATCAGCCGGATGTCCATAGCGGTTTTCTGCCGCACATGATACTGCAGCCCACCTTGGGCTTAAAGCCTCAATCCAGTCTGCAGAGCCTGAATACCTGGAACCATGATGATTTGCCTTGTAAAAATCCACAGAAAGCTCATCCCCATACTCATTAACAAGCTTCTTTTCTACCTCAGATGATATATCTCCGCCGAAAATACCACTAAACCTGCCATCCGTGAGCTTCAGCACAAGACACATATCGTTTCTGTCTAAGGCAGTATCCGAAGGTCCCGGATACAGGCACATGATACCATCAGCTTCTTCATTTGCAGTACTGTGTGAACCTGATGCATCATTTATTTCAATCGAATCCCCCTTTGACATAAGGCATATATCAATTTCTGCTTCCTTAGCTTTAAAAAGCAGCTCCTCCATAGCTTCCTCATTAGCCGCCGCTTCTGCCACAACTATATGCTCTATAGTATACCCACTGTCTATCACCTCAGACAATCCGCTTATATGATCACTGTCTGCATGTGAAACAAACCAGTATGATATACTCTGTATGCCGTTATACTTAAGAAACGGCATAATCACATTCTCGCCAAGCTGTTTTCGGTCAGAGCTTCCCCCATCAATAAAGATGCATGTGCCTGACTCAAAGCGGTAAAATATACCATCTCCCTGCCCCACATCAAGTATATCAAGCTGCGCAGCAGTTTTTGGCTTCACAAGCAAAATTGCAAGCAGGACTGCTGTACACACCGCTCTTTGGACACTGTAAAGGATTTGGCTTTTTTCTTTTGAGCCACACTCTATGGCACGTTTTTTAAGCGAAAATGCCACCCAAAAGCCACTCATAACAGCATAAAAAAGAAAAATCCTGTATCCATCAGGAGCTCCTGTGATAACCGATGCCCCCGGAAGCTTCATAACAAGACTGCAAAGCACCTCATAGAGCTTTAACACTGCAAATGCAGGAAACACCAGCAGTTTGCCGGGCATCACGCCAAAGCAGCCTGCGGCAGACGCAAGCAGACCCGAAATAAATACGACAGGTAAAGCCGGTATCACAATGAGATTTACAAACACCGCAAAAAGAGGCAGCTCATAATAGTTCATAGCCACAACCGGAAGCATCGGAAGCTGTATGGATACTGATGCCCAGAATTTTCCGCCCTTAGGAGCACTCATCACAGGAGTCACAATACCTATAGCAAGTATTGCCCCTACCGAGAACACAAATCCGGCATATCCCAAAACCATAGGATTGTCCCACAGCAGGTAAATGACCATGATGCCAAGAGAATTGAGCATATCTGTGCATCTGCCTAAAGCTGCCGCAAGCATTGTAAGTATGAACATCCCTACGGCACGCCTTGTGGACACGGCATTTCCTGTCATAAAAGCATAGCTTAGTATAAGTGCCGCAGAACAGACAAATGCCGCTGTATAGCTCACCCTTCTTTTTCTGAGAAGCTTGTAAAAGGCCATGCCAACTATAGAAATATGAAGTCCGGAAATAGCCAGTATATGTGAAATACCACTGACCTGGTATAAATCCTTTATCTCATCATCCAGATACGACTTGTCTCCAAGCAGCATGGCCGAAAGCACTCCTGCCGTTGTCTCATCAGTCACCTCAAGAAGTGAAGCTGACAGCGTATCACGAAGTTTTTCAAGTCTGTGGTAATACCATGCATGTTTACCGGCGCTTGTCTTAATACTGTCTGCATTCACCGAGAAATCAATTCCCTGTGAGCGGTAAAAGCGCGCTCTGTCAAACTCTCCCTCATTGGTTGCAGACTTAAACAAGCCTATCTTGCCGCAAGCTTTCATATAATCGCCTAGATGTGCGCTTTTGCTGTCACAGTATACCACGACATCACCACAGGATATTTTTCTGTCAAAAGCCTTGCCGTACCCGGGCTGCACTACGCAGTCCGTCATATAATACCTGTATGAGAAATACTTGTATTCAGTTTTATAAATCTTCCCCCAGACGATGACAGATTTTTCATCTGTCATATACTGCATATAGCTATCACGGTTTTCATCCACTGAAGCGTATCTGAATTGTGCTGTTGCAAAAACAGCTGACGATATCAGGATAAGCAAAACAACTATGCGCCTGATACCGGAAAAACTGCCCTTAGACACCACACACTCAGCTATTAAAGCCACAACCAGCATGGCAAAACCCAAAAAGCCAAAGCCCCTGCCATACATACCTGAAACAGTTCCTGCAGTATAGACCAACGCAAATAAAAACATCGGTCTTTTACTAATACTCTTCTCCTCCTAATCCAATCTATTCTATTTTTCAGTTTTTTCCGTGGAATCATCAGAATCCACTATATCCTTATTAAACTCATACATGTCACTTAGCTTGTAATTATAAAGCAGCATGCCGTCATTCTCACCGTCAAGTGAGATCTGTACCTTGTCCACAGTAGGAAGTGAGGTGAGTGAATTAACTATCGAATACAGCACCACATCCTCTGTCAGCTTATTGTCAATAGTATTTCTGAACGAAGAGTCAAAGTTCAGATAGCATATTCTATCTGCCACAGACACATTGATAAGCTTTGTTGTGCCCGGAAGAGTTGCCTTGAGCTTAGAGCCCTTCGGTCCCTCAATAAGCTGCTCAACAACAAGCTTTTCAAGCGCTATATTTGAGCTGTAATGTATCACTCTGGTCTGTTTTTCAAGCCCTGTACCATCCTTGTCAGCAAAATAAAGCGTGAGTGTCTCCTTCACACTTGTATTAATCTGCTCACCCGGATTCTCAACAAAATCATCAGCACCCATGCTGCCGACAATCTCATCATCCGAGTCCACAAGAGGAATACTGTTTACAGTAAATGTCACATATGAAATACTATCCAGCTGTGTGAGCGTGCGGACTACAGAAGCTCTCAAAAGCACCTCCTGCGCAGCCGTAAGGTCATAATACTCCTTGCTGAAATCCACAGTGCAGTTATAGTTTTTCTCGTCATGACCTCTCACAGACACCTCATCCGGAATCGCCTTACGCAGTCTTGAGTCTTCAGGCTTATCCTGCAGTCTTCCTAGGAGCTCATCCACCTGCTTGTCCACATCTGAGTTTTTGCTTCTAAGCACATATGACTCCGGCACGCTGCTCGTAACATCCATATTCAGACAAAACACCTCAACCGTATTATCTGCTTTTTTCTTTGTGCAGCCGCCCATGGAGAGCAGAATTACTGCAGTGAGCACGAATATAATTATTCTTTTCACGTCAAGCCTCCTATACAATATAGTTGAGCGGTATACGCACATCAAAGGTAGTGCCCTCTCCCATCACACTGTGAGCCTTTATAGCTCCCCTATGCATAAGAATAGAGCTTCTTGTAATGGCAAGTCCCAGACCTGTACCGCCAATCTCTCTCGAATGCGACTTGTCCACGCGATAAAATCTCTCATAGATGTGCTCTAAGGACTCCTCCGGTATACCGATACCGTTGTCCTCCACCTTCAGATAGAAATACTGATGGTCCGCATTTAAGGATACATGAACATAGCCACCGGTCTCGTTGTCATTGTACTTGATTGCATTCTCAATGAGGTTTGTAAAAGCAAGCGTCAGCTTCACCTCATCTATCTCTGCAGTTACCGGTCTGAAGCTCTCGAGTACAAGCTCCACCTGCTGCTTGTCAGCAATCGGCTGAAGTCTCTTCATAATCTGCTCGAGCAGGTCATTGATATTAACACTCTCGATATTCAGCGTGGCAGCCGACTTATCCATCTTGACCAGTGATAACAGGTCATTTATTATCTTTGTCTCTCTGTCTATCTCGCTTGTGATATCTCCCATGAACTCCCTGTACATCTCAATCGGAGCCTCATCACCCATGCTGTTGATGGAATCTGCGAGTACCTTCATGGAAGTAAGAGGTGTCTTGAGCTCATGTGACACATTCGATACAAACTCCTGTCTGGACTCATCCATGACCTTCATTCCGCTCATCAGCTCATTAAAATTCCTGCTTATTATAGCAGTCTCCGCATAGTCATCTACATCCAGCTGCTCTTTTCCAAAGCCATCCTTAATGTCTGATATCTCGTCAGAAAGCTTCTTAATCGGAACAAAAAGGTGCAAAAGCACAAGCACACCAAAAAAGAGCACCACCGCACCTGCAATAATGGCAACCGTCACAGCAATCTGTGTCAGATACGACATATTTAGCGATATATTGTCCGTCGACACACTTACAACAAGTGCTCCCTCTATCTTTGAATCCTTGTCGTTTGGATTGCTTATCGGAACAGAAAGCTCGATATAGTGGTTTTTAGAATCGTAGTTTGTAATCTCTGAAGCAGAGAAGGTCTTGATAACCTCCTCTGAGACAATAGTATTGCCATCATCTAAATTGTACGTATCCTTAATAATCTTAAAATGCTTGTCAACTATGAGCACACGGCCCTCATATATAGTAGTAAGAGTGTCAATCTGAGCATCAATATTGCTCAAGTCACTGCCATCCTTATCAAAGTATTTACTTGTGGATATCTTGTTTGCGAGAATCTTTGCCTGACTAAGCACTTCACTTTCGCGGATTGAAACCGCTCTGGACTCGTAGGTGTTAAGTATGCCAAAGCACAGCACCACCTCCGGTACCAGAACGAGAACAAAAATCATGAAAATCAGCCTGGATTTCAGACTCTTATAAAATGCAAAATGTACTTTACTCTTAAACATTTTAGAACCTTTCTGAAAGTATTACTTCTGGTTGTAGTAATATCCCACACCCCACTTGGTATGAACGTACTTCGGCTCGCTTGGATTTGCCTCAATCTTTTCACGAAGACGTCTGACATGCACATCAACCGTACGCACGTCACCCGGGTAATCCTCGCCCCATACAATCTTTAAAAGGCTCTCCCTACTGTACACTTTATTTTCATTTTTGATCAGAATCTCGAGCAGTTCAAACTCTCTTGCAGTCAAATTAATTTCATTATCATTTATGAACAGACGTCTGCTGTCACAGTCGAGCTTGATATCACCCTTTTCGATTACAGATGACTGTACCTGTGGTGCGCGTTCCGGTGAAGTGCGCCTCATGATTGCCTTGATTCTGGCCTTTACCTCAAGAATATTAAATGGCTTTGTGATATAGTCATCAGCGCCGTACTCAAGTCCTAAAATTTTGTCCATGTCATCGCCCTTTGCAGTGAGCATGACAATCGGGACATCAGAAAACTCCCTTATTGCCTGACACACCTCAAAGCCATCCATCTTTGGAAGCATGACATCTAAAAGAATCATATCATATGAATTGGCCTTCGCCATATTTAAGGCCTCCTCACCGTCATATGCGCAGTCTACCTCCATGCCATCCTGCAGCAGACTGAAACGTATTCCTTTTACAATTAACTTTTCGTCGTCAACGACCAGCACTTTTTTTGCCATTTATACACTCCTAATTTACTGTTATATCATCTTTTATTTTATTAAACATCGCTTCACCGATGCCGGACACCCTCGTGATATCCTCAATCGAAGAAAACAATCCATTTTTGGCGCGATCTTCAACAATACTCTTTGCCTTGCTCTCACCAATTCCGGAAAGAGCCATTAGCTGCTCGACAGTTGCGGTATTGATATTGAGCTTGCCATCCTTTACGCCTATATGTTCCTCAGCGCCGCCCTTCATCAGCGAGCCATCTATGCCGGTGGTATATGTGCCCTCAGGTATGTGATCCGACTTAAGCTCCTCTACAGTCGGGAAATACAGCATCTGCCCATCATACAGCTCTGATGCCAGATTCCAAAAGCTTTTGTCAGCTGTATCCAGCATGCCTCCTGCCATATCAACAAGCTCACAAACTCTCGCGCCCGGCTTTACTCTGTATACACCGGGATTGGCAACCTGACCACAGATATAGACGCACCACTCAGTAGATTCATCAGTGTCATCTGCTGTGTCTTTTGCCTTCTGCTCCTGTTCTCCATCGGATGAAGCTTTCTTCTCCTTGGAATCAGCAGTCTGTCTGTTTACATCACTTGAAACCACAGCAGTCTGCTCCGTTTCAGAAGCAAAATGAACTGTGGCATCATCCTTTTTACAGCCGCAAAGGCCAAACGCTATTGTTAAAATAAACGCACTTAATAATATTATTTTTTTCATATGGTCTCCTTTGATTAATATCATAATCTCAAAGGAGAAATCGATGTCCTCTTTATTTTACAGACTTTTTGACAGTATTACAAGTGTTGTTTCAAGTTTTTCTATCATTTCGTCAACATCACTCTTTTCGATAACAAGAGGAGGCACAAATCTAAGCACATTGCTGCCTGCCGTAATGACTATAAGGCCTTGATTTAAAGCCTCTGCTGAGACCTTTCCTACAGGAAGGCTGCACTCCACGCCCTGCATGAGTCCCATACCCCTTCTGGCTGTGAGACAGTCGAATTTTGCAACAAGCTCATCAAGCTTCTTCTCCAGGTAAGGTGCAACCTCCTTTACATGGCTTACTATGTCAAGACGCTTAAACTCATCAAACACTGCACTTACTGCGGCTCCTACGAACGGATTGCCACCGTATGTGGTGCCATGGTCGCCCGGTGCAAGGGATTTGTCTGCCACCCTCTGTGTCATGAGAAAGGCACCAACCGGCACACCACAGCCGAGTGCCTTCGCACAGGTCATGATATCAGGCTTCACATCATAGTTCTGCCATGCGAACATCTCGCCACTTCTGCCCATGCCGCACTGTATCTCGTCAAGGATAAGAAGAATGTCCTTTTCATCACAGAGAGCTCTCACTCCCTCGATAAACTCCTTCTTTGCCGGGTAAATACCACCCTCACCCTGAATAGTTTCCATAATAATGGCGCAGGTTTTGTCTGTCACCTGAACCTTAACGCTCTCTAAATCATTGAAATCCGCAAATTTAACGCCCGGCATAAGTGGCTCAAACGGCTCTTGATAATGTGCATTGCCGGTGACAGAAAGCGCTCCGATGCTTCTTCCGTGGAAGGAATGGTTCATGGCAATTATCTCATGACCTGCATGACCGTCTCTTGTAAAGGCATATTTCTTTGCAGCCTTGATAGCTCCCTCAATAGCCTCTGTACCACTGTTGGTAAAGAAAATACGGTCCATTTTGCTTGCCTTAAGTACCTTGTCTGCCGCCTCGATGACAGGCGCATTGTAGTAAAGGTTTGATGTATGTAAAAGCTTATCAACCTGTGCCTTTAATGCCTCCTTGTGGTGCTCATTACTGTAACCAAGTGCACATACAGCTATTCCTGCGGCAAAGTCCAGATATGCATTGCCGTCTGTATCATAAAGATGTACTCCCTCTCCATGATCAAGCACAAGCGAAAATCTGTTGTAGGTGTGAAGAAGCTCCTTTTCTGCCTCATCAATGTATGACTGTTTATCCATATTATTGCTCATTGTTAAATTTCTCCTCCGAATCTCCAAGAATAGCTGTTCCGATTCCTCTGTTTGTGAATATCTCAAGCAGTAAGCAGTGCGCGATACGTCCATCAAGAATATGTACTCTTGAAACTCCGTTATCAATGGCATCTATGCAGTTGTTGAGCTTAGGAAGCATGCCTCCGCCGATAAAGCCATCACCTATAAGCTTCTTTGCATCTGAGACTGTGAGTTCTGAAATAAGTGTATTCTTATCTGAAGGGTCCTTGTATACACCCTCGATATCTGTGAGGAATGCAAGCTTTTCTGCTGAAACTGCTCTGGCGATAGCACATGCTGCATCATCTGCATTGATATTGTATGTATTGTATTCGTCATCAAGACCGATTGGACACACGATTGGAAGGAAGTCCTTCTCTAACAGGTCATAAAGTATCTTTGGATTGACATCAGTGATTTCACCGACAAAGCCTATATCCTCTCCGTTTGAATACTTTTTCTTTACCTTTAAGAGGCCACCGTCCTTGCCGCTTACTCCGACAGCCTGCACACCAAGCTCCTCAACAAGTGTAACGAGAGATTTGTTTACCTTATTCAGTACCATCTCGGCAATCTCCATTGTATCGGCATCAGTCTTTCTGAGTCCGTTTACAAATACAGGCTCCATACCGACCTTTCCTACCCATTTGCTGATTTCCTTGCCTCCACCGTGTACGATGATAGGTTTGAAGCCTACCAGCTTGAGAAGTGTAACATCCTGGATCACCTGCTTTTTAAGCTGTTCGTCAACCATTGCAGATCCGCCGTACTTTACAACGATAATCTTTCTGTTAAATCTCTGTATATACGGAAGTGCCTCTATGAGCACCTGTGCCTTTTCCATTACCTGTTCCATGTTCTTATCTGCCATTGTACTGCTCCTTATTTGTTAAATCTTGTTATATTTTCTTCGTTAAGTGTGAAATCATAGTAGTTTAAGTCTTCTCTGAATGTCCATCCCTCTTCCTTCCAGAAGTGGTTTCCAAGCTCATTCACCTTGAAGGCTATGATTGACACCTTGTTGATATGCTCTGCCTGAAGTGCTCTCATGCAGGCAACCACCATGCTCTTTCCGATGCCGCATTTCCTGTAATGCTCATCCACGCATACATGATACAGGCAGCCTCTTCTGCCATCGTGACCGCAGAGTATGGCTCCAACAATCTTTCCATCTTCTACCGCTACAACACTCGTAGTTGGATTTCTCTTAAGAAATCTAAGGACTCCCTCTCTTGAGTCGTCAATAGAACGGATTCCAAAGCCGTGGATGGTCTGCCAGAGGCTGTACACCTCGTCATAGTCATCTATCGTCATAACCCTTATTTCATATTTATTCTCATTACTCATTTTATTAAATCATCCTTATATTTTTATATAACTATCAGCATTATAATGCATCTTTCTGATAATTACTTTCCTATTATTAATTATTACGGGAACATAGGAACCATATTAAGTCCCTCTGCCTCATCGAAGCCAAATAACAGATTCATATTCTGAACCGCCTGTCCTGCAGCACCCTTTACCAGATTGTCAAGAGCACCCATCATAATAATTCTGCCGGTTCTCTCATCAATCACAAAGTTTACATCCACATAGTTGCTGCCCTCAACCCACTTTGTCTCAGGGCAGACACCTTTTTTGAGTACTCTGACAAACTTCTCATTTGCATAATACTTATCGTAAACTGCCTTAATCTCATCATAAGTAGGAAGTGTTCCATCAGGCTTTTTCTTAAGAGTCGCATACTCTGTAGCGAGGATTCCTCTGTTCATCGGAACAAGATGCGGAGTAAAGTTGATAAGGATTTCTTTTCCTGCCGCATATCCAAGCTGTTCCTCAATCTCAGGGGTATGTCTGTGTGAGGCAACGCCATATGCCTTCATGCTTTCATTTACTTCACAAAACAGATTAGGTGTCTTTGCACCACGTCCTGCGCCAGATGTGCCTGACTTTGCATCAACAATAAGTGTATCTGTATCAATAAGTCCCTCCTTCACAAGCGGATAAGCTGTAAGGATGGAGCATGTGGTATAGCAGCCCGGATTTGCAACAAGTCTTGTCTCCTTTGTGACCTTGTCCCTGTTTATCTCACACAGACCATATACAGCCTCATCAATAAACTGCGGCGACTTGTGCTCAATCTTGTACCATTTCTCATATGTGGCTACATCCTTGATACGGAAGTCCGCTGACAGATCGACAATCTTTACCTTACTTAATATATCCTCAGTGAGCACGCCTGCCAAAAAGCCCTGTGGGGTCGCAGTGAAAATCACATCAACAGACTCTGCAAGCTCCTCCATATTGTCATCCATGCACTTTGCATCAACTATCTGAAACATATTTCCATAGATATCGGCATAATTCTCATCCACATAGCTTCGTGAGCCATACCATGCAATCTCTACCTCTTTATGATTCATCAAAATTCTCACGAGCTCTGCTCCGGCATATCCGGTGGCTCCAATAATACCAGCCTTTATCATAGTATTTCCTCTTTTCATATTGTATTTCTGCATAACCATATAAAATAGGTCTGACGCATCATACATAATAATATAGTACAGTAATTTCAATCCGTAAAGAGAAAAATTATACAAAATTATGTATAATTATACATGAATAATGTATATTTTTTCACTTGCAATATGTAAAGAACTGGTATATATTTATTCTAAAGTAATTATTCAAGGCTTTTAGACACAAAAGCAGTTAATGGTTACCATCATAAAGAATAAACGAAAAGAGGACACGCACTTATGAAAGACAAAGTTGTATTAGCTTATTCAGGCGGACTTGATACCACTGCTATCATTCCATGGCTTAAAGAGACTTATGACTATGACGTAATCTGCTGCTGCATCAACTGCGGACAGGGAGAGGAGCTTGACGGACTCGATGAGAGAGCTAAATTATCCGGAGCTTCAAAGCTTTACATAGAGGATATCTGTGATGAGTTCAGTGAGGACTACATCGTACCTTGTGTACAGGCCGGCGCAGTTTATGAGCACAAATACCTCCTTGGAACAGCAATGGCAAGACCGGGCATCGCAAAGAAGCTTGTAGAGATTGCAAGAAAAGAAGGCGCTGTAGCCATCTGCCACGGTGCAACTGGTAAAGGAAATGACCAGATTCGTTTCGAGCTCGGTATCAAGGCACTTGCTCCTGATATCAAGGTAATCGCTCCATGGCGTCAGGACAACTGGAAAATGGATTCACGTGAGGCTGAGATCGAGTACTGTAAGGCACACGGAATCGACCTTCCGTTCGGCACAGATTCAAGCTACAGCCGTGACCGTAACCTCTGGCACATCAGCCACGAGGGACTTGAGCTTGAGGATCCTTCACAGGAGCCAAACTATGACCATCTGCTCGTATTAAGTGTCACACCTGAGCATGCTCCTGACGAGGGTGAGTATGTAACAATGACATTTGAGAAGGGTGTTCCTACATCTGTCAACGGCAAAAAGATGAAGGTAGCAGACATCATCAGAGAGCTCAACCGTCTCGGCGGCAAGCACGGCATCGGTATCATCGATATCGTTGAGAACCGTGTAGTAGGTATGAAATCACGTGGTGTATATGAGACTCCTGGTGGAACAATCCTCATGGAGGCACATGACCAGCTTGAGGAGCTCTGCCTTGACCGTGCCACAATGGAGGTCAAGAAAGAAATGGGCAACAAGCTCGCTCAGGTAGTATACGAAGGAAAATGGTTCACACCACTTCGTGAAGCAATCCAGGCTTTCGTAGAGTCAACACAGGAATATGTAACCGGAGAAGTTAAATTCAAATTATATAAAGGCAATATCATCAAGGCCGGCACTACTTCACCATATTCACTCTACAGTGAGTCTCTTGCAAGCTTTACTACAGGAGATTTATATGATCACCATGATGCAGACGGCTTCATCACACTGTTTGGTCTGCCACTCAAGGTGCGTGCAATGAAGCTTCTTGAGCTTGAGAACAAGAAAAATAATTAATTGTTACAACAAATAAAAGAAAAAGAGATGTGAAATAACAGCAATTATTTCACATCTCTTATTTTTTTAATAATTTCATTCTTCAAATCAAGTGCCTTATCCTTAATGTGTCTAGAAGCACTTTTTGATATAAGCACCCTTGCAATGAGCTTTGAAGCCACATCCCAATGGTCAAGCTTATAATTCATCTGAGCCAAAAGCAAATCAACCGTATCCTGATTCATACCACATATAGGGAAATGCTCAGTCGCAACCGCTCTTGTCATTCCATCAAGAGCCTGCTTATAATAATATTTTTCTGCCTTTTGTGCACTTACAAGCTCTTCACTTTCCGTTGAGATACCATCAGCCGTAAGCTGTTCGATTAAACCGCGATAAAGCCAGGATAGCTTAAGACAAATATATGCCTTTTCACTATACATAGCCCTTTTGACAATCGCTGAAAAAAGTGCCAGCTTAAATCTGTCTATTGCCTCATCATACGAATATAACAAAGGCACCGACTTGCTGCCGGGCTTAAATTTGGCAGCAACCTGCTCCTTAAGCAGCCTTATCTGTGTACTCGATACATGTACAAAGTCGCCATTCATCGCACTATAACCACAATGCGGACACGATGTGACACCATACTTTATTGTATCAATTCCCTTGTAAACCGGTCTGAAATCATCATCAGAGCCAGCAAACCTGATCTTTGATGTCCGTACCGTCAGTGTTTGAAAACTCTGATCACACACCGGACATGTTATATTCTTTGCAAAAACAAAATCCGTTTCATCCTCTGTCTGAACAGCAGCTGCCACCGGAGCATCCCCGGTGGCAGCTGCTGTATCCTCATCATACAGATCATTTATGTCTTCAGGATTTAAACCGAATTTGTCAATACCTGACTTTAAATCCATATTTTACCTCTATTCTTCTCTTCTGTTTATTTTTAGTCAAAAACTATTTAGCTGTCGGAAGCTTGAATGAGCTCTTTAATGAGACGATTCTGTTAAATACAGGCTGTCCATCCTTTGAGTCCTTGCAATCCGCGCAGAAGAAACCATTTCTGACAAACTGGAAGCTGTCATAAGCCTTGGCATTCATAAGCTCCGGCTCCACTACACAGTTATCAAGCACTGTGAGTGAATTTGGATTAAGATTTAAGCTTCCGTCCTCATTGTACACTCCAAGCTCTTCATTAACGATATTCTCGTAAAGACGTACAGTTACCTGCTTTCCATACTCGGCTGAAACCCAGTGGATAGTTCCCTTGACCTTTCTGCCATCAGGACTGTTGCCACCCTTTGATGCCGGGTCATATGTACAGTGAATCTCTGTAACATTGCCGTTTTCATCCTTTATGCAGCTATTGCACTTCACAAAATAAGCGTTCATGAAACGCACCTCATTGCCAGGGAACATACGGAAATACTTCTTCGGTGGCTCCTCCATGAAGTCATCTCTCTCCACATAAAGCTCTCTGGTGAAAGGAACCTTTCTCTTTCCAAGCTCAGGATTCTCCACGTTATTGTCCACTTCAAGATACTCAACCTGTCCTTCAGGGTAATTGTCGATAATCACCTTGACCGGATCAAGCACAGCCATCATACGAGGGCGCTTAGCCTTTAAATCCTCTCGGATACAGTACTCAAGCATAGCGTAGTCAACAGAGCTGTTAGCCTTTGATATACCACACAGATCAACAAAATTCTGGATAGACTCCGGTGTGAAGCCCCTGCGTCTGAGCGCTGCTATAGAAACAAGCCTCGGGTCATCCCAGCCATCAACGATACCGTCCTCAACAAGACGCTTGATATATCTCTTTCCTGTTACAACATTAGTCAGATAGAGCTTTGCAAACTCAATCTGCTTTGGCGACTCCTCTGGAGAATTCTTAAATCCACATTCAATAACCACCCAATCATACAGCGGTCTGTGGTCTTCAAACTCAAGAGTACATATAGAATGTGTGATGCCCTCAATAGCATCCTCTATAGGATGAGCAAAATCATACATAGGATATACACACCATTTATCACCTGTATTGTGATGTGTCATATGAGCCACACGGTAAAGAATCGGATCTCTCATATTGATGTTTGAAGAGCTCATGTCAATTCTCGCACGAAGCACCTTTGTGCCATCCTCAAACTCACCGTTTTTCATGCGCTCAAAAAGGTCTAAGTTTTCCTCAACACTTCTCTTTGAGTATGGATCCTCCTTGCCGGCCTCTGTGAGTGTACCTCTATACTCTCTTATCTCATCAGGTGTCAGATCAGATACATATGCCTTTCCCTTCTTTATCAGTCCTACTGCACACTCATACATCTTGTCGAAGTAATTGGATGCAAAAAACTTCCTGTCAGCCCAGTCAGCACCAAGCCACTTAACATCGGCCTCGATAGACTCTACAAACTCCAGACGCTCCTTGGTAGGGTTTGTATCATCAAACCTGAGATTGAACTGTCCGTCATACTTCTTTGCCAGTCCATAGTTTAAAAGAATAGACTTCGCATGGCCGATATGCAAATAACCGTTTGGCTCCGGTGGGAATCTGGTCTTTACAGTCTTGCAATGACCCTCAGCCAAGTCCTTCTCAATAATCTGTTCAATAAAATTTTTCGAAACTGTTGCCTCGTTCTCCATAAATGTTCCTCCGAAAATAATACTGTGTCCATTATAAATTCATCAGTTTACTTTGTCAATGAATTAGAAAAAGTAGTACATGTATATTATACGTGCGTATGTGTAAACAGATGATCCTGACAGTATTCCTTGTTGCCGGTGCACTTCGAGCAGTATCTGAATGTTAATTCAGGATTTGACAATTCCGTTCTGCCGCATATATAGCACTTGTGACGTGAGATGCCACTTCCCGGGCGAGGTTCGAAAAACTGAGCCTTAAACTGTGCCTTTCTCCTCTTCTGGTGCATATTCTGTCTGAATGAGAGCCTGTGCTTGCAGCCATAAATGAATACCAACAGATTTATAAGTGCAAGTACGATTTCTGAGCCGTATGCCAATCCAATCTGCCATCCAAAGCTCATATAGGTATACACATCATATGCAAACATCACGAAGTAAACAAGCACCATCCACTTCATCTTTATAGGAAGCACAAAGTAAAGCCTCACCTCTGCCTCCGGCATCAAAAGACCAAGCATCAGATACATAGCTATAAGTATATAGTACATAGTCAGATTGATGGATACATGTGTCACTGCAAATGCAAGCATTCCTACTATATCATACAGCAAAAAGCCTCCGAAAAAGTACACATTCATCCTAAAAGAGCCAAGATATGACTCCATGCTGTCTCCAAGCGTCCACAGACAGAATATAAATAAAAGCTGTAAAAATGATATGCTGCCGCTCGGCACAAAAATCCAGCTTATAAGACGCCATACCTGTCCGTGCAAAATAGCAGAAGCTGAAAACTGCAGATAATAAAGGACAACATCTCCCTTTGTCAAAAGCAGCACACTGCCTATCAGATTCGCAGCGATAAATATTCTAGTGATATTCGGAATCGCTTTACTTCCATATTTTTGTTCTAGTTTGTTAAGCCAGTTCATACATTTTAGCAGACATGGTTCATTTCACTGCTGCTCACACCATTATGTGACAAGCAGTGGTTACATCACGATGCAATAAAACCACGTATCTGCATCCTCCTGTCATATTATTGCTGCCTTTTACACTATAGTGCAAAGGGCAGCGGTTATTACAAAATTTATTATGATAGTTAAATCATACTTTGTCAACGAGACTGCGAATTATTCACAAATTCTTTATAATTATAGTCATTGTAATTTGTCGATATCTGTCGTATAATAATCTCTGTTTTGATAATAGAACAATTATATATTTTAATAAGAAGAAAGATATATAAAAACATATAAGTAATACATTATGGAGGAACCACTATGGAAAATAACAGCTTACATAAGTTGGGCATTGATATCGGCTCAACAACCGTCAAGATTGCACTTCTTGACGCCGATGACAATATCCTCTTATCCGATTATGAGCGTCATTTTGCAAATATACAGGAGACACTTGAGTCCCTTATCAGAAAGGCCTACGACAAGACAGGTGACCTTTCAGTTTGTCCTATGATAACAGGCTCCGGCGGACTCACTCTTGCAAAGCACCTTGAGGTGCCATTCGTACAGGAGGTTATAGCTGTATCTACCGCACTCACACACTATGCTCCACAGACCGATGTGGCAATAGAGCTAGGTGGTGAGGATGCCAAAATCATATACTTCGAGGGCGGCAACGTGGAACAGCGTATGAACGGCATATGTGCCGGCGGTACAGGCTCATTTATCGACCAGATGGCTTCTCTCATCCAGACAGACGCTACAGGACTAAATGAATACGCAAAAAGCTACAAGGCCATCTACCCTATCGCAGCCCGCTGTGGAGTATTTGCCAAAACAGATATCCAGCCTCTCATCAATGAGGGAGCCACACGCGAGGATTTATCCGCTTCAATCTTTCAGGCCGTGGTAAACCAGACCATCAGTGGTCTCGCCTGCGGTAAGCCAATCAAGGGACATGTTGCTTTCCTTGGCGGTCCTCTGCACTTTTTGTCAGAACTTAAATCAGCATTTATCAGAACCTTAAATCTCGATGACGAGCACACTATCGTTCCTGAGAAATCTCATCTGTTTGCAGCAATAGGCTCTGCATTAAACTATAAAGACAACTCTGTCACCACACTCTCATCCTTAATCGACCGCCTCTCAAACGGCATAAAGATGGAATTTGAGGTAGCACGTATGGAGCCTCTTTTTAAGGATCAGGCTGATTACGATGAATTTACAACACGTCACGGCAACAATCACGTAAAGACCGGTGACCTTTCTACATACAGGGGCAACTGCTATCTCGGAATAGATGCAGGCTCAACCACCACTAAAATCGCTCTCGTAAGCGAGGACGGAGACCTTTTATACTCATTCTACAGCAACAACAACGGAAGCCCTCTCGCTACAGCCATCCGTTCTATCCAGGAAATTTACGCAAAGCTTCCTGAGGATGCACACATCGTACACTCCTGCTCTACAGGCTACGGAGAGGCTTTATTAAAGGCAGCTTTAAAATTGGACGACGGCGAAGTTGAGACTGTAGCCCACTACTACGCAGCAGCATTCTTCGACCCAAAGGTAGACTGTATCCTCGATATCGGTGGACAGGACATGAAGTGCATCAAGATAAAGAACCAGACAGTCGACTCAGTACAGCTCAACGAGGCCTGCTCTTCAGGCTGCGGCTCATTTATTGAGACCTTCGCAAAGTCCTTAAACTACTCAGTTCAGGATTTCGCAAAGGAAGCCCTTTTTGCAAAGAATCCTATCGACCTTGGAACCAGATGTACGGTTTTCATGAACTCAAAGGTAAAGCAGGCCCAGAAGGAGGGCGCATCTGTCGCAGATATATCAGCAGGACTTGCCTACTCAGTAATAAAGAATGCTCTTTTCAAGGTTATCAAGCTTTCTGATGCAAGCGACCTCGGTGAAAATATCGTAGTCCAGGGCGGTACATTCTACAATGATGCCGTTCTTAGAAGCTTTGAAAAAATTGCAGGTGTACATGCCACAAGGCCTGATATCGCAGGTATCATGGGTGCCTTTGGTGCCGCACTCATCGCACGCGAGCGCCATGAGGCTGATTACAAGACAACAATGCTCACAATCGACCAGATAAATGAGCTCACCTACACCACAAAGCTCGCACGCTGTCAGGGCTGTACAAACCACTGTCTTTTAACTATAAACAAATTCTCCGACAACAGACAGTACATCACAGGAAACCGCTGTGAAAAGGGTCTGGGCAAGGAGAAGAACAAGGATAACATCCCAAATCTTTTTGAATACAAGAACAAGCGTATATTTGACTATGAGCCACTTGACCCAAAGGATGCTCCACACGGTACAGTCGGCATCCCAAGAGCCTTGAATATGTACGAGAACTATCCGTTCTGGGCTACATTTTTCAAACGTCTCGGATTTTCTGTAGTGCTGTCACCACAGTCTACCAGAAAGATTTATGAGATGGGTATCGACTCCATCCCAAGTGAGTCAGAGTGCTACCCTGCAAAGCTCACACATGGTCATATAAGCTGGCTCATAAAACAAAATGTAGATTTTATTTTCTACCCGGCAGTGCCATATGAGCGCAAGGAGTTTCCTGATGCTAACAATCACTACAACTGCCCTATTGTCACATCATACTCTGAGAATATCAAAAACAACGTGGACGAGATTACCTCAGGCGAGGTTAAATTCATAAATCCGTTTATGTCATTTGAGAGTGAGGAAACTATCTCACAGCAGCTCGTAGCCACCTTCTCAAAGGGTGATTTCAATCTGCCTGAGTCACAGATTCGTGATGCGGTAGCCGCAGGCTGGAAGGAGCTTGCAATGACAAGGCTTGAGATACAGCGAAAGGGCGAGGAAGTGCTCGACTACATGGAGGACACCGGACGTCGCGGAATCGTGCTCGCAGGCCGTCCGTACCATGTGGACCCGGAAATCAACCACGGTATCCCTGAGCTCATCACAAGCTATGGCATCTGTGTGCTGACAGAGGACTCAGTATCCCATCTGGGCGAGCTTGAGAGACCTCTCATCGTCATGGATCAGTGGATGTACCACACCAGACTGTACTCAGCAGCCAACTTTGTAAAGACCCGTGATGACCTTGACTTAATCCAGCTCAACTCGTTTGGCTGCGGTCTCGATGCTGTCACAACCGACTGCGTAAATGATATCCTGACAGGCTCAGGCAAGATATACACCTGCCTGAAGACCGATGAGGTAAACAACCTGGGCGCAGCAAGAATCCGTATCCGCTCGCTCCTTGCCGCCATAAGAGTCAAGGAAACCAAGCATGAAAAGCGTGACTTAAAACCGTCTAACTACGAGCGTGTTGTATTCACCGAGCAGATGAAAAAGGACAACTACACCATCATCTGCCCTCAGATGTCACCTATACACTTTGACCTTCTCGTGCCAGCCTTTAAGGCAGCCGGCTACAATATGGTCATACCGGATATCCCTGCAAGGGAATGTGTGGACGTGGGACTTAAGTTCGTAAACAACGATGCCTGCTACCCTTCACTCATTGTCGTAGGACAGATTATGGCAGCCGTCAAATCAGGCAATTATGATATGACACACACAGCCATCCTCATCTCACAGACAGGTGGCGGATGCCGTGCAACAAACTACATCGGCTTTATCCGTAGAGCTCTCGAAAAGGCCGGATATCCTGATGTGCCTGTTATCTCAATCAACATGGTTGGTCTCGAGAAAAACCCGGGCTTTAAGTTTACTCCAAGCCTTATCCAGCACGGACTGTATGCACTTGAGTTTGGCGATATCTTTATGCGCTGTCTCTACAGGGTACGTCCTTATGAGAAAGAGCCGGGAAGTGCCAATGCACTCCATGAGAAGTGGAAAAAGAGAGTCATCGACTTTGTCGGCAACACAAAGATGCTCTCTCACAAGAAATACAAAAAGATGTGCCGCGAAATCATAAGGGATTTCGACAATCTGCCTATGACAGATGAGGTTAAGCCGCGTGTCGGCGTGGTCGGTGAGATTCTCGTCAAATTCCTGCCTGCAGCAAACAACTATGTGGTTGACCTGCTCGAAGCTGAAGGAGCCGAGGCTGTAGTGCCTGATCTGACTGATTTCTTACTCTACTGCTGCTACAACACGAATTTCAAGGCTGACTATCTCGGTGCTTCTAAAAAAGCTAAGTTTATGAACAACCGACTTATCGCCTTCTTCGAGTGGCTCAGAAAGGATGCTAGGGATGAGCTGGCTAAGAGCAAGCACTTTGAACCAACCGCTCACGTGCAGGATCTCGCAGAGTATGCTTCTCCTATCGTTTCTTGCGGTAATCAGACCGGTGAGGGCTGGTTCTTGACAGGTGAGATGCTTGAGCTCATCAATGAGGGCGTCACAAACATCATCTGTGCGCAGCCTTTTGCATGCTTACCGAACCATATTGTGGGTAAGGGAGTTATAAAGAGAATCAGACATGATCATCCGGATGCCAATATCGTGGCTATCGATTATGATCCGGGTGCTTCTGAGGTGAACCAGCTGAACCGTATTAAGCTGATGCTTTCTACAGCACAGAAGAAGCTTAAGAAGTAAGAGAATTGCACTGTTGTTGCTAGTGGGACGAACCCAGCGCAGCCGGGGCTTTCTGCCCTTTCCCGCATGAACTACGCTGCTAAGTGTCTGTACGAATTGCATATGCCAGTTGTGGCTTTTTGACACAACCGGCTTTTATGCGCCGTCCATGGCGCATAACACCTCGCCCATGCGTCCATGCATGGGCGTTGTTGGTTTTCGTATGCAATTCTACAGACTCTAAGCAGCTTCGTATATGCGGGCAAGGGCAAAAGCCCCGGCTGCGCCGGGTTCTGTCTTTGATAACTTTCTACTTTTATATGTGCATATGTTGCTCGTTGCACTCGCTTATATGCTTGCTAGCTAGGACAAATGCTTTAAAATCTCATCATATTGGGTATACATCTTCTGCACTTCATTTTCCAGTGTATAGTAGTGCATGATATATGGCACCAACAGCACTAAGAATAACAGTGTAAGAACAAGAAGCATTGGGTTGCTTATCATGATGGATGCGATTATTGACATCATGGTGAGTATGGCAAAGGTTACTGTCACTATGAGGTGCACGAGGCGCTCATGCTGGAAGAAGGCTATTTGTGTCAGGTGCTCCTGCAGTATCTTCTTCCACTCTTCTTTTGATATCTTATCAGGATTGGCAAGCAGATTGTCAATCTTAAGTCTATAATTAATTATTCGTTTTTTCATTTTATTTTCCACCTTTCCTAATACGTACTTTTTTATTTTAATACAATGATAATTGAATCTAAAAATCCGCTATACCAACCTCTGGCATAGCGGATTAAAAAATAAAATGCAATTAAAGATATCACCTGTTATGTGATTATAACTGGTTCAAGACATTTGATGTTTGCAGATAAACACCAGCAATAGCATTGATAACTGCAAGTACGATGGTAATAATTGACATAACAATACCAGCGGTTGCCATGCCCCTTCCACCCTTTTTCCTGCCTACGATACCGAGGATAAGTCCTACAATACCAATAGGTCCGCCAAGGATTGGAATACACCAGAATACCAGACCGATAATACCAAGCACCATAGATGCAATTGACATTCCCTTCTTTTCCTCCATCGGCGGCATAGGCGGTATATTTGGATTGCCCTGCTGATTCGCCTGATCATACATATTGAAGTTGTCGCTCATAACTATTCTCCTACCTTTCTTTTGTTTAAATGATATAATAACTGTCACTGTAATTTGTAACCATGGAGTATCGTAACATACTTTGACTACGAAAGCAATATATTTTTCATTACCGGATGCAACATCCCAGATAGTTACTGTTCACACCTAACAGTGTGACCAGCAACGATTACAGCCAATTTAAAATTTCTCTCCAACCACCCTGCACCGTTTCCTGCAAAAAGCAATGCCATAGGCTAAAATATCACACCTGCCCTCATCACGCAGAGTCTCATCATAGCGCTTGTCCTTAATCTGCGTTATCGCAGCCTCGCACGCTGCGTCAAGTTCCTTCATCTCCTTAGCATACTTCACCTCTATAACGATGCCCGCATCAGGATCCTCCGGCATGATTAAAATATCGCTAAAACCATCTCCCGACTCACGATTCGACTTGATAAGCCAGTCCGGATTGCTGCCTCGAAGCAGACCAAGAAGTAAGCCATGATAGAAATTCTCCTTCATAGCATCAGGCGCCTTTGTATCGAGTATACTTATCATGCGGCTCATCACGATGTTTAGCTGCCTGGCAATCTGTTTCTCATCTTTATCCAGAATTGCCCTTGATAAAAGCTTCATAGTATCATCATCTTTTGCAACAACAGCCTTGAACCACTCCTGAATTTGGAGAATAAACACCTCACGCACCTCTTTATTAGGAATCACAAGCTTATAGGCATAGCTCTCACTGTCAGGCACCTTGACCTCTCCGATTTTGGTGAGATAGCCTGTAGTAAAGAGCACACTCCACAGATTGTCAATCGTATTGTCAATCTCATCATAGGTCAGATCAAGCCGAAGCTGCTTCTCCACAAATCCACCTGCCACGAGCTTCTCAATCTCATCTCTCGTGGTCTGATCAGCCTTGTCCACAAAGCGCTTCACCATATCATTGCCACTGCTGTTAATCCAGAACGCACTCGGTCTGGCTGACGGATCTGAAACAAGCTTCTTGGCAAAATTTATCACATCCCACGGACAATAAATATCCGCATTACCAAAATGATAACCGTCATACCATTCCTTTACGTCCGGGTACCTCTCGCTCCTGTCATAATCAGAAAGAAGTTTCATGACCTCATCATCAGTAAAGCCAAACTGCTCATCATGGTCAATATCCACAATAGAATTGATTTCAAAGTTATTGAGCCCTGTAAAAATGCTCTCCTTTGACACGCGAAGGCAGCCCGTGAGCACCGCAAACTGTAAAAACTCATTGGTCTTGAGCGCCTGCCCGAAAAGCCCCCTGATGAGAGAAACCATCTCCTTGTAGTAGCCATTCTGAAAAGCTTTATCGAGTGGCACATCATACTCATCTATGAGAATAACTACTTTCTGACCATAGTGCTTATACAACAGCTTTGAAAGCATTCGTATACTATCCTCAATATTGTCATCCTGCCCATGAAGCATCTTTGTAAACAGTATTCTATCCTCATCAGTCAATACATCACTGGTCTTCAAATAGTAATGTCTGTCAAGCTCATCCTTTAAAATAGCACACAGCATACGTCTTGCCGTAGTAAAGTCTAAACCATCCACACCCTTGAATGAAAGAAATATGACAGGATACTTACCCATATGCTCATCACAAAATACTTTGTTGCCAGAAATATATAAGCCGTCAAACAAAGATTTGTCCATTCCTATTTCAAAAAAGCTCCTAAGCATACTCATATTGAGTGTCTTTCCAAAACGCCTTGGACGTGTAAAAAGAGTCACCTTTCCCCATCCCTGTAAAAGCTGTTCTATAAGCCTTGTCTTGTCAATATAATAGAACCCCAGTTTACGAATTTCCTCAAAATTTTCAATTCCAACCGGTAACTTCAAAGTATTTGCCATAAAAGCCTCCAAAAAAATAATCCGCTATACTTAATACTAGTATAGCGGAATGCCATGTAAAATACAATATTTATGATTCCTTATCTTGTCCAAATTCAGCTCTCATTTCTGTCCAGCAACTGCTGATTTCATTGCCACAATAAAGAATATAAAAATTTAACGGTGCCAGGCACCACCACTGCATCTACATATTTTGTAATTTTCTTACAATAAACAATTGAAAATATTACTTATAAGTAATATAATATAGTTATCTTTAGAGAGAGGAGAATATAAAATGTGGAGTTAGAAAAAATTAGTATTTCGGGAATAAGTGATGTCTATGCTGTTTCAGCTATTAAAAAAGAATTTAAAAAGGCTGTAAATCAGCCATGGAAGAATTCTGAACCCTATCCAGAATATCAAAAAAAATTACTCGCTGATCTGGCAGTATTAGATATAGAAAAAGAAAAAGCTATCGATTTAGCAGCATTTGAAAAATTAACCAACGAAAAAGATTTATATAGTATACATAGACCGAACTCAAGAAAAAATGTACGAATTATCTATACCATTATAGATAGAAAGATAATAATTTTATTAACGGTATTTTTAGAAAAAAACAAAAGTGATTATCAAAATGCAATTTCAGTTGCCAAAAATCGACTCAAACAGCTTCAAGAATAATGTATAATCATACATAAAAGATACTATAGAAGAACAGAGGAATGAAACATGAGCATATATGACAAAATATCAAACGCACAGGAAACAACATGGCTTACTGATGGAATCGCAGAAGCAGAAGCAAAATCAATTATAGAATTAGCAAAAATATCAGCAAAAATCGAAAGACGCCGCCTAGAATTAAATATGACACAAAAAGAATTTGCAGCATATATGAATGTATCACAAGGTATGGTATCACGTTGGGAAAGCAGAGAATACAATTTCACAATAAAAACTCTAAATGAAATTTGTCAAAAGCTTAATCTGCATCTTCAACTTGATTTAACCCCCGTTATTGGCAAGCAAAATTATACTGTTCTAAAATGGAATAGCGAATCCACTCAAAATAACAAGCAAAATAATTGGGTTAAATACATAAAAGATAAGGAGGCTATTGCATAATGGAACTGAATTTAATAGCTACAGGAATCGAATTACTAGGTGCTTCCGTTGCAAAACTTACCGTAGACAACACCATTGTCGATATAGAAAATGATGCCCAACGCAGCTTTGGAATGACTATAAATGAACCTCAATTCCAAAACATTGAAAAAACAAGAGAAATATTTTCACAAATGACAATTGACTTCGATATAATTATAAATCAATCTGATAATGATAATTGTAATATACATTTTACCATTACCGGAGCATTTCTTTCAAAAGGTAAAATATCAGAGGAAGACTTCAAACAGTTAGTTGCTATAAATGGAGCATCTGCACTTATTGGCATAGCTCGAGGCAAAATAGAATCTCTTTCTTCGTCAATTTTTAACAATGGAAAAATCGTCATTCCATTTGTAAATGTTATAGATTATTATAAAGCCACTATTTCATCATAATATAGGACGTACTAAAATGTTCTAGTGACATTATTACTGTTCTTCCAGGCGATGAAAAAAATGGCACAAAGGATATTAAAATACGTGTTATTGAAGTCATTCTTGATAATGGAACTAAGGAATATCTTGCAACAAATCTGTTTGACTCGACAATTACCCAGTCAATGTTTCAAGAACTATACTTTTATCGCTGGCCTGTAGAATTGAAATACAAAGAATTAAAAAGCAAACTTGCAATTGAAGAGTTTTCCGGCGCTACTACAACCTCTGTATTTCAGGAATTCTATATTAATATGCTACTTTCAAATCTATCATCACTTATAAAAAATCAAGCAAATCGTGCTTTTATTATAGGTTTCATGAAAAGACTTCTTCCAAAAATACTGTGTACCATCAGTACTATCGACGAAATTAACAGACTTTATTCAGAAGCTGTCCGTAACAGGTCTCAAATAATGCCAGGCCGTACTTTCAAACGAAAAAAGAATAAAGCAAAGGGACGAACACACTTTAACAATCAAAAAGTTTCTTTTTGATTGAAATAAAATTATACTAATTAATAGGACTTTCACGGAGTCCTTGTTAAAGTGCGTCATTTTCTGAATTGCTTTGTTTTTTACCTTCTATTTGATAACTTTATCTTGCATCAACTTAAGACTTGTTCCTTAAGTTGACGCTATTTTGACCACAGTGGTGTCAGGCACCAATTTAATTACCAATTTAATTATCATGTTCCGGCTGTGCGTGACGCACGAAATAAACTCTTGTCATTTGATCAGCTCCATTTCACTGTCATTCCTCTTTATTTTGAATTTCTTGTAGCTTTTGCTTCTGTTCAACAATCAAATTATTGATTACTTCAAGAAAACTATTTGCATGCACCTCAGATATTGTTAAAGATTCAACTCGGCATTTATCCAAAATCTGCAATATACGCCGTTTTAAGGTTTGAAATCCATCTTCTGACAACTTAATATTATAGTCCTGGGCGCATATATTAACCTGCCACATTCTCTTAAAGTAATCTACAAAGCTACTTTTTTCTGCATTTGTCACCTTTTCGAACCCATCCGCTGTGACCTCGGCCATCTCGACATCAAACATATCAAATCGCTTATTCTGCGTTTGAGCCAGTGCATTCAATGGTTCTTTCTTCATCAAGTTCACATAAAGAGCTTTATTCTTTTCAAACATCAATCTGTTTGAACTCCAAAATTCCTTAATTATTTTATATGTATTCCATTCTTCCGGCAAAAATAAATCCTTATTGTCATCACTAATAATCATATTGTGGCGTGGTTGCTCTTCTCCGGAATGAATCATTTTCTCAATCCGCTTATGAATTCCATCGCTAATTTTTTCCCACTTAATGCCTGGAAGCTGAATATTATACTTTCTAGCCCAACAACTATTGTACAGCAAATTCACATAATCATTTAACTCCAATGTGCCAGTATATGCTTGTTCCAAAAGTATTGGGTATCCGTCCCTTATATCAACTTCATCTAAATCTAAAAGTCTCTTCATTCGCACTTTTTCTTCCGGGGTATTAGCCTTGTCTCTATTTATGACATAATCAAATTCTGCATCAAGAGTATCTTTCGCCCACTCTCCATGCCTAATCCATTGCTTAATTCCACCTGTAATATATTTATCATCATAAAATCCAGGGTAAAGTATAGACACCTTTTCATCAGAAAAAAGTGTTCCATATCGCTCACTTTCTTGAACCAATCCCGCCCGGAAACACAATACATATGAAAGATATGTAAAAAGCCATTTTTCTCTATTATCAATATGCTTTTCATTAAGTAATATATATATTCTTTTAAAATCTTGAATTGCACATTTAAGGCTTCGGATGTTATGCGGTCTATGTTTAAGTAACTCCTGAATTTTGTTTTTTTCACTTTCAAGTTCTTCCCTTGAATTTCCAGAATATTTCTTTGAGATCAACTGTTCCAGTGGTATTCCTTCTACTGATGCACCTGAAAAAATAGAACTAATAATTTCCTTATATTTTGTAAGAAGTGCTTTGTATTCTTGAGAAACCGCATCATCATCCTTACACTCTATACTATCAATTACATTAGAAACCACTGAAGAGTAATCCGGCACATAATGTATAGTTCTTTGAATAATTTTTTCCTTTATTTCACTATACTTAATTTTATCTTTTTCACTTGACTGTATTTTTTCCTCATTTGCCACTACGATTGTATTAATATGAAGATTTTCACAATAATCGTTGATACAGCCTAATAAATCAGCCGTTGGAATATCAGTACGTTCCAAATCATCAAATATCAAGATTACTTTTTTATCTCCCATTTTAGGTTCGACTTTTACGAAATCAATAACATTAAAAGATAATGCTCCACTCACAATGCTTTTCCAAGGCTCTGGAAGGTGTTCAGCACCTTTATCCGCGACTGTCTTAAAAACTCCAGTATACTTTTGAGCCTTTTCAACCCATCCAGAAGCTGGAGTATTTAATTCAGCTACTGTTCTAATCCAACATTGCTTTACTTCTTTCTTTACCTCTTCTATCGACGACATGCCAAATAGACTCACACGCAAAAACACACATTTATCCTTTAGCACATTCGATAAGCTATTATTTAATAAATATGTTTTTCCACATCCCCACTCACCAGTGAGCATCAGTGCTCCCACAGGTTGTGGTTCATCACAGTAATATTTCAGTTCTTCTAAAGTATCCATATCGTACCTCCTATGAGGTCAATCGCTCAATCTTCACATCTTCGCCGATCATCGAATTCCTGATCCTTAGATCGTTACCTGCTGCTCACCACGTAGAGGTATGTGATTATCAGAGCAGCATGGGAGCTTCCGCTCCCAGTATATCACAATTACATCCAGTTTTACAGACGCTTTCTTGCCTTCATCGCTGCACAATACTGTTTATGATTCCTTATTTTGTCCATCACTTGACCTCTTGATTGTCCAGCCATAGACCATTGTACTATCATTATTAAGAGAAAAGGAAAGACTCCGGAGCCCCTCCTGCAAAATTGGCTTCCGGAACCTTGGTAAACACCATGTATATTGTAACAGGTTTTACAAGAAAAGGACAACATATTTTTATCAGAGAGCAGTGAATTTCTTTGTCCCATATGTCAGAAATGCAGTCTTATTTTCCGTGATTACTGCAGCCGCATTGTAAGATACAATAACGGAGCACATGAATGGCTCAGAATTCCAAGGCAGCAGTACAGCAATGATAAGTGTCGCAGAATCCACTGGATGCTACCCGACATACTTACACCATTCAAGCACTATAATGAGGAAACCATATCGGGAGTTCTTGATGACATTGTAACTCCTGATGATGAGGATTCAGAAACATATCCTTCGTAGGGGGCACAAGAATATTCACCTGTTCCTCATAAGTTTTCGGTAACTTCATAATTATTGTTTTCTCATGGTCACCATTCCTTACATGATATTCTTCGGCTTTATCTGTATTATTCAATCATTTTCTCCCCAAAAATAAAAATGTCTCCCCATGGGACACATCACATATGTGAGAGGTGCGGGGAGTCCTGTTGCTATTATCTTATGCTATTTTCTATAAAAAAATCCACTATTTAACAAAATTTTTATATCAAAAAATTTTCTTCATTAATTTAATAAAAATTTAATGGTGCCTGACCCCACTGTAATAGTAAACGATATCCTGACAGGCTCAGGCAAGATATACACCTGCCTGAAGATCGACGAGGTAAACAACCTGGGCGCAGCAAGAATCCGTATCCGTTCGCTCCATGGCGCATAACACCTCGCCCATGCGTCCATGCATGGGCGTTGTTGGTTTTCGTATGCAATTCTACAGACTCTAAGCAGCTTCGTATATGCGGGCAAGGGCAAAAGCCCCGGCTGCGCCGGGTTCTGTCTTTGATAACTTTCTACTTTTATATGTGCATATGTTGCTCGTTGCACTCGCTTATATGCTTGCTAGCTAGGACAAATGCTTTAAAATCTCATCATATTGGGTATACATCTTCTGCACTTCATTTTCCAGTGTATAGTAGTGCATGATATATGGCACCAACAGCACTAAGAATAACAGTGTAAGAACAAGAAGCATTGGGTTGCTTATCATGATGGATGCGATTATTGACATCATGGTGAGTATGGCAAAGGTTACTGTCACTATGAGGTGCACGAGGCGCTCATGCTGGAAGAAGGCTATTTGTGTCAGGTGCTCCTGCAGTATCTTCTTCCACTCTTCTTTTGATATCTTATCAGGATTGGCAAGCAGATTGTCAATCTTTAGTCTATAATTAATTATTCGTTTTTTCACTGTATTTTCGACCTTCTTTTATCAATCAGACAGCAGTTTTTAATTAAGCTTGGATTTAATTTCTTCCATCCTTGTATCATCCAGCTTATAAAATCTCTTAAATACAAATATGCCCACAATGAGCAGGATAACAGACGGAATCGTCATCCACATACGAAGAACATCAAGTGTATCCTGTGTCTGTACTGCAGCCGCGGTATCCAGATGAATCCAGTCAACCACCAGCCCAGCCAGAAATACTGCTACACCGGATGCGAGCTTTACCGTAAATGTCTGCATAGAGAAAATGACCGACTCCTCTCTCGTGCCATTCATTACCTCACCATAATCAACAGAATCCGAAAGAAATATAGTCATGATAACATTGAGCATACCATAGCCCAGATAAATCAAAATACCCGGCAGGCAGAGTATGTACCAGCTCTGCGGCGTGTAGAGCTTTGCAAATGCCATGATAAGTATCACCGCAAAGCCTGCTATCTGAATAATAAATCCTGATATAAAAAGCTGGCTTTTGCTGAATCTCTTGCGAAGCAACGGTATAACCATCATGACAAGCACCTGTGCTGCAAAAGCAACTGCAGCAAATATAGAATATGCGCCCTCGTTTCCCACATCAAACCGGAAGAAATAAAGCACTAGGTTGCCGCAGATATTGAGTGAGGTATATACGAGAATGATTGATACCACAACAGTCATAGCCTGGTCGTTCTTAAATAAGGCTTTAAACATATCGGATATCTTTCCCGGCTTCTCATCACAGGCAACCGGTCTTTCAGGCACACATACCACGCATACAAGCTCAGAAATCACAAATACTACCGCTATAATAAGTGCCCACCACTTAAATCCAATCTTGTAGTCAGCCATAGAGCTTCCTGCACCAAGAATCGGCACCACTGTCATCGTGAGCACCGTAGGAATAGCATCTCCAATGCCAGAGCATGTCCTCGCAAGCGATGTAAGCTGCTCCCTGTCGCTGCCCGGCTCAGTGATTGCGGGAATCATAGACCAAAACGGAATATCCATAAGCGTATATGTGATGCCCCATGCAAAGTAAAACACCGTAAGCCACACTCTCTGCGCTGAATCCCCCATAGACTCAGGAGTGGCATATAAAGCATAGATGGTCACGGCATTGAGCACCGTGCCGGCAAAAATCCAAGGCCTAAACCTGCCCCACCCGGTACGTGTCTTTGCTACGATAATACCCATCACCGGGTCATTGAATGCATCAAAAATCCTGGCCGCCATCATCACCGTGCCGATAAACACACTGCTCATACCAAGCACTACATTGTAGTAGTAGAGCAAATACGATGAAATAAGCATATACACAATATCTTTTCCGAATGCGCCAAATCCAAATGCACACTTTTGTCCTGTTTTAAGCTTCATAGAAATACCTCCAAAAAATCCGCTATACTTAAATACTAGTATAGCGGAATGCCATGTAAAATACAATATTTATGATTTCTTACCTTGTCCAAATTCAGCTCTCATTTCTGTCCAGCAACTGCTTATTTCATTGCCACAATAAAGATATGGTTGCTATTACAAATATCTTAACGTCCTAAATTATAGTCTTAGGAAGCATTACACTATTAAATGCTGCTTTCAGTTCATCAATCGTAGGAGACTCCGAAACCATATTCTCTGTAATGATTTTGCAAACCTCCTGCAATGCGCTCTGCTGTTCAACGCTAAATTTATCCAACTCAATAACCGTCTCAAAAATGCACTTCTTAACCTTTTCATTTTCTAATGGGTGCTGACCCGGATGGAAAAATATAACATCAGTATTTTGAACATCGATTTCCAGGCCAAACTCTGGAAAATTCATCCACTCAAAATTATCTACAATTCTGTTTGCTTCATCCAACAGTAAGCATTCTTTTAACGGAACAGCATTGTCAAATCCAATAAGTAATCCAATCACAAGATGAATTACAGCGCCACCTATTTTGCCAAATCCCTCAAACCACTCTCTGGCTAAAGGGCTTAAATCAAACTCATCAATATGATCAATTATTTTGTTGATACTATCAACTATGTAGAGAATTCTGACACAGAATATAACATCCATATGGTATTTATGTACCCAAGGAGCATAATGATCAATTGACACCTGATCAGATGACTTCCTATACAGTTCATAATAATTCTTACAGCGCAAATAATCGTTCAAAGCAACACTATAAAAACTGATTCTGAGGGCGATTTCATTGATTACTGGATGTTGCTCGAGCTTAGGCAACATAGCCTCAACCTCATCAAGTGTCCGAAACATCTCGTCTTTTCTGGTAAATTGCAAATGCTCGTCACAATTTATAACATCTGATGCCTCGTCAACCAAAGCAAGTTTTGTCATGATTTCATCTATAAGTAAACCATTCTCATGATAAAGAGCACTTGCATTTTTTAAGTACTCTTCAACAACAGACCACTTATAATTTTGCTTGTTTCTTTTTTGAATACCAGCCAGTTCGTAAAAGCAAAAATATCGTTGATAAACAGCCTCTGCTGGCAACGACCTTCGATATCCCTCTAAATCTCTTTCAGCCTCATTTTGCATATATTCCACGGCTCTGTCCTTTAGAGAGGTATATCTTTCCACAATGTTACCATGTAAATCCTTAAATAACAGCTCTATATTCTTATAGCTATCATATCTGACAGGCATTGGTAGTTTAGAAAGTAAATCAACATCTCTAGATAATGCCTCAAGAATATATGTCGGATTTAACGCTGACGCCCAAATAATCCTTGCTGTCGTTGCTTCAAATACACATCTATTTAACTTTGGAATGTTACTGTTCTGTACGTAATCAAACACACTGTGAACTACATCATTCAATTTCTTCCTATCAGCTTTCATTTGTCGAAGCAATTCAAGCCTTGTATTGAATAAATTTATATACTCAACTATATCTTTACAATCAATATACTCTTTATATTGTTCTAAAATTTCATCCATCTCTTCCATCGAAATATCCGGATTCAGACGTGTTTTGTTAAAAATATAATCGCTATAAAGAACATTCCATAAATACGAACTCTTTATATTATGCTTTTGACAATAGCTGATTGCACGAATAAATGCATCATCCGCATCCTGATACATACCAAGTTGCACATATGCCACTCCACGATTAATCAATATCTGACTTCTAAGCACCTTATCTATATCACCGTTGGATAATGCTTCAGCCTCTTTAATATTGTCATATGCTTTCTGTACTTCTCCCATTGCCAAATATTGAATAAAACGAATAAAATGATAAAATGCCTTTTGACATCTGTCCCCATTTTCGTAAATTTGTAATTCCTGCTCATTAGCATGAAAACAGCCTAATTTCGCACGTAAAAAAATCCTGTACCTGTTGTATTTATCCAACTGCCTTTTAGTCATAACAGATGTCTTCAAATCGTATGTCAAATTCCATGCCTCGACAAAGTTCGCATCAAATCTCTCCTCGTCAGAAAAATTTATTACTCGCCTTAAGGTATGTGAAATACTGATGTAATGCCATATTGCATATAGTATTATACCAACTAATATGATAGCCATCACAAAGAGTATTATCCTGCTTTTTATCACATTGTAAAGTACATAAGTGACAAATACATCAACACATATACAGATCATAGAATATAAAATATACTTCGGTAATTTATACACTTTATAGCATTTATAAGTTCCCATTACCGCTAACATAAATAACAGTATGGGAATATAATGCCTTGTATTTGAAAATATTGAATCAATAATTTTTGTAAAAACACTAATCATACTGTTCACCTCTACACCAAACATACTTTCGACATCATCTAATGTCTAGTATAGCGGATTCATCTTTAAAATACAATTGATTTAAATTGTTAACTTCCAAAAATTTTACAACTAAATCGAGCTTCTACTGATGTAACCGATACAGATCAAAACACGCTATTTAGTATCCGTTCATAAACTCATCCAAGTCTTCCAATGCTTCTCTCAATTCCGGGTTTCTTTCTCTTGATATTAATTGAGACAGTTGCATCAATTGCCAAGGGGCTGGTTCACAGGCTACATCATATGACATGTGAACCAGCTCCCATAGAAAATCAGCCTTTTTTGTTTTTGGATGATTCATACAGTATTCTTCAATTATAATTCTAGAGTATTCGTCCATGCCTATTCACCTCTTTCTTCTTTCCCTTGAATAAAATCTAAGATTTCCTCATAGCTCTTGCTACTTCCTTCGATTGCTTTCAATAACTCTTCGCTTTGTATTGCTTTCTGTTTTTTGTGAAGCTCCTCCAACTCTGCCGTCAGCCGATCGTACTGCTCACGGTTCTTGCTAATTGCCTTTTCTGTTTTCGCTATTTTCTGTTCTAAACTTTCTTTACTGATATTTCTTGCCATTTTTATTTTCCTCTTAAATTTTCACTAATGTAATTCGCTTTATATTTCACCTGCTCTGCGCTAATTCCAAATGCACTCAGCACAACTTTTTGTGTTTTTGACACTGCATGATCCAAGCGATATATCTTATCCAGTTGTCTTGTCATTTCGATTTTCTCAAGTTCCCGAATTGCTGCCGGAACAGTAAGATAATTCGGTTTCTTAACCATTTCAAATGCTTTATCCTTTAATGCTGTATACAACTTGCATCGGATAATCAAGGCAATAAATCCAATAAATATTTTATTTGATGCAGCTTCCTCAGAAACAACTCGCAGACAATTATTACCCAGGTAAGATTTATCTGCACGAAATACTTTTTCCGACGCATCTCTATTCTTATATAAGGTGATTGCTTTTTTCGCATCCATTTTTTCAGACGAGATAATTGCAAAATAGCCACACAGATCCAGTTCAGCTCGAATCACTTGTAACTTTGGCTCTCCGTAAACAAAGTGGCCTGTATCTTTATTGTAATGCAGATGGAAATATTTATGGAATGATGGTCCGAATTCGTGCTCTGTATCTTGGAATCTTTTCAGATAACTCTGCATTACCTGAATACTTTCTTCCAGTCTTGCCCGTTCCCCTGCAGCCTTCGCAGCACTATAATAAATATGGACATATCTTTTCTTTGTGTCTGCTGTATACACAAATGTGTGTACTGTTTTTCCGTATACTCCGAATTCAGCAATCTGATTTCCCCAATCGTTTTCAAAGGTTCCTTTCTGCTTACGAACCTGTTCGCTGATAAACTCTTTGCAACCTTTCACCATGATGATAAATCCAAATCCATTGTTATCCATAAATCTTAGATTTTCTTTACATAAATAGCCTTTGTCTAAAATAAATCCAATGTTTTTATATCCGTATCCTTTTACCTTTTCCAACATAAACTGCAGTTGCGAAACGTCATTGATACTTCCTGGATATTTCTCATACATTAAAGGCTCACTATTGGTGAGATCATAGCCTACCGCATAGTTAAAAATAGGAAGACCTACATCTATCTTTGCGGCACCGAATTCTACCATACTGATATTTCCAGCTTCACAGTTCTTATTTGTAGAATCATAGGAGATATAGATTCTTTCCCGTTTATTCCTTTCCTCATTCCAACAATCTAAAAAGTTCTGTCTTTGATTTTCATTTATCGAACGGAAAAAATCTGAAATCGTTGAATCACTGTACATTTTCATATCAGTTGTGAAAAGTGGATGGTTATACGCATAATCCGGATAATACTGTGCTGCATTTCCTTCTGTGATAATCGAATAAGAAGCAAAATCCAAGATCATACCAGTTGCTTTAGCTCCCAGTGTTTCTTCCAGTTTCTTGTCTAATCCCATATCTTTTACCGTCTTGCTGATGACCATATATGCACCTGCCTTCAAGCAGCAGCTTCTTCCGGTATCTAATCGTCCTTCAGGTGTTTCTACTTCTGGAAAATATTTCTTAAAATTTTCATTCGGCCTCATTTTCAATTCATCATCTGCTGAAACTTTTCCGATGGTGACTCTTTTTACTGTTGTATATTTTTTATCAGGATCATAAATTCTATCATACTCATAGTAAACGTAACGAGCATTCCCTTTGCTTCTAAATGTAATTTTCCCTTTTACTTCCGGCACATCAACAAGGTAATCAAGATACATGATTTTCACCCCCTTTTATAGTTGTATTTACGACTAAATATAGTATAGCATAAAACCTGCATTTTTTCAATCAAAAACGCAGGTTTTTAGCTTATTTTCAAGTTTTTTAACAATTGCTATGCAACGAATTTTTGTTTAGTGGTACCTATAATTGGAAGTTAACAAAGCAAAAACAGCGTATTTATTCGGGTTTCAGCGACTTTACGAAGAAGTTAGTGTAACCCAATAGGGAAGTTCACAATTATATCAAAAAGTCTGCACTTTTGCAATACAAAATGCAGGCTTTTCACGTGTTTTCAAGGATTTTCAGTCCATGAAACCTGACGATTCTTATTTTAGTTGCACTTACTATTGGAAGTTGAGATTGTAACTGTTCAGAACGTTCAAAACAACAGGCCACAGACCCGCGCATTGCATACGCTCTCGCTACATTCACAGCTTTTGTCTGAGGCTAATGGGCGTTCCGCCCATTCCGAAATAAAAATTCATCCAATTGCAAACAAGTTTACATAGTCTGATTTTTCATTTCGCTGATGTTCTGAACAGTTACAAGATATTATTATAATCCTACTGTCTTATACCTTCCATTTTTGCATATAACTTCATTGTTTCTTCCAAATACATCTAAACTATTATCAACTAAATGATTTAACTCGTTTCTGCTTATTGCTACTGATGAACCATCCAGATATCCCCATACTACATTAACTATATTATCTTTGTAATATTCTTTTCTCTGTCGAAGAATAATCCCCGTAATTAGATTTCTAACATCCTCATTATTAGAAATTGCCTTACCATATTTAATTCTACACATATAAAAACTCCTTTCAATTCAATAATTAATATTATTCTCCAAACAATTCACAATAGCGTTTTCTTAAACTATACCCTACAGCTTTAGCAGTTTCATCAAAAATCTTTTTAGATAAACCTTCTATATCTTTACATAATTTTGAAGGGACAAAATAAATATACGTCCATGGAACATTTTTTTCAATCGAACTTATCTGAGGTTTCAAAGTTTCACCATCGTCAAATACCTCATACCTATCATTATCATACAAATATATTTCATCTAAGAGTGTTTTATGCGATGGTAACCCTGTTTTCCTTCTGCCATCATTCGTAAAAACTTTATAATCTTCAATAAGAGCCTTTGACTTCATTACTTCCAAAGCATCTCGAATTGTATCATTAACACACAACCCTTTTAAAGGCATAAGGCTATTAAGTAACTCAAGATCTCCCGATTTCTTTATTTTCTCAAGATCACGAATTCTTATTAAGGATTCTTCAGCATTCATATCTGGCTCTTTTAATATATCCGTAACTTTTTCATTTGCCTTCTTGGTACTATAATATTTTTCATATTCTTTTTGCTTTAATTTTTCTAAACATTCATCAGAAATATCTGCATACTCAAAAATCTTATGAACAAAAGCCTGACTATCACTTCCGCGTTTTATTAAAGTATAATATCTTTTCTTATTCAGAAGAATTTCTTCCAAGTTTTCACGTAAAGCCTTTTCATTCTTTTTATCTAGCATAATCCTTACTAAGGCCTTATGTAATACCGATATAAGCCATGAATCGTTCCACTGAATTATTCTGATTCTTCTATCTCCTGCTCCCATATTTAAAGCAGACCATAATACATTAATTTCAGAATTTATTTCTTTTCCTTTTGGATTTTTTAGATAATCTTCTGCTAACTCCAAAACAGCAGATTGTAATGCTACGGAAGTTTTCATACAACGATGATGGAAATTAATTCTAGCAAAAATCTTATACCTTGTTAACAATAAATCTACAATATCGTCTGAAACTTTCTTTGGATAGGCAATAACAAAAACCTGATCTTCCTCAGACAATTTATTTCCATCTAAATCTTTTTTAATAAAAAATAACTTAGCTGAATTAATCAATCTTTTATACGGCACCTTTCCCCAATCAACTCCACTATTCAGAGAATCTCTCATGATATAATCCAGACGATCTGCATCTAATATTCCATCAACAATTTTATGGAATGATTTGAAAAAATTATTCTTTTCAACTAACATTCCTATTGCCAACTCAACAACAAATATATAATACAATATACTAGAAATTTTACAACTTCTACCTTTGTCTGAATCTGCAACCTCGGAAAGTAGTTCTGGAATAACATCATTTATTGCTAATTGTAATAGGCTTAACCCAATTCTTTCATGCAAAGCAGAGCTTGGAAGAGATGTATCATTATAAATAGTCTGACATTTATACGATTCTTGCTCGTTCTGCGTGGCATATTGTTTCATAATTTGTTGAAATGCATTATTTTTTTTTGTATCCCAACCACATTCTGTACTTTGACTTTTTTCATACAATTTTTTTAAAACATCTTCTATTATATGGCTATACGGAGGATGACCGACATCATGAAATAATGCAACAATACGAACTGCCTGCAATAAACACCTATATAAAAACAAGTTTTCAATATTATCTGCATCATTTTTTGACTCAGCGTTTAATTGATAATATTGAAAATGATCTAATGCAGAATCTGCAAAACAACCATTTGCTACAGCAATCCTAATATCATTAGAAATAATAGATTGTAACATACTCTCACTGTCCTGATCATCTTCTAACCCCATGAATATTTCATCGATTTTATTCCTATACTTAGTAAAGTATTCCGCAACCTGACTTCCAGAACGGCAAATTGCTAGATCAAAAATATTTCCAAAATGAAATCTTAATTTTTTAAATAATTCATCTCTTGTTTCCTGGCTGGCATTAGAAACTGCTGAAAAGAGCATAGAACTTGCCAATTCCATTGTTCCAAGTGAATGCTCATATCTTTTTGTTCTATTGGAAGGAAAAGTCATATATACTGTTGAGCTTTGATATATGTCATGTAGACGGTAGAAATAAGGAGTAGCTATCAATTCAGATTCTAATTCGCTCAAAAAAATCGTTTCATGCACACTATCTGTAACTTGTCGCATCTTTTTCTTCAATTGTACATTCCCCCAAACTTTTGTTTAATTACAATTCTATTTCTACTATAAAGCATTTTCATCGAAAATACAATCTATAACTTATTAATTTATTATAATCTTTCGGCAAATTGTTGTTCCCAATTATATTCATTTTTTAGGCAACTTCCCATTTTTCATCTTTCATATTTTCATGTTAATCTAATCACCCTATAAAAATCAATGAGTTATCAGGGGTTGGCAAGTTATCTACCCTTCCAAGGCGATTGCTCGTTTTCCCGAGCAATCGTAAACGTCAAACCACTCGCCTTGGATAATTAGCATCTTTGTGCAATACTCTAAAAAACACAAAAAAACTAACAGTTTTTTAGAGGAGGTAAACTATCATGGATCAGCTCACACATAATGTCAGGCGTGCCAATTGGTTAAACATCATAAATCACTGTCAGGAACGGCCAGCAAACATAATCACCCGGCAATGGCTGAAAGATAATAACATCAAAGAAAAGTCATACTACTACTGGCAGCGTAAGTTTCGCAAAGAATCATACGACCAGATGCAGCTTCTGGCAGTTACTGAAGAACCTGCGGAAATTTCTTTTGTTGAATTCGCAGCTCCCACATCGAAGAAAGCAGCTTCAACACAAGATTCGCTGAATTCAACTACGACCGCGGTTATCCGACATGGAGCTATCACATTGGAAATATCAAACGATATTTCAGAGGCAGTGCTAAGCCTGCTACTAGGAGGTAATCCATGCTGGAGAACGTTGCTAAAATCACTCGTGTCGTACTTGCATGTGGGTTATCCTCACGATTTTTTTATCATCATCTTTTTCATGGAGCATTAATTTTAGCCAATTTTTCAATAAAAATATAAGGATAAAAATTTATATGCGATAATGAAATCACAATAAAACCGGAAGGATGTGATTTCATGAATTACAATGAAACTGTAGAAAAAGTAATGATGCTGCTGAAAGAAAAGGAGGTGTGTTCCAGCAGTCAGAAGTCGCATAGAGATTGCTATGAATCCCTTGGGCTTTTTATAAAGTAAAGAGCTGGAAATTATTCAGAGGCGATCCGTGAAAGCTGGCTTGCAGAGATCAAGAATGAATTACCACGGCAAAGGTGTGCTGTATGGGTACAGTATGCATATCAGTTAGAAGAAATGGACTTTACCGGAACTATTTCCGACCGCAGTCTTTATTTGAACCGTTCAAACTATGACAAGCTGCCTGCACTATGGCAAAAGGATCTTGATATGTATCTTGCTGATTGTAGCAACCACTATACAGCCAGGACATTGAAACTGACTCGGATTTACTGTTCAGAGGGATTACTTTTTTTAGATGATATGGGGGTGCATACCATTGCTGACATCACTTATGATGCAGTCATAAAGCTGATAAGAACAAAAATGTACTGTTCTGATGATACAAAGGCTATGATATTGAACAACACTGCGCGTATGATCAAATTCTTTGGAGAAAAAGGTCTTTGTCCTATGAACTGCAGCCTTGTCTTAAAATGTCAGACATATCCTCATATCGGGGCATTATCTGAGTTCTCAGCTGAGAACCGGAGAGTTTTGGATAAGATAGCTGACGTAACCTTGTCGGCAGATGAATTCAATAAAACGATCACAACTTTTGTTGAGCTTTTGGAAGCTCATGGATATGTTGGTACGACCCTAAACCTTGCCAGACATGCCTTGACCGCACTGTACCTGTTCCTGGATATGCATTTCCTCGGATTTCATCAGGATATCATGTGGATCTGGTTTGCAGAAATCAATAGAACGCTGGGGTGTTCATGGCGTCATTGGCGGCGAGTCCTGAAATTCTATGAAGATTATACCCTGACAGGTGATATACATCCAGATGGTAAGTACAAATATGATCCAATCATGTATGATGAACTGCCATCATGGTGCAGAGGGGCTATATCAGGGCTGCTTGATCAGAAAAACGAGAATTTCGGGCTGTAGGAACAATAAAAAGTTACCGTTGTTCCTGCACTCGTTTCTGCAGATTTCTGGTTGACCATGGTTATTAAAGTTTCAACCAGCTTTCATCCACAATCATAAAAGAGTTTTCACTCTATGATGAGCATACAACTTTTCAGGGACGGTCTGGCTGCTTTGTGATCGTAAAGGCGTTTTTGCGCTATCTTGCTGAAAAGGGATATGTAGATAATCATAGTCTGGATGTATGCCTGATGTCAGGGACTGCTCCGCAGGATAAGATCATTGATGTGCTGTCCGATGAGCAGTTACAGAGAATCAATACTTTTCGGGAGGAACACAATGAACCTATAGAGCTTCGCGACATTGCAATAGTTTTACTCGGAGTGAGGATGGGTCTGAGGGCATATGATATCCTAGCACTCAGATTTCAGGATATTGACTGGAAGAACCGTCAGATATCCATTGTCATGAAGAAAACAAAAACGCAGATCACTCTTCCGTTGCCTGTTGAAGTTGGCAATGCTGTATATTCATATATAACATCCGGCAGACCAAAGACCGGTACTGAATATATTTTTATCAGGTCTAAAGCTCCATACGGAAAACTCACAGGTAAGGTATGTACAAAAGCACTCTACCGTAAACGTTAAACCATGCGCCTTGGATAATTAGCATTTTTGTGAGACACTCTATAAGACATGAAAAAACTAATAGTTTTTTAGAGGAGGCAAACTATCATGGATAAATGTACTCACGATGTAAGGCGTGCTAACTGGTTAAATATCATAAATCAATGTCAGGAACGACCTGCAAACGTAACTGTCCATCAATGGCTGAAAGACAATGATATCAAAGAAAAATCTTATTATTACTGGCTGCGCAAGTTTCGTAAAGAATCATACGACCAGATGAAGCTGCCTGTAACAACCGAAAATCCTGCCGAAATTTCTTTTGTTGAAATAGCTGCCCCTGTTACATCAGAGAAAACTATACAAACACGGAAATTTTCCCCACGGAAATTTTCGTCAGCTTCTAACGCGACTGCAGTTGTCAGGAATGGTGATATCATTCTCGAAATATCAAACGATGTTTCAGATGCTGTGCTAAGCAGGCTCTTAAAGGAGGTAGTCCATGCTGGAGAACGTTGCTAAAATAAATCGGGTTGTGCTTGCGTGTGGTACAGTGGATCTGCGCAAAGGCATTGATGGTCTCTCGATGATCATTGGTGACAAATATAAGCAGAATCCTTTTGAGAAAGGAACCTTGTTCCTGTTCTGCGGTAGACGTTCCGACAGGATTAAAGGACTGCTTTGGATGGGCGATGGATTTCTTTTGCTGTATAAACGGATTGAATCCGGTTCACTATCCTGGTCAAGAACCACGGAAGACGCTGCGGATCTTACCGAAGATCAATTCGATTACCTGATGCTCGGTTTAAATCCGCTCGATCCTAAAATCAAGGATGTAACACCACAAAATCCCTTCTGAGTTTGTGCAAAACAGAGATTTTTCAAAGACATTTATGACGTCAAAAAATATATAGTTGAACCTGGTTTATATGCCTTTTTCACAACTGGTACAATGGTTAGCAGTTACTTGAAACAAATATCTTGAAATTTGAAAGCTCTATATTTCCCTGCGTTTATCAGCATCCTATAGCCTTATAGCTATAGGCATAATGACGGAGAGCTAACACACAAGAATTCGCTAATTAAAGCTGCTTCTGTTATAATGAAAACAGTTTAAGGGAGCGAAGCAATGGCACAGAAACATACATTGGAAGAACTGAATAATTGCAGCCGCGAAGAACTGATTACCATTGTTCTTATGATGCAGGGGCAGCTCGATGCTTTAAATGATAACATCGAAAAACTCATTGAGCAGGTCCGCATTGCCAATAATTATAGATTTGGCAGGCATACAGAGAGCTTAAAATCAATCGAAGGCCAGCTTTCGTTTTTTGACGAAGCGGACGCCGCCTATGATGAATCTTCCAGGGAGCCTTCTGCTGAAGAGGTCATTACTGCCAAGCGTGCAAAGAAAAAAGGACAGCGGAATATCGACCTGAAAGATTTCCCGGAAGAAATACTTCCGCCATACAGTGTTTCTGAAGAACAGCTGGATGCTTTTTATGGAAAAGGAAAAGGCAATTGGCGCCGTATGCCGGATGAAACCTACAAGAGGCTTCGTCATGAGCCCGAAGCATGGACTGTCGAAATTCATACTGTCGAGGTGTATGTGGGAACTGATGGTGATCATCAGGATGAGTTCCTTCGTGGAAACAGACCCAAGGACTTGCTTCGCAACAGTATAGTGACGCCATCATTACTGGCATCAATACTTAATGTAAAATATGTGAATTCATCAGCATTACACCGGATTGAGCAGGAGTTTCAACGTAATGGCGTAAATATATCACGCCAGACAATGTCCAACTGGATTGTCAGATGCTCCCAGATGTACTTCACTCCGTTTGTTGAACGGATGAAGCAGGAGCTGCTTTCACTGCATGTCACACAGTCAGATGAAACACCGACTCAAGTAATAGCAGACAGCGACCACCCAAACAGCAAGTGCTATATGTGGGTGCACCGTTCCGGAGAGTTTTATACCCGACGCCCGATTGTGATATATGAGTACCAAAAAGGACGTGATCATCAAAAGCCTCTGGATTTTTACAAGGATTACAAAGGAATCCTTGTAACGGACAGCCCGCAGCAATATCATCTAGTTGATAAAAAGCTTCCAGATGTGACAAACGCAAACTGCTGGGCGCATGCAAGGCGTGATTTTGCGGATGCGGTTAAGGCTGCCGATAAAAAGAATCCGTCTTCTGTAAGGCAGTCTGTTGCCTATCAGGTATTGCAGAAGATAGCCGGGTTTTATAATGCTGACACTGAGTTAAAAGGGCTCTCATCAGAGGAACGGCTTCAAAAACGGCAGGAATTGATCCGGCCGCTGGTTGAGGAATTTTTTGCGTGGGTAAAACAACAGGTTAACGACTGTGCGGTACCTCCAAAATCCAAAACAGGCCAGGGGATGAATTTCATAATCAATCAGGAAAAATATCTTAAGGTATTTCTTGAAGATGGAGATGTCCCTATCGATAATTCGTAAGCGCTCAATATTTCAACGCTAGATTTTAATTAACGCTTGCATCATCTTTGCTATATGCAAGCGTTTTACTACTTTTTAATTTTTGCAAACATTTTGAACTTCTTTGCTCCACGGAGTCAATGCTTCAAGCTGTTCATCTGACATATCTTCACTTGGACGATGCTCCAAAAGATATGTCAAGTATTTATAAATGTTAAGCTCATTGGCCTTTGCCATCTCGACCATTGTGTAGACCAGTGCACTGGCAGTGGCACCTTTTGGTGTTGCGCTGAACAGCCAGTTTTTCCTTCCAACTGTAAATGGACGTATGGCATTTTCACTTAGATTATTGGAAAAACTGCAGTGTCCATCCTCAAGATATGTCATAAGCGTTTCTTTCCGGTTTTGGGCATACTTCACCGCTGTCTCGAAATGGCTTCCCTTACGTGGATTCTGCTCGTCAAGCCAGTTCCAGAACGCGTCGAGTATCGGTTTTTCTTTTTCAAGACGATAGGCTTTTCTCTGCTCAAATGTGTGCTTCTTGTTCTGTGATCTGCGCTCATACTCAAAAAGCTTTGAACAGAACTGGACTCCCTGTACTGCCGGATTGCTGTAATCATACTGCTTTCCTTTTGGAACCGCATCAATGAAGTATCTTCTTGTATGCGCCCAGCAGGAGCAGCGCCTGATACCAGGGAGATTATTATAACCCTGATAACCATCCGTTTCCAGGTATCCGTCCGAAAAACCATCAAGGAAATCAACTGCATTGTATCTTGCCCTTGTTTCAGTGTAATGGTAAAGGACGATAGGTGGCAGTCCATCTTCACCAGAGCGGAACAGCCACATGAAAGAATCAGTTTCTGGATTTCTTTCCGGCTCCTTCAGTACCTGTATCCGTGTCTCATCTGCCATGAGATATTTCCTTTGAAGGAGCTGCCTGTGAAGATAATCATACATCGGTTTGAAATAATTATCCGCACAATATATGATCCAGTTGGCAAGTGTTGCCCTGGTAAAATCTACTCCAAGCTGATGCCAGTCCTATTCCTGACGGTACAGTGGCATTGCATTTGCGAACTTCTGATACATTACCCAGGCAACAGCTGATCCCGAAGCATAGCTGTTTGGAATAAGCGCCTCTGGGACAGCGGCCTTTACAAACTTTATATTTTCTTCCATTGCATCTGCTGTAGAGCATGCCGGACATTTGTATGTCTCACGATAAATGTTTACAACTTCACCTTTTGCAGGGGTAAAACGGAATTCATGCCGTACAAACTCTTTGCCTATAGGTTCAAGGGCAGCACCACACTCATCACAGACTCTCTCATCTTCAGGAAGTGAAATAATCTCATCCCGAGATGGAACTCCTTTAAAAAGTTCCTCAAGAGTACGTTTTTTCTTGCGTGTATGCTCAGGAACCTTAATAACAGGTGCCTTAAGATCAATATCAGCTTCCTGCTCAGCTTCCTGCTCAGCTTCATCAAACAGATTTAACTGGCCTTCCACATCTTTCATCTTTTCACTTGATGTGCCGAACAGTTTCTTTGTAAGATAATCAACCTGTGCCAGAAGATTCTGTATCTGCTCACGGTCAGCTTCATGATCCTTCTTTAATGACTGAATCAGTTCCGTTTGGGCTGCAATGGTTGTATTCAGTTGGCTGATAAGATCCTTCTGCTCAAGAAGTTTTGAGTCTTTTGCACTTACTGCCATGTGATTTTCTGCTCCTTTTTCAATACTCTTATTATACCACAAAGAGCATTAAAGAAGAAGCAGAAATGCCAGTATTTTCAAGGCTTCACGGCGTTTTAAATGCTTTGGGCTGTTCGATTTCAAGACCTGACATAAGCCAATCGAATTGCTGCCATGTAAGCTGACGCACTTCCTGACTTGAACGTGGCCAGCGGAACCTGCCGTTTACTTCCATTCGTTTATACAGGAGTACAAAGCCATCGTTTTCCCATAGAAGTGCCTTTACCCTGTCACAGCGTTTTCCACAGAACAGGTAAAGAGCACTGCGTCTTGGATCCATGTGAAGCTGGTCTTCAACGATTGCACACAGTCCGTCGATTGACTTTCTCATATCGGTATACCCAGTCACAATATAAAGCTCGTCGGCAGCTGTTATATCGCCTAGCATGAAAGCTCCGCAAGTATCTGGATTGTTTTAGCAAGAAGCAGTGGATCCGTTTCGTTTGAAATGCGCAGATTCATGTTTCCAATCATTAACTCCATTGCGGCTGTATCAGTATTTTTATTCATGTCAGTGGGAACCGAAATGGAATTCATCTCAATTTTTACAACTTCCTGATGAGACTGTTCATAAGTTGACAGCTGATTTTTCTCAGGAATATCTCCGCAGCCATTCTTGCGGAGACACTTAACCCAGTTGTAAAAGGTGCCTTGATTAATGTCATTGTTTAAACACCACTGATGATCAGACAGTCCGCTTTTGCAGCATTCCATGATCAGGCGGTATTGTTCTTCGACTGGTACTCTTGGTGCTCTCATAGTTTGTCACCTCATAATAATCAGAGTAAAATGCCAGCATCTAGCAAACATAAGTATAGTAAAATACTAGCATTTCCTGATACTTATTATGAGTTGATAATTAACTTGTTGCAATCCGTCGAATTATTTTGCGCTTACGTTAGAGCGCGCCCATGGCGCGCAAACTAAAAATCCGCTATGCTTAACTCTAGTATAGCGGATTGCCATGCAAAATACAATTCAAAAAAACTGTCTGATTGAAGTTTTAAACTTTGTTATCTCACGCGGTGCCAACAGATTGATTTTGTTATCCGATATAAAATGTAAATTTGCCGTTTCACATGCCAAAAACTGCAGTTCCAGCAAATGATGGCAGAAAAATATTATATCCCCCATATATATCAATCATTGAATATTTCACAAGCAGCAACATCCCACAACAACTGAAACATAATGGCTACAATACCAATATTTAAATAATCAAATGTTTCTCCTAATCCATGCATTATACAATTTCTAATATTAAGTTTACAAAATATAATATCAATAATTTTCATATATTCTGACAAAATTTCTTTTTTTGCAAAATCAGATTTAATTAAAGCTCCAAGTGTCCTGTCTAATCTTCTTCCCTTATTATGACCCACACCCGTCAATATCATTTCATTATCCATTGATGGTTCTAATACTTCCTCACTTACAAAAAGAGCATACATTTTCCCCATCACATAACTTTCCTTTGCATTAAACAACACATTATCTTTATTATTTAAAAAGATTTTGATATATTTATCCTCCTCATCATCAAGAGGTCTTTTTAATTCTTGCTTATCCAGTAATCTGTATATACTTTTAAATAACATTCTATTTTGTAGATTCATTCCTATTCCACGCTCTATCAATGACGGTAAAGCAAAACTTGCTGTTATAGCATGACGTTTTTTGTTAATAATTGAATCTACATAATCTTCCATAGCCCTTATATAAATTTCATTATAATCTATTATACAATTATCTAATTGTATGGTAGGTAAAGTGCCATTGTTATTATATATCAATATATGATATTTTTTATAAATACTTCCTAAATATTGAACTGTATCTTGTAATAATATCTTCTTCCTTATCAGTGCTGTTTTTTCATTCTCACTATCAAAATGCCCAATTAGTTCAGGAAAATCAGCATCTTGAATATCAAAAGAACACACCGAATAAAAATCTCTTAGAACAGCTATCTTTTCCTCATGAAGCCTATCCATACTTCGAGCCCCTGTTAAATGACTTAACAACTCATCACAATGTTCTACAAGTTGGTCCGGATTATCCAGATAAACCGTTAAATCTGGATTCATTTTATAAATTTTATGATATAACTCCATAAAAATACACCTTCAATTACATACATAAACAGATTACTCCGATATGGTTATATATTTAGTTAATCTATATTACTATCTATTTTAATAAATATAATTTTATTATCATCCATATTTTTTTCTACAATATCCCGCCCAAACAGAGTTATAAGATTTATTACTTTTAACTCAAAATCTTGCTGATCATAATAATAGATAATAACTTTCCGCGCCTTCATTTGAAACTGATTTCTATCATCAAAATCTCCAATAACAAATTTCAAAACATCCTTATCTGTTTCATCCAAAGAATGACCATATATGTACAACTCATAATCATTGTATTCTTTATCAAATTCGTCACTAGATTTAAAAATACACTGTTCATTTATAATATACTTATAATCAACTCCACAATGCTTTTGTATTCTTTGGAAATACTTAACAAAATATATAAAATCCTTATTATCGTAATCATTCACACCAAGAACCATATTATTACTGCCACAATCAAGATCATCTCTAATAACACCATGAATATGATGTACATTATTGATTCCATAATACTTCTCTGTATGAGTATAATTAAAACTTATAATATAATTAGGTTCAATTTCTCTAATCTGACTGATAGGATGTACATCAGAAGCTTTCTCAACAAACTCATAAAAATATATTTCTAAAGCTTCAATAAATTCTAAAAATTCATTTTTCAAATCTCTTAAAAGCGTCTTTTTCATTAATCCATAACTTGAATCAATATAATAATTTTTAACAAATATTTTATTGTTCAAAATAGTAAAATATCTAGAAAAATAACAATTAAATTTGAAAAAGCTATTTCTTTCAAATTCAATAGACCCATCTTCAAAATTAATATCTGCACTTAATATAAAATCAAATATATCTAAAACAGGAACAAGTTCTCTTTCAAAATCTATCCATAAATCAAGTTCTGCTCCACATCCCGAGTAATACTCAACCCACGAATTATTTCTAATAATTTTATCTAACTTCTCAAGATTCTTTGAATCATATGACTCTAACGCTTTTTGGATATTATCAGCTATCTTCTCATCAAATCCTGTATCAATCTTTCTATTTATATACAAACCATAAAATGACTTCCGCTTTTTGAACACTTCTAACACATCACTATATCTGGTCTTAAGATTATGTGCCAAGTCAAATCCATTTCCTACTATTAATATTTTTTTATTATCCATTTCTTCCAACGTATTTCCCATCTCCATCATCACTAGTTAAACTGTTTATGATTCCTTATCTTGTCCATCATCTTCCCTCTTCATTGTCCAGCCATAGACCATTATACTGTCCTTATCAAGAAAAAAGGCTTCATAATTTTTCCTGCTGGAGAGTCTTCAATAACCTTGATACTCCATGTACATTGTAACAGCTTTTACGAGAAAGTGACATCATATTTTTATCAGAAAGCAGCCACCCTAAAATGAATTTCTAAATTCCACCGCCCAATAGGGTGATGGAATTTACTCTCGCACAGTAGATATTTACTCTTTCATACAATCATGTTATGGTTATGACTCCTTCTGACAGCAGTAGAAGGAGAATCATTATGAGTAAATATATACCAGGAAACCAGAAACACCTTACTTTAAATGATCGGATCTATATTGAAAATGAACTGGCAAAAGGGACTACATTTAAAGACATTGCAGCATTTCTATGTAAAGATCCAACAACTATATCTAAAGAAATCCGCACTCATCGGCTTTCAGATTGGTATCACAAAGGTACTTTTTATAACGCAAAGAACTTTTGTATTCATCGTTACCATTGTCAAAAGACCAATGCCTGTGGAAAAATTCTTCTCTGCGGCATTAAATGCGCCTCATGTCCTACCTGTAATCAGACCTGCAAGGCCTTTGAAAAAAACGATGTAAACGATTGGACAAAGCACCATATGTTTGCAATGGCTGCACGAAAAAGATAAATCACTGATCGTTCTGTTTTTACACACAGAACCTACTCAGACTTTTGTTCATTAGACCTGTCGTCTTTTGTGGAAATGGATGCTTCGTATGGTTTTACCGAAAGGAACTTCTTTTGAATTCTTAACACAACGGGATGTGAATCTCATCGTAAACCACATCAACTCCACTCCGCGAGAAATCCTCAG